>LNFM01000605.1_pt1 | contig 99648 bp, 87 predicted proteins | sample 596031 | NCBI WGS metagenome assembly LNFM01 (sample SAMN04254537, study PRJNA301005) | activated carbon metagenome | isolation source: dual media filters at the Ann Arbor, Michigan drinking water treatment plant | place: USA: Ann Arbor
GTCCTCTGTCACTACGTGCCCACCTTCCTACGTGGACACGTAGGCTCTCAGGCATGCACTCCGGGTTCAAGGGCGTGGTTCATTGACCGCTTACCGTCAATCGCGGCGGACACTTCAGTGTCCCGGCGCAGTCCATGCCGTAACGGCCCTCAGAGCAGTTCGTGTGATCGCAACTGGCCGTCATGCAAGTTTTGCCATAGCAGCCATCAGCGGGCACCGGTCGTCGGCAGGTCTGAGGCAGCTCAACTCAGAAACTCGGCTCGGCTACTCGGGCGCGCCATCGAGATCGGCTGAGAGCAATGCCCAAACTCCGACGGTGAACGAGAGATTGCCGCCGCGGTGTGCCGCATCTGCAAGCATCGTGACCCTGTCTGCAGCCCTTGCCGTGGACCGCTGAGGTGATGCCGTGTTGTCCGCGGGTGGCTGCAGCTTGCTGCTCGATGCCCTCCAGAGCCTGACGCAAGGAGTCGATGATCAAGGGCGGGTCATGCTCATCCACCTCTTGGAGTAAAGCGCCTGGGCTCTGCGTCGTCACCAAGATGGGCGGTTGCAGCTCCTGGTTGAATCTGCGGGCTGCGCGTTGTGCTGTGGGACTGCGTCGACGTGGGTGTGCCGAAAGAACTCGCCGAGGTGACCGCTTGCAAGTACTTGTCGCTCTAGACATCCCGGTTCAGCGTTAAATGCGAACCGACATCGGCCGCGCCTGGCCCGCGTCAGGGAGCGGGCTTGTCCAGCCCGAACTGCCACAGCAGGAAGGCCCAGCGGTCTGCGGTGCGCTGCTGCGCCTGTTCACGCGTGCTGCCCACACCGTGGCCGCCGTCGTATTCCAGGCGTTGCAGCACCGGCTTGCCGCTGCTGGTGGCCGCCGCCAGCCGTGACGCGGTCTTGAGCGTCATCCACACGTCTACCCGGCTGTCGTTGACACCATGCTCGAACAGCAGGGCGGGGTACTTCACGCCGTCGCGGGTGTTGGCGTAGGGGCTCATCTCGAGCAGGGCGCGGAACTCGTCTTCCTTCTTGACGGTGCCGTACTCGTGGATGTTGGCAATGCCGTTGGCGCGGGTCTCCGAGCGCACGAGGTCGGTGTTGCCCACCGACACCACCGCCGCGGCAAAGAGATCGGGTCGCGCGGTGAAGGCTCGCCCCACGAAGACGCCGCCGGCGCTGCCGCCCATGATGGCCAGCCGGTCCGGCGCCGTGTAGCGCTGCGCGATCAGCCACTCGGCGGCGGCGATGCCATCCTTCCAGGTGTTGGGCTTGGTGGTCTTCTGGCCGGCACGGTGCCAGGCGTCGCCGAATACGCCGCCGCCGCGCACATGGGCGATGACGAACACGCCCCCTCTTTCCAGCCAGGCCAGCAGGCGCGGGCTCCAGCCGGGGGTCTCGGTGTTGCCGTAGGCGCCGTAGCCGTACAGCAGCGTGGGGTTGCGACCGTCGAGCTTGAGGTCGGCGCGCGAGATGATCGACACAGGCACCTCGACGCCGTCGTGGCTCTTGACGCGCACCTCGCGTGCCATCAAGCCTTCGGGCGCATCGAAGCGGGCCGGCGAGATCAAGGGCAGCGCCTGCACCGCCACCACCGCCACCGCCGCCGCGCCGCCCGGGCCGGCCTTGGCGGGTTCGGCGGTGTGCAGCGTCGAGGCGCGGGTCCAGGCGCTGAGCCGGAACACTGCGCCATCTTGCTGCGGGTCGGTGAACATCAGGTCGACCTGGCCTTGCCCGGGCAGTTCCACCGGTTGCGGCGTCGCGCCCGCGCGGTGGCTGACGCGCAGCAGCCGCGTCACCGGGCCCTGGCGCTGCGTCACGTACAGGGCGTCGCGTGCCGCACCGGCTTGCATGACCACATCGTCACCGGCGGGCACCACCACCTCGGCCTTGGCCAGATCGGGGCTGGCCAGCGGCATGCGCAGCACCCGGTAGCGCGGCGCCTGGGCAGCGGTCTTGACATACACCCAGCCGCCCGCGATCGTGGTTTCGGTGACCAGGGCTTCCTCGCCGAACACCTTGCGCCAGCGCGCCTTGCCGGCCAGCACCTCGGCCAGGTCCGCCAGATACAGCGACTGCTCGCGCTTGACCCCGTCCGTCACCAACGATGCCGCCAGCGGCGTGTCGGCGATCGGGAACACGTAGCCGTAGGCCGAGCGCGGAACGCTGACATCGGCATGCACGCCCGGGCCGAACACCGCCGGGTCCTCGCCCGGGGCACCCAGCATGCGCAGGTAACGCAGGTTGTCCTGGAAGCGCTCGGTGGCCGGCAGGCTGGCCCAGTCGAGCTTCAGTCGGAAGTAGAAGTAGCCCTTGCCGCTGGGCAGCCAGCTGACGGCGCCATTGCCGCGCACCGCCGGGATCGGCCTGTCCACCTCTTTGCCGCTGGCAACGTCCAGCACGTGCTGCGTGCCGATCTCGGTGCCGCCGGAGGAGATGGCGTAGGCCACGAGCCGCCCATCGGGCGACGGTGTGAAGCCGCCGATGGCGTGGGGCTGGCCGGTGGCCTTGGCCAGCGCCTCAGGGTCCACCAGCACCACGTCGGGCCCGGCGGCGGTGTCGCGGTAGACCAGCTTGAACTGGTTGTCGGTGGCATTGCGGCGCAGGTAGAAGAGCCGGCCCGATGCGGTGCGTCGCACGTCGCTCACGGCAGCGGGCGCAGCCCTGTCGATCTCGGCGATGCGCGCCAGCAGTGCGCCGCGCGCCGGCAGCCTGGCCAGGATGGCGGCGGTGGCGTCGGCCTGCGCCTTCATCCAGGTCTGCACCGCCGGATCCTTGGTGTTCTCGAGGAAGCGGTAGGGGTCGTCGACCGGCGTGTCCCAGTAGGTGTCCACCACGTTCCGGGCCGCCAGGGGCGGGGGCAGGTCGACGCCCAGAAAGCCGGCGGCCCCCAGCGCCGGCGCGGCGCCGCACAGGCCGGCAAACAGGCCGACGGCCGCGATCACGCGGGGCAGAAAGGAGGGCATGTTTCGTGGAGTCAAGGTATGGCCTGGGCAAGGGGCTGTGGTCGGCGCGGCGGGCAAGGCGACGAATGCCAAAAGGTGGTTGTGCGGCGAACCATTCATGACAACCCGGCTGCGGCCACGGCCACCACACGCCCATCGTCGAGCAGCGCCGCCACGGCCTGCCCGCCGGGCAGAGCCACCGTCTGCGCCACGCGCGCGGGCAACGTGATGGACGCCAGCTCGGCCCAGTCCGCCCGGGCGTCGAGCACACGCAGGGCCAGGCCGTCCTGCTGCGGCAGCACGAGGCGTTGGCCCAGCCATGCCGCCAGGTCGAGTTCGCGCGAGCCGATGCGGTGCGTGCTGACGCCGCGCGCCACGACGCGGCCGACCAGACTGCGGCCTTCGACGCGGTACTCGTGCAGCACGCCGCCGATGTGCGGCGTGTGCACCGCGAGCATGCGCAGGCCGTCGGTGCTGGGCGCCATCCAGCGGTTGGGCGTGCCGATGGGATTTCCCAATACGGCCCACTCCAGGGCGCGCGGCTGCGTGGCATGCGCCGCCACCAGCCCCAGCTGGCCGCCCTGCGGCCCGGCGCGCACGGTGAGCAGCGCGCTGCCGCGGCCCAGCGCCACCGGGCGCGGCGCGATGTCCTCGATCACATGGGGGGCCGGCAGCACCAGCTCGCGCAAGGGCTCCAGGCTGTGGCGTTCGAGCCAGAGCACGCGCGTGGCCTCGACGCCGTCGCCGAGCACGCCGTGTCCGTAGCGCTGGCTGTCGGGCCCTGCCAGCACCACCAGGTGGCCGCCGTCGCCGCGCGCGTCCAGGTCGGCCAGCAGCGGCCGCGCGTCGGGCAGCACCGCCTCGGCCGAGCGCGCCACCGTCGTCCAGGCCGGGGTCGCGCCGGGCTCCAGGCGCAGCAGGCGGTGGCTGCCGGCGGCCACGCCGATCACCGCCAGCGGCAGCACCAGCAAACCGGCCTGTGGTGCCAGCGTTTCGCGCTGCCCGCGCTGGACCTGGCCGTCTTGCCACACCCACAGGCCGCCATCGGCATGCCGCGCGGCGATGCGGCCGTGGCCGCTGGCCAGCGGCGTGAGCGGGTCCAGCCCGTCGCCAAGCCGGATCGATGCGGCGCCGCTGGGCGACAGCGCCCACAGCGTGCCATGGGCACCCACCGCCAGCAGGCCGCTCGGCCCGCCGGCGCGCAACTGCCGCAGCGGCTCTGTCGCCGCGATGCTGCGCACCACCCCTGCGGCCCGTGCCGACGGCGCCGCTGCCATGGCGGCAGCGAGCAGCAGACAGCGCCGTCGCGACAGCATCGGCCGCAGTGCCCCGAGGCTCACGAGGCGCCCGCGCAGTCGCCGCGTGCCGGGCAGTTCATGGCCGGCGCCAGGCCGATGAGCCTGCTGCCGCTTCGGCGACCCGCCGGGACGGGACGTGCGACAGCGAGGGCGCCTGCGGCAAGGGCATGGCCCGGCGGGGCAACGGCATGGGCGACTCCGGGGTGGCGGTGATGGGGCCGAGGGCCTGACTGTAGGGGCTGACGGCAAGGAATGCCGGGCGTCGGGGTGGGGCCTCGACCGACGAGATGGACGGCTGCATAAACTCGCGGGCCGGCAGGTTGCCGGCGATCGCCGCGCGAGAACACCCCATGAGCTTCGAAACAGCATCTGCCCGACGGTCGGCCCGCACGAGATGCCGCAGCCGGCTTGCGCCTGCACGGCGATGCTGATCTGGCTCGACCGCTTGCCGTGGATCTGGTTGCTGTTGCTGGCGGCCTGGATGGCCATCGCGCCCATCACGCCCGAGCCCCATCTGGTCGAGAAACTTCGCCTTCTGGCACAGGGCGCACTGGTGCGCCCGCTGGACATCTTCGATCTGGCCCTGCACGCGACACCGCTCTTGCTGGTGCTGCTCAAGCTGTGGCGGCAGCGGCGCGCGCCTCGGCCCTGACGCGCCCGGGCTCAGACGTTGAACAGGAAATTCATCACGTCGCCGTCCTTGACCACGTACTCCTTGCCTTCGGCGCGCATCTTGCCGTGGTCCTTGGCGCCTTGTTCGCCCTTGAAGGCGATGAAGTCGTCGTAGGCGATGGTCTGGGCGCGGATGAAGCCGCGCTCGAAATCGGTGTGGATCACGCCGGCCGCCTGCGGCGCGGTGTCGCCGATGTGGATGGTCCAGGCGCGCACTTCCTTCACCCCGGCGGTGAAGTAGGTCTGCAGTCCCAGCAGCGTGAAGGCGGCGCGGATCAGGCGGTTCAGGCCCGGCTCGTCCTGGCCCATCTCGTGCAGGAACAGCGCCTTGTCCTCATCGGACATGTCGGCCAGCTCGGCTTCGGTCTTGGCGCAGATGGCCACCACCGGCGCCTGGTGGCGGGCGGCGTACTCGCGCAGGCGCTCCAGCAGGGGATTGTTGGCGAAGCCGTCCTCGGCGATGTTGCCGACAAACATGGCCGGCTTGGCCGTGATCAGGCACAGCGGCTTCAGGATGGCCTGCTCTTCCTTGCTGAAGGCGATGCCGCGCACCGGCAGCGCCTGGTCCAGCGTCGCCTGGCACTTCTCCAGCACCTTGACCAGCGCCGCCGCTTCCTTGTCGTTGCCCGAGCGCGCGGCCTTCACGTAGCGGTGCAGGCTCTTCTCCACCGTGGCCAGGTCGGCCAGGCAGAGCTCGGTCTGGATGACCTCGATGTCGGAGATGGGGTCGACCTTGCCGGCCACGTGGATGACGTTCTCGTCCTCGAAGCAGCGCACCACGTTGACGATGGCGTCGGTCTCGCGGATGTGGCTGAGGAACTGGTTGCCCAGGCCTTCGCCCTTGCTGGCGCCGGCCACCAGGCCGGCGATGTCGACGAACTCGACGATGGCGGGCACCACGCGCTCGGGCTTGACGATCTCGGACAGCTTGCCCAGGCGCGGGTCGGGCAGCTCGACGATGCCGACGTTGGGCTCGATGGTGCAGAACGGGTAGTTCTCGGCGGCGATGCCGGCTTTGGTGAGCGCGTTGAAGAGTGTGGACTTGCCGACATTGGGCAGGCCGACGATGCCGCACTTGAGGCTCATGGAGGCTTTCGCAAAGGTGGGGGCGGGAAGCCGGCGATTTTCCTACACTGCGGCGATGAACCCGCCGCTGCAACTGCTCAAGCCCCACACCAAGGACCTCGGCGGCGGTTTCACCGTGCGCCGGCTGCTGCCGGCGGCGGCGCGCCCGGCGGTGGGGCCCTTCGTGTTCTTCGACCACTTCGGCCCGCTCACCGCCCAGCCGCAGGATGACCACGACGTGCGGCCGCATCCGCACATCGGCCTGGCCACCGTGACCTATCTGTTCGAGGGCGCCATCCAGCACCACGATTCGCTGGGCGCCAGCCAGCGCATCGAGCCGGGTGCCATCAACTGGATGACCGCCGGGCGCGGCATCGTGCACTCCGAGCGCACGCCGCCCGACCTGCGCGGCCAGCCGCGCCGCAGCCACGGCCTGCAGCTGTGGTTGGCACTGCCGGCGGCCGACGAGGAGATGGACCCGGCCTTCGTCCACACCCCGGCCACGGCCATCCCCCGGCTGGAAGTGGGCGGCGCGCAGCTGCGCGTGCTGGTGGGCTCGGCCTTCGGTGAGACCTCGCCGGTGGCCGTGCGCTCCGAGACCCTCTACCTCGACATCGAGCTGTCGGCCGGCGACGCCTTCCCGCTGCCGCTGGCGCCCGAGCGCGCGGTCTACGTGGTCGACGGCGCGGTGCAGCTCGACGGCCGCACGCTGCCGCCGCAGCACATGGCGCTGCTGCAACCCGGCGACGAGCCCATGCTGTCGGCCGAGGGCGATGCGCGCGTGGTGCTGATCGGCGGCGCGCCGCTGGGCCCGCGCCACCTGTACTGGAACTTCGTCTCCTCGCGCCGCGAACGCCTGGTGCAGGCGGCCGACGACTGGGCGGCGCAGCGTTTCGCGCCGGTGCCCGGCGAGACCGACTTCATCCCGCTGCCGGTGGCGCGGCCGACGGCGCCCTGATCAGTCGAACTTGTAGCTGCCCTGCGCCGTCTGGCCCACGCGCAAGCGGCAGCCGGCGCCTTGCACCACGATAGCGTTCATGCCGAAGGTGATGCCGCCTTGCATGCGCGGGTCGGCGCGAAAGCCGGCCAGCGTGGCGCTGGGCTCCTGTGTCTGCACGCCGCTGGCGGGGTCGACGCCGGGGATGCTGCAGCGCACGCAGGGCTTGACCAGGCGCAGGCGCACCGGGCCGTCGTCGGTGGTGATCAGGATTTCATGCAGGTGGTCTTCGTCGAAGGCCTGCAGGCCGCTCAGCACCAGGTTGGGCCGGAAGCGCTGCATCGTCACCGGCGCCTGCCCGCGCGCCGCCAGGCGCTGGTTCAGCTCGTCCAGCGAGGCCTGGCCCAGCACCAGCAGCGGAAAGGCGTCGGCAAAGGCCGGCCCCACGCTCAGTTCGCCCGTCCACTGCGGGTCGCAATGGCGCGCTTCGTCAGGGTCGAAACGCGCCAGGCGGGCCGTGCGGCCCAGGAAGTCGCTGAACCACTGCGCCGCCAGATTGCCCATGTCGTAGGCCTTGACGATGTCGTCCCACACGCGCACGCGGGTGGGCTGCTCCACCGTGTCGGTGTGCAGGTGCAGGGCCAGCATGCCGGGGGCGCGCAGCACCACGTCGCCGCCCTTGAAGGCCGGCTGCACCAGCGCCAGGCGCGGCAGTTCGCGCTGCGTGAGCATCTCGCCCTGCGCGTCCACCACCATCCAGGCGCGGTCCAGGTCCAGCCCGGTTTCCAGCAGCAGGGCCTGGTCGGGCGCGATCCCGGCGCAGGACTTGACCGGGTGCAGGTGCAGTGCTGAAACCTGGCAGGCGATGTCGTTCATGGTGCTGGGCAGTGCAGGGCGGGTGCGGGCGGCGCGGGCGCCGATTGTGCACGGGGGCCACTCCCTACAATCGGGCCGATGAAACCCGCCGACATACTCGTGCGCGGCGCCGGGGCCGTGGGCATGGCCACCGCGCTGGCGCTGTCCCGCCAGGGCCTGAACGTCGCGCTGCTGGGTGCCGCCGCAGCGCCGGCCGCGCCCGACGTGCGCGCCTACGCGCTCAACGCCGCCTCGGTGCGGCTGCTGAACGCCCTGAAGGTGTGGGAAGCCATCCCTGCCGACGCACGCTCGCCGGTGCACGACATGCACGTCGAGGGCGACGTGGCTGGTGCGGTGCTCAACTTCTCGGCCTGGACGCAGGGCCAGGCCGAGCTGGCCTGGATCGTCGACGCCGCCGAGCTCGAGCTGGCGCTGCAGGCCGCGGTCCGCTTTGCGCCGCACATCCGCAGCGTCAAGGCCGAGGTGGCGGCGCCGCTGCAGGTGCTGGCCGAAGGCCGCGACTCGGCCACGCGCGCGCGCTTGGGTGTGAACATGCCGCGCCAGCCTTACGGCCAGCGCGGCATTGCCGCGCGGCTGCTGGCACGCCAGGGCCACGGCGGGCTGGCGCGGCAATGGTTCCGCAGCCCCGACATCCTGGCGCTGCTGCCGCTGGACCGGCCGCAGGCCGGGCACGGCTATGGCCTGGTGTGGTCGGTGCCCGACGCCCGCGCCGACGAGTTGATGGCCCTGGCCGACGACGACTTCCTGCAGGCGCTGAACGACGCCACCGGCGGCGCCGCGGGCAGCCTGGCGCTGGTGAGCCCGCGCGCCCAATGGCCGCTGGTGCTGGCCCAGGCCGATGCGCTGCATGGCCCGGGCTGGGTGCTGGTGGGCGACGCCGCGCACCTGGTGCACCCGCTGGCCGGCCAGGGCCTGAACCTGGGCCTGGCCGACGTGGCCACGCTGGCCGAGGTGATTGCCGCGCGCGAGCCCTGGCGGCCACTGTCCGACCCGCGCCTGCTGGCGCGCTATTCGCGCGCCCGCCTGGCCCCCACGCTGGCCATGGCGCGCGTCACCGATGGCCTGCTGCACCTGTTTGCCAGCGAACAGCCGCTGCTGAAGGAACTTCGCAACCGCGGGCTGACTCTGGTCAACCGCCTGCCGGGCGTGAAGCGCCTGCTTGCCGCCGGTGCCATCGGCGGCTAACCCTAGGAATGCACCCCATGCCCCGTCTGTCCCTGCTCAAGCCTGCCGCGCTGGCAGCCCTGCTGATACTGTCCGGCCCGCTGCTGGCGCAGGAAGCCGCCATCCGCAAGGCCCTGGCCGAACGCCTGCCCACGCTGCCCAAGATCGACGAGGTGAGCAAGTCGCCCATCGCCGGGCTGTGGGAGGTGCGCTACGGCGGCACCGAGATCCTGTACAGCGACGACAAGGGCGACTTCATCGTCATCAGCGGCTCCATCGTCGACACCAAGACGCGCACCGACCTGACCGAGGCGCGCATCGAGCGCCTCACGGCGGTCGACTTCGACAAGCTGCCGGTGAAGGACTCGATGGCCATCCGCCAGGGCAGCGGCGCGCGCAAGATGGCGGTCTTCGTCGACCCCAACTGCGGCTACTGCAAGCGCTTCGAGCGCGACCTGGCGGGGCTCAAGGACGTGACCATCTACACCTTCCTGCTGCCCATCCTGGGCCCGGATTCCAACACCAAAGTGCGCGACATCTGGTGCGCCAAGGAGCCCGCCAAGGCCTGGCGCGCCTGGATGCTGGACGGCGTGACGCCCACCACCGCTGGCGCCCGCTGCGACACCGCGGCCATAGACCGCAACCTCGAGTTCTCGCGCAAGCACCGCGTCAACGGCACGCCGGCGGTGTTCTTCGTCGACGGCACGCGCCGGCCCGGTGCCATCCCCGCCGAGCAGATCGAGCAGTTGCTGGTCAGCGCCCAGCGCAAGTAGGCGGCGCCGGCGGCGGACAATGGCGGCATGAACCGCCTGTCTGCACCCGCCGCACCTGCCGCCGAATCCGATCCCGATGCCTTGGCCCGGCGCCTGTCCTGGGCCGGGCTGATCCCCTTCGTGGGCGGCGCGCTGCTGATGTGGCTGGTGCGCGACGAGGTGCGGCCCGAGGTGGCACTGGCGCTGTCGTCCTACGCCGCGGTGGTGATCAGCTTCCTGGGCGGCATCCACTGGGGCCTGGCCATGCGCGAGCAGCCGCCGCCGCGCGTGCTGCTGGCCTGGGGCGTGGTGCCCTCGCTGCTGGCCTGGCCGGCGGTGATGATGCCGCCGGCCAGCGGCCTGGTGATCGCCGCGCTGGCGCTGCTGGCCTGCTATGGCGTGGACCGCCGCCTGTACCCGCTGCACGGCGCCGCGCACTGGCTGACGCTGCGCTTCAGGCTCAGCGCGCTGGCGTCGCTGAGCTGCTTCATCGGTGCCGCGGGCAGCTGAGGTCTGGCCGCGGCCCGCCGCGCTGCTGGCGCTGGGCGTGGCGGTGACGCTGGCGCACCTGTGGCTGGCCGACGCCACGCTGCCCACCGGCCTGGGCGAGGGCGCCGACGCGCCGCAGCGGCGCCGCATCGAGGTGGCCTTCGTGCGCGAACTGGCACCGGCCGCACCGCCCGTGGTGCCGCCCGCGCCGGTACTGCGGCGGCTGCGCGCGCCGCCGCCGCTGGCCGCCGCATCGGCCGCGGCGCTGGCGCCCGAGCCTTTGGCCATCGAAACGGCGCTGAGCGTGCCCGAGGCGCTGCCGCCGCTGGCCGAACTGGCGCCCCTGCCCGAGCCGGTGGCGCCGGCGCCTGTTGCCGCCGCCTCGGCCGCCGCCGAGCCGCCCGCCGTGGCGGTGGAGTGGCCGCCGTCCACCCGGCTGAGCTACCGCCTCACGGGCAACTACCGCGGCCCGGTGGAGGGCCAGGCGCGCGTGGAATGGCTGCGCGACGGCCTGCGCTACCAGGTCTTCATGGACGTGGACATCGGGCCCGCGTTCGCGCCGCTGATGACGCGCCGCGTCAGCAGCGAAGGCGAGATCACCGCGCAGGGCCTGCGCCCGCTGCGCTACGACGAGTCCACGCGCGTGGTGCTGCGCCCGCCGCAGCAGCGCAGCATCCTGCTCGACGCCGACCGCGTGCGCTTGAGCAATGGCCGCGAGCTGCCGCGCCCGCCCGGCGTGCAGGACAGTGCCAGCCAGTTCGTGCAGATGACCTGGCTGTTCACCACCCAGCCGCAGCTGCTGCAGGTGGGCCGCAGCATCGAGTTGCCGCTGGCCCTGCCGCGCTCGATCGAGCCCTGGATCTACGACGTGCTGGGCGGCGCGACCCTGGACACGCCGGCCGGGCCGGTGGACACGCTGCACGTCAAGCCGCGGCGCCAGGCCACGCCCGGCGGCGACCTGACGGCCGAGTTCTGGGTGGCACCCAGCCTGCAGTACCTGCCGGTGCGCATCCTCATCCGCCAGGACGCCGAGGTCTACATCGACCTGCTCATCGAGCGCCTGCCCGAGCAGGCCCTACCCGGCCGTTGACCGGCCGCTGACGCCGCCGGGGCGCGCCTTATAGTGCCGCAGCAACTCCCAACCAGCCCCAGGAGACACCATGTCCGAAGCCCTGATCCTGACCGAGACGCGCGGCGAGGGCGAGCGCCGCACCGGCCTCATCACCCTGAACCGTCCCAAGCAGCTGAACGCGCTGAACGATGCGCTGATGGACCAGCTGGGCGCGGCGCTGCTGGCCTGGGACGCCGACCCCGGCATCGGCTGCATCGTCATCACTGGCAGCGAGAAGGCCTTTGCCGCCGGCGCCGACATCGCCGCCATGGCCGGTTTCGGCTTCATGGACGCGGTCAACGGCAACTACATCACCCGCAACTGGGAGACCGTGCGCCAGGTGCGCAAGCCGGTCATCGCCGCGGTGGCCGGCTTTGCCCTGGGCGGCGGCTGCGAACTGGCGATGATGTGCGACTTCATCATCGCCGCCGACAGCGCCAGGTTCGGCCAGCCCGAGATCAAGCTGGGCGTGATCCCCGGTGCCGGCGGCACGCAGCGCCTGCCGCGCGCCGTGGGCAAGAGCAAGGCCATGGACATGGTGCTGACCGCGCGCATGATGGACGCGGCCGAGGCCGAGCGCGCCGGCCTGGTGTCACGCGTGGTGCCGGCCGATAAGCTGCTGGCCGAGGCCCTGGCTGCGGCCGAGGCGATCAACGCCATGGGCGGGCCCAGCGCGGCGCTGGCCAAGGAATGCGTGAACCGCGCCTTCGAGAGCGGGCTTTCGGACGGCGTGAGCTACGAGCGCCGCATCTTCCACGCGCTGTTTGCCACCGAAGACCAGAAGGAAGGCATGGACGCCTTCGTGAACAAGCGCAAGCCGGTGTTCAAGCACCGCTGAACGCTGCGCGGGCGGCAGGACGGGCTAGACGGTGACCCAGCGCCGCCCGTCGCCGTCGAACACCGCGCGGCGGTGGCCCTGGGCGTGCACCTCCACCCAGTCCAGCGCCGTCACGCGGGGTGTTCGCGGCTGCCGCGTTCCGGGTCGGGCCGCTCCACCGGGCTGCCCGGTGGCAACGGTGAGAGGTAGTCCTGTGCGCCGGGCGTCATCTTCAGCCGCGCCCAGCGCGACGAGACTTCCAGCCCCGACGCCTGCACCGTGAGGTGCACGCGCAGGCGCAGCTGCCAGCCCAGCGGCGCCGACCACATCACCAGCGTGCCCAGCGGGTGGGCCGCGATCTGCCGCGCCTTGGGGCTGCGCGGGTCCAGGTAGGACAGCAGCGTGCGCGTGGACGGGTCGATGTCACGGATGACAACACTGCGCGCGTCGGCGACCTCACCGTCGATGGTGGCCAGCACGGCCACGCGCCAGGGGTGGTTGCGGATGTGTGCGGCCGATTCGAGTTCGTGCCAGATGGCGGTTTCGATGGCTTCGAGCTGTTCCAGGCGAGGGCTCATCGTGCACGACCTTTCGTCGACCATGGCGGTCCTACGGACCTTCGCGGCGCAGCGCCGGGAAGAGGATGACGTCGCGGATGCTGGGGCTGTCGGTCAGCAGCATGATCAGGCGGTCGATGCCGATGCCGCAGCCGCCGGCCGGCGGCATGCCGTACTCGAGCGCGCGGATGAAATCGGCGTCGTAGTACATGGCCTCGTCGTCGCCCGCGGCCTTGTTGGCCACCTGAGACTGCAGGCGCGCCGCCTGGTCCTCGGCGTCGTTCAGCTCCGAGAAGCCGTTGGCCAGCTCGCGCCCGGTGACGAAGAGCTCGAAGCGCTCGGTCACGGCCGGGTTGGTGTCGGAGGCGCGCGCCAGCGGGCTGACCTCGACCGGGTAGTCGATGATGAAGGTCGGGTCCCACAGCTTTTCTTCGACCACCGCCTCGAACAGGCCGAACTGCAGCTCGGCCAGGCCCCAGTGCGCCGGCGGCTCCTCGCCCTGGGCGCGCAGGCGTGCGTGCAGCACGTCGGCGTTGCCGGCCTCGGCGGCGCTGAGGCCGGCGTGGGCCACCAGCGCGTCGCGCACCGACAGGCGCGCGAAGGGCTGGTCCAGCGCCACCGGGCGGCCGGCGTAGCTGAGCGCGGCCGAACCGGTGGCGGCGCGCGCCGCGTGGCGCAGCACGGCCTCGGTGAAGTCCATCAGATCATGGTGCGTCCAGTAGGCCGCGTAGAACTCCATCATCGTGAACTCGGGGTTGTGGCGGACGCTGATCCCTTCGTTGCGAAAGTTGCGATTGATTTCGAACACGCGCTCGAAACCGCCCACCAGCAGGCGCTTCAGGTAGAGCTCGGGCGCGATGCGCAGGAACATCTGCTGGTCGAGCGCGTTGTGGTGGGTGACAAAGGGCTTGGCGTTGGCGCCGCCCGGGATCGGGTGGAGCATCGGCGTCTCGACCTCGAGGAAGGCGTGCTCGACCATGAAGCTGCGGATCGAGCTGACGGCCTTGCTGCGCACCACGAAGCGCGCGCGGGCGTCGTCGTCGGTGATGAGGTCGACGTAGCGCTGGCGGTACTTCTGCTCCTGGTCGGTCATGCCGTGGAACTTGTCGGGCAGCGGGCGCAGACTCTTGGTGAGCATGCGCACGCGGCTGGCCTTGATCGACAGCTCGCCGGTCTTGGTGCGGAAGAGCGTGCCCTCGCAGCCGATGATGTCGCCCAGGTCCCAGTGCTTGAAGGCGGCCAGGGCTTCCTCGCCCACGGCGTCGCGCGTGATGTAAAGCTGGATGCGGCCGCTGCCATCCTGCAGCGTGGCGAAGCAGGCCTTGCCCATCACGCGCTTGAGCATCATGCGGCCGGCCACGGCCACGGGCACGGCCAGAGGTTCGAGCTCTTCGTTGGGCGTCTGGCCGTGCGCGTGGTGCAGGTCGGCGGCGTGGTGGCGCGGCTTGTAGTCGTTGGGGAAGGCGACGCCCGCGGCGCGCAGCGCCTGGAGCTTCTCGCGCCGTTCGGCCATCAGTTGGTTGTCTTGTTCGGCGGACATCGGCATGGGTGGAGTGGGTCGGCGATTTTAGGTGGCACCGGGCCCGTTGCCCTGCGCCAAAGCGCCGCACCGTAAAATAGGGTTTCCCCGCGCCACCCCGGTGCAAACCCCCGCTCCGCGCCCCTGGCGCGGCACCACCCGAGCCGCCGCGCGATGCCACCCACCGCCTGCGCGCCGCTGCCTCTGCTTGTGGCGCGGCGCATCCGCTGATGCGCAGCCGGCTGCGCAACGACACCGCGCTGTACGGCGCGGCCGTGCTGTTCGAGCGCGCCTTGGGCCTGCTGCTGCTGCCGCTGCTGGCGCGCGCCATGGACCGCGCCGACTACGGCGCCTGGACGCAGACCGCCGTGGCCGCCGGCATGCTGATGCCGCTGCTGCTGTTTGCGCTGCCCACGACCATCGTGCGCTCGTTCGCCGCCGAACTGGGGGCCGCGGTGCGCCTGCGCTTCTTCTGGCGCCTGGGCGCGCTGGTGCTGGCGCTGTTTGCCGCGGTGGCGTTGACGCTTTGGCTGGCGCGCGATGCCGTGGCCGGTCTTGTCTACGGCGATGCCGCCGGCCTGGCGCTGCTGCCGGCCCTGCTGCTGCTGGCCGCCGCCGATGCCGTGGCCGAGTTCGCGCTGGCCTGGCTGCGCGCGCTGGGCCGCATGGGCAGCATCGCCGCCTGGACCGCCGCGCGCTGCGCCTGGCGCTATGCGCTGCTGCTGGCGATCCTGGGCCTGGGCCCGCAGGCGCCGCTGGCGCAGTGGCTGGCCGGCTACGCGGTGGCGCAGCTGCTGCTGGCTGCTGGCGTGCTGGGCCACAGCCTGATCGTGCTGCGGCGCGGCCCGCCGCCATCGCGGCCGGCGCAGCCGCCGCGCATGACCGAGTTGCTGCGCTTCAGCGCGCCGCTGGTGGCGCTGGCGCTGTTCACCCTGCTGGGTGCCGGGCTCGACCGTTTTCTGCTGGTGCACGTGCTCGGCCTGGGCGAGGTGGCGGTGTACGCCGCCGCGGCCGCGCTGTGCGGCATCCCGGCGGTGTTCTACACGGTCCTGGGCTACACCTTGTTCCCGGTGCTGGCGCGCCACTGGAACGCGGGCGAGTTCGAACAGGCGGCGCAGCTGACGCGGCAGTCGCTGCAGGTCTTCGTCTTCCTGTGCCTGCCCGCGGCCACGCTGCTGGCGCTGGCAGGGCCGGCGCTGCTGCCGCTGCTGACCACGGCCGAGTACCGCGCCTCGCCCGCGGTGTTTGCACTGCTGGGGGTGTCGGTCACGGCCTTCGGCGGCTACCAGATCCTGCTGTACACGCTGCTGCTGGCGGGCCGCAGCCACCAGGTGCTGCTGCTGGCCATGGCCGCGGCGGCGCTGAACCTCGTGCTCAACCTGCTGCTCACGCCGCGTCTGGGCCTGGTGGGCGCGGCCACGGCGGCGGCGCTGTCCAACACGCTGATGCTGGCCGTGGCCTCGCGCCTGGCGCGGCGCATCATGCCCTGGCGCTTTCCCTGGGCGCTGCTGGCGCCCTCGGCCGGGCGCACCGCGCTGGCGGCCTTGCCGGCGGGTGCGCTGCTGGCGTTGATGGCGCCCACGTGGACGGTGGTGGGCCTGGCGCTGGCGCTGGGCGTGCTGGCCTACGCCGTGCTGGACCTGGCGCGGCCGGGCTCGCTGCTGCGCACGCTGTCAGGGCGAGAATCCGCGCCATGAGCACCGAGGCCTTCGACGCGCAGTACCAGCTGAGCCAGCGCGACTACCTGGCGCACATCGACTTCTACACCTGGACGCGCCACTTCCACGTGCTGCGCGACCTCGGCGCGCAGGAGTCGGGCGACCTGCTCGAGGTCGGCACCGGCGACGGCGTGGTGCGCCGCTGCCTGCTGCCGCTGGTGCGCAGCTACACGGTGGTGGACATCAACCCGCAGCTCAAGCCCGACGTGCTGGCCGACCTGCGCCAGCCGCAGCCGGCGCTGGTGGGGCGCTTCGACGCCGTGGTTTGCACCGAGGTGCTGGAGCACATCCCCTTCGACGAGCTGCCGCTGTGCCTGCGTCAGCTGCGTTCTTTCCTGCGGCCGGGCGGGCGGCTGTACCTGACGCTGCCGCACCGCAAGGGCCACATGCTGGTGGTCACGCCGCGCCAGCGCCTGCTCAAGTGGCGCTTTCCGGTGGGGCTGACCAGCCTGTCCGAGGCCTGGAACCGCTTCGTGCGCCGGCGCATCTGGATAGACCCGCACCACTGCTGGGAGATCGGCGACGGCCACGTCACGCGCGCACAGGTGCAGGCGCGGCTGCACGACGCCGGACTGGTGAACGAACGCTTCGCCCAGCTGCCCTATTGCGACTACTGGGTGTTGAAAGCACCGGGCGCGCCGGGCGCATGAACGTCCTGCTGGTCAGCTATTACTACCCGCCCCTGGGCGGTGCCGGCGTGCAGCGCGCGCTGAAGTTCAGCAAGTACCTGGGCGACTTCGGCGTGCAGGTGTCGGTGCTGGCCGCCGACAACGCCGGCTACGTGCAGGACCCTTCGCTGCTGGCCGAGGTACCGCCCGCGTTGGCTGTGCGGCGCGTGGCCCATCGGCCGTTGCTGCAGCGCTTGATGGCGCTGCGGCCGGCACGGCCTGCCGCCGCACCGTCCGCCATGGCCGGCGCGGCGCCGCCCCGCGCCGGCCTGCGCGACGCTGCACTGCGCCTGTACGCCGCGGCGCAGTTCCCCGACGACCGCGGCGGCTGGGCGCGGCGCGCGCTGGCCGCAGGTCACGCGCTGATCCGCGAGCAGCGCATCGATCTGGTGCTGAGCACCGCGCCACCGATGTCGGCCCATTGGCTGGGCGCACGCCTGGCGCGTGAGGCGCATCTGCCCTGGGTGGCCGACTACCGCGACCTGTGGACCGACAACCCGGGCTATGCCGCGCCCGCCTGGCGCGCCGCCATCGACCGCGCGACCGAGTCCCGCTGGCTGCGCCGCGCCGCCGGCGTGGTGACGGTCACGCCCTCTTGGCGCGAGCGCTTCGAGCGCCAGATCGGCAGGCGCTGCCCCATCGCCTTCATCCCCAACGGCTACGACGAGGCCGACTTCGCCCACGCCAGCGCGGCGCCGCGCAGCGACGGCTGCTTCCGCCTGCTGCACACCGGCACCTTCTATGGCCCGCGCGACCCGGGCACGCTGCTCGACGGCCTGGACCGCTACCTGAAGCGCGGCGTGCCGGCGGCGCGGCCGCTGCGCCTGCGCCTGGTGGGCAACATGGGCGGCCGCTTTGCGCAGCTGCTGCAGCAGTTCGAGCGTCAGCACCCGGGTGTGGTGGAGCAATGCGCCTACGTGCCGCACCACGCGGCCATCAGCGAGATGCTGGCCGCCGATGCGCTGATGCTGGTGGTGGGGGCGGGGCGCCAGGGCAGCGCCGACGCCGTGGTGGCTGGCACCCTGCCGGGCAAGATCTTCGAGTACCTGCGCGCCGCGCGTCCGGTGCTGCTGCTGGGCGACGAGCGCGGCGACGCCGCCGCGTTGCTGCGCCAGCACGGCCAGGGCTGGATCGCCGACGAGACCCGCCCCGAGGCCATCGCCGCCGCGCTGCAGCAGATGATGGACGCGGCGCCCGAACAGCGCGCCCCCGCGGCCAGCGTGGCCAGCTTCGAGCGCCGCGCGCTGGCCGGCACGCTGGCGGGCTTTCTGGCCGAATGCCGCGAGGCCGGCCGTGTCTGAGCTGCAGCGCATCCGCGAGCGCTATGAAGCGCGCGACGCCAGTGCCGCGCTGTCGGGTTTCTGGACCCTGGCCAACCCGGTGGTGCTGCACCTGGCGCAGGAACGCGAACGCGCGGTGCTGGCGCTGCTGGCGCGCCACGCCGTGGACCTGGCGCCGGCGCGCATCCTCGACCTGGGCTGCGGCGCCGGTGCCGAATTTGCCAACTGGCTGCGCTGGGGCGCGCAGCTGGACCATCTGTACGGCGCGGAACTGCTGGCGCCGCGCGCGCGCCAGGCGCACCAGGCCTGGGGCCCGCGCGTGGTGCAGGCCTCGGGCGCGGCGCTGCCCTTTGCCGACGCCAGCTTCGACCTGGTGCTGCAGAACGTGGTCTTCAGCAGCATCACCGATGCCGGCCTGCGCGCCGCGGTGGCGCGCGAGATGCTGCGCGTGCTGCGCCCCGGCGGCTGGCTGCTGAGCTACGACGCGGCGCGCACGCGCAACCGCGACCCGCATTTCCGCGACCTGCCCGAAGCAGAACTGCGCGCGCTGTTCCCGGGTCTGCCGCTCGAACTGCGGCGCCTGAGCACCCACCTGGGACTGCTGCGCCGCGTGCATGCCGCCCTGGGTGAACGCGGCATGGCGGCGCTGGAGCTCACGGGCCTGTTCAAGACGCACCTGCTGGCGCTGGGGCAGAAGGCATGACCATCCACCTGTGCCTGCTGGGCGACGCCAACAGCGTGCACCTGCAGCGCTGGGCGCACGAGATGCTGGCGCGCGGGCTGCGCGTGAGCGTGGTCACGGCGCGGCCCGCGCCCATCGCCGGCGTGGCCGAGCAAGTGGTGCTGGCACCGGTGCGGCGCCCGTCCGACTGGCTGTTCCGCGTGGGCGAATGCACGCGCGCACTGCGGCGCCTGGCGCCCGACATCGTGCACGCGCACTACGTCACCAGCTACGGCTACCTGGCGGCGCGCGCCGACCGCCATCCGCTGGTGATGACGGCCTGGGGCAGCGACCTGCTGGTCACGCCGCGCAACAGCCGCCTGATGCACGCCCTGACCGGCTGGACGCTGCGCCGTGCCGACCTGGTGACCGGCGACTCGGCCGACCTGGTGCAGGCCGCGGCCGATCACGGCCTGCGCCAGCCGCCGCTGCTGCTGCACTGGGGCGTGGACCTGGCGCGCTTTGTCGCTCAACCCTGGGACAACAAGCCGCGGCTGGACATCGTCAGCCTGCGCAACTGGGAACCCAACTACCGCATCGCCACCATCGTCGACGCCCTGGCGCTGCTGCGGCAACGCCTGCCCGCGCTTGCTGTGCACCTGCACCTGCTGGGCGGCGGCAGCGGCGCCACGGCGCTGGCGGCGCAGGTGCAGACGCTGGGGCTGCAGGACGCGGTGACGCTGCACGGCCGGCTGGACGACGCCGGCATGGCCGCCGTGCTGGCGCGATGCAAGCTCAGCGTGTCGGTGCCCGATTCCGACGCCACCTCGGTGTCGGTACTGGAAAGCATGGCCTGCGGCCTGGCCCTGGTGGCCGCCGACCTGCCGGCCAACCGCGAATGGCTGGGCGACGAGGGTGGCGTGCTGGTCTCGGATGTGACGCCTGACGCGCTGGCCGACGCGCTGCAGCGCCTGGCGCAGGACGACGACGCCGCGGCGCGCATGGGCGCGCGCAATCGCGCACTGATCCAGGCCCAGGGCAGCCGCCAGCACCAGATGGACCGTATGCTGGCCGAGTACCAGCGCCTGCTGGGGTTGACGGCATGACGACTTCGCACTGCGTCAGCCTGATCGCGCCCTGCCGCAACGAGCGCGCGCACATCGAAGCCTTCTGCCGCGACGCGCTGGCCCAGCAACTGCCCGCAGGCTGGCGGCTGGAGCTGTGCGTGGCCGACGGCCGCAGCGACGACGGCACGCGCGAATGGCTGGAAGCGCAGGTGGCGCAGGACGCGCGCCTGCGCTGGATCGACAACCCGGCGCGCATCGTCAGCGCCGGCCTCAACCGCGCGCTGGCAGCCACCGAGGGCGAGGTCGTCGTGCGCATGGACATCCACACCCGCTATGCCGCCAACTACGTGGCGCGCTGCCTGCAGGTGCTGGCCAACAGCAACGCCGACAACGTGGGCGGCCCCTGGTGCGCCGAGGCCGGCGCCGACGCCGGCACTATGGAGCGCGCCGTGGTCGCGGCCTTCCAGTCCAGCTGGGTGGCCGGCGGCGCGCGCTCGCGCCAGCTCGACTACGCCGGCTGGGTGGACACGGTCTACCTGGGCTGCTGGCCGCGCAAGACCTTCGAGCGCTTCGGCACCTTCGACGAAGCCCTGGTGCGCAACCAGGACGACGAGCACAACCTGCGCATCCGCAGCGAAGGTGGGCGCATCTGGCAGAGCCCGACCATCCGCAGCTTCTATCGCCCGCGCGGCGAGTTGCGCCAGGTGGCGCGGCAGTGGTTCCAGTACGGCTACTGGAAGCCCTTCGTGATGGTCAAGCATGGCCAGGCGGCGTCGGCGCGGCACGTGGTGCCGGGTGCCTTCGTGGCGGGCTTGCTGCTGGCGCTGCCGCTGGCCCTGGTGGGCTGGTACGGGCCGCTGCTGGCGCTGGTCACGGCCTACGGCATCGTGCTGGCCGGCCTGGGCCTGAACGTGGCACGCGAGGCCCGGCTGCCACGCCCCGTGGCCTGGCGCGTGCCCGGCGTCATCGCCGCCTACCACCTGGGCTACGGCCTGGGTTCACTGCCCGGCTGGTGGGACGCGCTGCGCGGCCGCCCGGGCCGCTTTGCGGCCCTAACCCGATGATCCGCCGCTTTGCAGCGCTCACGCGATGAGCAGCCCGCCCGACGAGACCGACGGCGTGCGCCAGCGCTACGCGCGCCGTGCCGGCCTGCCGCCGGGGCGCTACAGCCTGCTCGATGCGGCGGCGCTGCGCGAACGCCAGGGCCGCCAGCGCGCCCTGGCCGGGCTGCTGCGCCAGCACCGCGTGGACCCGGCTGGCGCGCGCCTGGTCGAGGTCGGCTGCGGCAGCGGCGGCAACCTGCTGGAGCTGCTGCAGTTCGGCTTTGCGCCCGAGCACCTGCTGGGCCTGGAACTGCTGCCCGAGCGCCATGCCGCGGCGCGCCGCGTGCTGCCGCCCGACACCCCGCTGTGGCTGGGCGACGCGACGCAGGCGCCGGTGCCGCCCGCCAGCCAGGACCTGGTGCTGGCGGCCACGGTCTTCAGCTCGCTGCTGGACGACGCCTTCCAGCAGCGCCTGGCCGACGCGATGTGGCGCTGGCTGTGCCCCGGCGGCGCGGTGCTCTGGTACGACTTCAGCATCGATAATCCGCGCAATGCCGATGTGCGCGGCGTGCCGCTGGCGCGCGTGCGCGCGCTGTTCCCGCAGGGCCGCGTGCAGGCGCAGCGGCTGACGCTGGCGCCGCCGCTGGCCCGCGCGCTGTGCCGGCTGCACCCGGCGCTGTGCCTGCCCTTCGAGGCGCTGCCGCCGCTGCGCACGCACCTGCTGGCCTGGATCGAGAAAGCCCCATGACGCAAGCCGCCCTGCCGTTCCTGCCCTTTGCCCTGCCCGAGATCGGCGAAGAAGAGATCGCCGAGGTCGTGGACGCGTTGCGCTCGGGCTGGGTCACCACCGGCCCCAAGGCGCGGCGCTTCGAAGGCGACTTCGCCGCCTTCCTGGGCGACGCCGCGCGCGGCGAGGCGCTGCACTGCGTGGCCGTCAACAGCGCCACCGCCGGCCTGCACCTGGCGCTGGAAGCCCTGGGCATAGGTCCGGGCGACGAGGTCATCACCACCACCCACACCTTCACCGCCACCGCCGAGGTGGTGCGCTACCTGGGCGCCGACGTCAAGCTGGTGGACATCGATCCAGCCACGATGAACATAGCCGTGGCCGCGGTGGCTGCGGCGATCACGCCACGTACCAAGGCCATCCTGCCGGTGCACTACGCCGGCCTGGCGGCCGACATGCCCGCGCTGCTGGCCCTGGCCGCGCGCCACGGCCTGAAGGTGGTGGAAGACGCCGCCCACGCCCTGCCCACCACCTGCGGCGGGCAGCTGGTGGGCACGCTGGCCAGCGACGCCACGGTGTTCAGCTTCTACGCCAACAAGACCATCACCACCGGCGAAGGCGGCATGCTGGTCACGCGCGATGCGGCGCTGGCCAGGCGTGCGCGCGTGATGCGGCTGCACGGCATGAACCGCGACGCCTTCGACCGCTTCACCGCCACCGTGCCCAGCTGGTACTACGAGGTGGTGGCGCCGGGCTTCAAGTACAACCTGACCGACATCGCCGCGGCGCTGGGCATACACCAGCTGAAGAAGGCGCAGGCCTTCCAGCAGCGCCGCGCGCAGATCGCGGCGCAGTACGACGCGGCCTTTGCCGGCCTGCCGCTGCTCACGCCGCCGTGCGCGCCGGCAGGCGACACGCACGCCTGGCACCTGTACGTGTTGCGCCTGGCCGATGGCGCCGGCATCACACGCGACGCCTTCGTGCAGCGCCTGTTCGACGCCGGCATCGGCTGCAGCGTGCACTACATCCCGCTGCACCTGCACCCGTATTGGCGCGACCGCTACGGCCTGCGCGCGCAGGATTTCCCGCACAGCCAGCACGCGTATGAACGCATGCTCAGCCTGCCGATCTACACGCGCATGGGCGACGCCGACGTGGCGCGCGTGGTGGGCGCGGTGCGTGCGGCGTTGGGCGCAGAATGATTGCGTGGCTGCGGGAGTGATGACCATGAGTGCTGTGCTCGAACCCAGGATGACGCTGCAGGCCTATCTGGAGTGGGAGAACCGGCAACCCGACCGGAACGAACTCGTGCGCGGCGAGGTCTTCGCCATGGTCGGGGCCAAGCGGGCGCACGGCTGCGTCGTGGCAAACCTCGTGCGCCACCTGGGAAATCATCTGGCGGGCACGGCGTGCAGGGCCTTCACCGATGGCATGAAGGTACAGGCGGCCGACGACACCGTTCTCTACCCCGACCTCTTCGTCACCTGCGACCGTGCCGATCTGGCCACCGAACTGATCTTCCGCGCGCCCACGCTGGTGATCGAGGTGCTGTCGCCCAGTACCCAGTCCTATGACCGCAGCCAGAAGTTCGCGCTCTACCGCCGCATCCCGTCGCTGCAGGAATACATCCTGATCGACCCCGACACGCGCCGCGTCGAAGGCTTCCGGCGCAACGAACTGGGGCAGTGGGTGCTGCACGACATGAGCGACGGCGACGCGCTCGAGGCCGCAAGCGTGGGCGCGCGCGTGCCGCTGACCGAGGTCTTCGACGGCATCGACGTTCCGCCGGCACCGGCCTGACCGCCGCGCGTGGCCAAACGCCTGTTCGACCTGCTGGGCGCCGCCCTGGCCCTGCTGCTGCTGGCGCCGCTGTTGCTGGGGGTTGCCCTGTGGATACGCCTGGATTCGCCCGGCCCGGTGTTCTACCGGCAAGAGCGCGTCGGCCGCCACGGCGTGCCCTTTCGCATCCACAAGTTCCGCACCATGCGCTCGGGTGCCGCCGGTCTGCCGCTGACCGTGGGTGCCGACCCGCGCATCACGCGCGCCGGGCACTTTCTGCGGCGCACGCGGCTGGACGAGTTGCCGCAGTTCATCGACGTGCTGCGGGGCCGCATGAGCCTGGTGGGCCCGCGCCCCGAAGTGCCGCGCTACGTGGCGCACTACCCGGCGGCGCTGCGCGAACGCGCGCTGGCCGTGCGCCCGGGCATGACCGACCCGGCCTCGTTGGCCTTCATCGACGAATCAAAGCGCCTGGCTGCGGCCGCCGACCCCGAGCGCGAGTACGTCGAGGTCATCCTGCCGGCCAAGCTGCGCTGCGCCGCCGACTACGCCGAGCACGCTTCGCTGGCCACCGACCTGCGCGTGCTGTGGCAGACGCTGCGCGCGCTGCTGCGCCAGGCGTGAACGGAGCCTTGAATTGAAGCCCCCACGCTCACTTCGTTCGCTGCCAGGCAGCTTGCATGCTGCCTGGCGTTCGCCAGCCACTCGCGAGCGCGCAGGCGCTCGCTCGGTGCGGGCTCACCCCCCCCGAGGGGGCCGTCAGTCCCTTCGGAACGGCCGGGCGGGACTGACATGACCGACGCCACCGCCTTCTGGCGCCGCGTGGACCGCGTGCTGGCGCGGCTGCGCCCGCATCGCCAGCCGCTGACGCTGGCCATCGACGCCATCGTGGTGGCCGCCTGCTGGAACATCACCTACCTGTTCCGCCTGGGCTTCGAGCGCTGGATCAGTGCGCGCCCTGGCTACGACATCTGGGTGCTGCTGGGCCTGGTGGTCGGCTACGCGCTGGCGAGCTGGTTGTTCAGGGTGCCGCAAAGCCTGTGGCGCTTCTCGGGCTTCGGCGAGATCAAGCGCCTGACGCTGGCCTGTGCCTTGGCCGGCAGCGTGGGCGCGGCCGTGGTCATGGGCCTGGGTCTGGTGAAGGTGCCGCGCGCGGTGCTGGCGCTGCACCCGGTGGTCGCGCTCATGGGGCTGGCGCTGGTGCGCATCGTCTACCGCATGACCTACGAGCACGCCCGGGCGCGCATCGCCGGCGCGCACGGCGAGATCCGCCGTGCCCTGGTGCTGGGCGCGGGCGACGCGGCGCGCCTGCTGCTGGCCGGCCTGCACCAGCAGGGCTGGGTGGTGCTGGGCTTGTTCGACGACGACCCGGCCAAGCAGGGTGCGCGCATCGGTGATGTCACGGTGCGGGGCACGCTGGATGCCCTGGCCCGGCACAGCCGCGGCGAGGGCGCCACGCACGTGGTCGTGGCCTTGCCCAGCGCCACGCGCGCGCAGCGCCAGCGCGCGCTGGCGCTGGCCGCCGACACCGGGCTGCCGGTGCTCACCGTGCCCAGCGCCGATGAGTTGCGCACGGGCCAGACGCGCATCGAACGCCTGCGCGACATCGAACCCGACGACCTTCTGGGCCGCGAGCCGGTGCAGCTGGACGAAGCCGGCGTGGCCGCCACGCTGCAGGGCAAGACCGTGCTCATCACCGGAGCCGGCGGCAGCATCGGCAGCGAGCTGTGCCGGCAGGTGGCGGCCTTCGGCCCGGCGCGGCTGGTGCTGTACGAGCTGAGCGAGTTCAACCTCTACAGCATCGAGCAGGAGCTGAGCGAGAGTTTCCCCGCGCTGGCGCTGGTGCGCCTGATCGGCGACGTCAAGGACCTGGCCCATCTGCGCCACACCCTGGCGCGCTGGCGGCCGCACACCGTGTTCCACGCCGCGGCCTACAAGCACGTGCCGCTGATGGAAGACCTCAACGCCGCGGCGGCGCTGCGCAACAACACGCTGGGTACCTGGCACGCGGCGCTGGCCGCGGCCGAGGCCGGGGCCGAGCGTTTCGTGCTCATCAGCACCGACAAGGCGGTGAACCCGACCAACGTGATGGGCGCCACCAAGCGCGCGGCCGAGATGGTGATCAGCAGCCTGGCCGCGCAGCACCCGGGCACGCGCTTCATGGCCGTGCGCTTCGGCAACGTGCTGGGCTCCAGCGGCAGCGTGATCCCCAAGTTCAAGGAGCAGATCGCCCGCGGCGGCCCGGTGACGGTGACGCACCCGGACATCATTCGCTACTTCATGACCATCCCCGAGGCGGCACGTCTGGTGCTGCAGGCCGCGGCCATCGGCGCCAGCGGCCAGGTGCTGGTGCTGGACATGGGCGAGCCGGTGAAGATCGTCGACCTGGCGCGCGATCTCATCCGCCTGGCTGGGCACACGCCGGGCGAGATCCAGATCGTCTTCAGCGGCCTGCGCCCGGGCGAGAAGCTCTACGAGGAACTGCTGGCCGACGCCGACGACACCCTGCCCACCGCTGTGCCGCGCCTGCGCGTGGCGCGGCTGCAGCAGCAGGCGGTGGACTTCGACGACCTGTTCGGCGCTGGCGCGCCCGGCAGCGTGGCCGACGACGAAGACGTGCGCCAGCGCCTGCGCCGCTGGGTGCCCGAGTTCGGGCAGCAGGGCGCGCGCTGAGGCTGTGCCGCGGCGCTCAGCCGGCGATCAAGCGGGGTGTGCGGGCAGGATGACGATGCGCCGGCGGTCGTGGCTGATGTCGAGCTCGCAGCGATCACCCGGCGCCAGCTGCCGGCGTTCGGGCAATACGTGCAGGTGGGCGTCCCAGGACGAGGCCTGCGGTGGCCGGTTCTCGAACACGATGCCGCCGCCGAAATCCAGCCGCAGCCAGCGCATCAGCGCCTGGGCGCGCCCGGCGCGCGTGGCCGTCAGCGCCACCCGGCGGCCGCTCTCGGCCGGGTGGTCGCGGTGCAGGTCGAAGTGCGCCAGCAGCGCGGGCTCGCTCAGCGGCTCGTAGCCCTCGGCCGGCGTGCCGGCGTCAAGCTCCACCGGCGAGAAGCGGTTGAAGGGCGAAAGGTCGAAGCCCATCACTTCGTCGACCCGGTAGTTCTGCGCCCGGCCCTGGCCGTCGGTGAGGTATCCCAGCGTGGCGATCTCGCGCGGCAGCAGCAGCGCCTCGGGCTTGAGGAAGCGGGCGCGGGCCAGCTCTGTCAGCGGCAGCACGTCTTCGCCCAGCAGCGAGTTGTCGACGATCTCGGCGACGAACAGATCGGCGCGCGCGGGCAGGTCCTCGCCCAGCTTCAGATCGTGGGCGTCCTTGGCGATGACGGTGACGCGGTCGGCCAGGCCGTTGCGCGCGACGATGGCGCGCGCCACCTGCGCCACGTCGGCGCTGCGCTCGCAGGTATAGACATGGGCCGCGCCGGCGCGGGCCGCCAGCATGGCCAGCAAGCCGGTGCCGGTGCCGATCTCGAACACCGTCATCCCCGGCTTCACGTCGCGCTGCAAGGCGCGCGCGTAGGCTTCGTTGCGCAGGTGGTCGTGGACGATGCGAAAGTGCCACAGCGGGGCCTCGCGGCGCGTCAGCCAGTCGGTCAGCACCATGACCTCGTGGTCGGCAGAACCCAGGCGTTGCGCCGCGCGGGCCAGGGCCAGGGCATCGGCCTGTTGACTGCCTGGCTCCTCCTGCCCCTGGTAGAGCAGCGCCAGCCGGGCCAGGCATTGCGCCAGGTCGGGCTGGTCGGCCAGCGCCAGAACCCGCTGCCGGGCGCCGCGCGTCAGGGACTGGAGGTCCAGTGCCTGGGCCAGCGGGAGCGTGGGACCTTTGGCAGTCATGGGGCAGCCTTCGTGTTGAATGGGAGGTTTGCCGCCGGCTCATGCGCTGGCCGGGGCCCGGCATGATGCCGTGTTCGGTGGGGCAGCTTGCAGCACTGGTGTGTGCTCACCCAACTGCCGCACTCAGCCCCGCGCCTCATCCTCGGCGATCCGCTTGCCCAGGCCGGGCGCAGCCGGCGGCGGGAGGGCCATGGCGGTCAGTGGCGGTGGCCATGGTGCGCATCGGGCACGTGAGGGTGGGCATGGCGCAGCGGCTCGTGCCGATGGCGGTGGCTGTGTGCGCCCGGGGGCAGTGGGTCGTGCGGGTGCGCATGGTGGCCGTCGTCGTGGCGGTGGGCGTGTTCGTGTTCGATCGGCTCGTGCAGGTGCTCGTGGCCGTGCGATTCGGCCAGGTGCAGCAGCACGCCGGCCAGCATCAGCACGCTGCCCAGGGCCATCAGGCCGCTGGGCGCGCGTTCGCCCAGCGCCAGCGCCAGCGCGGCGCCGATGAAGGGTGCGAAGGCGAAGACCGACCCCGTGCGCGCCGCGCCGAAGGCGCGCTGGGCCAGCAGGTACAGGCGCAGGCTCAGGCCATAGCCGGTGGCGCCGATGGCCAGCAGGGCCAGTGCGGGGCCGGCGGCGGGCAGGGGCTCGTCGAAGGCCAATGCCAGCAAGGCCGTGGTCGTGGCCCCCAGCAAGGCCTTGGCCAGCACCACCTGGCCCGGGTCGCGCTCGGCCAGCGCGCGCGACAGCGTGTTGTCCACGCCCCAGGCGGCGGTGGCCAGCAGCACGGCCAGCAGGCCCCACAGCCGCGTGCCGCCGGAGTCGGCGTGCAGGCCCTGGTCCAGCACCAGAACCATGCCCCCGGCCAGCAGCAGCGCCAGCGCGGTCCAGACGCGGCCGTCCAGGCGTTCGCGGTACAGCAGCCCGGCCAGCAACGCGGTGAACAGCGCCTCCAGGCTGAGCATCAGCGAGGCGCTGGTGCCGCTGGTGTGCTGCAGGCCCCAGACCAGCGCCACCGGGCCGATGACGGCGCCAAAGCCGGCCATGGCCAGCAGACGCTTCAGGTCACCGGCTTGCAGCCGCGCCTCGCGCTCCACGCGCTGGCGCGTGGCCAGGCCCACGGCCGCCGCTCCCGCGTACAGCAGCGCCGCCGTGCCGAAGGCGCCCAGGCCTGCGCCAGAGCGCTGAACCAGCGGCGTGCTGATGCCGAACAGCACGGCCGCCAGCAAGGCCAGCAAGGCACCGCGCAGCGCCGGCAGGCTGGGTCGGCTACGGGCCATTCAAGGCGCCTGCCAGCGCGCCGCCGTACCGGCCGGCGGGCTGTTATGCGGTGTGCTCGGCGTCATGGTGTCTTCCGACAGCGATGCGCAGCCGCGGGCTGCGACGCCAGACCCGATTTCAACCCAAGTGCGCGCCGCGTGCGCTCGGCTGCCAACGGCATTCCCTTCGGACTTCTCGAACGTCGACACGCGCGTTGCGGTGGATCAACCGTTGCCTTTGCACACAGATGCAGACTGCCCCGGCACAGCGGCCCGGCAGGCAGCCCCCCGAGGGGCTGCGGGTTCGCGGGCTGCGGTTCCGGGTTGTCGGGCTTGCCCGTGGCTCGGTGGATTCTGACGAAGAACAAGGAGCTGGACATGAACAAGTTGTGGGCCTTGGGCCTGGCAGCGGCGATGGCAGTGGGCCTCGCGGGTTGCGGGGGCCGATGGCGCGCCTGCGCCCGGCACAGCCGCCGCGACCGCCTTACCCGGTGGCGACATGGACGGTGCCATCACCGCCGTGAGCATCGACGCGGCCACCGGCATCGCCACCGTGACCTTCAGCGTGCGCAGCGCCGCCGGTGTGCCGGTGACGGGCGCGACCAACTTCGAGTTCACCGCAGCCAAGCTGATCCCGGCCACCAACAGCCGGCCGGCGCGCTGGCAGAGCTACCTCAACCGCTCGGTGCAGCTCAATGCCAGCAGTGCACGCGTGCTGCGCGCCGTGGGCGAACGGCGGGTGGCCACCGAGGTCGAGCCCGGCGTCTACCGCTACGCCTTCTGCACCAGCCTGACCACCGCAGCCACCTTCAAGTACTACGGCAGCGGCACCGAACCGGCCGGCAGCTGCAACACCGCGGCCGTGGGTCGCAGCGGCGTGCTGAGCTCGGCCGCGGCCCTGCCCATCCTGGCCGCGCTGGACCTGGCCTACGCGCCCGACGCCGTGCACCGCATCGGCATCGCCGGCCGCATCGCCGGTTCGCGTTACAACGCGGTGGTCGACTTCGTGCCCGCGCAGCTGCCCGCCCTGATAACGGCGACCAGCCACCAGGTGGTCACCAATGAGTCCTGCGGCGCCTGCCATGCGGCCAATTCCAGCAACCGCAGCAAGCTCGAATTCGCCACCATCCACGGCAACACGCGCTACAACGTGGCGCTGTGCGCGACCTGCCACAACCCCGGCACCTTCGACTCGGGTAGCTCGACCGACGCCGCCTGGACGCCCATCGACCTGACGACCATGGTGCACAAGATCCACTCGTCGGTGCCGGGCTACTCTGTGGCCGGCGTCGACTTCTCGCACGTCACCTACCCGCAGAACGCGCCCTTCGGCGGCGTCAGCGCGATCGGCGGCTTTGTCGAGGTGCCGGGCGTCGTCAACTGCCGCAGCTGCCACGACAACCAGAGCCCCAAGATCACGCAGCCTGCCACGCGGGCGGCGGCCGACAAGACGGCCTGGATCACCAACGTCACGCAGCAGGCCTGCAACACCTGCCACGCGGTGAACTTCAGCGCCCACTTCGGCAACCAGCCCGACAACACGCTGTGCACGCAGTGCCACAGCGCCACCGGCTCGGCCCCGATCCCCGCGGTCCACGCCACGCCTTACTCCACGCCCAACAACCCCGAGCTGCGGGCCGGTGCGATGAGGGTCGAGTACCAGATCGCCTCGCTCACGGTCAATGCCTCCAACCAGCCGGTGGTGCGCTTCCGCGTGCTGGTGGATGGCACGCCGCTGAACCTGCGGACCCTGCCCACCGCCACCATCTCCGTCGGCTCGGCCAACCTGAAGATGGCCTGGAGCAAGCCCATGGCGCAGCCGCTGAGCCTGGCCAACGGCCCGGCCATCGCCCAGCCGCTGGACTGGAACAACCTGGGTTCCACGGCCGGCCGCACCTACTGGAACGACGCGACCAACCTGGGTCTGCAGGCCTACGACCAACCGCAGACGGTCAACCTGTCGGCGGCGGGCTTCATCGCCTCGCTCACCGGCCCGGACGCCGACGGCTACTTCACCACCGTGGCCGGCATCAACCCGGCGGCGCCGATGGCCTTCCCGGCCGACGCGCGGCTCAAGGCCGTGGCGATGGAGAGCTTCCTGACGATCAACGGCATGAACATCAGCGGTACCGCTGCGCTGAAGGGCGTTGACGGCGCCACCAGCACGCTGCGCCGCGCCATCGTGGACATCGATAGCTGCAACACCTGCCACGAGCGCATCGGCTTCCACAGCAATGCCGGCCGTGCCAACAACACCGAGTACTGCGCCGCCTGCCACAACCCCGAGGTGTCCAGCAGCAACCTCTTTGCCGGCGTGCGGGCCGACGGCAAGCTCTACTCGCAGAAGTCCAACAACTTCAAGGAGATGATCCACTCGATCCACGCCGCCGGCGTGCGCACCATCCCCTTCAACTTCATCCGCGGCAATCCCGTCCCCGGCGGTGGCAACGGGCCCATGGTCTTCGACGAAGTGGGCTACCCCGGCCGTCTGGCCGACTGCGCCGCCTGCCACAGGCCGGGCACCACCGCCATGCCCGACAACGCCGGTTACGGCTGGTCGGTGATCGATGCGCAGCCGTCGCTGGTGGCCACTGCGGCCGCCTTCGACCCGCGGGTGTCGGTGCGCCAGGGCCCGGGAGCCGGCACCTGCGGCTCGTGCCACGACGGTCAGGCCTCGCGTGCGCACTACGCCATCAACACCGCGTCGGAAATCGGCGCCGAAAGCTGCAGCGTGTGCCACGGTCCGGGCAAGCCCAACGACCCGGTGAGCGCTCACGCCCGCTGACGCACTGATGCGCTGACCACAGCGCCAGGCCACACCGACGGGGGAGCTTGCTCCCCCGTTTCCATTGGTGCGCCGCTGCAATCGAACCCGGCGCGCTCAAGCCGGGCGGCCGCCTGCCGATATCCGGGAACGCGCGGAATCGCCGCCACCACCGCACCGGAGCAGCCCCTGATGAACGCACCCGACATGAAGTACCGCCTGTTGACCCGCAGTGACATGGACGGCCTGGTCTGTGCCGTGCTGCTCAAGGAGATGGGCATGCTGGGCGAGATCGTGTTCCACCACCCCAAGGACGTGCAGGACGGCAAGGTGGCCGTGACCGAACGCGACATCCTCACCAACCTGCCCTACGTGCCCGGCTGCGGCTTGTGCTTCGACCACCACGCCAGCGAAGGCGTGCGCAACGACGGCAAGCCCACGCCCAACTACGTGCTGCAACCCGACGCCAAATCGGCCGCGCGCGTGGTGTACGACCACTACGGCGGCAAGGCGCGCTTCCCGCGCGTCAGCGACGCCATGATGCAAGCCGTGGACAAGGCCGACAGCGCCGGCTTCAGCCGCGAGGACGTGCTCCATCCGCAGGGCTGGGAGCTGCTGAGCTTCCTGATGGACGCGCGCACCGGCCTGGGCCGCTTCCGCGAGTTCCGCGTGTCGAACTACCAGTTGATGATGATGCTCATCGACTGCTGCCGCGACCTGAGCATCGAAGCCATCCTGGCCCTGCCCGACGTGAAGGAGCGCGTGGACCTGTTCTTCGCGCAGCATGAACTCTTCCGCGCCCAGATCGCGCGCGTGGCCCAGGTGCACGACAAGCTGGTGGTGCTGGACCTGCGCAACGAGCCCGTCATCTACGCCGGCAACCGCTTCGTGGTGTACGCCATGTACCCGCAGTGCGACATCAGCATGCACGTGATGTGGGGCCGCGAGAAGCTCAACACCGTCTACACCGTGGGCAAGTCGATCTTCGACCGCGGCAACCCCTTGGCGGTGGGCGATCTGATGCTCAGCCACGGCGGCGGCGGCCACCAAGCCGCCGGCACCTGCCAGGGGCCCAATGACCAGGCCGAGGCCTTGAAGCGCCAGTTGATCGAGCAGATCGTGAGCCTGTCGCGGCGCGAACTGTTGCCGGCCTGAAGTCTGGCGCTCGCGCTCAGCCTTCGGCGTTCTTGGCCAGGCGGGCCACCAGCTTCAGCAGCGTGGGTACGCGGCGCCTGCCGTGCATGGCGCGCAGCCGGGCCTTGGCGGCGCCCAGGTCCATGCCGGTACAGGTCACGATCAGCGGCGGCGCATCTTCTTCGCGCGATACCTGGCATTGCGCAGGCGTGCCGGGCAGCGGCGCGCGCGCCACGCCGATGACCGGCGTGCGCCCGCCCAGCGCCAGGAACAACTGCTGCCCCAGCCCCGGTGTCTCTTGCGCATCCAGATGCACGAAGCCTTCGATCAGCAGCAGCTCGGGCTGCAGCGCCTGCGTGTGCAGCAGGTTCAGCAGGCAGGCCAGCCGGCGCGCATCCGGGCCCGTGGCCGGCACGGGCGCGGCGTCGGCCAGGGTGGCGCTGTAGCTGCGCGACGCCAGCGCCGCATCCCATTCGTCGAAGGCGACGGCGGCAGCCCGGTCGCCGCCCGGGCCCAGGTGCACGCTCAGTGCCAGTTTCATCGCCATCCCTCGGTGTGCCGCTTGCGGCCGACGCCGTGGTGGCATCGCAGCCGGTTCTACCATCCCCGCGCCACACGGGCACGGCGGCACGGGATCCCGGCTCAGGGCCCGACCAGCGCGTGCCGCAGCAGCAGCGCCGCCAGCACGAACATGGTGGCGCCGATCAGGCCGTCCAGCACCTGCCACGAGCGGGGCCGCGCGAACCAGGGCGCCAGCCAGCGCGCCCCGTAGCCCAGCAGCACGAACCAGCCCAGGCTGGCGCCGCTGGCCCCGGCGATGAACCAGCCGCGCAGCGGCGCCGGCTGTTGCGCGCCGATGCTGCCCACCAGCAGCACCGTGTCCAGGTAGACGTGGGGGTTGAGCAGTGTGAAGGCCGCCGCCTGCGCCAGCGCCGCACCGCGCTGCAAGCCCTGGCCGCCGGCGGCCGCCACCAGAGGCTGCGGCTGGCGTGCCCGACGCAGTGCCCGCCAGCCATAGGCCGCCAGGAAGGCAGCCCCGGCCAGCGCCAGGGCGCGCGCCAGGCCGGGGCTTTGCGCCAGGGCCTGTGCCATGCCCAGCACGCCCGCGGCGATGAGCGCGGCATCGGCCAGTGCGCAGAACAGCACCACGCTGCCCACATGCTCGCGGCGCAGGCCTTGGCGCAGCACGAAGGCGTTCTGCGCGCCGATGGCCACGATCAGCCCCAGGCTCAGGGCCAGCGCTTGCACGAACACCGCGAACGCGGGCGAAGCAGTCGATGTCGGGATCATGTCGCGCCCGGCTTGTCAGCCCCGGCCCGGGAAAACTGGCATTGTTCCCCATGGCCCAGGCATGAAATCGGGAGGGGTGCGTCGAGCCGTGCCCCCCAAGCACTACCGGGTCGCTGAACTTGCCTGCGCCGAAGCCCACGGCGCGCCCAGGTGGCCCATGCGACGGCCTTCGCCCGCCTGCCAGCGCACGGGCGCGGCAGCGGGACGCGGCCAGGCCGAAGAGCCGCTGCGCAGCTGTTCGTAGGCCCGCTCCACCACGCCGTAGCACTCGCAGCTGTGTTGTTCCAGCCCCTGCCGATCGAGCACACGGATGTGGCCACGGCTGTAGCTGATCAGGCCTTCGCGCTGCAATTGCAGCGCGGCGGCGGTCACGCCTTCGCGGCGCACGCCCAGCATGCCGGCGATGCGTTCCTGGGTGATCCGCAGGTCGCAGCCGACCTGACGGTCCAGGTGCTGCAGCAGCCAGCGGCACAGTTGCGGGGCCAGGGCGTGGTGCCGATGGCAGGCCGAGGTCTGCGCCATGTGCGTGAACAGCGCGTGGGTGTAGCGCAGCAACTGCTGCATCACCGGCTCGACGTCGCGCGCCAGATCGGCGATGTCGCGGGCACTCATGCGCCAGGCCAGGCCCGGGCGCTGCACCACGGCGCTGCTCAGCGCCAGGCCGCCGCCCATGAAGGCGCAGATGCCGGCCACGCCCTCGCGGCCCACCACCGCCACCTCGGAGCAGGCGCCGTCCTGCAGCGGCGAAACCAGCGACACGACGGCCGTGACCGGAAAGTACACGTGGCGCTGCACGGTGCCGGCTTCGTAGAGCATGGTGCCCGCGGCCAGGTCCACCGACTCGATGAGCGGCTGCACGAAATCGGCAACTTCGGGTGGCAGCGATGCCAGCAGCTGGTTGTCGGGCGGCGACTGGTGGTGAGCATTCATGGGGGCGTCTCTGTGATACGACCCTGGGGTCGACAGGACGCAATCTAGGGGCCGGTGGCTTGATCCTCTACGTCGAAAGACACAGGTGCGCCAGCGCAACACACCCCACCCAGAAGGCCATCAAACCAGCGGCCGCGGCGGCGGGCGGCCGTCGCCGTAAAGGTCTGCCAGGCGTGCCATCGCCTTCACGTCGCGCAGGTAAAGCCGGCCGTCGGCGATGCGGTGCAGCCCGCGCCGCTCGAGCTTGCGCAGGGTCTTGTTGGTGTGCACCAGCGACAGGCCCAGGCCGTCGGCGATGTGCTGCTGCGTGAGCGGAAAGACAACGCCGCCGGCGCCCGCATCGGCCTGCAGCGCGGCCGCGCGCTTGAACAGCAGGATCAGCATCGAGGCGATGCGTTCCTCGGCGCTGCGCCGCCCCACCGACAGCAGCGTGTCGTCGACCATCGACTCCTCGTGCGCCGTGAGCCAGGTGACGTTGAAGCCCATCATCGGGCTGCGCCGGTGCAACTCCCAGAGCGCATCGCGCTGGAACACGCAGAACGACGCGTCGGTCAGCGTCTCCACGCCGTGGGCCGCGGCGTCACCCATCTTCTGTTGCACGCCGATGAAGTCGCCGGCCAGCAGAAAGCTCAGGATCTGGCGGCGGCCGTCGCTCAGCGTCTTGTAGCGGAAGGCCCAGCCCTGCAGCAGCGTGTACAGCGGCGCGTCGGTCTGGCCTTCGTGGATCAGGGACTCGCCGGCGCCCAGGCGGCGCTCGCGACGCTTGAGTGACTGCACCAGTTCCAGCTCTTCGCCCGTCGGTTCATGAAACAGCTTCAGCTGCCGCAGGGTGCAGTTGCGGCAGGCGGTCTCGCCCGCATGGGGGGCAGCGACTTCGGGTGGTGCTGGCGCGGGCAATTCCATGGCCGCAGTGTCGCGCATCGCAAGCCCAGGGCAGGTCGGGTGGTGCGCGCGCTTACACCAAGCCATCAGAAGCGCGAAGCCCCTACTGCCGATCTCCGGGGCCCGACAGTGAATCGACCGCTGCTAGACTTGAAGCCACTCTTGTTGGGGAGTAGCTACCGGGGTACGTCCGAGGGTCAGGGCGTAAAGCCGGTGCAGTGTCGTCAATACGGTCGCGGTGCACTGCACTCCGGCCCGGCGCTGCAGGTCGCGAACCCGGTCATCGACCGCGGAATCGTCGGCACGGCAAGACCAGCCTTGGGTAGTTGACGTCATCACGGCGTTCGCAGGTCGGCGAACTGCGCGGTGACCCCTCGCAACTCACTTCAAAGGCGGTCATGCAATCCATCGGGTCCCCCCTCATGTGGTCCTTGTTCGCGGCCTTCGTGCTGGTCGCGCTGCTGGTCGACTTCTTCGCGCTCAGCAAACAGGGCGCACACCGCGTCAGTACCCGCGAGGCCGCCGTCTGGTCGCTGGTCTGGGTCTGTGTGTCCTTCGTCTTCATGGGCTGGCTGTGGTGGTACCTGGGGGGTGCCGGCCCGGACGAGGCTGCAAGCGCCATGGCCAATGCCAAGGCGCTGGAGTTCCTGACCGGCTACCTGATCGAGAAGGCGCTGGCGGTCGACAACATCTTCGTGTTCCTGATGCTGTTCACCTACTTCGCGGTGCCGGCCGAGTTCCAGAAGCGCGTGCTGATGATCGGCATCCTGGGCGCGCTGGTGCTGCGCGCGGTGATGATCCTGGTGGGTGCCTGGCTGATCACACAGTTCCACTGGATCCTGTACGTGTTCGGTGCGTTCCTGCTGTTCACCGGCATCAAGATGTGGTGGGCTGCGGGCCAGGAGCCCGACCTCGACAACAACCCCGCGCTCAAGTGGATCCGCAGCCGCTTCAAGATCGCGCCCACCTACGACGGCGAGAAGTTCTTCACCATGGTCGATGGCGTGAAGATGGCCACGCCGCTGCTGGTGGTGATCCTGCTGATCGGCATCGTCGACGTGGTGTTCGCGGTCGATTCGATCCCGGCCATCTTCGCGATCACGACCGACCCCTTCATCGTGCTCACCTCCAACGTGTTTGCCATCCTGGGCCTGCGGGCGATGTACTTTCTGCTGGCCAACATGCACGAGCGCTTCCACCTGCTCAGCTACGGCCTGGCCATCATCCTGGTGTTCATCGGCATCAAGATGCTGCTGATCGACGTCTACAAGATCCCGGTGGCGTATTCGCTGGGCTTCACCGCGGTCACGCTGGTGTTGACCATGATCCTGTCCCTGAAGATCCCGCCCAAGGGCAGATCGGGCGGTGCGTATCCGTTTGGCGCGAAGCATCAGGACGAACGCTCGTAGCCGACGCGAGCGCAGCGCCAGCCCCTGGCCTTGCAGCGGCAGGGCAACCCGGTGGGGGGCTTTGTGCTGTGCGCAGGTGGCGCCGCGGCGCTGCGGCTATCGTCAAGGCCATGCCGATCCAACGACGCCACCTTCTCGGCCTCACCGCCGCCGCTGCCCTGCCAGCGCTGGGCGGCTGTGCCAACCCGCTGCCGCTGGCCATGGCCGCGCCTGCCGACAGCGATGCGCAGGCCGGGCGCTGGCTGCGCGAGAGCGCCGAGCATCATGGCTACTCCGCCTACAAGGCGCTCAACGACATCAACGTCGCGTACGCCGGGCGCTGGCGCGCGCTGATCGACCGCATCCAGCCCGAGGTGGTCGACAAGCGCTGGCGCGCCGCCAGCGAAGAGCGGCTGCTGCCGCAGGCCGGCGTTATCGCGCAGGCGCACCGCGGGCCGGGCGGGCGCAAGCAGGTGTTCCGGCGTTCGGGCACCAGCGCGCAGGAGCTGGGCGAAATCCAGGTCTGGTACGAGGCGCAAGCCGATGAGCTGCCCGGCCGGCGTGCCGCGCTTGCAACGGAAGGGCGCGCCGACGATTCGCCCAAGGTGCGCACCGCCGCTGCGCTGGTGGCCGACTGCTACCAGCTCTTTCTGCTCGGGCCTCTTTGGCTGGCCGACCGGGCCGAGCGCGGGGCGTGGCCGCTCACGTTGGGCGGCCGTGTCGAGGTGGAGGGCCGCGAATGCCAGTGGGTGCAGGCCTGGGCGCGCCCGGGCTTCGGTCTGGTGAGCCTGGACCGCGTGGCGCTGGCCATCGACGTGGCGGACCGCACGGCGCGGCGCATGCAGTTCACGCTGGAAGGTTTCGAGGGAACGCGCGGCGCCGTGGCCGAGACCGACACCTACGAGCACGAGGTGCGCCACGGCGTGCTGTGGCCGATGCGCTCGCACGAGCGCGTGGTGCGCCCGCTGGGCGGCTATGGCGTGCACGACTGGCAGATCACCGGGCTGGACGTGAACCGCGGCTACGACGTGCAGGCGCTGCGCGGGGCGCAGTTCAGCGGCGCGGCGGCCGCACCGGCGCAGGCACGTCGCTGAACGTCAGCGCGGGCGTGCCGCTCAGATCAGGGCACGATCAGGCCCATGCGCCGGTGCGGCGGCTCGTCCAGTGACTGGCGCTCGACGTCGAAGCGAATCATGAAAGCTGGTGTTGGCTCTTCTTGTTCTCAGCTCCGAGGAACCTGATCATGTTGATTCGAGTGTTTTATGTCAGCGTCGCCGTGGGCCCGCAAACCGGTACGGTGACGGCTTCGATCCTGCAGCAATCGCAGGCCTACAACAGCCAGCACGGCATCACCGGAGTGCTGTGCCAGGGACAAGGCATCTACCTGCAGGCCTTGGAAGGTGAAAAGGGTGAAGTGAACCGCTTGTACGCCCGCATTGCTGCCGACAAGCGCCACACCCGCGTTGAGTTGGTGCACTGCGAAAGCATCAGCAAGCGGCGCTTCGAGAATTGGTCGATGGCGCATGTGCACCTGTCCGACCTCGACCCCGTGACCCAGGTCGAGTGGCAGACATTCGACCCCTACTCGGTCACCGGGCTGCTGGTGCTGGCCCGCATAGACGAGTTGCTGGCTTCCGGGCGGGTGATCGGCGCAACGGGTTGACGGGTCACGACAGCGGAAGCGACACCAGCCCGGGCGTCCGTGGCCTGCGCAGCGGTGGGCAGACGGCGCAGTGCCTTCGCCCGTCCAGACGCTCGACCGGGCTTGCGGCTACGGGTTGAGGTCGGATTCAGTTCCAGCGTCTTGCCGGCGTCGTGGCGACAACTACCCTGACGTGCGCCGGGAGCCCTGCCGGCACCGCAACGCCGGGGTGCCAGAATCGGCGCCATGCCGCGTCGCCTTGTCATTGCCTCTGCGGCCCTTGCCGTCGTCCTGCTTGCCGCCCTTGCCGCCTGGTGGATGACGCGCGCGCCGGTGGTGCCGGCGGTCAGTGCCCGCATGGCGCCACTGGTGCGCACGCTGCAGTTCTCGGCCCGCGTGGCCACCGCGTCGCGTGTCGAACTGGGCAGCACGCTCACCGGCCGCGTGCTGCAGGTGGCCGTGGCCGAAGGCGCGCTGGTCAAGGCCGGCGCCGTGCTGGTGCGGCTGGAAAGCGACGAGTTGCGGGCCGCGCTGGCGCAAGCCCAGGCCAGCGAACGCCAGGCCGCCGCGCGCCTGGCGGGCCTGCGCAGCAGCGGGCGCAGTGCGGCGCAGGCCGGCGTGGCGCAGGCCGAGTCGGGGCGGGTGGCCGCGCAGGCCGAGCTGCAACGCACGCAGGACCTGGTGGCCCAGGGCTTTGTCAGCGCGGCGCGCCTGGACGAGGTGCGCCGCGCGGCTGCGGTGGCGCAGGCGCAGCTGGACGCCGCACGTGCGCAAAGCGCCGCCAACGCCGAGCCGGGCACCGATGTCGCCCAGGCCCAGGCGCAGCTGGCACTGGCCAGCGCCGCCCGAGCCGCCGCCCAGGCCCGCCTGGGCGAGGCCCAGCTCACCGCACCAGCCGATGCGCGCGTGCTGTCGCGCCTGGTCGAGCCGGGCCAGATCGTGCAGCCCGGTCGCGCCTTGCTGGGCCTGGCGCTGGCCGGCCCGCTGCAACTGGTGGCGCAGGTGGACGAGCGCTACCTGGGGCAGCTGCAGCCCGGCCAGCCGGCCGCTGTGCTGGCCGACGCCTACCCGACGCAGCCCTTCCGGGCCCGCGTGCAGTCCATCGCGCCCCTGGTCGATGCCCAGCGCGGCGCGATCGAGGTCAAGTTCTCGCTGCCGCAACCCGTGCCGGCCTTCCTGCGCGAGGACATGACCCTGTCGGTGGAAGTCGAGACCGCACGCCGCGAGCAGGCGCTGGTGGTGCCGGCCGACGCGCTGCGCGGCGACGAATCCACCGGCACCAGCGTCTGGCTGGCGCGCGACGGGCGCGTCGAGGCACGCAAGGTGCGCCTGGGGCTGCGCACGCTGGACGCCGCCGAGATCCTGGACGGCCTGAGCGCGGGTGACCTGGTGCTGATGGGCACGGCCCCGCAGCCCGGCCAGCGCGTGCGCGTCGACACCCGCGCCGCTGCGTCGGCCCGGGCCGGCAACGGCAAGAAGGAAGACGCCGGTGCTGCGTTGACCGGCGCCATGGGCCGCTGAAGGCGCACCGGCGATGCTGGGATTCGAACGCCGCGTCGCCACGCGCTTCCTGCGCGAAGGGCGCATGCAGACCCTGCTGATCATCGTCGGCGTGGCCGCGGGCGTGGCCGTCGTGGCCTACATCTCGGCGCTGATTACCGGGTTGCAGCGCAACACCATCGAGAAGACCCTGGGCGCACAGGCGCACGTCACGCTGAGCCCGCGCGACGACGTGGTGCAGGCCGCGCGCGCAGCCGCCAGCGCCGGCACCTATGAGCTGGTGCAGACGCAGCCGCGCGCGCAGCGGCCGCGCTCCATCGGCAACTGGCAGCTGCTGGTGCCCCTGCTCGAAGCCATGCCCGAGGTGGCCGCGGTCTCGCCCATGGTGTCGGCTGCGGGCCTGGCGGTGCGCGGAGAGGCGTCCAAGGCCATCGCCCTGATGGGCGTGGACCTCGACCGCTACGACCGCATCGTCAAGCTGCGCGCCAAAATCGTCGACGGCACGGCGCGTTTGCAGCCGGGCGAGGGCATCATCGGCCGCGAACTCGCCGACGACCTGGGCGTGCGCGTGGGCGACCGCGTGGGCATCGTCACCGGCGGCGTGAGCGATTCGCTGCGCGTCACGGCCCTGGTGGACCTGGGCGTGCGCGAGCTCAACCGGCGCACCGTGATCGTGCCGCTGCGCACGGCGCAGAGCCTGGTGGGCCTGCCCGGCGGCGCCACCGGGCTGGACCTGACGCTGGTCGACATCTGGTCGGCGCAGACGCTGGCCGACGACCTGGCCGCGCGCTGGCCCTACAAGGCCGAAAGCTGGCAGCAGGCCAACGCGCAGCTCGTGGCCGCGCTGAACGCGCAATCGGTCAGCACGGCGGTGATCCGCGGCGTGGTGATGATCGTGGTGGTGCTGGGCATCGCCAGCGTGCTGGTGGTGTCGGTCGTGCAGAAGCGGCGCGAGATCGGCATCCTGCGTGCCATGGGCGCCACGCAGGGGCAGGTGCTGCGCATCTTCCTGCTGCAGGGTGCCATCGTCGGAGCGCTGGGCTCGGCGCTGGGGGTGCTGCTGGCGGTGGCGCTGATCTGGGTCTTCACGCGCTTCGCGCTGGGCTCCGATGGCCTGCCGCTGTTCAACATCACGCTGGAGCCAGCGCTGGCGCTGCGCGTGGCCGCCATCGCCACGGTGTGCGGCGTGCTCGCGGCCGTGGCGCCGGCGCGGCGCGCCGCCAAGCTGGACCCGGCGGAGGCGATCCGCCTATGAGCGCACCCGCCGGGGCAGCGCAGCCCGCCGTGCTGCTGCAGCTGGACGATGTGCACAAGCGCTACAACATCGGCCTGCCGAACGAGGCCGAGGTGCTGCACGGCCTGTCGTTCAGCATCGGCCGCGGCGAATTCGCGGCGCTGATCGGCCCGTCGGGTTCGGGCAAGAGCACGCTGCTCAACATCGTGGGCCTGCTCGAGCACATGACGGCCGGCAGCTACCGGATCGATGGCGTTGAGGTCAGCGGCCTGGACGACGCCGCGCTCACGCTGCGCCGGCGTTCCACGCTGGGTTTCATCTTCCAGTTTCACCACCTGCTGCCGGCCTTCACCGCGCTCGAGAACGTCACGCTGCCGGCCCTGATGCGCGAAGGCCGCATCACGGCGGCACAACGCGAACGCGCGCGCGCCGTGCTGGCCGCGGTGGGCCTGGGCGATGCGATGGGCAAGCGCCCGGGTGAGTTGTCGGGCGGCATGCAGCAGCGCGTGGCGATCGCGCGCGCGCTGGTGCTGGAGCCGCCGCTGGTGCTGGCGGACGAACCCACCGGCAACCTGGACACCGTCTCGGCCGACGAGGTGTTCGCGCTGATGCGGCAGATGCACGCCGAGCTGAAGACGTCCTTCCTGGTGGTGACGCACGACCCGCGCCTGGCCGCGCGTTGCGACCGCGTGCTCGAACTGGTGGACGGGCGCCTGGTGCAGGATGGCGCAGCCGCGGCGTCCACAGTACCCTAGCGAACAGACCCCCCGTGCCCGGCCGCGCAGGCTGCCCCTCTCGGGCCACGCCGTGCCTAGGCGGCTGCGCTCCCATCGATCGTTCCCAGGAGTCCCTCCGATGCTCTTCGACAAGTTCTCTGCCCGCTCGCTGCAACTCGCCAACCGCACGGTGATGGCGCCGATGACACGCAGCCGGGCCACACCCCAGCACACGCCGGATGCCCTGATGGCCACCTACTACGGCCAGCGTGCGAGCGCCGGCCTGATCATCACCGAAGGCACCTCGCCCAGCGCCGACGGCCTGGGCTACCCCCGCATCCCCGGGCTCTACGATGCGGCGCAGGCGGATGCGTGGAAAGCCACCACTGCCGCCGTTCATGCACAAGGCGGCAAGATCTTCGTGCAGCTGATGCATTGCGGCCGCGTGGCACACGTGGCCAACCTGCCGGCCGGCGCCGAGGTGCTGGGGCCGGGCACCGCCGTGTGCCCCGGCGAGATGTTCACCGACGCGCAGGGTCCGCAGCCCCACAGCCCGCCGCGCGCGATGACTGAGGCCGACATCGCAAAGGTCGTGCAGGCGTACGTGGCTTCGGCCCAGCTGGCCATGGACGCGGGCTTCGACGGCGTCGAACTGCATGGCGCCAACGGCTACCTGATCGAGCAGTTCCTGAACCCGATCGTCAACCTGCGCACCGACGCGTATGGCGGCAGCATCGAAGGCCGCAACCGCCTGGCGCTGGAGATCGCGCAGGGCACGGTCAAGGCCATCGGCCGCGACCGCGTCGGCATCCGGCTTTCGCCCTACGGTGTGTTCAACGGCACCGGCGAGTTTCCGGAAGTGCGGACGCAGTACCTGGCGCTGACGCAAGCGCTTTCGGCGCTGGGCCTGCTGTACCTGCACCTGGTCGATCACTCGGCCATGGGCGCGCCGCCGGTGCCTGCAGACTTCAAGCTCGAACTGCGCGCGGCCTTCGACGGGCTGTTCATCCTGTCCGGGGGCTTCGACCGCGCCAGCGCCGAGCAGGCCTTGCTGGACAAGCGGGGCGACCTGATCGCCTTCGGCCGGCCCTTCCTGGCCAACCCCGATCTCGTGGCGCGGATGCGCCAGAACGCCGCGCTCAACGCCCCGGACATGGCCACGTTCTACGTGCCCGGCGCCAAGGGCTACACCGACTATCCCGCCCTGGCGGCGTGATTGACGAAGCAGCCCTCCCGGCAGGCTGCTCGAGGGCTCAGGTATCGATGTGCGATCCTCTCAGGACCGATCCGCCGACGACCGGTTGCGGCGCACCCGCGTGAACGGCTGACCCTACATGCCGCGCAGCAGCTTGCCGTCGGCGCCCACCACGTAGATCCTGCCACCGGGCTTCAGGGCCCGCTGCAGCGTGGCCAGCGCTGCCTTGGTCAGGCCGTCGACCGGCTCGCTGCGCCGGGCCGCTTCACGCACCTTCTGCACCGCGGGCAGCAACAGCCCGATCAGGATGGCGATGATGCCTTGGGACTGGAAGCCCGACACCGGGCTCCAGCCGGCCTGCGGGGTCTGGCCGATGACGATGGCGTCCAGCCCGCGCGGATGCGCGCGCGCCACGGCCGCGGCGATGTCTGGCAGATCGTGGCCGACGCGCACCGAGCCGTCACCCATCGCCAGGTTCAGGCCGCCGACGTGCGCGCTGGTGCTGGCGCGGGCCAGCAGGTTATCGATGGTCATGTAGATCGGCATACGCTGAGCTCCCGGTAGCGCCTCGGTCGAGGGTGGTGTGCCTGCCGGACCAGGCCGAGGCGACGCAGAGGTCCGGCGTCTGGCGCGCGCTGCGGTTCCGCAGGAACCCGGCCGCCCGAGCAGGCGCGCATCTTCGCGCGTTCGCCGGGGCCTTGTGATCCCTTCGATGGATGAGCCGTCGCGCCCGGGCCGGCGACCCTCAGAACGGCACGGGGGGCAACGCGCCGGCCTGGGTCAGCGGCCTGGCGCGTGCCAGCGCGTACGCGGCGCTGCACCAGCCCTCGCAGGCGTTGCGGCCGGGCCGCCGCCGCCACAGGTTCAGCAGCCCCTTGCAGCGGGCGTAGAAGTGAAAGAAGCGCAGCACCGCGTGCAACTCGGCCGCGCTGGGCCGGTGCGCGCAGCAGATCAGCTTGTCGTCGCACAGGCCCCGGTCGGTGAGGGTCACCGCGCCCCAGGCCCTGCAGCGCAGGTGCGTGCCGTAGGCCAGGCGCGGGCCCAGCACCAGTGCGTCGAGCAGATCGCCCTCCAGACCCAGCAGCGTGGGCACGGCGCCGTAGTTGAAGGGGCAGGGCAGTGGCGAGACGAAGTCGATGCGGCCGCTGGAGCCGCGCTTGAGGAAGCTGCCGCGTGGCACCTCGATGACGACGTCGAGTTCCACCGGCGTGGCGCAAGCAGCCGCTGGCGGCGCCGTGGCGAAAAGGGCAGGGTGCATGGCCGCAGCCTACGCCAGCCTGGGCGTGCCTCAGCCCAGGCCCAGAAAGCGTGCCATGCGTGCCAGCTCTTCGTCCAGTGCGCGGCGGTAGGCGACGCCGGCCGGGGGCTTTCCCTTCACATAGCCCAGTTCCGGCGCCAGCGCGCCGCCCTGCACCGACAGGTTGCCCCAGCCGATGACCTGGCCCTGCCACAGCAGCGGCAGCGCGTAGTAGCCCCGCTGGCGCTGCGCGGCCGGGGTGTAGGCCTCGAAGCGGTAGGCCCAGCCCCAGAAGGCCTCGAAGCGGCGGCGGTCCCAGACCACCGGGTCGAAAGGGGCCAGCAGGCGCAGTTCGTCGTCCAGGCCATGGCGCCGGCTGGCCGGGTTCTCGGCGGTGGGCCAGTACCAGGCCTGGCCGTCCACCACGGCCGACGCCAGCCTGGCCTTGGCGCGCGCCAGCGCCGCGTTGCGCTGCACGCGCCAGTGCGGCACGCCACCCCCGCACAGCTGGCTGAGCTGCGCCGACAGGCTGCGCTCGGGCAGCGGCGCGTACAGCTGCACGCAGACGTCCATCAGCGCGTCCAGCGCCGCGGCGGCGTCGGCCGGCGTCGGCGTGGGTTCGCGCGCCGCGTACAGGCGCACGCCGCCCGCGCGCCGCGCCACGCGCAGCAGGCCGCGGTAGTGCATGCCGTCCAGCAGTTGCGTGCTGGCGCGGCTGTCGCCGCCGAACCAGTTCTTGCTGCGGCCGTGGTCGAAGGCGGCGTCCACCGCGCTGGGATGTACCTCGCCCTGGGCACGCACGAACTCCAGCACGGCATTTGCCTGCTGCCAGCGCGCGCGGGGCCACTCGGTGCATGCGGTGCGCGGGTGCATCAGCGCCTGCGTGGCGCGCGGCAGGAAGCCGTAGTTGACGAAGAAGTCTTCCTCGATGGGCAGGCGCGGGTAGCGGCGCTCCAGGTCGCCGGCGCGGTAGCCCTTGACGCGGTGGCGCAGTGTCAGGTCCTGCGCGCGCGCCGGTGCGCGGATGGGGTCGGCCTGCACGAAGCCCAGCCGGGCGATGGCGCGCCCCAGCGTGGTGGGCGTGAACAGGCTGCGCGCCAGGGCGTGGCGGCGCAGGTCGTTCAGCGTGATGGGCATCACGGCCGCCCTCGCGCTACAAGGGCCCGACCCTGAATTCCAGCAGCCCGACCAGCGGGTGCACCGGCCGCAGCGCCGCGTCCAGCGCCGCCGCGCGCGCGTGCAACTGCTGTGGCGTGCGCGCCGGGCCGCGGTAGGCGGCCAGCACGGCGCTGTCGCCGATGCGGTACACGTCCACCTGGGGCAGGGCCGCGCGCAACGCCGGCAGCAGGCGGCGCGTGTCCACGTCGGGCAGGTAGACGTTCTGCATGGCCACGCCGCCCGGCGCCAGGTGTGCGGCCACGATGGCGAAGAAGCCTTCGTCCATCAGCGCCGCGGGGATGGACTTGTCGTCGTAGGCGTCGAGCATGATCACGTCGAACTGCGCGCGCGACGCCTCCAGCCAGGCGCGGCCGTCCTGGATGTGCACGCGCAGGCGCGGGTGCGGCGCCAGGCCGAAGTGGCGCGCGCCCAGTTCCACCGCGTGGCGGTCGATGTCGATGGCGTCGACCTCGGCGGCCGGAAAGTTGCGCAGCGCGTAGCCGGTCATGTTGCCCGCGCCCACGCCGATCTGCAGCATGCGCGCATGGGGCTCGGCGTAGACCACGCCCAGCATCATCAGCCGCGTGTACGACGCGGCCAGCTCCAGCGGCCGGTCCAGGTCCAGCACCGACTGGTAGACGATGGTGCTGCCCGGCCCGTAGGCCAGGTAGCGCTTGCGCTGCACCTCGACCACGGCCAGGCGGCCGAACTGCGTCTGGCGCTCTTCGATCACCTTGAGCGCGGACGCGGGCTGCAGCGCCTGCTGCAGGCGTTCGCAGCCGGGCAGTACGACGCCGGCCAGCAGGCCGGCACTGCCCAGGCGCAGCCAGCGGCGCCGGGCGGGCAGGGGGGCTGGCATCAAGCCGCGGCGTCGTAGGCGGTGCGCAACCAGGCCACGAGCTCGGCGTCGATGTCCGCTGGGCCGGTGATGCGCAGGGTGTAGGGGCACATGCCACCCGCGGGCATGACCTTCAGGCGCGGGCCCGGGGCCAGCGCCTTGGCGTTGAGGCCGATCTCGATGGCGTCCTTGGTGGCCGGGCCGACCATGGCGAATTGCTTCTTGCGGCGCAGGCTCACGTAGGCTTTCTTGGGTGCCTGCTCGAAGTCGCCGAAGCCCTGCACGCGCTGTATCACGGCCGCGTGCAGGGCGCGCAGCGGTGCCTTGGCGCCGGTGTAGATCGCGTCCAGCGGGTCGCCGGGTGCGCCAGCCGTTGCCGGCCCGGCCGAGGCCGGCGCGCCGTCCAGCGCCGGCAGCGGCTTGCCGTAGAACAGCGCCACGGCGTTGGCGTCGCCATAGCCCAGCTTGAACTGCTCCATCAGCAGGCTGCGGCGTTCGCCGGTCTTGGCCAGGCCGCTGGCTGCCAGCACCGCGTGCAGTTCGGCGATGGTCTTGCCGGTGTGGGCCTGGATGTTGCGCAACTGGGTCAGCGTGGTCGCCTGGGGGTCTGCCATGGGGATGTCCTTTGCGCCCTTGGGGCTGGAAATCGAGGGCGAGGTTCACATGCCCTGCAGCGTGCGTCAAGGCGCGGATTCTGAGGCGCCCCGCCCGGGTGGATGCCCTGCGCGAGCGGAGGCGCCGTGCGCATCCGGATCGATGCGCGGGTCGTAGATGCGGTCGGGCGGTCGCACTCCGCGCAGGGCCAGACATTCTTTCGGATCGCCCTGTAAGCTCGCTCAGCCCGGCACGACCAAGGCCCGAGCGATGCTGAAGGCCCTGTGGGGGCGGCCAGCCTGCTGTTTCCGCGCAACCCCTTTCACCTCAGGAGCTTTGTCGATGACCAAGTTGGTTCTTTCCGCCGTGGCTGTGGCCACCGCCGTGTCGAGCCACAACGCGCTTGCCCAATCGTCCACGGCCGCGCCGGTCGACCCGAACACCTTTCTCAACCAGTTCGAGTCCAGTTTCGGCAAGTTCGAGGGCTTCCGCCGCTCGGGCGCCAAGGGCATCTGCGCCACCGGCGAATTCGTCGGCACGGCGGATGCCCGCGCGCTGTCCATGGCATCGGCCTTCAGCGGCAAGCCGGTGCCGGTGGTGGTGCGCTTCTCGGTGGGCGGCGCCAACCCCAAGGCGCCGGACAACGCCAAGTCCCAGCGCAACATGGCCTTGCAGTTCGATCTGCCGGGTGGCGAGCAATGGCAGATGGGCAACATCTCGGCGCCGGTGTTCGGCGCTTCCACACCGCAGCAGTTCTTCGGGCGCCTGGCGTCGCTGCAACCCGACCCGGCCACCAAGGCGGCCGACCCGGCCAAGGTCAAGGCCTTCGCCGATGCCAACCCCGAGGTGCTGCTGCAGGGCAAATACTATGCGTCGCAGCCGGTGCCGGCCAGCTTTGGTTCGGTCAACTACTGGGGCGTGCACGCCTTCGGCTTCGTCAACGCCAGCGGCAGCAAGCAGTACGGCAAGTGGATCTTCGAGCCCGCGGCCGGCGTGCAGGGCCTGACCGACGACGAAGCCAAGGCCAAGGGCCCGAGCTTCCTGTTCGACGACCTGCGGCAGCGCGTGAGCGAGGGCAAGGTCGCGTTCTACTTCAACCTGGAACTGGCCCAGGCCGGTGACACGATCGACAACGCCACCGTGCCGTTGCCGGAAGGCCGCAAGAAGGTCAAGCTGGGCCTGCTGAAGATCAAGGCCGTGGCCGAAGAAGGTGGCGGCCCGTGTCTGGCGATCACCTTCAACCCGATGATCCTGCCCAAGGGGGTGGAGCCGTCGGCCGACCCCGTGCTGGCTGCCCGGGCGGCGCCCTATGCCATCGGCCTGGGTCGGCGCGTGAGCGAAGGCCCGAAGCAGTAGGCGCAGGCGGCGCGGTCCTCGGCCCTGCATGCGGGGCCGAGCGCCGCTAGCGCAGCCTTCGAAGCTTGGCCTCGAGCGCGGCGGCGTTGAGCACGCCGAAATGCGCGTCGACCTGGCGCCCCTGCGCATCGAAGAACAGCGTGGTGGGCAGGCCGCGCGAGCCCACGGCCGGCCCCAGGGCCGAGCCGCTGTCCAGCAGCACCTCGCGCAGGTTCAGGCCCTGCGTGGCCAGGTAGGCGCGCACGGCGGCGGGGGTCTCGCCCTGGTTGACGAAGAGCAGGCCCACGCCGACCTCGCGCTGTTGCGCCGCGGCCAGCACCGGCATCTCCTGCCGGCAGGGTCCGCACCAGCTGGCCCACAGGTTGACGACCACCGGCCGCCCGCGCGCGGCCTGTGCCAGCGTGGTGGACTGGCCGCTGGCCAGGTCGGTGAACGCCAGTGCCGGCAGCGTCGACAGTGCCGGGCCCTGCCCCTGGCCCGTGGCCAGCGCCGCCGCGCCACACAGCACGGCCCCACCCAGGCTGCCCGCGGCCAGCGGCCGGCGCAGGCCCGGGACCCGCCAGCCGCGCCAGGCCAGCCAGGCCGCGCCGGCGGCCAGGCCGGCCGGCCCGTACCAGCCGCCGTCGCGGATGTCGATGGCCGACAGCGGATCGGCCGCGTACAGGTCAGCATGCAGCGCCAGGTGCGCCAGACGCGCCGCCAGCAGGCCCAGCAGCGCGGCGTCGAACACCGTGCGCGATGCGTGGGCGGCCAGCGCCGCCGGCTGCGTGCGTGCCGCCAGCCAGGCCGCCAGCCGCGCGGCCGTCCACACGCCCAGGGCCAGCAGCAGCGGTGCCACCGGCAGGGCCACCGGGCCCAGGCTCAGCGACAGCATGGCGGGCGGCCTGCCGGGCGCGGCGGTCTCAAGTCGATGCCGCCGCAGACGCAGCCGCAGCCGCGCGGGCGAATTCGTCGAAGGACGCGGCCGCGCTGGCCGCGTACATCAGCGAGGGCCCGCCGCCCATGTAGGTGGTGACGCCCAGCACTTCGTCCAGTTCCTGCCGGGTCGCGCCCAGCTTCACCAGGGCCTGGGTGTGGAAGCCTATGCACGGGTCGCAGCGCGCAGCCACGCTGAGCGCCAGCGCGATCAGCTCCTTGGTCTTCTTGTCCAGCGCGCCGTTGGCGGTGGCGGCGCGGCCCAGGTCGCTGAAGGCCTTCATCACATCGGGCGTGCTGCTGCGCAGCGATGCCAGTTGCGTTGAGACGTTGTGCGTCAGCTCGCGGTACTTGTCGGGGGCGATGGCCATGGTCCTGCTCCAGGGGTTCAGTGCGGATGGTGTGCGGAAGTGGCGCCGCGTTCAGCTGCTCAATATACCTAAATGGGTATGCGTGTCGGTTCGGCAAGGCCTGCGCGCGCGGCCCGGCATGCTGCTGCACGCGTCAGCAAACGCCGGCAGGTGCGCGGCTATCATCGCGCGGTCATTGGGGAGTAGTCGCGCTTCGTCACGAAGTGGCTGTCGTCAACACACTTGGCCTGCACACGGGCCATGGCGTCAGCGGCCCCTCGCCTGGCAAGACCTTTGACCACGCAGCCTTTGCCCTGGCCGGGAAGGCGCCGTGGTCATGCGTCCTGGTGCCGGCCTGTGGAAAGTTCATGGAATCACTGCTCGTCTCCACCGGCGTCGTGGCCCTGGCCGAAGTCGGCGACAAGACCCAACTGCTGGCCTTCATCCTGGCCGCGCGCTTCAAGAAGCCGCTGCCCATCATCGCTGGCATCCTGGTGGCCACGGTGCTGAACCACAGCCTGGCCGGCGCACTGGGCGCCTGGATCACCAGCGTGCTCAACCCCTCGGTGCTGCGCTGGGTGCTGGCGGCATCCTTCCTGGGCATGGCCGTGTGGACGCTGATCCCCGACAAGATCGAGGCCGACGAGGCACGCACGGCCCAACGCTTCGGCGTGTTCGGCGCCACGCTGGTGACCTTCTTCCTGGCCGAGATGGGCGACAAGACGCAGATCGCCACCGTGGCCATGGCCGCGCACTACCCCAACCCGGTGCTGGTGGTGGTGGGCACCACGCTGGGCATGCTGATCGCCGACGTGCCGGCGGTGTTTGTCGGTGACCGGCTGGCCGCGAAGATCCCCATGAAGCTGGTGCACGGCGTGGCCGCGGCCATCTTCGCCGCTTTAGGTGTGGCCACGCTGCTGGGCGCGGGCGAGCGCCTGGGCTTCTGAACGACGTCAGCCGGGCATGGACAGGCGCTTCACCGCCTGGACGAAGCGCGCCAGCGTCGACGACAGCGCCCCCGGTTCGAGCCGGATGTCCAGCAGCTGGAAGCGCCCGCGCGTGGCGTGCGCCTTTTCCAGCGCGGCCTGCAGTTCGGCGCGCGTGCGCACGGCGTGGCCGTCGCCGCCCATGCCGGCGGCCATGGCGGCAAAGTCCCAGCGGCCCAGCTCGTTGAAGCGCGCGCCGGGCTCGAAGGTGCGCAGCATCTCCCAGCCGGCGTTGTTGAAGACCAGCACGATGGGGTCGCAGCCGCAGCGCTTGGCGTTGCCCAGCTCCCAGCCGGTCATCTGGAAGGCGCCGTCGCCCACCAGGATCAACGGGCGCAGGCCGGTGGCCACCTGCAGGCCCAGCCCGGCCGGCACGCCGTAGCCCATGCCGGCGTAATAGCCGGGGGCGATGAAGGTGGCGTTGGCGATGTCCATGGCCGTGAACAGGCAGTCGCCCACGTCGCTGGCCACGGGCATGGTGCCGTGCGCCGCCAGCAGCGCGTTGATGGCCGCGGCGATGTCGCCCGGCGTCACCGCCGCCTCGTCGGCCGGCGGCGCGGCCGGCGCCGCTGCGGCCCTGCGCGCGGGCGCGGCTTCGGCGGCGCGCGCCGGCACGCGTGCCAGCAGCGCCTCTATCAGGTCGGCGATGGGCAGTGCGTGGTACACGTGGTGGCCCATCACCACGTCGCCTTCGTACACCTGGATGGCGCGGCGCAGGTCGATGCTGCGCGCCGAGACCGCGAAGTTGGTGTCCGAGACGATCACGCCCAGCAGCAGCAGGCCGTCCGAGCGTTCGATGGTTTCGCTGACCGCGGCATCGCCGGCCAGGCCCAGGTAGGTGCCCACCAGGTTGACGTCGTCGTGCGCCAGCAGGCCGCGGCCCATGAAGCTGGTGACCACCGGGATGCCCAGGCGCCGCGCCAGTTCGGCCACGCGCGACTCGAGGTTGTAGCGGCGCACCTCCACGCCCACCATCAGCACCGGCCGCGCCGCGGCGCGCAGCCGCGCCAGCAGTTCGTCGGCGCAGGCCGCCAGGCGCTGCGGGTCGGGCAGCACGCGCGGCGTCAGCGGCACCTCGGCGCAGGGCCGGCCGGGCATGTCGCGCGGGATCTCCAGGTACACCGGGCGCGAGCGCGTCAGCGCCGCGTCGAGCACGCGCGCCATCAGCGCCGGGGCGCGTTCGATGTCGTCGAGCCGGGCGCGGTCTACCGTGAGCTCCTCGAACACGCGCCACTGCGAATCCAGGGTCTTGACCTGGTGGTGCAGCAGCAGGCCGCTGGCGGCCTCATGCGCGGCCGGGGCGCCCGACAGCACCACCAGCGGCACGCGTTCGGCATAGGCGCCGGCCACGGCGTTGACCAGGTTGAAGGCGCCGGCGCCATAGGTGACCGCGGCCACGCCCAGGCCGCCGCGCACGCGCGCCGCGGCGTCGGCGGCAAAGCCCACGGCCGGCTCGTGCGACAGCGTGTGCAGCGGCAGCAGGTCCGAGCGCTCGATCTCGCGGAACAGCGGCAGCGCAAAGTCGCCCGGGATGCCGAAGATCTCGGTGGCGCCGCGCGCCTTCAGGGCCTGCAACAGGCGTTCGGTCAGGTTCATCGGGTCTCCGATTGGAAGGGCGTTCAGGTGCCGCGCACGTAGGGGTTGCTGCGGCGCTCGCGGCCGAAGCTGCTTTCCGGGCCGTGGCCGGGTATGAAGACCGTGTCGTCGCCCATGGGCCACAGGCGGCGGGTGATGCTGGCTATCAGCGTGTCGTGGTCGCCGCCAGGGAAGTCGGTGCGGCCGATGCTGCCGGCAAACAGCACGTCGCCGACGAAGGCGCGCTGGGCCTCGCGGCTGTGGAAGACCACGTGCCCGGGCGTGTGGCCGGGGCAGTGGCGCACCGCCAGGCGGCTGGCGCCCACCATCACCTCGTCGCCGTCGTCCAGCCAGCGCGTGGGCACGATGGGCTCGGCCGGGGGAAAGCCGAACATCGCCGACTGCTCGGCCAGCCCGGCTATCCAGAACTGGTCGCCCGGGTGCGGGCCGACGATGGGCAGCGCCAACTCGCGCGCCAGCGCCCCGGCGCCGCCGGCGTGGTCGATGTGCGCGTGCGTCAGCAGGATCTGCTTGAGTGTGACGCCCAGGCGCCGCACCGCGGCTGTGATGCGCGGCAACTCGCCACCGGGGTCTATCACCGCGGCTTCCATCGTCTGGCTGCACCAGACCAGGCTGCAGTTCTGCTGGAAGGGGGTGACGGGGATGATTTCGTACTGGAGCATGGGGGTGGATTGGCCTTTACCAACGCTGTGTCAAGAAGCCTGACGCTGTGTCCACAAGATCGACCCCTTCATGCCTTCGCCGAACCGATTCTGTGTCAACACCGGCATCTGCCGGTGGCAGGCAGGACGCGTAACGACCGAGTCCTGGGGTGGAGATTCTGAGGCCGACGGTAGGGGCCGGTACTGGCAGGAGAGCCGAGCCTGACCACGCAAGCCAGGCACCATCGTGGATGCAGCGCCCACAGGAATCAACGTGGCCCTAACGCATTCATAACACCGCATTGCCTACAACCCTGTCCAAGCGGGCCGCTGACGGGCTGCAGTGGGGAACTCGGATGGTCACGAAGCTGGCAAGCTTGGCGGTGTGGGGTCTGGTGGCGATGCTGGCAGCTTGCGGGGGCGGCAGCGACGAGCCGGCCACGCCGGGTGTCGCAACCGTCGGCGCGGCCGGCGGCACGGTGAGCAGCGACGATGGCGCGCAGGTCGCATTTCCGAAGGGTGCGCTGCGCGGCGATGTGACGGTGCGCATCGCCCGGGATTCCACCGGCGCGCCGCCGCTGCCGCCCGCAGCGGTGGCGGCCGGCGCCGTGTATGCGATCACCCCCCATGGCGGGGCGTTCGACGAACTGGTCGAGGTCTCGATTCCGGTGGAGCGCGCCGACATTCCCGGCGACGGCCAGTTGCTGCTGGTGACGGCCGAGCCGGGTGACACCCAGTGGCGCGTGCTGTCCGGCGCCAGCTACCACGACGGCAAGATGCGCGCCCCGGTCATGCGCTTCTCGTACTTCCGCACCATCCGCCTGGTGAACCAGATCATGCCGACCCTGGTGAGCAAGATCGATGGCGCCAACAACGTCGGTGGTGCCGGCATTGCACGCATTTCTGCGCTGGCGAAGTTGCCCTCGTCCAACGTCAATTCGGTGGTGGCGGAGCTTTCGTTTCCAATGCTCAACACACAGCCGGTCACCACGGTGGACGGCGTGCCCGCCCCCGTGACGCCGACGACCCAGTGCCGCCCGATGGACCACAGCCACGGCGCGATGGCCTTCCGTTTCACAGGTGAGGGCGGCCAGGTGTTCACGCCGGACATCAAGCACCCGGCCGTGGTGCCGCGCGACCCCTGGCCGCGATTCCCGGGCGACGGCGGCGCGCTGAGCTACTCGATCCGCACGACGATCGGCGATGCCTTCCCCGGCTTTGGTGCCGTGCACTACTACGGCAACGAGTCGCCTCGCATCTTCGGCCTGCTCGACACCCACCTGCCGACCCAGGCCATGATCGATCGCGCCGAGGCGGAACAGAACAACGGCCCCGGCCGCTACGTACTGCCCTACGGCAACGTCTACGCATTGCCGCCGGCGGGCGACAACGCCGCCGACAACCTCTACACCTGGCAGGGCACGGTCAACTGGTTGCCGGCGCAGAACGGCAGCGTTCGCATCGATGCCTTCATCATGACCACCTGCGGCCTGTTTCTCGAAGCGGTGCCGCTGGCGTTCAAGCTCGACGCACCGCCACCGACGGGCTATGAAATCTTCCGGCTCCTGTCGCTAGGCCCGGATGACGACGGGTACTCGAGTCTGCCGCCCATGACGGTGGCCGAGGGCGCCGACGCGACCATCCGCTTCGCGATGTACGAGCGAGGCTTTGGCTGGATGTCCGCTGCATCCACCAGCCGCATCACCTACCGGTTCGACTACAGCCCCGACCCCGCGACTGTCGATTGGCAGCCCGTGCCGGCGTCGGCCGTCACGCGCCAGGTGTTCACAGTGATCAATGACCAGCTCACCGGGGGGTATCTCGTCAATGCTGCCGGCGTTCAGGCCCGCCTTACTGGCGTGCAGACCAGCCAGTCGGGCTACTACCGCGTCTTCTGGTGCATGCCGACCAAGGGTTGCGCCGACACGGCGGTGCAACAAGTGGTGGTGGTGCGCGCCCCGCCGACGATCAGCGCCCAGCCCGCTGGCCAGACCGTGCAGGCAGGCCAGACCGCCAGCTTCACCGTCGCCACCGGGGGCGCGCCTGCACCCACGCTGCAATGGCAGAAGCGGTCGTTCGTGGCCGCGGCCTTCGGCTTCCTGGCCTGGACCAACATCGACGGCGCCACCGGCGCCACCTACACCACGCCGCCACTCGCGCTGGCCGACAGCGCGACGCAGTACCGCGCCTTTGCCAGCAACGCTTTGGGCGGCGTGGCGAGCGACATCGCGATGCTGACGGTGGTCGAGCGCTTCACTGCCCCCGTCATCGATGCGCAGCCGGGCAACCTCAACGTCACCGTCGGCGGCACGGCGGTGTTCGCGGCCACCGTCAGCGGCCCCGGACCGCTCAGCTACCAGTGGCGGCGCGACGGCGTCAACATCACCGGCGCCAACAGCGCCATCCTCACGCTGACCAACGTCAGCGCACTCAACGACGGCCGCTACGACCTGGTCGTGAGCAACAGCGCCGGCAGCACCACCACCGATCCCGGGCTGCTGCAGGTCACGCTGGGCACGCCGATCCCGCTGGCGCCCGCCATCGCCGCGTCACCCGTGTCGATCACGGTGGCCGCAGGCAACGCCGCCAACTTCGCGGTGGCGGTCACCGGCACCGGGCCATACAGCTACCAGTGGTTCAAGGCCGGCGTGACGGCGCCGATCGCCGAAGGGGACTTCCCGGGCTTCAGCATCGCCGCGGTGACGCCCGCCGATGCCGGCGCCTACTCGGTGCGCGTCACCAACAACGTCGGCAATGTCCTCAGCGCCGCGGCAACCTTGACGGTGGGCCCCGGCAGCGCCGTGCCGCTGGCACCGTCGATCACCACCGCGCCGGTCGCGCTGGCCGTGCTGCCGGGCGGCGGCGCCACTTTCGCCATCGCCGTGGCGGGTACCGGCCCGTTCACCTACCAATGGCGGCGCAACGGTGTCGACATCACCGGGGCCACCGCCGCCGTGCTGCACATCGCCGCCGTGGGTGCCTTCGATGGCGGCCAGTACGCGGTGGAGGTGCGCAATGCCGCGGGCAGCGCCAGCAGCGGCAGCGTGCCGCTGATCGTGATCGGCGCGCCCGTCATCACGCAGCAGCCAGCGGCGGTGAGCGCCACCGAAGGCAATGCCGCCACGCTCAGCGTCGCGGCCATCGGCGACGGCCTGCTCTACCTGTGGACGAGAAACCAGATCGTCATCCCCGGCGCAACGGCGGCGAACTACACCACGCCCGCGCTGACGCTGGCCGACCACGGTGCCGTCTACGGCGTGATCGTCTACAACGGCGCCGGGCTCATCTTCAGCCAGACCGCCTCGCTGAGCGTGACGGCCGCGCCGGTGCCGGTGGGAGGCAGCGTCAGCGGTCTCACCGGCACCGGCCTGGTGCTGCAGAACAACGCTGGCGACAACCTGGCCGTTGGCGCCAACGGCGCGTTCACGTTCGCAACGCGCATCGCGCTGGGCACGGGCTACAGCGTGACGATCCTGAGCCAGCCGGCGGGGCAGAACTGCGCGGTCCAGGGCGGCAGCGGTACGGCCAATGCCGCCGTCACCAGCGTCGTGCTCACCTGTACCGCGGCGGGCGCTCTGGCGCTGGTCGCCAACAGCGGTGCCAACACCTTGTCGATCCTGCGCGTCGATGCAAGTACGGGTGGGTTGACGGCAGTGGGCACGCCGGTGGCCACGGGTCGGTTCCCGTTTGCCGTGGCCATCACGCCCAGCGGGCAATATGCCTATGTCACCAATCTGGTCGGCGGCTCGATTTCATCCTATGGCATCGACGGCAGCACCGGTGTGCTGACACCCATACCCCTGAGCACGCCGGGCACGCAGAACCCCTATGGCATCGCCATGGATCCGCTCGGGCGCTTCGTCTGGGTCGTCAACTACGGCTTCAGCACCGCCAGCGCCTTTGCCATCAACCCGGGCACCGGTGTGCTCACGGCCGTCGGCTCACCCGTTTCGACCGGCAGCTTTCCGTATGCGCTGGCCGTTCACCCGAGCGGGAACTTCGTCTACGTCGCCAGCGAGGGGAGCAACTCGGTCTCGGTGTTCAGCGTCGATGCCGGTACAGGTGCCTTGACGCTGGTGCCCGGCACCATCGCCAATTCGGTGCTCAGCCCCCACGGCATCGCGGTCGATCCGAGCGGCCGCTTCGTCTACGCGGCCAGCGCCGGCGGCCAGTCGGTGGCGGCCTACCGCATCAACGCCAGCACGGGTGCGCTGACGGTGGTGGGCCACGTCAACAGCGGCGGATCCGCCGAATCCGTGGCCGTCCACCCCAATGGGCAGTTCGTCTATGTCGTCAACCAGAGCCCCAGCACCGTGGCCATCTTCAGCATCAACCAGAGCACGGGTGCGCTCACCTCGGCGGGCGCGCCGGTCGCTGCGGGCTCCAACCCCAGAAGGCTGGCCGTCAACGCCACAGGCAGCCATCTGTACGTGACGAACCTTAGCGCCAACGCGGTGACGGCCTTCAGCATCGGTGTCGGGGGTGCCACGCTCACCGCGCTGGGCGCCGCGACAGCCGTCGGTAGCGCCCCCGAGGGCGTGGCGCTGACCCCTTGATGAAGCCGCACGGGTCGATTCTGCGCAGCGCCCTGAACGCGGCCTCGACCCGAAGGGCCGCGGTTAGCATCGTTGCGAACAACCCCGCCATGCAACTTCATCTTGCCGCCTCGCCCCGCTTCGTCGATGCCGACGGCCGCGTCTCGGCGCTGGCCGCGCGTGACGCCGCACTGCTGGCCTGGTTGGCGCTCGAAGGGCCGACGTCGCGTGCGCGCCTGGCCACGCTGCTGTGGCCCGACAGCGAACCCGACACGGCGCGCAACGCGCTGCGCCAGCGCCTGTTCAAGCTCAGGAATCAGTTCGGCGTGACGCTGGTCAGCGGCGCCACGACCCTGGCCCTGGCCGCGGGCGTGACGCACGACCTCGACGATTCAGACAGCGTGCTGGCCGATACAGCGCCTGACTTCGGGGCCGAGTTGCTGGTCTGGCTGGCGCAGCAGCGCGAGCGTCGCAGCCGTCGCAAGCAGGTCGCGCTGGTCGAGTTGGCGGACAGCGCCGAGCGCGCGCAGGAATATGCCGACGCGCTGGGCCGCGCGCAGGAGTTGTTGATGCTGGCGCCGGTATCCGAAGTGGCGCACCGTCGCGTCATCCGTCTTCACTATCTGAACGGCGACCGCGCCACCGCGTTGCTGGCCTTCGACCGCTGCGAGCGCGTGCTGAAGGACGAGGTCGGCGCCGCACCGTCGGCCGAGACGCTGGCGCTGCTGGCCACGATCAGCGCAGCGCGGTCGCATGACGTGCCCGCGGCGTCGCGGCCCGTGCCCGCCAGCGTACTGATGCCGCCACGCCTGATCGGCCGCGACCGCGAACTCGCGGCCCTGCACCAGGGCTGGCACGCGGGCCAGGTGGTGGTCTTGATCGGCGAGGCGGGCCTGGGCAAGACGCGCTTGCTGCAGACCTTCGTCGAGCCGCAGCCCGGTGTGGCGCGCGTGGCCGCACGACCGGGCGACGCCGGCGTGCCCTTCGCGACGCTGGCCCGCCTGCTGCGCGCCGTGATGGCGCGTCGCGGCCTTGCCAGCGCGCTTGGGGCCGAGCTGCCCGCCAGCACGCGCACCGAGATCGCCCGGGTGCTGCCCGAGTTCGAGGCGCCTGCCGCTCGCCACACCGGTGAAGGGCAGCGGCTGGTCATGCAGCGCGCCGTGCGTGCGCTGCTGGCCACCCACGCCGACCTGGCCGGTCTGGTGGTCGACGACCTGCATTTCGCCGACGAAGCCAGCCTGGAGATGTTGCGCGCGCTGATCGACGAAGACAGCGACCCCGAGCATGCCGCAGAGCGGCCCTTGCGTTGGGTGCTGGCCTACCGCCCCGCGCAGGTCGACTCTGCGGTGCAGGCGCTGCACGATGCGCTGGTCGAACAGGCGCGGCTGGCGCCGATCGCCCTGGCACCGCTGGACCTGGCCGCGCTCGCGGCGCTGGTCGATTCGCTGGCGCTGCCCGGGGTCGACGGCCGGGCACTGGCGCCGGGCCTCCTGCGGCGCACCGGCGGCAACCCGCTCTTCGTGCTGGAGACGCTCAAGCAGGCCTGGGTCGAGCGCACGCTGGACCGCCTGGCCGATGCGGCGCAGTTGCCGCGGCCGGTGTCGGTCGGCCGGCTGATCGAGCGCCGCATTGCGCAGCTGTCGCCGGCGGCGCTGGCCTTGGCGCGGGTGGCCAGCATTGCCGGCGCGGACTTCAGCATCGGCATGGCCGAGCATGTCCTGCAGGCCTCGGCGATGCAGTTTGCCGACGGCCTGAACGAACTCGAGGCGGCGCAGGTGATGCGCGGCAATGCCTTTGCGCACGATCTGGTCTACGACGCGGTGCACGCCAGCGTGCCGGTGACGATCGCCGCCCACACCCATGCCAAGGTGGCCGATTGGCTTGAACAGCACCAGGAACAGCACCAGGGCGAGGCGGCGCGCATCGCCGGGCATTGGGTCGCGGCAGGTCAGGGTCTGCGCGCCTTGCCCTGGCTGCAGCGCGCGGCCGAGGCGGCGCGCAACGCCCTGCGCGCCAAGGAGTACATCGCCTTTCTCGAGCGCAAGAGCGCGATCGAAGAGGCGGCGGGCCAGACCGAGGCGGCCTTCGCCTCGCTGATGCTGGCGGCCGAGGAATTTGCCAACGTCGACCTCGACGCCGCCACCGCCCACGCGCACTGCGAGCGCCTGGACCACCTGGCCGGCACGGCGGCGCAACGGCTCGAAGCCGCGCTGCACCGCGCCCACATGCACCAGCAGCGCGGCGAGTTGCACCGGGCGCTGGCGATCGAGCAGGCCGCGCTGCGCGATGCCGTGGGCCTGGGCGACGCAAGCCTGCTGGCCCGCTGCCACCAGATGCTGGGCGTGGCGCTGTCGATGACAAACCAGGCGGCGCAGGCGCTGCAGCACCTGGAGGCCTGCACGCCCTGGCTCAACGCCCACGGCAGCGACGAACAGCGCAGCGAGCTGCACGGCAACGTGGCGGTGCTGCACGACAACCTGGGCCGGCTCGACGATGCGCTGCCGCACCATGATCTGGCGTTTGCGCTGTCGCAGCGCAGCGGCAAGCTCAGCAATGCCTCGATCGCGTGCGGCAACCTGGCCTGCAACCGCATCGACGCCGGCGACCTGCGCGCCGCCGAGCGTTCGCTGCTGCAGGGCCAGCAGATCATCGCGATGTTCGACGGCTTCGGCGCCCACATGGGCCTGCTGCAGGTGCTGCGCGCGCTCAGCCTGTGCCATCTGGGCCGCTACGGCGACGCGCTGGCGCAGGCCGAGCTGGCGGTGCAATCGATGCGCCAGTACCAGCCCGGCCACGCCGACCACGCCCTGCTGCGCCTGGCCGGCTGCTGGTGGCACCTGGGCCAGTGGTCGCGCCTGGCGCAGGGCCTGGCGGCCGTGCGGATCGACGCACAGTCCAGCGTCTCGGTGCGCGTGCAGCATGCCCGCCTGAGCGACGCGCTGGCGCGCGCCGGCGCGGCGGGTGCGGCCGCGCCCGACGAGGCCCGACGGGTGATGCGCGCCGAGCTGGCGGCGCTGGGCGCCGTCGACCGACCCGACCTGCGCTTGCCGCTGCAGATCGAGCTGGCCAGCGACTACGAGCCCGCAGCGGCCCTGCGCCAGTTGGAGGCGCTGGGCGCCGAGGCCCAGGGCATCGGTCATCAGGGCACGGCCTTGGCGGCGCACATCCGCGCTGCGGCCGTGGCCACGCCAGTGGACCCCGCCCGCGCCCGGCGCGAAGCGCTGGCCGCCCTGGCGCTGGCCGAACACCGTCAGACCACCGTGCTGCTGCCGGCCGAACTTTGGCTGCACTGCGGCCGCGCACTGGCGGCGGCCGGTGACGGCGCGCACGCTGCCGAGGTGCTGGCGCGCGGCCACGCCTGGGTACTGAGCACCGCAGCCGAGCAGGTGCCCGAGCCCTTCCGCGAAAGCTTCCTGCAGCGCAACCACGTCAACCGCGAACTGATCACGCTGGGCTCGCGCAGCACGCCGTGACCGTCAGCGACCGTCGTCGCGGTCGGGCTGCGGCTGGCGCCGTCGACGCCTGCCGTTGAGCAGACTACACGTCACCTTTGCCGGGCAAGCGGCCCCAGGATGAGCTTCTCGAGCCTGTCGATCACCCGTTCCGATTGCGCGGACCCGAGGATGGATCGCGGAACCAGGCCCGACATGACGGCGCTGGCGTACTGGAAGCGCAGCGCATCGAAGGGCATGGACATGCAGGCTTGACCGGCATCGCCGCGCGTGAACGCCGCGCCAGCAACGCGCAGCGGCCTGCTTCTGCTGGGCACGGCAAGGCAAGCAGTTTGCCGGCGGGTTGTGGGAGCGATCAGGGCAGACATCGGGAGTACCAATCGGCAGCAATTGCCGCAATCGAGTTATAGGAGCAGTTCAAGGATCACCCTTCGGATCAGACTCGTCTGTCTCATCGCGTACATTGGGTTTGAAGAAGGCAGCACCCATGCTGTGGCGTGGCACTGCTCTTCGGAATCGACACGTCACACTCGCGCCCGCTGCTCTGCGTGGGCTGTGGCCACTGCATCCATCAAGCTTTCCGGCAGCATCGGCTTGGTGAAGAAGTCGTCGAACCCCGCTTCGATGCAGTTGCGCCGGTCTTCCGGATGATCGTGGCCCGTCAGGCAGATGAGCCTTGCGGAGCTCTGCGCCGGGCCTGCGCGCAGACGTCGCACCACTTCGCAGCCGCTCATGTCCGGCATCTCGAGGTCGATCAACGCCAGATGGGGGTCGAACGCCGCAGCCGCGGCAAGCCCCTGCGCGCCGTTGAACGCGGCGGCTGTCGCGCATCCCATCGAAGCCACGAAGGCGCACAGCGCTTCGGCAACGTCGACGTTGTCGTCGACAACCAGGACTCGCAGCCCTGACAAGTTGCTGGGGACGCTGGAATCGCTTGTGGCCATTGAATGATGCGCAGACGGGACGATGTGGGTGGACTGTGTTGGCTTTCTTCCGATGGGGCAAGCGTCGTGCCCACTACCCTGAAAGGGCTACTTCCGTGCGCTGGCGAACATCGCTGCGGGGCCGGGAGTAAGACACTGGTCGCCACGCGCAAGGGCTGCGCCGGAGCGCGCAGTCACGGGCTCATGCCGTCCCTGGCATGCATGCCGCACGCCGCCAACAGGGGCCACATCTGGTGCACAGTTTTCTGTCGGACAACCGCGATGAGCTCATCGCGCGGTGCAAGGCCAAGGTGGCGCGGCGACCCAATCGTGCCGCCACACCGCAACAGTTGGCCAATGGCATTCCGCTGTTCCTGGAGCAGCTGACGAACACGCTTCAGGCCGAGGGCGAGGGCAACCACGCGGAAGGCGAGCGGATCTCCGGCCCGGCCGGCGGCGATGCGGCCTCGTTGTCCCAGATCGGCGTCAGCGCGACTGCGCATGGCAAGGACTTGTTGGCACTGGGGTACACCGTCAATCAGCTGGTCCACGATTACGGCGACTTGTGCCAGGCCATCACCGACCTGGCCGTCGAGCGTGAAGCGCCATTTACCGTGAGCCAGTTTCGAACGCTCAACCGCTGTCTGGACAACGCCATCGCCGACGCCGTGACCGGGTTCAGCTCCCAGCGCGACGCGACACTTTCGCATCGCCGTTCGGTCGATGAGAGCGAACGTCTGGGCAATCTGGTTCACGAACTACGCAATTACCTGCAGACAGCGCTGCTGGGCTTTACGGCCCTGGAGTCCGGAACGGTGCCCATCAGTGGCTCCACGGGTGCACTGGTCAAGCGCAGCCTGGTGGGGCTGGCGGGCCTGCTCGAACGCACGCTTGGTGAGGTGCGGGTCAAGGCCGAAGCCTCGGACCAGTGCCTCCCGTTCTCGCTGGCCGCGCTCATCGCCGAAGCCAGGAGCATCACGTCGCTGAGTGCTTCCGAGCGTGGCTGCGCATTCCTGGTGCCCGAGGTGGACCGCAGCATCGGCATCGCCGGCAATCGCGACCACCTCCTGGCGGCCGTCTTGAACCTGCTTCAGAACGCGTTCAAGTTCACCCACCCCCATACCGAAGTGACCTTGCACGCCTATCGGGAAGGCGAGCGCGTCCTCATCGACGTCAAGGACAACTGCGGCGGCCTTCCTGCGGGATTTGCCGAGATGATGTTCAAGCCCTTCACGCAGGGCAGCCTGGACAGAAGCGGCTTGGGGCTCGGCCTGTCCATCGCCCGGCGCAGCGTCGAGGCCGACGGCGGCAGCCTGACGGTGCGGGACGTGCCGGGAACCGGATGCGTGTTCACGGTCAGCATTCCGCACCGCCCGCTGTAGTGCCAGTGGGTTCAGGCGCCAAGCTTCTTGCCCGCCTCCTTCCTTGCGGGCATCTCCTTCCTGGGGCCCTGCTTCTTGCCGCCGCTGCCGTCACCGTTGCTCTTGGGGACGCGCTGGCCGCCGGTGTCGGCCTTGGTCGCAGGTTGTCCGGATTTGCTCATGGTCTGCTCCTGGCTTTGAGGGGTTGGAAAAGCAGCAAGGGATGGGCAAGCGGCATGCCCGCCCGACGCTGCGTGCCGTGGCTGGTCTGCTTCACCGGCGGGTGCTCGCTGCTGTCGCCTGAGCGCGCTGCCGAGGTGCAGGCGCAGCCGGTCATTCGGCTGGAAGTCACGGCACCGCCGCCCCTGCAAGAGTTGCTCACCCGCAACCTCGCCCTGGGGCGCGTCAACCGCCTCAGCCGGGGCGAGCCGCTGCCCGACGGTGAACTCGACCGCCTGGTGGCCGCGGCGCCAGAGCAGGCGCGCGAACTGCTCGATACCGAGGGCTACTTCAACGCCGACGTGCACATCGCGCGCGTCGACGCTGCCGGCCTGCCCACCGTGCGCGTGCTGGTGCATCCCGGCCCGCGCACCCTGGTGCGGCAAGTGCAAATCCATACGCAAGGTCCGCTGGCCAGCGATGCCGTGCAGCAGCCGCATGCCCGCGCGGCGGCCGCTGCACTGCTGCGCGACTGGCCCTTGCCGGCCGGCTCGCCGTTCCGCGACGCCGATTGGTCACGCGCCAAGACGGCATCGGTCGCCGGCCTGCGCGCCCAGGGCTACGTGCAGGCCGACTGGACGGACACGCAGGCGCGTGTGGATGCGGCCGAACAGCGCGCCGACTTGTCGGTGACGGTTGCCAGCGGACCGCTGTTCCGTGTCGGTCCGCTGCAGGTGCGCGGGTTGAAGGTGCACGACCCCGAGACCGTGGCCAACATTGCCGCACTCAAGCCCGGCGAGCCGGCCACCGAAAGCATGCTGCTGGACATTCAGGAGCGGCTGCAGAAGTCCGACCTGTTCGACCGCGCCACGGTGTCGCTGGACACCACACCGCCACTGCCCGAGGCCACGCCCGTGGTGCTGCGGCTGGGCGAAAGAATGCTGCAGGAGGCCACTGTCGGCGTGGGCTTCGGTGCCAACGTCGGCGCGCGCGCCACGCTCAACCACGTGCACCGCCGTCCCTTCGGCAAGCCCTGGGTGGCGCGCAACAACTTCGACATCGCGCAACGTCGCCAACGCTGGGTGGGCGAACTGAGCACGCAGACGCTGCCCGGCCTGCACCGCAACCTGGTGGCCGGGGGCCTGGAGCGGCTGAAGTCCGACACCGACGTCGTGCGCGCCGCCAACCTGCGCATCGGCCGCGCCCAGGAAACGCGCCGTACCGACCGGCTGCTGTTCGTCGAGTGGAACCGCAGCAGCACGACCAGCGCACTGGGCGGCGAGCAATCCGACGCGCTTTCACTGCAGTACCACGCGGTCTGGCGGCGGCTCGACGATCCGGTGCTGCCGACGCTGGGGCATGTGTGGTCGGGGCAGATCGGCGCGGGCCACGCGCGCTCCGATCCCGGCGGCAGCGGGCCCTTCACGCGCCTGTACGCGCGCCTGGATGCCTTCCGACCCGTGGGCAACTGGTATGGGCAGGGTCGGATCGAACTCGGCCAGGTGTTTGCTGACGGCGACGTCATCGTGCCCGAGGCGCTGCGCTTCCGCGCCGGCGGCGACGAGTCGGTGCGCGGCTACAGGTACCGGTCACTCACCCGTCAGGTGAACGGCATCGATGTCGGCAGCGAGGTGCTGTTCACCGCCAGCGCCGAACTGGCGCGGCCCTTTCTGGCCCGACTGCCGGCGCTGTGGGGTGCGGTGTTCATCGATGCCGGCCGGGCGGCGGGCAGCTGGGGCGATCTGAAGCCCGCCCTGGGTGTGGGTGTAGGCCTGCGCTACCGCAGCCCCGTGGGGCCGGTGAAGCTCGACCTGGCCTATGGTGAAGAAGAAAAGCGGCTGCGCCTGCACCTGACGGTGGGGCTGGCGTTCTGATGGCCACGAGCGACGCCGCGACGCGGGAGCCGCCGCCAGGGCAGGTGCCCCAGGGGCCCCCGGAGCGTGCACACGGCCGGCGCACCGGGCACTGGCTGCTGGTGGCCGCGGTGGCCGGCTCGATGCTGCTGCTGGCGCTGTTGATCGGTGTCGGCACGTGGGCCTGGCACAGCGACGCCGCGCTGACGCGCCTGGCGCCTTGGGTGCCGGGCCTGTCGGTCAGCGGCCAGCAGGGCCGGCCGACGGGCGGGCCCTTCAGCGTGCAGCGCCTGCAGTGGCAGGGCGCTGGTCTGCGCGTGGTCGTCGAAGGCCTGGCCTGGGATGACGCGCAGTGGTCCTGGCGGCCCCACGCAGGCGGCTGGGCTGGCGTGCGCCTGGAGCAAGCGCGCGCCTTGCGGGTGCAGGTGCTGAACGCGCCCGATCCACAGGCCAAGACGCCGTCGGACGCGCCGACGAGCTTGCAGTGGGGGCTGGAACTGCAGGCGCCGGGCATGCGCATCGCGCGCTTCGAACTGGACCAGCAGGCGCCCATCACCGGCCTCATCGCCGACCTCCACCTGGGCGCGGCCAGCGGCGCGGAGCACCGCGTCGAGGCCCTGGCCCTGCGGCGCGAGGGCCTGGCGGTCAGTGGCCGTGCCGTCATCGGCACGCGCGACGGCCTGCCCGTTCAGGCCACGCTGAACCTGGCCGTGGCTGCGCCGGCAGCGCCGGCCAGTGCGTCCGCGGACACCGGCGCGCAGCCCGCCGCAGACGCGTCGTCCTCGGCGCCCGCATGGCGTGCCGAGGTGCAGCTCACGGGGCCGCTGCAGCGCCTGCTGGTGGACGCGCGCATGACCCAGGACGCGATGCCGGGCCCGGGCCCGGGCGCGGCCGCGGCCGCCCGTGCGGATGTGCAGGCCACGCTGGCGCCCTTTGCCGCCTGGCCCTTGCTGGCCCTGGTGGCAAATGCCGAGCGCCTTGACTTGTCGACGCTGTCACCGGGCTTGCCCCAAACCGCGTTGTCGGGGCGTGCGCTGTTGTCGGACCCGCAAGCCACGCAGGGCATGAAGGACCCGTTGGTGCTGGACATCCAGCTGCAGAACGCCGAACCCGGGCCCTGGGATGCCAACCGGCTGCCCCTGCGCAGCCTGCAGGTGCTGTTGCAAGGCCGCCCGACCGAGCCCGAAACGCTGGTGTTCGACCGCTTCATCGCCGACCTGGCCGGCACCCGGCCGGCGGGCCGCATCGAAGGCAAGGGCCGCCTGCACAAGGGCAGCCTGGCCCTGGAACTGGCGCTGACCGATGTCAGCCCCGAGCAACTGGCCACCACCGCGCCGCCGATGCGCCTGGGCGGTACGCTGGTGGTGGCGGTGGACGGCCTGCCTTCGGCGCCGGCGCCCTCGCCAGCCGGCGCTCCCGCCCCGCAGCCGGCTGCACCCCGTACGCTGCAGGCCCGCGTGCAGGTCGACCTGACGGGCCGTCTGGCGCGCGCCAACACGCCGCCGCTGCGGCTGCAGACCCTGGCCAGTGTCACGCTGCCGCTCGACGGCACGCTCAGCGCCAGCCTGCGCGAGTTGCGCGCCAGCGCAGGCCCTGCTGATGGCAGCGGCGGCCAGGCCAGCGGCGAGGCCCGCTTCGAGCGCAACGCGGCCGGCGACTGGCGGCTGCAGAGCAGCGGCGCAGTGGCCCGCCTGGACCCTGGCCCCTGGTGGCCGGCGGCAAAACTGGCCCGGGGCGGCCAATCGTTGAACGCGCGCTGGCAGGCCGATCTGACGCGCCTGGCCGGCGCCGCTGCCCCGGCGGCGGGCACCGCTGCCAGCACCAGCGCGAGCCTGTGGTCGCAGCTGCGTGGCAGCGCCAGCCTGGTCATGGCCGAGAGCCGCTTCGCCAACCTGGTCTGGCGCGGTGATGCCAGCCTGCAGGCCAGCGCCGCTGCCTTGCAGGCGCGCGCCGACCTGCGCGCCGGGCCCAACCGCTTCCTGCTCGACGGCCAACTGCCGCATGCGCGCGGACGCGCCGCCGCCGTGCCCACCGGCACGCTGGACATCCAGGCGCCGACGCTGGCGGCGCTGGCGCCGCTGGCCGGCTTGCTGCCCGCCAATGCGCGCGCCTGGTGGCCGCGCGAGGGCAGCCTCAGCGCCCAGGCCAGCGCCCAAGGCCAATGGCCCAGCCTGCGCAGCGAAGGCAGCCTGGAGGCGCGTGGCCTGCGCAGCCCGCAGATCAGCGTGGGCCGCGCCCAGGCGCGCTGGAACCTGTCCACGGAGGGCGCCAACGCGCCCCTGCAGTTCGACCTGCAGGCCAGCGACATCGCCAGCGGCGTGCAGCGTGCGGACACGCTGGTGGCCCGGCTCGAGGGAACAGCGGCCGAGCACCGCCTGCAAGTGCGGGCCAGCAGCCCCGTTCGTCCCCCGGCCTGGGCCGACACCGTGTCCGGACTGGCCACGCAGAGCGGCAGTGCGCTGCAGTTGCAGGCTGCCGGCCAGTGGACACCGGCTCGCCCGGGCGCCGGCGTGGCGGCCGGGGGCGTCTGGCGCGCTCGCATCGCGCAGCTGCGTGCGGCACCGCGCAACGCACCGGGGTCGCCTTGGCTGGCAGCCGACAACCTGTCCTTCGCACTGACACTGGCCGCCGGTGGCCAGGCCCGGCAGGCGCTGCTGGAGCCGGGCCGCGTGGCGGCTTTCGGCGGCGGGCTGAACTGGCAGCGCGCCATCTGGCAAGCAGGGGCCGGCCCCGCCGATGCGCCGCGCATCGAGCTGCAGGCGCAGCTGGAACCGTTGTCGGTGGCGCCGCTGCTGGCCCGCCTGCAACCGCAGTTCGGCTGGCACGGCGACCTGGCGCTGGCCGGGCGCATCGCCGTGACCCGTGGCGAACGGCTGGACGCCGACATCAGCATCGAACGCACCGGCGGCGATCTCAGCCTGCGCGTCGACGGCGCCGCGCGCGCGCTGGCGATCAGCGACCTGCGCGTCGCTCTGGCGGCGCACAACGGCCGCTGGCAGGCCACGCAGGCGCTGGTGGGGCGCAACGTGGGCGTGGTCGGCGGCCTGCAGTCGGTGCAGACCACCGCGCAGGCGCTGTGGCCCGAAGCGAGCGCGCGCCTGGAAGGGGGCTTGAGCCTCATCGTGCCGCAGCTGCAGGTGTGGGCACCCTGGTTGCCGGCGGGTTGGCGGCTGGGCGGCCAGTTGCGGGTGGCCGCGAGCCTGGGTGGAACGGTCGGGCAGCCCGAGATCCGCGGCGAGATCACCGGCGAGCGCTTGAGCGTGCGCAACCTGTTCGAGGGCATACACCTGACGCAGGGCACGCTGGACGTGGCGCTGGACGGCAACGAAGCCACCCTGCGCCAGGCTGAATTCCGCGACGGCGCGGGCGAAGGCTGGCTGCGCGCCAGCGGCCGCGCCCGCTTCGGCGAGGGCCTGACGGCCGACCTGCGTGTGGCCACCGAGAAGCTGCGCCTGCTGGACCGCTACGACCGCCGCATCACCACCACCGGCTCGGTCGATCTCGGGCTGCGCGCACAGAGCCTGACGGCGCGAGGCAGCTTCCTTATCGACGAAGGGCTGATCGATGTCACGCAGGCCGACGCTCCCCGGCTGAGCAGCGACGTGCTGGTGGTGAACCGCGCGCCCTTGCGGCCAGTACCCGCGGCCGGTGCGGTGGCCGCGGCCGACCCGGCATCCAGCGCAGCACCCCCGACGGCCGTTGCCGCCGCCGCCGATGTGGTGCTGCGCGTCGACCTGGGCCCCGCGCTGCGCCTGCGCGGGCGCGGGCTGGACACACTGCTGCGGGGCCAGTTGCGGGTCAGCACCCCCGGCGGCAAGCTGGCGGTCAACGGTGTGGTGCGGGCCGAGGAGGGCACCTACTCGGCCTACGGCCAGAACCTGCGCATCGAACGCGGCAACCTGATCTTCCGTGGCGAGGTGGCCACGCCCAGCCTGGACATCCTGGCGCTGCGTGGCGACATCGACGAACGTGTCGGCGTGGTCGTCAGCGGCACGGCGGTGAACCCCCGGGTGCGGCTGTACAGCGAGCCGACGCTCGACGATTTCGACACCCTGACCTGGCTGGTGCTGGGCCGTGCCCCGGTGGGCCTGGGCCGCGACGATACCGCCTTGCTGCAACGCGCCGCGCTGGCCCTGCTGGCCGGCGACCAGAACGGCGATGGGGGCTTCCTGCAGCGCCTGGGTCTGGACGAGTTTTCGGTGAGCCGTGGCAGCGCGGGCGGCGTGGACGACACCATCATCAGCCTGGGCAAGCAGATCTCCAAGCGCGTGTACGTGGGCTACGAGCAGGCCCTGGGCACGGCCGGCGGCACGCTGCAGCTGATCTACCGGGTGGCCAACCGCATCACGCTGCGCGCGCGCGCAGGCTCGGAGAACGCCATCGACGTCATCTGGACCTGGCGCTGGAACTGAGGGGAAGGTTCGAATGAACGGCGGGCTTGCCCGCCGAGACGGCCGCAGTGCCGGCCTCAGCCGTGCCGGCGCCGGCGGTCCACCGCCTCGATCTTCAGCAACTGGCGGTACTTGGTCACCGTGCGGCGGGCCAGTACCAGGCCTTGCCCGGCCAGCTGACGCGTGATCTCCACATCTGACAGCGGCTTGTCCGGGCTTTCGGCTTCGATGATGTCCCGCACCAGGCCGCGTATGGCGATGCCCGAGCAGGCACTGCCGTTGGTGCTGAGCATCGAGCGCGAGAAGAAGTACTTCAGCTCGAACACGCCGTTGGGCGTGGCCATGTACTTGTGGCTGGTGGCTCGCGACACGGTGCTTTCGTGGATGCCCACCGCATCGGCAATCTCGCGCAGGCCCAGCGGCTTCATCGCCATGGCGCCGTACTCCAGGAAGTTGCGCTGCCGCTTCACGATGGCCTGGGCCACATCAAGAATGGTGGAAAAGCGCTGCTCCACGTTGCGCAGCGTCCAGCGCGCTTCCTGCAGGTTGGCGCCCAGCTCGGCGTTCTGCGGCGTGCGGTGGCGCTGGAACATCTGCGCGTAGAGCTGGTTCAAGCGCACCCGCGGCAGGATGGCCGGGTTGAGCTGCACCGTCCACTGGCCGCGCAGCTTCTTCACCACCACGTCGGGCACCACGTAGGCCACGCGCGATGAACCCAGGCGCCAGCCGGGACGCGGTTCCAGACGGCGGATGCGATCGCAGGCCGCTTCGACGCGCGCCGGCGTTTCATGCAGGTGCCGCGCCAGGCCGGTGATGTCGCGCGCGGCGAGTTCGGGCAGGTGTTCGACGACGATGCTGCGGGCCAGGCCGCGCATCTGCGGGCAGACGATGGAGGGCAACTGCAGGCGCAGGCATTCGCCGACGTCGCGCGCGGCCACACCCATCGGGTCCAGCGACTGCACGCGCCGCAGGGCGATCTGCATCTCTTCCAGCGTGGCCGCAGGGTCCAGCGCGGCCACCTCCAGCAGCTCGGCCAGGGGCGTGCGCAGGTAGCCGTCGTCGTCCAGCGACTCGACCAGGATGCGTGCCAGCAGCAGGTCACGCGGCATCAGGGGCAGCACATTCAGCTGGCCGTGCAGATGCGTGTTCAGCGGCGTCTCCACGGCCATCATGTCCAGCGCGGACATGCCGCCGCCCTGATCGTGCCGCGCTCCGCTGCCGGCACCGGGCTCGGCCTGCCAGAGCTCGCGGTCGCTGGCGCTGTCGGCATCGTGCCAGCCGCCGGCGGCATCGACAGCATCGCCGCCAAAGGTCTCGGCGTCGGCGCTGCCGGCCGGGTCTTCGGGCAGGTCGCCGGTGGCATCCTTCAGCCGGCGTTCGCTGTCCGAAGCTTCGGGCCCGTCGGCCCGGGCCCCGTCCTGCAGCTGGTCGTCGCTGTCCTCGGCTTCGAGGAAGGGGTTCTTCCCCAGCGTGTCCCGCACCTGGGTCGAGTAGTCCAGCGACGACATCTGCAGCAGGCGCACCGCGTGCTGCAGGCGGGGAGAGAGGGTCTGCGTCTGCCGGTGGTCGGCACGCATGTCGAGCATGTTCACGGGGGTCCTTGGGGCGCTGCGGCTTCGGCTTGCGGGTGGACGAGATAGCGCTGCGTTTGCAGCGTCTGCGAACCCTTCACGCAATGTGCGTGCCGCGCCGGGCACGCAACGCTGGCGGCGGCGAGCCCTTGGCTGTCCGCACCCCGATCCTGCTGGGTGCAGGCGCGGGGGCGCGATGCCCGTCGCATGGGCGAAGGATCAGGCCCTGCCGGGTTCGGCTGAAGCGCCTTACCGATGGGGCCCGTAGTTGCGGCAAGACCTGCCGTCACCTGCGACCCTGTTGCTGCGATCCCGCCCGATGCTGGTCAGCCTGTACCCGTGGCATGCCCGGGAACGCCGCGTGCCATCAGCACTGCAGCCCCAGCGCCGCGCCCTGGCGCCGGGCATCCACCTCAGCAAAGGACCCTGACCATGACGGACGACAACACCATCGACACGCTCAACAAGCTGATCGAGACCTCCAAGGACGGCGAGTACGGCTTTCGCACATCGAGCGAGAACGTTCGCAGCACCGACCTGCGCCAGCTCTTCCTGCACCGCGCCGAAGAATGCGGCCAGGCGGCGCGCGACCTGCAAGCCCAGGTGGCGCGACTGGGCGGCTCCGCCGAAGACGATGGAACGATGGCCGGTGCGGCCCATCGGGGCTGGGTGGCCGTGAAGGGAACGATCGCCGGCTACACCGACCTGGCCATCCTGGAAGAGACCGAGCGCGGCGAAGACGTGGCACTGAAGAGCTACCGCAGCGCGCTGGGCCTGGGGCTCGCGCCGGAAGTGCGCTCGCTGGTGCAGCGGCAGCAAGAAGGCGTCCAGCGCAACCACGATCAGGTTCGCATGCTGCGCGACCAGGCGCGCAGCACCGCAAGCTGAAGTCGCGGTGCCCGGTGGTCAGCGCGTCATGTCGACTGCGGTGGCGCCGGGCGGGGGTCGCTGTCGGCGGCGTACTCCTTCAGCCGGTTGTACAGCGTCTTGATGCTGATGCCCAAGGCTGCCGCGGTACGCTCCTTCTGCTGGTTGTAGTGCCCAAGCGTGGCCAGCACGAGCAGCCGCTCGGCCTGCGCCAGGGATGTACCTATGGGCAGCGTGACGCTCGCGCCTGGACTGTCCGGCCGCAGGTCGACCGCCGGACCAGCCGCCAGTGTGGCGGCGTCGCTGCCGGCATCGCCATCGGCGCTGTCCGGCAATGTCGCGGCGCGCGCTGGCGAAGCCGTGGCCTGGTCGCTGCCGGGCAGCCAGCTGTCGTCGATGCTGTCGCCGGTGGCCATGACATAGGCGCGCTGCACGGCGTTGCGCAGCTCGCGCACGTTGCCGGGCCAGGGGTAGGTGCCCAGCCTGTCCAGCGCAGCCGGCGTGAAGTGGCGCACAGGCCCTTCCTGCTGGCTGATGCCTTGCAAGAAGTGCTGGGCCAGCAGGCCCACGTCGGACAAGCGTTCGCGCAGCGGTGGCAGCTGGATGGGGAACACGTTGAGCCGGTACAGCAGGTCCTCGCGCAGCATGCCGGCCGCCACGGCCTGGAACGGCGGGCGGTTGGTGGCGGCGACGATGCGCACGTCGGTCTCCTGGCTGACGCTGCCGCCCACGCGCATGAAACGGCTGGTTTCCAGCACGCGCAGCAGCTTGACCTGCAGGTTCAGCGGCATCTCGGTGATCTCGTCCAGGAACAGCGTGCCGCCGCCCGCGCGCTCGAAGAAGCCCTGGTGCTGGCGTTCGGCGCCGGTGAAGCTGCCCTTCTCGTGGCCGAAGATCTCGCTTTCGATCAGGTTGGGCGCAATCGCGCCGCAGTTCACCGCCAGGAAGGGTTGCTTGCGGCGGCGGCTGAGGTCGTGCACGGTCTGCGCCACGACTTCCTTGCCGGTGCCGCTCTCGCCGGTGATGAACACCGTGACGCTGGTGCCGGCCACGCGCGAGATCTGCTCGTAGATGCGCTGCATGGGCGCGCTCTTGCCCCACAGGTGCCCGAAGTGGCCGCCCTGTACCAGCTGAGCCGCCAGGTCCGCCATCTCGGCCTTCAGCACCGCCGGCTTCATGATGCGCGACAGCACCCCTTGCAGCTGCTTGAGGTTGATGGGCTTGACCAGATAGTCGGCTGCGCCCAGGCGCAACGCCTGGACGGATGTCTCGATGCTGGCGTGCCCCGTGCACAGCACGACTTCGGAGTTGGCCACCAACTCGGGGTCGGCCAGCAGGTCCATGCCGTTGCCGTCGGGCAGCTGCAGGTCGAGCAACAGGATGTCGGGCTGTTGCAGCGCGATCTGGCGCCGCGCGTCGCGCAGGGTGTTGGCCACGGCCACCGTGAACTGCTCGCCCGCGATCAGGGTGCGCAACGCGGCCGCTGAGTCAATGTCGTCGTCAACTACCAGCGCATGCCGCATGAGTATCTCCCCGTGGTCCCGATTCTGGACTTCGACCGCTGGCGCGGTCGGTGCGGTGGCGGGGTGGCGCAGAGGGGCAGTTCGATGCGCAGGCGGTGGCCTCAGCCGGGCGGTAGCGGAGCCTGCCGCGCAAGGGCATCGATGGCCGCATGGGCCGCCTGGGTGGCGTTGCGCTCGGCTTCGGGCCGGGTGGCCCAGTTGGGGTCTATCGGGGTCCACTGGCGGCGGCCAGCCTCGGAGGCCCGTTCTGCCGGCTGCGCATCGATGTCCAGCAGGCGAAAGTGCCCGGTCCAGGTGCGGCCGTTCTGTCGGGCGCCCACCCGAAACTGCTGGCCGCGGTATTCGCCGACATCGTCTTCGGTCATTGCAGGCTCCTGGTCAGTAGGGCTGTCACAGCGCCGAGCCGGTGGGCTCGGCGCATCTTTCACCGGTCAGCCAATGGGCAGACTCAGCTGTAGACGTGGCTGCCGTTGGCCGTGCGCCACTGCTCTTGCAGATGGGCGGCGTCTGCGCCATTGCGCGGCTGCATGCCCAGCAGGATGCCGCCCTGCTTGATGCCGGTCTCGTACTCCTTGACGCGCTCTTCGGGGATGTTCCAGCCGATCAGTGCGCCGATCAGGCCACCGGCTGCGCCACCGGCGCCGGCGCCCGCCAGGGCTGCCGCCACGGGGCCGGCCAGCACCAGGCCCAGACCGGGCACGACCAGGCTGGTGCCCACCGCAGCGACGGCCGCGGCAATGGCACCCACCGTGCCCCCGATGCCCGCGCCCACACCCGCACCTTCGGCCGCCTTGTTGCCCAGTTCAGTGGTTCTGCCTTGTTCGCTGCCGAACTGCCTGTTGCGCGTTTCGTCGCTCATCACGAGATTGATGTCGTCTTGCTTGTAGCCGCGCTCCACCGCGCCCTGGTAGGCACGCTCGGCACTGTCGCGGTCGGGGAACAGGCCCGTCAGGTAGGGATTCTTGTCAGCCATGGTCGATCTCCAGTTCAAAGGGTTGGACTCGACTACCGGCAAGCGGCGCGCCTGCCCGGCCGGCATGAGGCGGCGGCTGATGCAGCGCCAGCCTTGCTGGCCGTCGCGATGTCTTCACTCAGGTCCAGTGCGGCGCCGGGGTCTTCCTCGCCCGCGATCGAGCTGTTGGTGTCGGCCATGGGCGGCTGGCCGGGCATGACAGGGCTCGGCTCCCGGGCCGGGGCAGGGCCCGGGTTCGCGCCTGCAGTCGCTTTGTCAGCCGTTGTCATGTCGGGTACTCCATCGAATGCGGATCTCGAGGGTGGCAAATTCGCTTCCCGGCTTGTCTCCCGCCCGCATTCCGCGGCCGGGCACGTCATTTGCCCTGCGGTGAGCATGAAGATCATCAAGCGTCAGATCGCTCGCACGCCCACGCTGCATGGCCCGGGCCCCTGGCTGGCATGGGCAGGTGTCGGGCTGAGCGTGAACGTGCCGCAGCCGCCGCCCGACGTCGTGCCATTGCCGCCGTCACCCCAGCCGATGCCACCGCAGCCGGCCCTGCCGCCGGAGATCACCGATCCCGCGCTGCCGGGGCAGAACCAGCCGGTGCGCGATCCCACTGAGGCGGTTGCGGCGTTGATGGCGGCCGCGCCGCGAGCCTGCTAGCAGAGTCCTTGCCGCAGTATCTGCCGCCGGCACCTGCCGCGCCTGGTCCATCGAGCGCTGGCACAACTACCCGGCGTTCCCGCAGGGCATTTCGGGTCACGACCTGCTGCTGCGCTTGCGCGAGCAATGGGACTTGCTGCCCGCGGCCGCAGGCATGTGCCTTGCCCAATGTAGCCAAGGCCAGAAACACGGATACCCGGCGCCGCCATCGCCCATCCGTTGCGAGCCCGTCGAGACGATCAGGAGACCCCAGAGATGATGCTTCTCGCACCCCATGACGTGCCGCCAGCGACACCCCCGCCCTTGGCCCTGCGGCACTGCAGCAGCAGGCAGCTCTACTTTGCGATGCTGGGCGAACGCGGCAGCAGCGCCGGCCGGATCGACGAGTTGACGGCTTCGGCGTCGCGCGCCTTCCTGGCAGACAAGCTGCGCGACGCGGCGGCCATCGACGCGGGCTTTCCGACCGAGGCGCGGTCATTGAACAGCGTGCTGCACGCCGACCACGATCAAACGACACAGGCGTATCGGCGCTACCTCGATGAGCGGCAAGCCGGCGCACCGCGGCGCTACTTCAGCTGCCGTGCCCATGCGATGTACTTTCTGCGCGCGGTGGCCCCCACCAAGCTCGTGGACGGTGCCTGGCTGTTCGGCCTGCTGCCGCGTTGGCAGGACCCGCGGCTGGCGCCCCTGATCCGCATCTACCTTGAAGAGCTGGGCTGCGGCGCGGCGGCGCAGAACCATGTGCTGCTCTACAAGCAGCTGCTGGCCCGTTATGGCTGCGATCAGTGGCAGGACGGCCCCGACCAGCACTTCACGCAGGGCGCGGTGCAGCTCGCGCTGGCGCACAACGCCAGCGAGTTCCTGCCCGAGCTGATCGGCTTCAACCTCGGCTACGAGCAATTGCCGCTGCATCTGCCGATCACCGCCTACGAGCTGAACGAGCTCGACATCGACCCGTACTATTTCAGCCTGCACCTGACCATCGACAACGCCTCGACCGGCCATGCGCGCATGGCCTTGCAGAGCGTGCTCGACTGCATGCCGCGCATCGGCGACGCGGCGGAATTTCATCGACGGGTGGGCATCGGCTACCAGTTGAACGGGGTCGGGATGGGCACGCATCAGGCGATTGCATCCTTCGATCTGGAGCAGGAACTGCAGCGGGTCATCGTCGACAAGGCCGCTGTGGGTGCGCAACTGCATTCGGACTACTGCCGCGTCGGCGGTCGGCCGCTGAGCGACTGGCTGTCTTCGCCCGACGAAATTGCTGGGCTGCTGACGGCGCTGCAGTCCGCCGGCTGGATACGGCGCGGCCAGAGCCCGGAGCAAAGCCGCTTCTGGTGCCTGTTGACCGACGAGCAGGCGCCGATGTTCGGTGTCTTCGACGGCTACGAGCAGCAACTGCTGTCGGACTGGATCCAGGCGGGCGCGCCAAGCCCGCCGGCGGCGCTGCCCACCAACCGCTTTCGCCGGCGCCCGGCAGGCGGCCAGGCCTACGCGCCGGCCACCGTGCTGCAAGGTGGCGCCACGGTCGAGCAGATCGTCGCGCACCACGCTGGCGCGAAGCCGAAGTCTGGCGGCTGTGCAGAGCTTGATGCGCTGTTCGAACAGTTGGCCGAAGTCGACACCAAGGCTCAGGCCTTCGCCGTCCTTGAAGGCCGGCTATCACCCGCCAATCACCCGACGCCGGCAGGCCTTGCCGCAACCCGGCTCTATGCCGACCTCTTCAGTCGCTAGGGTGGCCATGTCCGACGATGCCCTGTTGCGTTTGGCCGTGGCGATACAAGCCACCGGCTACGTCTTCACCACGGTGACACCGGCGACCCACGCCTGTGTCAATGCGCGGGCGGTGAATGCCTGGGCGCGCAGCGCGGAAGACGTCTTCGGCTGGAGCCGGCCCTTCATGCCGGGCGTGTTGACGCCGCAACTCTTCGAGGCGATGCGCGACGCCGAGGTGCTGGAGCCGCACGGGGATGGCTGGGCTTCACGCGTGCGCGCTTCCACGCTGCGCGGCCGGCTCTTCCTGCACTCGGCCTATCCGACGACGGCCGCTGACGCCGTCTTCTTCGGGCCCGACACCTACCGCTTCGCGGATGCCATTGCCGCGCACCTGGCCGCGGACGTGCGCGTCCGTCGAGCGGTGGACATCGGCTGTGGCGCCGGGCCAGGAGCCGTGGTGGTGGCGCTGGAGCGACCTGACGCGGAGGTGTTGGCCGTCGACATCAACGACGTAGCGCTGCGATACACCGCTGTCAACGCGACGCTCGCGGGCGCTGCGCGCGTTTCGGCCAGCCGCTCCGACCTGCTCAACGGTGTCGAGGGCGACTTCGATCTGATCGTCGCCAATCCTCCCTACCTGCTGGATGCGACGCAGCGCAGCTACCGGCACGGTGGCGGCAGCCTGGGCGAAGGGCTTTCGCTGGCGATTGCCGACCTGGCGAGCGCGCGCCTTGCGTCGGGCGGCACGCTGCTGCTGTACACGGGCACGGCCATCGTCGGGGGCGCAGACCGCTTCCGCTCTTTGGTCGCACCGCTGCTCGACGCGGCCGGGTTCGACTGGCATTACCGGGAACTCGACCCGGACGTGTTTGGCGAAGAACTGGCCGCGCCAGCCTATGCAGATGCCGATCGCATCGCAGCGGTGCTGCTCACCGCCCGCAAGGCATCGGCATGAGGCTTGTCGAAAGCCGCTTCCTGCGCGGGCCGAACATCCATCGCATGGCGCCGTGCTTCGTTGCAGTGGTCGACCTCGAAGGCCCCTGGCCCGTCGACCTGGGGGAGTTGCCGGACCAGGCCATTCTGTTGCGAGCGCTCCTGCCGGGCGGCTGGACCCCGGTGGTCGAGGATGCGGCTGAGGGGGCCAGGCTGCTGGCGCGGCTGATGTTTGCGGTACAGGCGTGGGCCGGCAGCCCGGTGACGACCTGCGACGCGGTGAGCGCCTCGTCCAAGGCCACCCGGCGCTATCGCCTGGTCTGCAGCTACCAGCAAGAAGCGGTGGCCGAGGAAGCGCTTCGAATCTCGGTGGCGCTGGTGACGGCGCTGCTGGAGCGCCAGGCCTTAGACCTGGAGGCGCGGCTGGTCTCGTTGCGTGCGCTGGCCGAGGCCCCCTCCCAGGGGCCTGCGGCGCAGGCCTTGCCGCAGTCGGCGCACGCGCGCGTCCCTGACGGCCGCATTCCGGTGGTCGCCATCACCGGCACCAATGGCAAGACCACCACGACGCAGCTGATCGCCCACGTGCTGCGCGCCTGCGGCGTGCGCACGGGAACGACGACCACGCAGGGCATCTACATCGACGGGCAGTGCGTGCAGACGGGCGACTGTTCAGGCTACTGGTCGGCGCGCAAGGTGCTGGCCGACGCCACGGTGCAAGTGGCCACGCTCGAGACTGCCAGAGGCGGCATCCTGAAGCGTGGACTGGCCTTCGACCACTGTGACGTGGGCGTGGTGTTGAACGTCAGCAGCGATCACCTGGGGCTCGATGGCGTCGAGACCTTGCAGGACCTGGCGCACGTCAAGGGGCTGGTGGCGCGCAGCGCCCGCGTGGCCGCCGTCCTGAACGCTGACGATGCCTGGTGCGTGGCGATGCGTCAGACGCTGGCGCCGGAATGCCGGCCGGTGTTCTTCACCCTGGACCCGCGCAGCCCCGTGTTCCTGGAGCACCTGCGAGCCGGTGGCGCAGGCGCTTGCCTGGACGACGAGGGCTGGCTCGTCTGGTGCAGCGCCGGTGAACGCGTGGACGTGGTGAAGGCGGCAGAACTCCCGTTCACCTGGCGGGGCCGTGCCCGCTACAACACCGCCAATGCACTGGCCGCACTGGCCGCGCTGCGGTCCATGGGCTACGCGACCGCGGCCATTGCAAGGGCCTTGACGAGCTTCGTCTCCGATCCGAAAGGCAACCCCTTGCGCGGCAACGAGTTCGAGGTCGACGGTGTCAAGCTCATCGTCGACTATGCGCACAACGTGGTCGCCTACCGTGCCCTTTGCCAGGCGGCGCGCTCGATGCTGGACGGTGATGCACGGCTGGTGGGCGTCGTCACATCGCCCGGAGACCGTCGCCCCCAGGATCTGTACGAGACCGGCCAGGTGTGTGGTCAAGGCTTCGACGAGCTCGTGGTCTACGAACACGACCTGCGCGGCCGCGGGGCCGGCGCCATCACGCGCGAGATCCTGCGCGGCGCGCGCAGCGCGGCTCCGGCCCAGCCGCAGCATGGCGAGCCGCGGATTCGCCATGCGCTGGGGCGGGGCCTGACGGCGGCCAGACCCGGTGATGTGCTCGTCTTCGCCTGTGCCGGCAGCTTCGCCGACCTTGTCGAAGGCGTGCGGCTCAAGAGCCCGGCGGCCGCCGATCGCATCGCGCATGCGGTGTCACGGTGACGCCCTGCGCGCAACGCACGGAGGCCCGATGAACCCCAGCACCTGCGACGCCCTGGACGGCTCGTGCACCGGTCACCTGGTGATCGTGGGCGGCCACGAGAACCGCCGGCACGACATGGTCATCCTCGAGCGCTTCGTGGCGCTGGCCGGCGGCCACGATGCACGCATCTTCGTGCTCACCGCCGCCAGCGGCCTGCACGCTGAAATGTGGGGTATGTACGAGGCGGCCTTCGCCGCGCTGGGTGTGCGTCATGTCACGACGTCCCACATCGCGACCCGCGACGAAGCCTGCGAAGAAGCGACGGCGGCCGAGGTCTTCGAAGCAGACGGCATCTTCATGACCGGGGGCGACCAGAGGCGCCTGCTGGCGCTGATCGGCGGCACGCGCATCGACCACGCGATGCACCGCGCCCTGCGTGTGCGGGGGGCCTGCATCGGCGGCACCAGCGCCGGGGCTTCCGCCATGTCCGAGCACATGCTCTTCGACGGCAGCAGAGACCTGCTGCCGCACAAGGGCTCGGTTCACCTGGGCGCCGGCCTCGGGCTGGTGCGTCGGGTCGTCATCGACCAGCACTTCTCGGAACGACAGCGGCTGGGGCGCCTGTTGTCGGTGGTCGCGCAGAACCCCTACCTGCTGGGCGCCGGAATCGACGAGAACACGGCACTGATCGTGCGCCCGGGCCATGGCGTGGAGGTCATCGGCGACGGTGCCGTGACGCTGATCGACGGCCGCGAAATGCAGTCGAACTTCACCGAAGTGACGAACCGGGCCACGCTGGAACTGGCCGATGTGCGTCTGCATCTGCTGCCGGCGGGGGTTCGCTACGACCTGGACGCCCCCGTGCACGCTCAGGCCCAGGATGCACCCGCCGTCTCGCTTTCGCCCGGCCTGCGCGAAGCCGTGGCCGCGGTGACATCGTGGTGCGGGCAGTACAGCGAACCTGCAGTGCGCAAGAACACAGGGGGTCCTCCATGAAGGTGATCGAACGTCGGGTTCTGTGGGGCCCCAACATCTACGCCGCCCGGCCCGTCTACCTGGCGGTGATCGACCTGGAGGCGCTGGACGGTGTGGCCTGCGCGGCGATGCCCGGCTTCACGGACGCGCTGCTCGCGGCCGTGCCCACGCTGGATCAGCACCGCTGCTCGCCCGGCTACGTTGGCGGCTTTGTCGAGCGCTTGCGGCGCGGCACCTACATGGCCCACATCACCGAGCATCTGGCGCTGGAGTTGCAGTGTCTGGCGGGGCATAAGGTCGGCTTTGGCAGGGCGCGCAGGGTGGCGGGAATGCCGCGGCACTACCGCGTGGTGTTTGCCTTCCAGGTGGAGCGCGTGGCTGAGGCCGCCCTGGATCTGGCGATGGACGTGGTGATGACGCTCGCCGCCGGCAAGCCTGTGACGCTGGACGCTGGCCTGGCGCAGCTGCGGCAACTCGCGCAGGCCGCGGCGCTGGGCCCCAGCACCCGCGCCATCGTCGAAGCCGCGGCGCGGCGGGGCATCCCGGCACTGCGGCTGACCGAGCACGCCAGTGTCTTTCAGCTGGGCTGGGGCGTGAAGCAGCAACGCATCCAGGCGACGATGACCAGCAAGACCAGCCACATCGCCGTCGGCCTGGCCAGTGACAAGGATCTGACCAAGCGGCTGCTGCGGGAGGCCGGGATTCCGGTTCCGCAGGGTTGGATCGTCTCGACGCTGGAGGCGGCCCAGGCCGCGGCGCAAGGCGCGAACGGGCCTGTGGCGATGAAGCCCTTGTGCGGCAACCAGGGCAAGGGCGTGACCACCGCGGTGGTGGGTGCAGTCGCCGTGGCGGCCGCGTTCGCCCGCGCCCAGCAGTTCGGGCGCAGGGTGATCGTCGAGCAGCACATCGAAGGCGACGACTTCCGCGTGCTGGTGATCGGCGACACGGTGGTTGCGGCATCCCGCCGGGTACCGCCCGAGGTCATCGGCGACGGGCGTTCGAGCATTCGGCAACGGGTGGACGCGATCAATGCCGACCCGCGCCGCGGCGATGGTCACGAGAACGTGCTGACCAGGATCCGTCTGGACGAAGTCGCCGTGAAGGAGTTGCTTCGACAGGGATTGCACGGGGATGCGGTGCCGCTGAACGGGCAGGTCGTGCGACTGCGCGGCAACGCCAACCTCTCGACCGGGGGCACGGCGCAGGACGTGACCGATGCAGTCCACCCCGACACGGCGCTGGCCTGCGTGCGGGCAGCGCGCAAGATCGGCCTGGATGTGGCGGGCATCGACCTGGTCTGCCGCGACATCGCCCAGCCGCTGATGCCTCAAGCGGGCGCGATCATCGAAGTGAACGCGGCGCCCGGCATCCGCATGCACGAACATCCGAGCCAGGGCGCACGGCGCCACGTCGGGCGCGCCATCGTCGACTCGCTGTTCGCGGCCGGTGACGACGGGCGCGTGCCCATCATTGCCATCACGGGCAGCAGCGGCAAGACGACAGCGGCGCTGGCCATCGCGCACGCGCTGCAGCGCATGGGCCACGTCACCGGCGTCGCAACGACCGAAGGCATCAGCGTGGCCGGACAGCGCATCAAGACCGGCGACTGCACCGGCTACGGGTCGGCGCGCACCGTGCTCATGTTGCCCGAAGTGGAGGTTGCGGTGCTGGAGACGGCGCGTGGCGGCATGCTCAAGCGCGGGCTCGGTTTCGACCGCTGCGATGTCGGCATCGTCCTGAACGTCGACAACGACCACCGCGGACAGGACGGCCTCGAAACGGTGGAGGACCTGGCCAGGGTCAGGGGCCTGGTCGTGGCGACCGCCCGCAAGGCCGTGGTGCTGAACGTGGACGACGCCCTGTGTGTGCAGCTCGCGGCCAGGGCGCCGCGGCGCACCGAAGTCATCTATTTCGGCGCCGACCCTGCCCATCCAGCCCTGGTCAGCCACCTGGCGCGCGGGGGACGCGCGGTCTACGCCAACAAGGGCCTGCTGATGTGGGCCGACGGCGACTGCCACTGGCCCTTGATCAGCGTGGCGCAGTTGCCGAGCACGCTGAGCGGTCGCGCCTGGCACAACGTCGCCAACGTCATGGCCGCCTTCGCGGCCTTGCTGGCATTGGCACTGCCGAGAGATCGCATCGCCGCAGGGCTTGCAAGCTTCAACTGCAGCGAAAACCAGAACCCCCTGCGACTCAATGCGGCAACGCTGAGCGCCGTCCTGGACCTGTCACCAACGCCGCCCGCGGACCCAGGCACACCGCTTGCCGGTGAAGGCTGGTCCTTCGGGGTCGGGCATGCTGCCCGTCAACCCCAGGCGGACTTGTCGTTCCAATCTTGAACCTTCAGGAGATTCTCCATGCGCAAAAACGTCGTTCGTCTTGCTTCAATCGCCGCCGCCAGCTGCCTTGCCCTGGCCGGCATCGCCGTGCAGGCGCAATCGTCATCCGGTGACGCCACGGGCGGTGGCCGCACGGGCTCGAGCACCAGCGAAACGGGCACTTCCAACAGCGGCACGTCGGGCAGCTCGAGCACCAATGGCACAACCAACGGCAGCAATCGAACGGGCACGATGGGCAGCAGCACCGGCAGCACCACCGGCACCGCCTCCGAGACCACGGGCCGTACGCTGAATTCGACCGATGGCATGAGCAACCGCAACAACAGCAACGGCAGCACCCTGTCTGACGGCAGCCGCAGTGACGGCATGGGCAGCAGTGGCATGCGTGCCGCGCGCAGCGATCGCAACTGACCATGATCAGAGCCGCTCTCGCCGCCATCCCTGAACGTGCGCTGCACGGCCGCGTGGTGCTCATCACGGGGGGGTCGCGCGGGCTGGGGGCGGCCGTTGCGTCCACCCTGGGGGCGGCCGGCATGCGGGTGGTGCTGGCCGACATCGCCGTACAGCGGGTTCAGGACTTTGCCGCCGTGCTGGCCGAGCGTGACATCGACGCGATCGCGCTGCCGCTGGATGTCAGCGACCCGGTGCAGTGCGCCGAAGCCATTGACCGTGTGGCGCAGCGCTTCGGTCGGCTGGACGCACTGGTCAACAATGCCGCCGTCGACATCACCGCGCCGTTGGGTGAGCATTCGGCGGCAGACTGGCAGCGCATCGTCGCAAGCAACCGTCGCGCGCCTTTCATGCTGGGCAACCACGCCGTCAGGCTGGTGGCCGAACAACGCGATGGTCACATCGTCAACATCACCTCCGCCGAGGCCGAGCGTGCCCGGCGCCACGCCAGCCCCGACCGGTCAACCCGGTGGGGGACACCCAGGCTGTCGCATGCTTTGCACGCGGAACTGCGGCCGCAGGGCGTCAAGGTCACCGCTGTCGAAGCCGGTGACAAGCGCACGTCATTCGCCCATGATCGCCATTCGACTTGCGCGACGAAGAAGCGGCAAGACCTGTTGCAGGTAGCGCAGGTGGTGCGCTTCGTGCTGCAACAGACGGCGGGCGTGGGCTGAAGCCGCCGCCGCAAGCGCGGGTGCAACCCGCGCGTTGCCTCAGCCCGCGAAGAACCTGTCAGGGCACCAGCGTTCCAGACACAGGCGCAGTGATGTTGCGCTGCACGGCTTGGGCAGCAGCGCCGTCAGTCCCAGCCTGCCAAGGCTGAGCTTGGTGGAGCCCAGGTCCAGGGACGTGTAGGCGACGATGGGCAGAGGCGGGCGGGCCGGGTTGTCGAGCTCGAACCGGCGAATCCTGGCCGTGGCGGCAATGCCGTCCAGCACCGGCATCACGATGTCCATGAGGACGAGGTCGAAGCCTTGCGTCGTGGCAAGCAGGGCGGCCTGTTCGCCATTGCAGGCCGTCGTCGGCACGATGTCCCAGCGCTGCAGGATGGCCTTGACGAGCAGCAGATTGGTGTCGCAGTCGTCGGCAATCAGGATTCGAAGGGGCGCGTAGGCGAAGGCATTTGCCGCGCCTCTGAGCGATTCGCGTTCTTCTTGGCTTGCAGAGAAGTCAGTTGCCAATTTCATGGCGCACAGCATCACGCGGCAGGCCCATGCACATCTGTTCGTTATCCCACAAAGCGACCCCGAGGAATCCCTGCGCCGCCCCCTTGGCGCGCGAAGGGGCCGCGGACGGGGCATGGATCCGGGTGATCAGCTCCGGCGCAGGATTGCTATGCGGGGTGCAGGGAATTAACGTGCAGATATGATGCATCTTTGCTCTTTCAAAGATTCACCGGATGGACCTGGGCCCGGAGATGCCAGCGCCTTCCTGTGAAAGCTTCCCATGACCGCAACCCTTTCGATCCCGCCGCGTGGGCGTCACGCGCAGATCTTCGGTTCCTTCGCGCACCGATGACCTTCGTCGTCACCGAGGCCTGCATCCGGTGCAAGTACACCGATTGCGTGGACGTGTGTCCGGTGGACGCGTTTCGCGAGGGGCCCAACTTCCTGGTCATCGATCCGGACGATTGCATCGACTGCGCGGTCTGTGTTCCCGAATGCCCGGTCAGCGCCATCTTCGCCGAGGAAGACGTGCCGTCCCATCAGCAGCACTTCACACCGCTCAACGCCGAACTGGCCCGCCAATGGAAGCCGATCACCCAGACCAAGCTGGCACTGCCGGATGCCGAGGCCTGGAGCAGGATCGAGCGCAAGCTCGGGGAGCTGAAGCGATGACCAGTGGCCGCTGGCCTGGCGGCGCGCTGTGAGCATGGCCGAACCCAGAAAGGTCATACCCATCGCGGTGGCGCCCGGCGCTGAGGGCGAAGCTGCCGAGTACGTCTCGATGTACCAGAAGCAGGCCACCATCTACCCGCGCTCGGTGAAGGGTTGGTTTGCCAGCTGGCGCTGGGTGTTCGTGTGGTTGACGCAGGTGCTGTTCTACGGGCTGCCCTGGCTGCAGTGGGGCGGCCGGCAGGCCGTGTTGTTCGACCTGGACGCGCAGCGCTTCTACATCTTCGGCCTGCTGCTGTATCCGCAGGACCTGATCTTCCTGGCCGCGCTGCTGGTGTTGTCGGCCCTTGCGCTGTTCTTCTTCACCGCAGTGGCCGGCCGGCTGTGGTGCGGCTACACCTGCCCGCAGACGGTGTACACCGAGATCTTCATGTGGGCCGAGCGCATGATCGAAGGCGACCGTAGCGCGCGCATGCGGCTGGACCAGGCGCCCTGGCGCACGAACAAGATCCTGCGCAAGGGCGCCAAGCAGGCGGTGTGGCTGGCCATCGCGTTGGTCACCGGCTTCAGCTTCGTCGGCTACTTCACGCCGATCCGCGAACTGGCCACCGCCGCGGCCGAATGGAACCTGTCGTCCTGGAGCGCCTTCTGGGTGCTGTTCTATGGCGCGGCCACCTACGGCAATGCCGGCTTCCTGCGCGAGCAGATGTGCAAGTACATGTGCCCGTACGCGCGCTTCCAGAGCGCACTGATCGACAAGGATTCCTTGATCATTACCTACGACACGGCGCGCGGGGATCCCCGCGGCTCCCGCTCCAGGAAGGCCAGCGCTTCGGCACAGGGCCTGGGCGACTGCATCGACTGCACGCTGTGCGTGCAGGTCTGCCCCACCGGCATCGACATCCGCAACGGGCTGCAGAACGAGTGCATAGGCTGCGCCGCCTGCATCGACGTCTGCGACAACGTGATGGACAAGATGGGCTATGCCAAGGGGCTGATTCGCTACTCCACCGAGAACGGGGTCGTGCAGGGCTGGACACGGCTGCAGATGTTCAGGCGCGCCTTTCGGCCGCGTGTGCTGATCTACGGCACTGTTCTGTGTGCAGCCAGCATCGCGTTCGCCACCAGCATCGCCCTGCGCAGCCCGTTCAGGTTCGATGTCGTCAAGGACCGTGGCACGCTCGCCCGTGTCGTCGATGAGGGCGCTGTGGAGAACGTCTACCGCATCCAGATCATGAACCGTACCGAGGCGCCGCAGACCTACCGCATCGCCGCCTCCGGCATCAGCGGCCTGCAGGTGGCGGCCACGCAGGCCAGCGCCGACGCCGCCGGCATGGCCTCGATGTCGGTGAGCCTCAGACTGCCCAACGCCGCCACGCAGGGGCTTGAAGGGAAGTCGGTGCCCGTCCTCTTTGAAGTCACAGCGGTGGGGCCCAGCGGGGGCTCACCCCCTGCGGCTGCAGCGGTTCAGGTCGAGAAGTCGACATTCTTCGTCCCGCGCTGAGTCAGGACTGCAATGTTCGGTTCTAGGTTATTCGCAACGGTGCATTAGCTTTTGCCATTCAGCATTGCACGATAGAGCGTTCGAGTGACGGACCTCGCGCCTCTTCTCCTACAAGGCATTGCGCTAACGTCCGGCTCCACGTTCAGTTGGGGATCATTAGGATGTCTGTTCTCCCGGCTTTGCCGATCTGTATTTGTTAACTTCCCAGGATCCATCTAATGAACGCATCCCGACTGTTGATTGCCTCTGCCAGTGCGCTGGCTGTGGCGGGCGCCGCCACCATGGCGTTTGCCCAGACCACCTCGCCCAGCACCCCGAGCAGCACCACCACGACCGACCTGTACCCGGACCAGGGCCAGAACTCGGGCACGATGCAAGGCCAGCTGCCGAGCACCAATTCCCGCGACAACACCACCTCTGGCAGCATGAACTCGAACATGCAGCGCCAGTCTGACGACTCGATGCGTTCGGGCACAAGCAACAGCAAGGGCACCGATTTCAGCGGTGGCACCAGCAGCACCAACAGCAACTCGGGTTTGCGCAACAGCGATGGCAGCATGCGTTCGCCCTCGGACCGTTCGACGATGGATTCGGAACGCGCCGCACGCGCCGACCGTAACTAAATTCGAAGGCCATTCGGCGGCCGGCATCGAGTCAATGGACTCGCTGCCGGCCGTTCAACGTTCCAGCCAGGCGCTGTTGCTGCCGATTACGCCATTGCCGCTGTGCAGCGGGGCGTGCAGGGAGCGGCTGGCGCCGCGTTCCGTTGACGCGGTCCCAAGAAAGCCGAAGACCTCATGGACCGCCTTGATGTCGGGCAGGACATAGATCATGGCCTTGCGCTGCGCAAACAGGGGTTGAATCGAACTTTCGTAGAACGCAACCGGCACATTGATGCAGCCGTACGAAATGCGGTTGTCGTCGATGGCTGGTGAGGCCAGGCGTTCTGCACGCCGCTCGATCGGGGTGCCCGCCCGCACGCGATGCATCGAGACGGCGGCGTCATAGTCCACCCACACCACGTCTTCACCCTGCGTGTTGCGGCCCCGCTCCGCGACGAAGCGCCCTGCGGGCGTGGTGCGCTCTGCAGGAAGGATCTGCGCCATTGGCCGGGTGCCGATGCCGGGCACCGAGACGTCGCCCAGCGCCGAACCCAGCAGCACGGCGCTGTGCGCACGCAGGCGTGCGTCGGGTTCGAACACGAACACACTTGCACGCTTCTTGTCGACGATGATGAACGCGGCACCGGCGTGGTCGCCGGTCTGGGCGACCCAATCAGCCAGTTGCCGCGCCTGCGGACTCACCAGCGTGTCGGTGCCGAAATCGGCACGGTGCAAGGGCGGTGCGTCTGGGCGCAGCGGGGCGGTGTCGACAACAGCGGATGGCGGCGGCAAGGCCGGCAGCGCCCAGATCACGAGCGCGAAGCCCGCGCAGGCTGCGATGTACCTGTTCATGCGGACCTCAAGGCTTGGCGCTGACGCGCCAGATCACGTTGCCCACATCGTCGGCCACCAGCAGCGCACCGCGCGTGTCGATGGCAACACCCGCGGGCCGGCCCATCGCGGTGCCAGTGGCGCTGAGAAAGCCGCTCAAGACGTCCATGGGCAGACCTTCGGGCCTGCCATTCCGAAACGGTACAAAGATCACCTTGTAGCCGCTGTGGGGGCGCCGGTTCCACGAGCCATGCTGGCCGATGAACATGCCATCGGCAAACACGGGCGGCATCTGGCCGCCCTCGGAGCGGGCCAACCCGAGGGGCGCGGTGTGCGGGCCCAGCGCGTAGTCGGGCACCAGTGCAGTGGCCACCAGCGCAGGCTGCGATTGCGGGACCCGTGCGTCCAGGTTCTGGCCGAAGTAGCTGTAGGGCCAGCCGTAGAAGCTGCTGTCCTGTACCGAAGTCAGGTAGTCCGGCACCAAATCGCTGCCCAACTCGTCGCGCTCGTTGACCACTGTCCACAGTACCTGGCCGGCCGCGTCCCAGGCCATGCCCACGGGGTTGCGCAAGCCCGTGGCGAAGACGCGGTGCGTGCCGGTGCCGACTTGAACCTCCCAGAGGGCGGCACGGCCTTCCTCCACCGCCATGCCACGTTCGCCGACGTTGCTGTTGGAGCCCACGCTGACATACAGCCGGCTGCCGTCGGCACTGGCAATCAGGCCTTTTGTCCAGTGGTGGTTGATCGGGCCGCCGGGCAGGTTGAGCAGCCTGCTGCCGGGCGCGGTGATGACGGTGTCGCCGCTGCGGTAGGGAAAGCTCAACACCGCGTCGGTATTGGCCACGAACAGGCGTTCGCCGATCAAGGCCATGCCGAAGGGTGAGTGCAAGCCGCTGAGCAGGACCGAGCGGGTCTCGGCGATGCCGTCGCCGTCGGCATCGCGCAGCAGGCTGATGCGGTTGGCGCTGGGTGTGCCGGCGCCGGCACGCTGCATCACCAGCGCCATCAGGTGATCCCTGATGCCCTTGCTGCCTGCCGGCTTGGGCGGCGCGTTGCTTTCGGCCACCAGCACGTCGCCGTTGGGCAGCACCAGCAGCCAGCGCGGGTGATCCAGCCCGCTGGCAAACGCCACCACCTGCAGCCCGGCTGCTGCCTGCGGCGTGGCGCCTTGCGGCCAGCCGGTGGCGGGTGCGATATTCACCGTGGGCAGCAGCGTCCTTGTCGGCGCAGGCAACTCGGGCCGAGGCCCGGTTCCCTGTGCCACTGTCAGGCTTGCGGTATCGCCGCAACCCGCCACCAACGCGCCCGCCAGCGCGCAGCCTGCAAGTACCGCCAGCCGCTGGCAATGGCTCATCGAGACGCCCGCTCGGACTTGGCAGCGCATTGCGGAAGTGGCCAGATTGCAGGCATGCGGTTCATGGTGAAGGTCCTTTGCCGCTTCGGGGCGGCAGGAAAGCGTCATTCGAACTGGAACATTGGGGCCGCCGCACGGCGCCGTCTGTGCGCTGCATGACGCCTCAGTCGCGTGTGGCCCGGACGGCTGCGTTCGCCGGTTCGCAGTCGCACAGACGCGCGGCAGGGCGCGGCTGGGCACCGGACAGGTATGCGGAGCGACGACATCGTCAAAGGCATCAAGCCGGACGATGGCCAGGACGTGATCCTGAGCGAGGGCCCGATCAAGGCGTCTTGGCCGAAGTCAAGCCGTTCGCCAGTCATTGGCCCGGAGCAACTCGGTGGGTGGCTGTGCTCGTGTACGTTGTCGCACAGACGCAAGAAAGCGCCGACGCAACCATGCCGCCTCGAATTTGCCTATCCCGTTTGGGCATCCATTGGCAATGCAAAGGGGCAGCTTGTGATTCTCAACTCAGGGCCGAACTGGGACGGTGTCACTGGTGGGATAGCCATCGTGCCGGTGATCACGAAGTCCCATCCATGCATGTTCCTCAAGGAGCCTGCCGGCATCGTTGGCAGCAGTTCAGTGGGTGGCTCATCGCATCACTGATCGACGTGGGCATCAGCCTACCGCTGCCCTTACGTCGGTGGTGCCGCGCGCAAGCGGGCACTTGCGTACCGAATGGCGCCATCACCGCAACTTCCTGAAGCAGGCCTCACGACAGCCTGGCCTGTCCCTCCCTACATCGAAAGCACCCCATGAAGAAGTCGACCTCCCAGCCCATGCCCTCTCGAACCTCAGGCGAACCCCAGGCCGCCCCGGCACGTCGCGCGGGCCGTGGCGCCCCTGCCGGCAAGTCTTCGGTCGATGCCGACCCGGTCATCGCGCAGGCGCAGGGCGCGCAAGCGCTGGTGGCCGCCATGCCGCACAACGCGAACAAGGCGCAAGACTTCGGGCGCGACAGCGCGTTGAACCCGCCCGTCGGCATGACCGCCGAGCCTGCGCCTGACGCGGTATCGGCCAGCACCCTGAGCGAAGTCAATGTCAGCGCCAAGACCGGCGAGCCCGTGCAACCGGGTGGCCATGCCATCGACGGCCGGCTGGCGCAGGCCCGTGTCGATGGCTCGAAGCAGGTGCTGACGACCAACCAGGGTGTGGCCATTGGCGACAACCAGAACTCGTTGAAGGCCGGGCTGCGCGGGCCGACGCTGCTGGAAGACTTCATCCTGCGCGAGAAGATCACGCACTTCGACCACGAGCGCATCCCCGAGCGCATCGTGCACGCCCGCGGCTCGGCGGCGCACGGCTTCTTCGAAGCCTACGAAGCCCTCACCGATCTCACCTGTGCCGCGCCCTTTGCCGAGGCCGGCAAGGTGACGCCGGTGTTCGTGCGCTTCTCTACCGTGGCCGGTGAACGCGGCTCGGCCGATACCGCGCGCGACGTGCGCGGCTTCGCCGTCAAGTTCTACACCGACCAGGGCACCTGGGACCTGGTGGGCAACAACATGCCGGTGTTCTTCATCCAGGACGCGATGAAGTTCCCCGACCTGGTTCACGCCGTCAAGCCCGAGCCGCACAACGCCATGCCGCAGGCGGCGTCGGCACACGACACCTTCTGGGACTTTGCCTCGCTGTCGCCCGAGACCACGCACATGCTGATGTGGGTGATGTCAGACCGCGCGATCCCGCGCAGCTATCGCATGATGCAGGGCTTCGGCGTGCACACCTTCCGGCTCGTCACCGCCGAAGGCGCGTCGCAGTTCGTCAAGTTCCATTGGAAGCCCAAGCTGGGCACCCATTCGCTGGTGTGGGACGAGGCGGCAAAGATTGCCGGCGCCGACGCCGACTTTCACCGCCGCGACCTGTGGGAGGCGATCGAGTCGGGCGAGTACCCGGAATGGGAGCTCGGCCTGCAGCTGTTCAGCGAAGCGCAGGCCGAGGCCTTCAGCTTCGATGTGCTGGACGCCACCAAGCTCATCCCCGAAGAACTGGTGCCGGTGCGGCCCGTGGGCCGCATGGTGCTGAACCGCAACCCCGACAACTTCTTCGCCGAAACCGAGCAGGTGGCCTTCTGCACCGCGCACGTGGTGCCGGGCATCGACTTCAGCAGTGACCCGCTGCTGGCCGGGCGCCACCATTCCTACGTGGACACGCAGATCACGCGCCTGGGTGGCGCCAACTTTCATGAGTTGCCCATCAACGCATCGCTGGTGCCGGTGTCCAACAACCAGCGCGACGGCATTCATCGCCAGGCTGTGCACCGCGGGCGCGTGGCCTACGAGCCCAACTCGCTGGGTGGTGGCTGTCCGTTTCAGGCGGGCGCCAAGGGCTATGTGTCGTTTCCCCAGCCCATCGAAGGCGAGAAGCTGCGCGGCAAGCCGGAAAAGTTTGCCGACCATTACACCCAGGCCACCCTGTTCTACGACAGCCAGACCGCGGTGGAGCAGGCGCACATTGCCGGCGGCTTCCGCTTCGAATTGAGCAAGCTCACCGTGCCCGCGATCCGCGAACGCATGCTGGCTTCACTCGTCAACGTGTCGCCGCAGCTGGCCGCCAAGGTGGCTGGCGATCTGGGCATGCCGCTGCCGGCGGCGTTGCCGCGTGTGCTGGAGGCACCGAACAAGCCGGAGGTCACCGCTTCAGCCGCGCTGTCGCTGATGGCCTTGCCCGGCGACGGTGGCATTCGAACGCGCAAGGTCGCCTTGCTGGCGGCGCACGGCGTGGAAGGAGCCGCGCTGCTGGCAGTGCAGGCTGCATTGCAGGCGGCGGGTGCGGTCACCGTGGTGGTGGCGCCGCGCCTGGGCGCCATCGAAGCCGCCGACGGTGTGGCCATCGAGGCCGCGGCGAGTTTCGAGAACTCACCACCCGTGCTGTTCGATGCCGTGTTGCTGCCCGACGGCGAGGCGGGCGTGAAGCTGCTGCTTCGCCACGTCCAGGCGGTCGACTTCGTGGCCCAGCAGTTTCGGCACGGCAAGACCTTGCTTGCCCTGGGCGCGGCCAAGGCCTTGCTGGACCGCGCCGGCGTCGACGCCTTCCTGGCGTCTGGCGATACCGACCCGGGCGTGCTGCTCGCCGAAGCCGATGAAGCCGAGGGGGCGCTGGCAGCGTTCATCACGGCCATCGGCAAGCACCGCCACCCGGCGCGCGAGACCGACCCCCCGCTGGTCTGAAGCCTGTACGGGCTGGATCTCCTCGGGGGGCAACGCCACCGAGCTTTGTGCGCGTTCGCCCCCGAGGATGTCCACGCCCTGTTCCGGTGAGCCTGACGCTGGTGGTGGTTCGCCCCAGGGATTGAGCACAGGCTGCATGCCTCGCCCGCGTTCTACTGTTCGCTATCGAACATACCCAGCGCGTCGAAGTGCGTAGGGTCAAACTGTCGGTGAGCCCCGGGGCGCGCAGGACGACACCATGACCGGATACACGACCACTCTCACCCGCGAGGCTTGATGTCCCCGCTGCTGCTGGCCGTCACCGCGCTGGCCCTGGGCTGGATCCTGCTGCCGTTTTACGGCGCGATCCTGTGGGCACTCATCATCGCGATGCTGTTCTTCCCGGTCTATCGGCGGCTGGTACGGCGGCTCAAGCAGCGCCGCAACGTGGCGGCAGGTCTCGTGATGCTGCTGGTGCTGGTGGTGGGTGTGGTGCCATTCGCGCTCATGACAGCGTCCCTGGCGCGCGAGGCGTCTTCCGTCTACCAGCACATCGAATCGGGTGAGTGGAAGCCGGCGCTCTACCTGCGCGGCCTCTTCGACGCGCTGCCCGCCTGGGTGGGCGCGCTGCTCGAATACGCGGGCGTGGGCGACTTCGACATCCTGCAGCGCCAGCTGACGGCCGCCTTGGCGCGGGGGACGCAGTTCATCGCCACCCAGGCCTTCGGCATCGGGATCGACACGTTCGGCTTTGTCGCCAGCCTGGGCGTCACCTTGTACCTGGCCTTCTTCCTGATTCGGGACGGCGGCAAGCTGGCACGCCTCGCCGAGGTGGCACTTCCGGTCCCGCCGCAGTTCAAGCAGGAGCTGGTCCAGAAGTTCATGGCCGTGGTGCGTGCGACGGTCAAGGGCAGCCTGCTCGTCGCGGGCATCCAGGGCCTGCTGGGTGGCATCGCCTTCTGGTTCCTGGGTGTCAAGGGGGCGCTGCTCTGGGCTGTCCTGATGGCCTTCCTTTCGCTGCTGCCGATGATTGGAGCCGGCCTGGTCTGGTTGCCGGTGGCGGTCTTCTTCGTCCTCACCGGCAGTCCCTGGCAGGGTGTGGCTCTGATCGCCTACGGCATCCTCGTGATCGGCCTGGCCGACAACGTGCTGCGCCCGATGCTGGTCGGCAAGGACGCCGGGATGCCGGACTACGTGGTGATGATCACCACGCTGGGCGGCATGGCGGTATTCGGCATCAACGGCTTCATCATCGGCCCGACGATTGCGGCGATGTTCATCGCCGTCTGGCATTTGTCGATCACAGCGCCGCCTGAGCCCGCCGGAGACTGACGGTTGCGCCGCCTGGCAACGTGGCAGGGTATGCGCCCGTCGGCCAGGGCGTTGGCGCTCAGACCACCGGCTCGAACAGGCCGGTTCGCCACAGCGCCAGGCGTTCGGCGTCGTTCAGACCCAGCACCTCTTCGCCCGGCATCGCCAGCACCCGGCGCGCGCCCGCCGGCAGGCTGAGGGCGCGCGCGCCGGCAAAGCGCAAGCGGGCGGGCGGCCGGGGCGCTGCAACCGGCGGCGCGGCCAGCGCCGTCCAGCGGGTATCGGGTGGGTGCGCGGCACCGCTGCGTTGACAGCAGCTCATGGCGGGTCTCCTCTGGTCAATGCCAGTTCCAGCGCACTGGCGCCCCCGGCGATGGCCAGCCACAGCAGTAGGCCCTCGCCCCAACCCGGTGCCAGCCAAACGGCTGGCACGATGGCCAGCCACATGGCCAGGCAATGGGGGCAGGCCAGCAGTTCGCCCAGGGTCTGCCCTGCCAGCGTGGCATGCAGGCGCGAGATCAGGTCCCAGGGTCCGCGCTCGCGCGCCAGCAGGTGCGCGACGCGCCACACCGCCAGCACCGAGAGCACCGCCTCGAACCAGGGCGCCTGCAAGCCAAAGCCGGGCATGCCGCTCAGTCTGCGTTGAATACCGAGAACGACAGGCTGATGTCGCGCCAGACGTGGGCCCGGTCGTGCTCAAAGGCGGCGGCCGGTGGCGGGTTGGCGTCGTCCGGGTCCACGGCGCGCGAGAAGCTGCGCCCCCAGAAGCCGTAGGTGCCCTGCAGCGCCGAGGCCGGCAGTTCGTAGATCGCCGTCATGAGCCCACCCTGATCGGCCGTGCCGGTGTGCCAGTGCTCGTAGCCGCGCGCGGTGAGTGCGCCGCCCGTGCCGCTGCCCGCCACATAGTTCATGGCGGTGCCGCCGCACACCGTGGGGTGGAAGTAGGCATCGCGGAAGTGCCGGCTCTGCGCCGTGAACTGCACGCGGAACTGCACCAGCTGCGGGCTGGCACCGCGCAGAACCACCGGGCATTCGCCGCCGATCGGCAGCCACGGCCCGGTGCTGCCCTTGCGCCATTGCACCGCCATGCTCATCTCGGGTGCGCGGTTGTCCACCGCCAGCACCACGGCCTGCGATGTGCCCTGCGCCGTGCCGCCCGTGCCCACCTGCAGGGTCAGGCGGTACAGGCCGTCGGGATAGCTGCCGCCCGTGGGCCAGTCCAGCAGCAGCTGTTCGCTGGGCAGCCAGGCGTTGGGCCCGGGCGGCAGGTTGATCGGGTACCAGCCGTTGGTGTCGCTGGTGGGCGCGTGCCATTCGCCGATGCCGGCCGCGTTGAGCCGGTAGAGCCACCAGCTCACGCCGACGAAGGGCGCGGCACTGCTCCAGCTGCCGGCGCCAGGTGCCTGGTATTCGTACAGCACGCGGTAATGCGTGGCCTGGGCATGGGTGCGGTGGCAACCGAAGAGCGACAGCAGCCCGTGTACCGGCGCCTGCGCCGGGCCGTCGCCCGAACCACCGGCGACACCGCTGGCGCGCGGGCGGTTGGCCGTGAGGTTGTAGCCGGTGGTGTTGTCGAACACCGCGGGCGCGCCCGTGATGGGCATGCGACCGGCCAACACCAGCGCCGGCTGGGTGCCGCAGGGGATCAAGGGCTCGGGCGCGCAAGCCGGCCCGGTGCGCGCGATGGCGCTGGCCTCCAGCACGATCTCGCCCAGGCCGCTGGCGTTCCAGCGCACATCGAAGTGGGACTCACCGTAGATCTGCTCTTCGATGCCGTCGCCGTTGACGTCCTGCAGCACGCGGAAGGTGATGTCGGGCACATCGATGATCGGCGTCCACTCCGGCATGTGCACGTCCACGCAGCGGCGCATCGGGCCGATCCAGCGCTGCGGCGAAAAGCCCTCGAAGGCCTTCGGATTGATGCGCAACTGGCTCGCAATGCTCTCCAGCGCGATGCGCGGCGCCTTGGCACCCACCGCCGCGTCCAGAAACTCCGCCGGCAGCGGGGGGGCGATGTCCAGGCGCGCCGGGGTGTCGAGTTCGCGCGTGAGCGCCGCACGCTCTTCGCCAAAGGCGCGACCGGGCAGCTTTTCCAGGCGGTTGAGCACCCGGGTCAGGCGCGTGTCGCGCGACAGGCGGGCGAGCTGCGTGAAGTCAGGCGCCGGGTCCGGCCCGCCGGGGATGGGTTCGGGCAGGCGCGGCACCAGCGAATCGCGCAGGTTCTCTATCAACTCGCGCCAGTTGGGCCGTTCGAACAGCACCGGAAAGCACACGCGCTGCGAGCGCCAGCGCAACACCCAGTCGATGTCGAAGCGCGGCACCCAGACGCAGAAGTTGCCGCATGCGTCGGTCTTGACGGTGGCGATCACCTCGCGCCGGCAGTTGAAAGGGAACAGCCAGCTGAAAGGCGAGCCCAGCGGGTGGTAGGCCAGCAGCGAGCAGTCGGTGTCTTCCACCTGCACCGTGGCCAGCGGCACCGGGTGCTGGTGGCCGCTGGCATCGGTGCGCACCACCTTGCCACACACCCGCTGCATGAACAGCGCGCGCGGGTCCAGCACGTGGCCCAGCTTGGCCTTGAGGCTGGCCATCGGCTGACCCACCAGACGGGCCAGCGGTGCGCCGCTCAAGGCCGCCAGGCGCGCTGCTCCCATCTTGCCGATGACGGCCGATTCGGCCCCGTCGAATGCAGCATCCAGCCGCGTTGCCGCTATGGGGGGGCGCGCGGGTACGGTGGTGATCCGGGTCTTGCTGCCCGCACTCGCCTTTGGTGTCTTGGCCATGACGTTTCCTCAGATTGGGGGTAGGGGGTCGATCCACATGAAGCCGGATGCACCATGCAGAGCAACCAGCTTCAGTGTGCGACGGAAGGCCCCGCAAGGCATCCCCTACAACAGAGAGCGGCGTCCCCTGAATGGCAGAGCAAACGGCCCCCCGCAGGCGGGATATGCAAGGCCCGCCCGGTGTGGCGCGGCAACCAGACTCACCCCTGTGCCAACACCGCCGCCAATGCCACGCCGGAGTGCAAAGCCGCAGCCACCACCGCTTTCGGGACGCAGCCCGCCGCGCCTGGCCAGCGGTACTTCAAGGCGCCTCGGACCACCCCGCCGGACAGGCGCATTGCCGTTCGTGCACAGGCATAACTGTCGAAATTCTTGACATCGGGCCGGTGCGCTTGAACCGCGACGTCGATAAGGTCTTGATGGGCATGCTGAATCCCACTTGGGTGCGATCGATGCTTGTTTCTGGTGGCTGCTGCTTGAGCAGCGCAAGGACATGCCATGAAGCTCCGAGACTCCCTGTTCACACTGGCCATCGCGCTGCCCGTCGCATGCCAGGCGGCACTGGTGACGTATGACTTCACCGTCACCGCGACCACTGGCCCCAGCATCAACCTTACCGGCTCAGGCTATTTCACCTACGACGACACGATCGTGCCGTCGGGCGGCGGCGTCGCAAAAGGTACGAACCTCCTGCTCGACTTGAGCTTCAACTTTGATGGCCTGAGCTTCGACGAAGCCACCGCCAACACCGGCTCTCTGACCTTCGACAACGCAGGGGCACTCAGTAGTGCTCTGTTCGGGACGGACTGCCCCTCCGCGACCCTTTGCTTTGCTACAGCCAACGAGGCGGGCTTCTGGGTCTCCGGAAGCGGCTTTTCGTATTCCGTGGTCAATGGGTCCGATGACACCCTCGGGTTCGGCACCACCACCCTGACCCTCCGCGGCAACGGCGTGCCGGAGCCCGCGACGCTGGGCCTGGCCGCGCTGGCACTGGCTGCCGCCGGCGCATGCTCGGCGCGTGGCCGCAAGGGCAGGGCACAAGGCCCCGCCTGACGCAGCCGCGTGAAGCCGCGGGGCTGCGGCGCGGCGATGGGGGCAGCGATACGGGCAGCGCAAACTGCCGCTGCGCCTTGCACTGAGTGCCGGGCCTATCGCTTTGGCAACAGGCGACGCTTCAGGCTGGTGATCTCCTTGCGCACTGCCGTGTAGCGGGCCGCTTTTGCCAGACGCCTTGTGCAGGTCGGCCAGGCTATCCAGCGCAACGATCGTTCACGCCTTGTCGCCCATCGTCAATGCGATGCCCGAGCGCTGTCGATGGCCGGGTAGAGATCCACAGGCAGCGTGCAAGAACGCCACCACGGCCGCGGCATGCGGCGCCAGGGCCTCGCGCAGGTCGTGGGCGCCCTCCAGTTGCAGCAATCGCGCGCGGTCACTGCGTGCCACCAACCGGAGTGCATCGCCTGCCGGCACCACGTTGTCCTGACGCCCGTGCACCACGAGCACGGGGCATTTCACGCGGGCGATCGTGTTCACCGGTGCGATGTCGTCGAAGCGGGCGCCAATCACCTGCTGCACATGCCGCATCACGTACCAGCCCACCACCGGGTAAGGCACGCGCTTCTCAGCCATGAATCCGCGCATGACTTCGCGCGGATGCGCGAAGGCCGAAAGGCTCACCACCGCCCGTACATCGTGTTGGCGCGACGCATGCAGCAGACACGCCGCCGCTCCGACCGAGTGGCCCAGCAGCGCCAGGTTGTCTGAATCGATGTCGGGCTGGTGCTTCAGCCAAGCGAGGCCGGCCGCGATGTCCTCGGCGAAACGCGGCATCGAAGTGAAGGCCTCGCCATCGCTGCGCCCGTGGCACCGGGCATCGATCAACAGAACCGCGAAGCCCGACTCGTGCAGCGGCGGCACCACCGGCCACATCATCGCGGCGTTGGCACCCCAGCCATGCATCACCAGCACTGCAGGCACGGGGCGCTGCCACGTGCCGGCGGGCACCACCAGCCAGCCGGACAGGCTTGTGCCGCGGGGTCCAGGGATGCGAACTTCGCGCAGCCGGTCTGTCGCCACGCCTGGATGCGCATGCGCCAGATCGTGTGCGACGCGTGGCGCACGCAGGCCACGCAGGATCGCCCAATGCGCCAGGCTGCGCAGCGACCACAAGCCGGCAAGCGCCGCACCCGCCTCGAAGATCATGGCACTGCCCGTGCGCCAGGCACTTCAGGCGTCCTGACGCAACGCCGGGCCTTGGTGGCCGACGAGGCCATGATCGGCGCGCGAGCCGATGCACTGCTACAGGTTGCGACCTTCACCGGCCTCCTCGTGCGTGCTGCCATCGCGGATCTGGTACAGCCGCTTGAAGGTCGGGATGATCTTCTCGTCGTGCGTCACGACGACGATGGCCGTGTGGTACTGCAAGGCCATCTGGTTGAGGATGCGCATCACGGCCAGGGCCCGCTCGCTGTCCAGCGGCGCGGTGGGCTCGTCGGCCAGGATCACCGGTGGCCGGTTTGCCAGCGCCCGGGCGATGGACACACGCTGCTGCTCGCCACCCGACAATTCGGACGGCTGCGCCTGTGCGCGGTGGCCGACGTCGAGCGCGCTCAGCAACTCTCGAGCGCGCGCGCGCGCTTCTGCATTCGGCCTGCCCGCCAGCATCGGCAGCAGGGCCACGTTGTCGGTCACGTCGAGGAAGGGAATCAGGTAGGGTGCCTGGAAGACGAAGCCGATGCTGTCGCGCCGCAGCGTGCGCAAGTCGGGGATCTTCCAGCCGTCGTCGTAGATCGTCTCGCCTCCCAGCACCATCTTGCCGCCGCTGGGCTCGATGACAGCGCCCAGGCATTTGAGCAGCGTGCTCTTGCCCGAGCCGGACGGGCCGATCAGGCCCACCACCTCGCCAGGCGCCACCGTCATGCTCACGTCCTGCAGCGCGTCGACGGCCGTATCGCCCTGGCCATAGCGCTTGCGCAGGTGCTCGATGCGGATGCCGGGTCCGCTCACCTCAGCCTCCGATCGCTGCGGCCGGGTCGACCTTGAGCGCCACGCGGATCGCCAGCGTGCTGGCCAGCGCGCAGATCACCACCACCGCTACCAGGCCGCGCAGGGCATCGCCCGACTCCAGCAGAACATACTTCGGGAAGATGGGTGCCCAGACCGTGGCGGCCACCTTGCCAACGATGAAGCCAATCAGGCCCAGGCCCAACGCCTGCTGCAGGATCATTCCGGCAATGGTGCGGTTGCGCGTGCCGATGAGCTTGAGCACCGCGATCTCGCGGATCTTGCCCAGCGTCATCGTGTAGATGATGAAGGCGACGATGGCCG
>LNFM01008896.1_pt1 | contig 99603 bp, 103 predicted proteins | sample 596031 | NCBI WGS metagenome assembly LNFM01 (sample SAMN04254537, study PRJNA301005) | activated carbon metagenome | isolation source: dual media filters at the Ann Arbor, Michigan drinking water treatment plant | place: USA: Ann Arbor
ACCAGATCGCCAACCTCATCGTGGCGCAGCTGCTGCACCTGGAGAGCGAGGACCCCGACAAGGACATCTCGCTGTACATCAACAGCCCGGGTGGGTCGGTGTACGCGGGTCTGGCGATCTACGACACCATGCAGTTCATCAAGCCCGACGTCTCGACCATCTGCGTGGGCATCGCGATGAGCATGGGCGCCCTGCTGCTCTCGGGTGGCGCCAAGGGCAAGCGCATGGCCCTCCCGAACGCCAAGATCATGATCCACCAGGTCAGCAGCGGGTTCAGCGGCCAGGCCTCGGACATCGAGATCCACGCCCGCGAGGTCATCGAGCTGCGCTCCAAGCTGGACGAGATCCTCGCCACCCACACCGGGCAGCCGCTCGAGAAGGTGAAGCAGGACACGGAGCGCGACTACTTCATGTCCTCCGAGGAGGCCAGGGAGTACGGCATCGTGGACCGGGTCATCTCGTCGCACTGACGCGACGCGACTCGTAACCACATGGCGAAGACCGAACAGAACGAACAGCTGCTCTGCAGCTTCTGCGGCAAGTCGCAGCGGCAGGTCAAGAAGCTCATCGCGGGCCCCGGGGTCTACATCTGCGACGAGTGCATCGATCTCTGCAACGAGATCATCGACGAGGAGCTCACCACTCCCGTCAGCTTCGATCCCGATGCGCTGCCGCGCCCGCGGGAGATCTACGACGTCCTGAACGAGTACGTGGTGGGCCAGGAGGAGGCGAAGCGCACCCTCTCGGTGGCGGTCTACAACCACTACAAGCGCGTCCAGATGATGTCCTCGGGCGACACGGACATCGAGCTGCAGAAGAGCAACATCCTGCTGCTCGGCCCGACGGGCTGCGGCAAGACGCTGCTCGCCCAGACGCTCGCCAAGATCCTGAACGTGCCGTTCGCGATCGCCGACGCCACCGCCCTCACCGAGGCCGGCTACGTGGGCGAGGACGTCGAGAACATCCTCCTCAAGCTGATCCAGGCCGCCGACTTCGACGTGAAGAAGGCCGAGACCGTCGACAAGATCGCCCGCAAGGCCGACAACCCGTCGATCACGCGGGACGTGTCGGGCGAGGGCGTGCAGCAGGCGCTGCTGAAGATCCTGGAGGGCACGGTGGCCTCGGTGCCGCCGCAGGGCGGGCGCAAGCACCCGCACCAGGAGTTCCTCACGATCGACACCACGAACGTGCTGTTCATCTGCGGTGGCGCGTTCGCGAACCTGGAGCAGGTCATCGAGCGGCGCATCGGCCGCAAGGGCGTGGGCTTCGCGGCCGACGTGCGCTCCAAGAACGAGCACGACCCGCACGACCTGTTCAGCCAGGTGCTCCCCGAGGACCTCATGAACTACGGGCTCATCCCCGAGTTCATCGGGCGCCTGCCGGTCATCAGCGCGGTGCATCAGCTCACGCGCGCCGACCTGGTGAAGATCCTCAACGAGCCCAAGAACGCGCTGTCCAAGCAGTTCAAGCGCTTCTTCAGCTTCGATCGCGTCGACCTGGTGTTCAGCGACGACTCGCTGGCCGCCATCGCCGACAAGGCCCTGGAGCGCGAGACGGGCGCCCGCGGCCTGCGGTCCATCGTCGAGGGCGCGCTGCTGGACGTGATGTTCGAGCTGCCGTCCCGCGACGACGTGGTGAAGTGCGTGGTCACCAAGGAGACCATCGAGAAGGGCCTTCCGCCGACGCTCGTCACCGAGGCCCCTGGCCGCGAGCGGCGCGCAGAGGCCGGCGGGTGAGCGAGCAGCAACCCGTCCGCTACGACCCGGTCGCCGACGAGCAGCGCTGGGTCGATGCCTGGGAGGCGTCCGGCGTGCTGCGCGCGGACCCCACCTCCGGCAAGCCGCCCTACACGATCGCCATCCCGCCCCCGAACGTCACGGGGGCGCTGCACATGGGCCACGCCCTGAACAACACGATTCAGGACGCCCTCATCCGGCGGCACCGCATGGCCGGGTTCGAGACCATGTGGATCTGCGGCACCGACCACGCCGGCATCGCCACGCAGGCGCAGGTCGAGAAGGCGCTCGCCCGTGAGGGCGTCGACCGCCGCGAGTTGGGCCGCGAGAAGTTCATCGAGCGGGTCTGGGAGTGGCGCGCCGAGTACGGCGGCACCATCATCGGCCAGCTGCGCCGCCTGGGCGCCACGCTCGACTACTCGCGTGAGCGCTTCACCATGGACGACGCGTACGCGAAGGCCGTCCTGCGGGTGTTCGTGGACCTGTACGAGAAGGGCCACGTCTACCGCGACCACTACATGGTCAACTGGGACCCGGGCCTGGGCTCGGCCATCTCGGACCTGGAGGTCGAGGACCGGGAGGTCACCGACAGCCTCGTGCAGATCGCCTACCCGCTCAGCGACGGGTCCGGCGAGGTGGTGGTCGCCACCGTGCGCCCCGAGACGATGCTGGGCGACACCGCGGTCGCGGTGAACCCGGACGACGAGCGCTACACGCACCTCATCGGCAAGACCGTGACGCTGCCGCTGGTCGGCCGCGAGCTGCCGATCATCGCCGACGACTACGTGAAGACCGACTTCGGCACCGGGTGCCTGAAGATCACCCCGGCGCACGACCCGAACGACTTCGAGATCGGCAAGCGCCACGGCCTGGACGCCATCAGCGTGATCGGCGAGGACGGCCGCATGACGGCCGCCGCCGGCGAGCGCTACGCGGGCCTGGATCCCAAGGCGTGCTCCGAGCGGATCATGGCCGACCTGGACGCGCAGGGCCTGCTGCGCGGGGTGGAGCCGTACACGCACGTGGTGCCGTACTCGCACCGCTCCGGCGCCCGTGTGGAGCCGCTCATCTCGCTGCAGTGGTTCTGCGACATGAAGGCCCTGGCCGACCCGGCCATCGCCGCCGTGCGCGACGGCCGCGTGCGGTTCACGCCCGCCCGGTGGGGCGACGTGTACCTGCGCTGGATGGAGGAGATCCGCCCCTGGTGCCTGTCGCGCCAGCTGTGGTGGGGCCACCAGCTGCCGGTCTGGTACCGCGGCGACGAGGTGTACGTCGGCGAGACCGCCCCCGAGGGCGACGGCTGGACCCGCGACCCGGACGTGCTGGACACGTGGTTCAGCTCGGGCCTGTGGCCGTTCGCCACGCTGGGCTCGGCGCGTTCTACCCCACCAACGTCCTCTCGACCGCCCGGGACATCATCTTCCTGTGGGTCGCCCGCATGGTGATGATGGGGCTGGAGTACCGCGACGAGGTGCCGTTCACCGACGTCTACATCCACTCGGTGATCCAGGCGCCCGACGGCCGCCGCATGAGCAAGAGCCTCGGCACGGGCATCGACCCGCTGGAGCTCATCGGCGAGCACGGCGCGGACGCCCTGCGCTTCGGGCTGCTGCTCATGAGCAGCCAGCAGGACGTGCGGTTCTCGGTGGACGCCATCCGACAGGGCCGCCAGCTGGTCACCAAGCTCTGGAACGCCACCCGGCTGGTGGTGAGCCGCGGCGGACGCGCCGGGCACGCCGAGGCCCCGGTGCCGGCGACGCTGGGCGACCGCTGGATGGCGGCCCGTGTGTCGGCGGCGGTCGAGGAGGCCCAGCGGCTGGTCGACGGCTTCCAGTTCAGCCCGCTGGCCAAGCTGCTGTACGAGCTGGTCTTCGACGACTTCTGCGACTGGTACCTGGAGCTGCTCAAGCGCGACGAGGCCACGCCGGAGATCGCCGGCGACCTGCTGGAGCAGGTCCTGGCGCTGGTGCACCCGGTGATGCCGTTCGTGACCGAGGCGTGCTGGGAACAGATGCCGGGTTCGTCCGGGCTCATGATCAGCCACGCCCCCGCGCGGGCCTCGGCGCAGGCCGACGCGGAGGCCGAGGCCGCCGTCGTGGCGCTGCAGAAGGCCGTCACCGCCGTCCGGGCCCTGCGCAACGACCTGGGCATCGGCCCCCGGGAGACGCTCAGCGCCGCGATCGAGGGCGGCGCGGTGGGGCCGCTGGTGGACGCGTTCCGCACGCTGGCCGGGGTCGAGGTGGTGGACGACCTGCCGGCCGACGCGCTGGCCGTGAGCACCGAGGCGGGCCGGCTGCGCGTGGCCCGCGCCGAGGGCACGGTGGACGTCGCCGCCGAGCGCGAGCGCCTCACCCGCGAGCTGGAGCGGATCGAGGGCGAGCGCGCCCGCGCCGAGGGGATGCTCGCCAACGAGCGGTTCACCGCGAAGGCCCCGCCGCACCTGGTGGACGCCGAGCGCCAGAAGGCCGAGCGCTTCGCCGCGGAGGCCGCCGAGCTGCGCGCCCGCCTGGAGGCGCTGGACTCCGCATGACCCCCGAGGAGGCCGTCGCGTACGTCGAGGGGCTCGACATCCTCGGCATGCGGTTCGGCCTGGAGCGGATGCACCGGGCCCTGGAGGCGCTGGGCGACCCGCATCGCGCCTACCCGTGCATCCACGTGGTGGGCACCAACGGCAAGACCTCCACCACCTGCATGGCCGCCGCGGTACTGCAGGCGCACGGGCTGCGCTGCGGCGCGTACGTGTCGCCCCACGTGATGGGCTGGACCGACCGCACCCTGCTGGGCGGACGGGCGCTCGCCCCGGAGGCGTTCGCCGCCGCCGTCGGCGCGGTGCGCGACGCGGTGGGCGGGCTGGCGCTGGCGCCCGACGACGGCGTCACCCAGTTCGAGGTGCTCACCGCCGCGGCCTTCCTGGCCCTCGCCGAGGACGGCGTGGACGCGGCGGTGATCGAGGCGGGCCTCGGCGGCCGGTGGGACGCCACCAACGTCCTGGACGGCGGCCGGGTGACGGTGCTCACCAACATCTCGCTGGAGCACACCGAGCTGCTGGGCGACACCATCACCGCGATCGCGGGCGAGAAGCTCGCGGTGGCCCCGGACGGCTCGGACCGGCTCGTGGTGGGCCGCCTGGGCGACGGCGCCGCCGAGGTGGAGGCGGTCATGGCCGCCCGGCGGCTGGACGGGTGGCGGCTGGACCGGGACTTCGGCTTCACCGGCGACGCCCTGCACTGCGGCGACCGCGTGTTCGAGGGCGTCCAGGTGGGCGCGCGCGGCGCGTTCCAGCGCGACAACGCCGCCGTGGCGGTGGCCGCGGCGCACCGGTTCACCGGCGGCACCCTGGAGGCGGACCGCGTGCGCGGCGCGCTGCGCGAGGTCCGCGTGCCGGGCCGGCTGGAGGTGTTCCCGGGGACCCCCGCGGTGGTGCTCGACGGCGCGCACAACCCCGCGGGGATGGCCGCCCTGGTGGCCGCCCTGCCGGAGGCGCTGGGCGGGACGCGTCCCGTCGCGGTGGTCTCGGTGCTGGCCGACAAGGACGCCCACGCGATGCTGGCGGTCCTGGCCCCGGCGTGCGAGGCCGTGATCGCCACGCGATCGGCGCACCGGCGTGCCGCCGACCCGGCGGCGGTGGCGGCGGCCGCCCGCGCCGCCGGCGCGCCGGCCGAGATCGCGGCCCACCCCGCGGCCGCGCTGGAGCGCGCCCGCGGGCTGGCCGGTCCGGGCGGCGTGGTGCTGGTGTGCGGGTCGCTCTACCTGCTGGCCGAGCTGCGGGCCGGGCTGATGTAGCCCGCGAAACCCGCGTTGCGGAAACGATCGGGCGCGCCGGCAGGGCATCGGGGGCGGCAGACCCTGCTGCTATGGTGCAGCACCGTCCCGGGACCGGAGGTTCCATGCCCGCGTTTGCGGCACAAGCGACCGGTTCGAGCGACCCGTTCGACTCGGTTTCCAGCTTCTTCGACTCGAGCCTATGGGGCTTCATCAGCTTCGGCATCAAGGCCTTCGTGGTCCTGCTGTGGCTGGCCCTCATCTGGTGGACCTACCAGGACGCGCGCCGGCGCACGGAGAACCCCGCGCTGGTGGCGGGCGCCGTGGCCCTGTCGGTGTTCCTGCCGTACCTGGGAACCCTCATCTACCTGGTCATCCGCCCGCCGGAGTCCATGCTGGAGTCCCGGGAGCGTGAGCTGGAGCTCATCGCCCTCGAGCGGCGGCTGGGCGACATCGGCGACCACGAGGGGCAGCGCATCGTCGGGAGGATGCTCGGGCGCGAGGGCGTCCAGGCCAACGACCCGGCGACGCTGAACATGCTCCGCCAGGCCGGGGTGGCGACGCGCGAGGAGCTCCGCGACCTCGACATCCGCCTCACGGAGCTCGAGTTCCGCCTGCGCAACGTCAGCCGCTCCAGCGAGCGCTCGTCGGCCCCGCAGGACCCGCACCACCCCCGCGGCCAGGAGCGCCCCGACCCGGGCGACACCGGCCGCCAGATGATCCGGCGCATCCGCCGGAGCGTTTCCCCAGACCCGGAGGCATCGGTTGAGTAGTGAGCGCTCGTTCGTGATGGTCAAGCCCGACGGCGTGGCTGCAGGACTGACGGGGGAGATCATCGGTCGCATCGAGCGCCGTGGCTTCACGATCGTCGGACTCAAGAAGGCCGTGATGGCCCGCGCGGCCGCCGAGGAGCACTACGGCGAGCACCGCGAGAAGCCGTTCTTCGGCGAGCTGGTCGACTTCATCACCTCCGGCCCGGTGGTCATGCTGGCCGTCGAGGGCCCCGCGGGCAGCATCGCCGCCCTGCGGACGATGATGGGCACCACCAACCCGCTGGACGCGGCGCCCGGCACCATCCGGGGCGACTACGCGCTCGAGGTGGGCCAGAACATCATCCACGGCTCCGACGGGGTGGACTCCGCCGCGCGCGAGCTGGGGCTGCACTTCCCCGAGCTGTAGGCACCCCCTGATCGTCCTCGCGTCCCGGTCGCCGCAGCGGCGTGCGCTGCTGCGGCAACTGGGCGTCGAGTTCCGGGTGGTGGCCTCCGGCTTCGAGGAGCACGGACCGGGGCGGTCGCCCCGGGACCGGGTGGTCGCCAACGCGCAGGGCAAGGCGCGCGACGTGGTCTCCCGTGCCGGCATCCCGCCCGGCGGCGCCGTGCTGGGCGCCGACACCGAGGTCGTCCTGGACGGCATGTCGCTCGGCAAGCCCGAGGACGCCGAGGCCGCGCGCCGCATGCTGCGGGGCCTGGCGGGGCGCGCCCATGAGGTGCTGACCGCCGTGGTGCTGGTCACCGAGGCGGGGGAGCGTACGGAGGTCGCATCCACCCGCGTGCACATGCGGGCGGCGGACGAGGACGTCCTGAACTGGTACATCGCCACGGGCGAGTGGCGGGACCGCGCCGGCGGGTACGCCGTGCAGGGCGCGGGCGCTGCGCTGGTCACGGGCGTGGAGGGTGACCACAGCGCGGTGGTGGGGCTCCCGGTGCCGCTGGTGGCGGACCTGCTTCTGGCGGCTGGTCTCGGACCTTGGACGGCCTCCGGGGCCTGAGCGGCGGGTCGCGAGACCGCGCTGGCATACTGCGGCCGATGGGTGACCCCCGTGAGGCCCGCCCCGATGCGCGGCTGCTGCAACTGCAGCGGCTCTCGCGCGCGCTCTTCGACGCGTTGCGCCGGGTGGACGTGGCGGAGCGGTTCGTGCGGGAGATCGACGGGATCCTGGGGGCGGACCGGACCACCCTGGTGCTCATGGATGCCGGGGGGCCACCCCTGGTGTTCGGCGATGCGGGCGACGACGCGGTCATGGCGGCGGCCCTGGCGGTGACCGCGTCCGGCGTGGCGGAGTGGTCGCCGCACCTGGCGGCGCTGCCGGTGGTGGGGGTGGAGCGCACCAAAGGCGCCCTGGTGCTGGGCTTCGACACCCCGGTGCGGATCGAGGCGGCCGACCGCCATTTCCTGGAGACCCTCGCCGAGCAGCTCTCGCAGGCGCTGCACCGGGCCCGGCTGCACCAGGACGAGGCCCAGGCCCGCGCGGAGGCCGAGCGGCAGCACGCCCGTCTGCAGATGGCGCTGGCGGCCACCCGCACCGGCTTCTGGCAGTACGACGCCGGCACGGGGGAGGTGGTGTGGTCGGATGAGGTGGGGCCCGTGTTCGGCCTGCCCCCCGGGGCGCGGCCGCCGTCGCTGGAGGGGGCGATGGACCTGGTGCACCCCGACGACCGGGCGCTGGTGCGCGACGCCGTCCGCGACGCCCTGGAGCACCACACCCCCTACGAGCTCTCCTACCGCGTGCCCCAGCCGGACGGCAGCGTGCGGTGGACCTGGACCCAGGGCCACCCGGTGCCCGACGGGCGGGGCGGCGTGGCCGGCATCCTCGGCCTCATCCGGGACGTCACCGACGAGCGGCGCTCCCAGGACGTGCTGCGCGAGAGCGCCACGCGCGTGCGACGCCTCATGGACGGCCTGTTCGTGTTCGTGGGCCTGCTGGACACCGACGGGACGGTGATCGAGGCCAACCAGACCGCGCTCTCGGCGGCGAACCTGGACGCCGCGGACGTGGTGGGACGCCCGTTCTGGGACGCCTACTGGTGGTCCTGGAGCCCGGAGGTGCAGGCGCGTCTGCGGGAGGCCATCGCCGAGGCGGCCGGCGGGGCGCCGTCCCGTCGGAGGACGTCCGCATCACCATCGACTTCCAGCTGGTGCCGCTGATGGACGACGCCGGCCGCGTGCTGAACCTGGTCCCGTCCGGCATCGACATCACCGAACGCGACCGGGGCCGGCGTCGCGATGCGCTGCTGGCCCGCGCGGGGGCGGCGATGGACGCCGCGGACACCCTGGAGGAGCGGGCGCGGGCGCTGGCGCGGTCGCTGGTGCCCGACCTGGGCGACTACGCGTCGGTGGAGATCGCGACGGCCGACGGGCGGCGCAGCGTGGTGGCGGTGGCGCACGTCGACCCCGAGCTGGAGCCCGTGCTGCAGGAGCTGCGCGACCAGCACGCCCTCGACGCCCGCGACCCGGTGAGCGTGGCGGCGGCGCGCGAGACCCGTACCGAGCTGCTCATCCAGGATGTCGGCCCGCTCGCCCAGGAGCCCCCGGAGGGCACCCGGGTGCGTGAGCTGCTGGACCGGATCCGGCCGCTGTCCTACCTGGCCGCCCCCATCGTGGTGCGGGAGCGCCCGATCGGGGGGATCCTCGTGGGGACCTCCCGCGCCGGTGGGCGCATGCTGGACGCCCACGACCTGGCCGCCGCCACGGCGGTCGCCGACCGGGCGGGGCTGTCGCTGGAGAACGCCCGCCTGCACGAGCGCGACCGCCACATCGCCCGCACGCTGCAGCGCAGCCTGCTGCCGGGCGCGCTGCCGGTGGTGGAGGGCCTGGAGCTGGCCAGCGCCTACCTGCCCGCCGGTGACGGCCACGAGGTGGGCGGCGACTTCTACGACGTCTTCCGCGCCGGCGATGACTGGGTGCTGGTGATCGGGGACGTGTGCGGCAAGGGGCCCGAGGCGGCGCAGCTCACCGCGCTGTGCCGCCACACCATCCGCGTGGCGTCCCTCGACCGCGACGACGTGGACCCGCTGGGGACCCTGGAGCTCCTCAACCGGGCGATCCTCGCGTTCCAGCCCGGCAGCACACGGTTCAGCACCGCCGTCGTGGCGCGTGTCCGGCCCGTGGCCGGCGGCGGCGCCCTGGTGAGTGTCGCCAACGCCGCCCACGTGCCGCCGGTGACGGTGCGCGCCCGGGGCACGGTGGAGCCCCTGCCGGTGCGGGGCGGGTTGCTGGGCATCGACCCGGTGTGGCGGGGCACCGGCTGGCAGGGGGAGCTGGAGCCGGGCGACACCGTGGTGCTCTACACCGACGGCGTCACCGAGGCGCGCCGCCACGGCCTGTTCTTCGGGGAGCGCCGCCTGTCACGGGTGCTGCGCCGCGCGGCGGGCGGCTCCGCGGCGGAGCTGGTGCGGGCGCTGGAGGGGTCGGTGCACGAGTTCCAGAGCGGCGCGCCGCTGCTGGACGACGTGGCCATCCTCGCGCTGCGCCTCGACGGCGCGGGGGTGGCGGCCGCGCCCCCGGGGGCCGGCGACGACCGGCCGATGCTCGTGCGCGTCCCGGTGCGGTACGAGGCGCTCTCCGGGGCCCGCGCGCGGGTGCGCGGGTGGCTGGAGGGCGCCGGGGTGGCGGCCGACGTGGTGGACGACCTGGTGATCGCCGTGGGGGAGGCGCTCGCCAACGCGGTGGAGCACGCCGCGGGGGACCCCGACGAGCCCCTCGAGCTGGAGTGCCGCTTCGAGGACGGCGATGCGGTCATCAGCGTGCGCGACAACGGGCGCTGGCGGCCGCCGGTGCCCACCGCGAACCGCGGCTACGGCCTGCGGATGATCTCGGCGCTCACCCACGAGGCCGCGCTGGGGCACGACCACGGCACCGTCCTGACGATGCGGCGTGACGTCACGGCCGCGCCGGCGGACTGACCGTGCACGGCGTGTCGGTGCGTGACGCCGGTGACGGCGCTCCGGTGGTGACCCTCACCGGGGATGTCGACCAGTCCGTCGTGGCCGCCGTCGAGGAGTCCGTGTGGGCGGCGGCCGCGGGAGCCGGGAGGTGGACGCTCGATCTGGGGCCGGTCGCCTACCTGGACAGCGCCGGCCTGCGGATGCTGCTCGACATCCGGAACACCGCAGACGCGACGGGTGTCAGCGTCACCATCCGGCCGCCGCGGGACGGCATGGCGCGCCGGGCGCTCGAGATCACCGGGCTGGACCGGCGCCTGGCCGGCTGACACGCGAAACCATCGTTTCGCGGTTCAGAACAGCGGCGGGTAGCGCTCCAGCATCTCCTTGTGGCGCCGGGCCCGCTCCTCCGCGGCCAGCTCCGCGGGGTCGGCGGCCTTGTCCCGCAGGCGCCGGAGGGTCTCCAGGATCTCCTCTCGCCGCAGCTCGCGGCGCTTGGTCTCGGCCTCCTGCTTGCGCATCTGGCGTCGGTAGGAGGAGTTGTCGTCGGCGAACAGTGGCGACATCGATCCACGAGGGTAGCGGACCTTCGCCGCCGCGTCCCCGGGGAACGTGCCGATGCGCCCCCGCGGGCCGGTCCTGGACGACGGGGGGTGGCACGGGCCCCCGTCACCCCGCTACGGTGGCCCCTGCAACGGCGCATGCAGGCAGAACGCGGACCGGGGACGGCCGCCGGGGGTCGGTTAGTATCGCCCCCTGTCTCGCGCCCAACGCCGCCCCCCGCGGCGGCAAGCAAGGAGCATTCCGATCGGGTTCTGGAGCTACCTGACCGGGTTCGGCGGCCGTGACATGGCCGTCGACCTCGGCACCGCGAACACCCTGGTGTACGTCCGGGGACGAGGAATCGTCCTGTCGGAGCCGTCGGTGGTCGCCATCGACCAGCGCACCAGCGAAGTCCACGCCGTCGGCATCGAGGCGAAGCGGATGCTGGGCCGGACGCCCGGCACCATCACCGCGATCCGGCCGCTCAAGGACGGCGTGATCGCCGACTTCGACGTGACCGAGCAGATGCTCCGGCACTTCATCCAGAAGGTGCACCAGAACCGCTGGGCGCATCCCCGGGTGGTGGTGTGCGTACCGTCCGGCGTCACCGGCGTGGAGAAGCGCGCGGTGGAGGAGGCCACGCTCTCCGCCGGGGCCCGTCAGGCATACCTCATCGAGGAGCCGATGGCCGCGGCGATCGGGGCCGGACTGCCCGTCGCGGAGCCCACCGGGAACATGATCGTGGACATCGGGGGCGGCACCACCGAGGTGGCGGTGATCTCCCTCGGCGGCATCGTGGTGGCCCAGTCGATCCGGGTCGGCGGGGACGAGATGGACGAGGCGGTCATCGCCTGGGTCAAACGGGAGTACAAGCTGATGATCGGCAGCCAGACCGCGGAGGAGGTGAAGCTGGAGATCGGGTCCGCGTACCCGCTGCGCGAGGAGGTGCAGGCGGAGATCCGCGGGCGCGACATGATCACCGGCCTTCCCAAGACCGTGGTGCTGAGCTCCGAGGAGGTCCGGGAGGCGCTCGACGAGCCGGTGAGCCAGATCGTGGACGCCGTGAAGAGCACCCTGGACAAGACCCCGCCGGAGCTGGCCTCGGACATCATGGACCGGGGCATCATGCTCGCCGGCGGCGGCGCGCTGCTGCAGGGCCTGGACGAGCGCCTGCGGCGTGAGACGGAGATGCCCATCCACGTGGCGGAGTCCCCGCTCACGTGCGTGGCGGTGGGGTCCGGGCGCTCCCTCGAGGAGTTCGAGGTGATGCGCAAGACGAGCAAGGGGCGCCAGCGGCGCCGGTACTGACCCCCCAGCGGAAGGGGCCGCGCTCGATGGGGACCCAGCAGAGCACGCCGCTCGCGAAGCGACGCTCGAACGTCAGGCGGGGATTCCTCGCCGCGCTCGTGGTGGGCTGCCTGTTGTTGTTCACGGCCTACTCGACCGAGGGCGAGGGCGGTCCCCTGCACGGCCTGCAGGGCGCGGTGGGCGCCGTGATCGCCCCCATCCAGGGCGGCACGACCCGTGCCATCCAGCCGTTGCGCGACGCCTGGGGCTGGAGCACCTCGCTGGTGGACGCCCGCGACCGGGCCGCGCAGCTGGAGGCCGAGAACCGGCGGCTGCGCACGCTGCTGGTGCAGCAGCAGTTCGACGCGGCCGACAGCAACCGCATCAAGGCCATCGCGGGGATCGGCGACGACTTCCGGTCGGACTACACCCAGGTGCCGGCCAGCATCATCGGGCTCTCGACCCAGCCCTGGTACCACCGGGCGCGGCTCAACCGCGGGCGCAGCGACGGCATTCGGGTGAACTCGCCGGTGATGGCGCGCGGCGACGCGGAGGGGCTGGTGGGCCTCGTCACCGAGGTGTACCCCAACTCATCGGTGGTCACGTTCATCAGCGAGCCGCGCACCAGCATCGGCGTCACCATCGAGGGCGCGGACGGCGCCCGGGGCATCCTGTCGCCCAGCGGCCCCAACCAGCTGCAGGTCACCGGGATCCCGGCCGACCGGCCGGTGGCCGAGAACCAGCCGGTGTTCACCGCGGGCTTCTCCGGCCTGCGGACGCCGTCGGTGTACCCGCGCGGCATCCCGATCGGCCTGGTCCGCGGGGCCGGCGGCCGTGACACCGACATCGTGCAGAAGGTCCAGGTCGCGGCGTTCGTGAACCCGCGCGAGCTGGCCTACGTGGTGGTGCTCGCGCCGACGAGCGACGAGGCCATCCGCCGGGCGGAGTCGCCGTGAGCACCAACCCGCCATCGCTGATCGTCTCGGGCGGCGGATCATCGCCCCAGCCGGCCCAGCCCCAGCAGGGGCGGGCCCTGTGGGCCGTCGGCGCGATGATCCTGCTGGGGGTCATCCTCCAGGTCGCGCTGATGCCGTTCATGCGGATCGCCGACGGGATCCCGGACCTCATGGCCTGCCTGGTGGTCACCGTCGCCGTCCTGCGCGGCCCGATGGTGGGCGGCGTCGCCGGAGCGGCCGGCGGCCTGCTGGTGGAGCTCACGGCGCCCATCGGGACGCTGGGGGTGCTGGCGCTGCTGTACCTCGCGCTCGGGGCCTGGGCCGGGGGATACTGCGAGCGTGAGGAGTCGGTCCACGTGCTGCCGCCCATCGTGATGGCGATGGCGGGTGCGGCGTTCGTGCAGCTGGGCTACGCCGCGGTGCAGCTCATGCTGGGCACACCGGTGTTCGCGGCCAACTTCACGGCGCGGGTGCTGGTGCCCTCGATCGTCCTGACCGGGCTCATCGCCGCCCCGGTACTGCTCATCGTGCGCCGCCTGCTGGGTGAGCCGCGCCTCACCGAGCCCTTCCAGCTGGGGCAGACCCGATGAGCACCATGATCACCCCGCGCCCCGGCGGATCCGGCGGCCCCGGCGGCGGCGGGCGGCGCCCGCAACGGCCGCTCACCCCGCGTACGGCCTTCCGCATCGCGGTGCTGGGCGTGATCGCCATCGGGATGGTCGGCGTCCTGGTGGTGCGCCTGTGGTTCCTGCAGGTCATCGGCGGGCAGGCCTACGCCCAGCGCGCCAACGACAACATCCTGCGCACCATCGTCACCGAGGCGCCGCGCGGGGTCATCACCGACCGCACCGGCAAGGTCGTGCTTGCGCAGAACAGCCCCAGCACCAACATCGTGGCGTACCCCAAGGAGCTGGTGGGCGACCGCCGCAAGCTCGTCATGGGACGGCTTGCCGACACCCTCGGCGTCACCCGCTACAGCCTGCTGGCCAAGATGCGGCGCGGCGAGCTGAACTACCCCTACCAGCCGGTCATCCTGGCCCGCGACGTCCCGGCCGGCGTGGCCATCCCCATCGCGGAGCGCATCCGCAACTACCCCGGCGTGGAGCTGCAGGACGCCTTCGTGCGGGAGTACCCGGAGGGCACGCTGGCCGCGCACATCCTGGGCTACACGGGACCGATCTTCGAGAACCAGTACGAGGACTACGTCGCCCGCGGCTACGACGGCACCGAGCGCGTGGGCAAGGACGGGGTGGAGGCCGAGTACGAGGAGTACCTCAAGGGCGTCAGCGGCCAGCGCCGCGTGGAGGTGGACGCCTTCGGCGAGCAGGTGGGCCGGGAGTTCAGCACCCGTCCGCCGGTGCAGGGCAAGAATCTGCGGCTCACGATCGACATCCCCACCCAGCGGGCCCTGGAGGCCCAGCTGCAGGCGCGGGTGAAGCTGTCCGGCACCGCCGAGGGCGCCGCGGGCGTCGCGATCGATCCGAACACCGGCGAGATCCTGGCGATGGCCTCGTACCCCACCTACGACCCCAACGCCTTCGCGCGTCAGAAGAACCGGCTGCTGCGCCGCTACAACACCGACCGGTTCACCCCGCTGCTGGACCGCGCGATCGCCGCGCGGTTCCCCCCGGGCTCCACCTTCAAGGCCATCACGGCGTTGAGCTCCCAGGAGCTCGGGGTGCTGTCACCGACGGAGCTCATCGACAGCCCGTCGGAGATCAAGATCCGCGACACCATCTTCCCGAACTTCCAGAAGCAGTTCCACGGGGAGATCACGCTGCCGACGGCGCTGGAGGTGTCCAGCGACACCTACTTCTACCAGGTGGGCTACGAGCTCTATCTGAAGCGCCAGGGAGAGCAGTCCGTGTGGGCGCGCAAGTTCGGAATCGGCGTGCCCACGCGCATCGACCTGCCGGGTGAGATCCAGGGGCGCGTGCCCGACCCGCAGTGGAAGGTCAACCACTTCAAGACCATCGACCCCGATCAGGCCGTCTGGCTGCCGGGTGACGAGGTCAACATGACCGTGGGCCAGGGCAACCTCGAGACGAACCCCCTGCAGATGGCGCTGGCCTACTCGGCGATCGCCAACGGCGGCAAGGTCTTGTCGCCCGTGGTGGCGAAGGACCTCACCGACCAATCCGGGCGCGTGGTGCGCCGGGTGTCGGCGGCCCGTCCGGCGACCACCATCGACCTGCCGCCCCGGGCCCTCACCCCGGTGCGGGAGGGCCTCAAGCTGGCGGCCACCGGCGGCAACGGCACCGCCTACGGGGTGTTCGCACCGGTGCGGCAGGCCGGCGGACCGCTGATCGCCGGCAAGACCGGCACCGCCGAGCCCGGCATCAAGGGCGAGCCCGACCACGCCTGGTTCGTCGGCTACGCCCCCGCCGACAACCCGAAGATCGTGGTCGCGGTGGTGGTGGAGCACGGCGGAACGGGCGCCACCAACGCCGCGCCCGCCGTGTGCCGTACGATCGCGGCGTACAGCGCAACCCGGTTCACGGCCGACCTCTGCGGTGTGCCGCTCGTGAAGGAATCGAACTGACCACCCTCGCCACGCCAACCGCACCCCGGGAGGGGATGGGCGACCGCGTCCGCGCGGCGCTGCTGAGCATGGACTGGATCCTGCTCGCGGCCGTGGGCCTGCTGCTGGTCTTCAGCGTGCACGTCATCGACGCGGCCACGGTGAACGACGTGCCGGGCAGCCCCAACTTCTTCACCGACCGTCAGGTGCTGTTCACGATCGGCGCCCTCATCGGCGGCGTGGTGCTGGCGTCGTTCGATATCACCCGGCTGCAGAACATGTCGTGGGTCCTGCTTGGCGGGCTGCTGGGCGCGCTGGCCGTGGTGTTCGTGCTGGGCACCACCATCAAGGGCGCGAACGCCTGGATCGACCTGGGGCCGTTCAACCTGCAGCCCTCGGAGATGGGCAAGGTGGTGATGATCCTGGTGCTCGCGGCGCTCGCCGTGGAGCGCATGCCGGAGATCACCTCCCGGCGCACCACCCTGTTCCTCACCGCCGTGGCCGCCGCCCCCGCGACCGTGGTGTTCCTGCAGCCCGACCTCGGCACGTCCCTGGTCTACGGCGCCATCCTCGCCGCCGTGCTGTTCCTGGCGGGCGCCCCCTGGACGCACTTCGCGACGGCCGGCGCCATCCTGGTGGCCGCCATCGTGATGGTGCTGGCCGTCCTTCCCGCGGCCGGGGTGACCGTGCTCAAGGACTACCAGGTGGAGCGCCTCACGGCGTTCGTGACCGGGGACCGCGACAGCGGCACGGCCGGCTACCAGCTCGACCAGAGCAAGACGGCCATCGGGTCCGGCGGGGCGGTGGGCAAGGGCCCGGAGAACGCCACCCAGACCATCAACGACTTCCTGCCCGAGCACCACACCGACTTCATCTTCGCGGTGATCGCCGAGATGTACGGCTTCGTGGGCGCCGCGGGGGTCCTGATGCTGTTCGGGGTGATCCTCTGGCGCATCCTGCGGCTCACCGCGCGGGCCGCGACACAGTTCGAGCAGATCGTGGCGGGGGCAATCGGTGCCATGATCATGTTCCAGCTCTTCCAGAACGTGGGGATGAACATCGGGCTCATGCCCATCACGGGCATCCCGCTCCCGTTCGTGAGCTACGGCGGCAGCCACACCGTGACCAACGTGGCCGCCATCGGCATCCTCCTCTCCATCCACCGCCGTCGCGCGGGCCTGTAACCGAGACGACACCTTCGTGCCCCTGATCAAACGCGGGTTCCGCGCCGCCAAGCCCCTGGCGATGGCGATGGGCCTGTCCGCCCTGGCCGCCGACAAGGATGTCGAGGTGGTCGTGGTGGACGCCGGCGACGCCGGCCTCGCAGGCGATGCCGCCGCCGCCCTGGGCGGCCGGATCGGCACGCCGACCCCCGACGACATGCTGGTCGCCGTCGTCGCACCGGGCGGCAACGCCGCCCACATCGCCCCGGTCGTGGGCGAGCACCGCCGGAAGGGCGGCGACGCCGTCGTCGCGCTCCTCGGCACCCCCGTGCAGCGCCGTCGTGCCGAGCGCGCCCTGCTCGCCGACCCCGACGTGGAGATGTCGGTGATCCTGCACGTCGACGCGCTGGACGCCGCGGGACGGGACGCCCTGCGCGCCGCCGTCGTCCGCGGGCTCGCGGCCCGCGCCGTCGCGGCCGGCCGCCGTCACGCCCCACTTCGCGACGAGGTGGCGCGCGGTCTCGAACGCCGCGCGGCCCGCCGCGCCGCCGTGGTGGCATCCACGCCCGGGATCTCCGGGGCCGCGATGCCGCTGCTCACCGTCATCCAGGCTCGCCTGGCGTCCGACCTCACCGGCCTCTCCGGTGGCCGCCCCGATGCCCGCAGCGCGGGCCAGGTGGCGGGCATCGCGGTGGCCGCACCGTTGTGGCGCGCAACCGCGCGTCGTCTGATCACCGCCGTACCCTCCGCTGAGACCGCGGTCCGTGGTGGGTTGGCCTACACCGTCACCAGGGGGGTTGCCGCGGGCGCACGCCGCCTCGCACCCGCCGGGCATGACCCCGTACAGGAGGAGCGCTGAACACCAAGATCCTGGTTTCCGTCGACCCGTGGGAGACGCGCGTCGCGATCCTCGAGGACGGGCGCACGGCGGAGGTCTACATCGAGCGGCGTGGACGGCGATCCGTCGTCGGCCACGTCTGGAAGGGCCGCGTGGGGAACGTCCTCGCCGGCATGGAGGCGGCGTTCATCGACGTCGGCCTCCCCAAGAGCGGGTTCCTCCACGTCGACGAGGTCGTCGCCATGGGGGTGCCCAAGCACAAGCGCCAGATCGCCGAGCTGCTCAAGAAGGGCGACGAGGTGCTGGTGCAGGCCACCAAGGACCCGATGGGCACCAAGGGCTGCCGCCTCACGATGCAGCTGTCCCTGGCCGGCCGGTTCGTGGTCTACGTGCCGTTCGGCGACGGCGTCGGCGTGAGCCGCAAGCTGCTCGACGACGAGCGCAAGCGCCTGCGCAAGATCTGCGGGGCCCTGCCGCTGGAGGGCGGGCTCATCGTCCGCACCGCCGCGGCCGGCGCGTCCGCCGAGGACATCGCCCGCGACTACCAGGCGCTCAAGCGCCTGTGGGCGGCGCTGAACCAGCGCGGCGGGCAGGTGAAGGCCCCCACGCTGCTCTACAGCGAGGCCGATGTCTCGCTGAAGGTCATCCGCGACCTGCTCAACAAGCACGTGGACGAGGTCATCGTCGACGAGCCGGGCCAGCACGAGCGGATCCTGAGCTTCCTCAAGCGCACCTCCCCGGCGATGGCGTCGAAGGTGACGCTGTACGAGGGCGACCAGCCGCTGCTCACCGCGTACGGCGCGGAGAAGTCGATCCGCTCGACGCTGGAGCGCCGGGTGCCGCTGCCCTCGGGTGGCTACCTCATCATCGACGACACCGAGGCCATGACGGTCATCGACGTCAACTCCGGCGGCAACGTGGGCCGCGGGGGGAACCGCCTGGAGGACACCGCCACCAAGACCAACCTGGAGGCGGCGGCCGAGGCGGTGCGCCAGCTGCGGCTGCGGGACATCGGCGGCATCGTGATCATCGACTTCATCGACATGAGCGACGCCCCCAACCGCAGGGCCGTGAAGGCCGCGCTGGAGGCGGCGCTGGAGCGCGACCGCACCCGGACCTTCGTGGCGGACATCTCGCCGCTGGGCCTGGTGGAGATGACCCGCCAGAACATCAGCGACGGGCCGCGCGAGGTCATGACCGAGATGTGCAGCCACTGCGAGGGCTTCGGCTACGTCCTGTCGGACGAGACCGTGGCCATCGACACCTGCCGGGCGGTGTCCCGCGTGGCCGCCGAGGCGTCGGAGGACGCCGTCGTCGTGCGCGTGAGCCCCCGGGCGGCCGAGCTCCTGAATGAGGACGGCCGCGCCAGGGTGCTCGAGATCGAGGAGTACGTGGCCAAGAAGGTCACGGTGGAGCCCGACCGCGGCGTCAACGACGGCGAGGCCAAGCTCCGGAGCCGCAAGGCCGCGTAGCGCCCCGGATCAGGCGGCGGTGGCCGAGGCCACCGCCGCCGGGTTCGCCGCGCCGCGTCGGCGCGCGGGGACCCACAGGGCCAGCACCGCGCCCACCGCGACCGCCGCGGCACCCACCAGCACCGCCGGCGTGAGGCCGTCGACGTACGCCTGCGGGCTCTCGTACGAGCCGCGTGCGGTGAAGACCGCGGTCATCACCGCGATGCCCATCGCGCCGCCCACCTCGCGCATGGTGTTGTTCGCGCCGGACGCGACGCCGATGCGGGACTCCGGCACGGATGCCACCAGCAGGTTGGCGACCGGCGGGAACACCAGCGCCATCCCCGCGCCGGCCATGGCGAACGGGACGAACAGGGCGGCGTAGCCGACGTCCGGGGTGCTGGCGAGCGCCAGCCAGGCCAGCGCCGCGGCCTGCAGCGCCAGGCCGCCCACCATGAGCGGTCGGGCCCCGATGCGGTCCGACAGGGCACCCGCGATGGGCGCCACGAACATCGGCATGACGGTCCAGGGCAGGATCATCAGCCCGGCCCGCAGCGGGCTGTGGCCCTGCACGGTCTGCAGGAACTGGGCCAGGAAGAAGATCGCCCCGAACATCCCGAAGTACATCGCCACCGAGACCACGTTGGCGACGGTGAAGCCGCGGCTGCGGAACATGCCGAGCGGCAGCATCGGCTCGGCGGACCGCGCCTGCCACGCCACGAACGCGGCGAGCAGGAGCGTGCCGAGGCTCAGGGCCAGCAGGATCTCCGGTGAGGTCCACCCCTGCTCGTTGCCGCGCACGAGCCCCCACACGATGCCCAGCAGGCCGCCGCCGGCCAGCGCCATGCCGGCCGGGTCGAGGCGGCGGGCGACGCCGCGCGACTCACTCATGTGGCGGACCGCCAGCACGGCGCAGGCGATGCCGAGCGGCACGTTGGGCCAGAAGATCCAGTGCCAGGAGATGCCGTCCACGACGGCGCCGCCGATGACCGGGCCGGCGGCGACGCCCAGCCCGCTGATGCCGGACCAGATCCCGAGGGCCAGGCCGCGCTTGCCGGGCGGGAAGGCGTCGGTGAGCAGGGTGAGCGAGAGCGGCATCACCATGGCGGCGCCGGCGCCCTGGAGTGCACGGAACCCGATCAGCATCTCGGTCGAATCGGCCAGGGCACAGCCGGCGGACGCGGCCGAGAACAGCAGGATGCCGGCGGCGAACACCCGTCGGCGGCCCAGGCGGTCGCCCAGCGCCGCACCGGTGAGCAGGAGGACGGCGAACGCCAGCGTGTAGGCGTTCACCACCCAGCCGAGCGTGTCGACGGACATGCCGAGGTCGGTCCTGTCGAGGGGTGCCGCGACGGTCGGGACCTAGATCAGGCAGCTGTCGACCTGAGCGGCACCCCTCGAGATGACCGGCAGAGCGGAGGTGACCACCAGGTTGTCGAGGACGACCATGAACAGGGCGAGTCCGGTGATGACCAGGGCCCAGATCTGGCGTCGGCGCTGCGCGGGCATGCGCGGCCTCCCGTGGTTGTAATCGACTGATAACTACGAACGGCGGCAGCGTAGTAATCTGCTGATAACATGTCAACCATGACCACCGCACCGCGCCTGTCCGCCGCCGAGCGCCGCACCGCCATCGTGGACGCGGCCGTCCGGGAGTTCGGGGCCCACGGGCTCGACGGGGCCACCACCGACGCCATCGCGCGCCGGGCGGGGATCTCGCAGCCCTACGTGATCCGTCTGTTCGGCTCCAAGCGGGCGCTCTTCGAGGCGGCCATCGACCGCGCCTTCGGGATGGTCGAGACGGCGTTCGCGGACGCGGCGGCCACCACCACTGACGGGGAGCCCCTGCGCGCCATGGGACGCGTCTACGGGGAGCTGCTGGCGGACCGGTCGCTGCTGATGATGCACCTGCAGACGTTCGCGGCCTCCGGCGACCCCGCCATCCAAGCGATCGTGCGCGGGCGCATGGTGGCCCTGCACGCCAGGGTGGGCGAACTGACCGGTGCCGGGCCGGAGCGGTTGCGCGAGTTCTTCGCGATGGGCATGCTGCTGAACGTGGTGGCGGCGCTCGAGCTGCCCGAATTGCTCGGCGGTCCGGATTGGCCGGAGCGCATGTGCGACGCCCTGTAGCGGGGCGGCGGACGCGCGCGTGAGCCCGTGCTATCCTCCGCCGTCGTTCCGACCCGTGTCGTGGGAGAAGTGGTGCCGGACTACGCCGTGATCGCCCTGTCGGGCAAGCAGTACAAGGTGCGCGCTGGTGAGCACCTGCTCGTGGACCGCCTCGCGCATGAGCCCGGGGACACCTTCGCTCCGACCGTGCTGGCCACCGGCGTCGCCGGCGGCACGCCAAGGTGGAGGAGCACGTGCTGGGCCCCAAGCTCATCGCGTTCACCTACCGCGCCAAGAAGGACAGCAAGCGCAAGCGCGGGCACCGTTCCCGCCTTTCGCGCATCCGCATCGAGTCGATCGGCTGAGGTAAGAGATGGCGCACAAAAAGGGTGGCGGCTCCTCCAGGAACGGACGCGACTCCGCCGCACAGCGGCTCGGGGTGAAGGTGTTCGCCGGGCAGGTGGTTCCCGCCGGATCGATCATCGTCCGCCAGCGTGGCAGCGAGTTCCATCCGGGCCTCGGCGCCGGCATGGGCCGCGACTACACCATCTTCGCAACGGTCTCGGGCCGCGTTGAGTTCACCAACGGCCGCAAGGGCCGGCGTGTGTTCGTGCACCCGGAGGCCCCGGCCGGCGAGTAAGCGCGGCCGTGCCCTTCACCGACAGGGCGCGCATCCACGTCGAGGGTGGCCACGGCGGTGGCGGCTGTCTGTCGTTCCGCCGTGAGAAGTACATCCCGCGCGGCGGTCCCGACGGCGGCAACGGCGGACGGGGCGGCCGCGTGTTCGTGGTCGCCGACGAGCAGTCCGGCACGCCGTGCACCACAAGGCGCAGGCCGGGGGCAACGGCGAGGGCCGCGTGAAGCGCGGCCGTGCCGGGGACGACCTGGAGATCGCCGTGCCGCCCGGCACCCGGGTGCTGCGCGACGGCGAGGTCATCGCGCGGCTCGACCACCACGGCGACCGCGTGCAGGTCGCGCGCGGCGGCGACGGCGGCGTGGGAAACCGGGCGTTCCGGTCCTCCACCCACCAGGCGCCCCGGGAGACCGTGCCGGGCACGCCCGGCGAGGAGGCCTGGGTGAGCCTGGAACTGCGCATGGACGTGGACGCGGCCCTGGTGGGCCTGCCGAACACGGGCAAGAGCGCCCTGCTGGTGGCCCTCACCGGCGCCGGCGCGGTGGTGGCGCCCTACGCGTACTCCACGCGGGAGCCCGCGCTGGGGCCCCTGGAGGACGACGAGGGGCACCTGTTCACGATCATCGACCTGCCGGGCCTGTCCGAGGACGGCACCCCGCGCGACCACTCGTACCTGGAGCAGTGCGAGCGGGCGCGGATCATCCTGCACTGCGTGGACGTGGACGATCCCGAGCCGGCGGAGGACCGCATCGCGCGCGTCCGGGTGGGCTTGGCGCCGTACCTGGGCGAGGACGCCGAGGAATGGGTCATCGCGACCCACGCCGACCCGGCGGACCCGCCGGCATGGGCGCGCTTCGCGGTGGAGATCGAGCTGGGCGAGGGGATCGACGCGCTGCGCGAGGCGCTGGCGCAGGCGCTGGGCGGCACGGCGGCGCGGTGAGCATCCTGGTGGCGAAGCTGGGCTCGTCCACGCTCGTGGACGGCGACGGCAACGTCCGCGCGGACGTGATGGAGGCCCGGGTGCGCGACCTGGTCCGCGTGCTGCGGCTGGGGCACCGGCCGGTGCTGGTGAGCAGCGGCGCCATCGCCTGCGGCCTGGGCCGCCTGGGGATCCGCGAACGGCCGACGGCGCTGCCGGACCTGCAGGCGGCGTCCGCGGTGGGGCAGGGCGTGCTGTTCCAGCGGTACCTGGAGTGCTTCGCCGCCCACGGGGTGACCCCGGCGCAGGTGCTGCTGACCTCCGCGGACCTGGACCGCCGCACCAGCTACGTCAACGCCCGCAACACCCTGCAGCGACTGCTGGAGCTCGGCACGATTCCGGTGATCAACGAGAACGACACCACCGCCACCGACGAGCTCACCTTCGGGGACAACGACGTGCTGGCGGCCCAGGTGGCGATCCTGCTGGACGCGACCTGGCTTGTGCTGCTCACCGACCGCGACGGCCTCTACGTGGACGGCGAGGACGGCGAGCCCGTGCTGCTGGGCGACGTCCCGGCCGGCACCCGTCCCGGCGACGTGCGCCTGGCCGACATGGCGGGCTCGGGGATCGGCAGGGGCGGGATCAGCTCCAAGATCGCCTCGGCCAGCATGGCCACGGCGGCCGGCGTGACCTGCGTGATCGCCGGCGGCCGCACGGACGGCCTGATCCCCGCGGTGGCCTCCGGCCAGCACGTGGGCACGCGGTTCCGCCCGCAGCCCCGGCGGGACTCCGCGTTCAAGCTCTGGCTGCGGTACGCCAAGCCGGCTCTGGGACGGGTGCGCATCGACGCGGGCGCGGCCCGGGCGCTGCGGGCGCGCGGCACGTCGCTGCTGGCGGTGGGCGTGCGGGGCGCCGACGGGCACTTCGGGGGCGGCGACGCCGTGGAGGTGGTGGACGACCGCGGTGTCCTGGTCGGCAAGGGCATCAGCGCCCTGTCCGCCGACGAGGTGCGGATGGTGGCGGGGATGAAGTCCGAGGAGGTCGCGCGGCGGCTGCCGGACGCGGCGCCCGAGGTCATCCACCGCGACCAGTTCGTCCTGGCCGACGAGGACTGATGGCCCGCCGCGCCAAGCCGGCGCGGCCCGGCAGATGGCGGCCACGACCGGCGCCGAGCGCGCCCGGGCGCTGCACGAGATGGCCGATGCCCTCGAACGCCGGGCCGCCGAGATCGTGCGCGAGAACCACGAGGACATGACCGAGGCCAAACGGGCTGGCCTGGACGGCCGGGCGCTGGACGTGCTGCTGCTCGACACCGACCGCATCGCCGTCATGGCCGGGCGGATGCGGCGGATCGCCGCCCTGCCCGATCCCGTGGGCGGCGTCGCCGCCGGCCGCCGGCTCCCGGACGGGGTGGCGGTGGCCCGCGAGCGCGTTCCCCACGGGCTGGTGGCGGTGGTCTACGAGGCCGCCCCGCACGTCACCACCGACGCGGCCGCCATGTGCCTGCGCGCCGGGAACGCGGTGGTGCTGCGCGGGGGCGAGGCCGCCCGCCGGACCAACCGGGCGATCAACGAGGTGCTGGAGGGCGGGCTGGTGGAGGCCGGCATCCCCGGGGCGGCGCTCAGCACGATCGGACCGGATCCGGGCGAGCTGGAGCGCCTGCTGCTGCTGGACGCCGACATCGACCTGCTGCTGGTGCGCGGCGATGCCGCCGAGGTGGAGCGGCTGGCGGCCGGGGCCTCCATGCCGGTCCTGCGGGCGCCGCACGGGGTGGCGCACCTCTACGTCGACGCCGCCGCCGACCCGGATGTGGCCGCGGGCGTGGTGATGGGCCTGGCCGCGCCGCCGCCGCGGGAGCACACGCTCACCGAGGCCGTCCTGGTGCACGAGGCGGTGGCGGCCGCCTTCGGCTCGGCGGTGGACGCGCTGGCCGCGCAGGGGGTGTCCTGGCGGGTCGTCGCCTCGGCCGAGGCGGCCATCGAGGTGATCGAGGCCGAGGGATCGGGTCAGCTGGCCGCGGTGGTCACGGCCGCATCACCCGTGGCGGAGCGCTTCCGGCGCGAGGTGTCGGCCGGCTGCGTGCTGGTGAACGCCTCGCCGCGCGCGGTGGAGGGCGAGGGGCTCGGCGAGGGCGCGGCGCTGGGCGTCGCGGCGCCGCCCGGCGCTCCGGGCGGGCCGGTGACCATCACCGCGCTCACCACGACGCGGCTGGTGGGTGAGGGCCCGGGGCGGGACGCGTGAGCGGCCCGGGGCGCGTGGGCGTGCTGGGCGGCGCCTTCGACCCGCCGCACATCGGGCACCTCATCCTGGCCCAGGAGGCCTGGTGGCGCCTCGGCCTGGACCGGATGCTGCTGGTCCCCGTGGGCACGCCGGTGGACCGGCCGGCGCCGCGCTTCGACGCCGAGTTGCGGGTGCGCATGGTGGAGGCGGCGGTCGCCGGGCATCCGGGCCTGGCCTGCTCGCGCGCGGAGGTCGACCGGGAGGGCCCCAGCTACACCGCCGACACCCTGGAGCTGATCGCCGCCGAGCACCCCGGCGCCGAGCTGTGGTTCATGGTGGGGGCGGACCGCCTGGAGGGGCTCACGGGATGGCACGATGCCGACCGGCTGCTGCGACTGGCGCGCGTGGCCGTGGTGCCGCGCGCCGGCTTCCCGGTGGAGCGCCTGCGGGAGATCGGCGCGCGCGTGGCGCCCGGCCGCGTGGACGTGCTGGAGGCGCCCGAGATCGCCGTGTCGTCCACGATGGTGCGCCGCCGGCTGGAGGAGGGCGCGCCGGTGCGGTACCTGGTGCCGCCGGGTGTCGAGGAGCTCCTGGGCGGCTGACCCCGCACCGCGCGGGTTGCGGAGCGGGCGCGGGGGACGTACCGTGACCCGGACAGCATCACGGAACAGGAGTTCGCCGCGAACCCTCTCGAGCTCGCACGGGCGGCCGCGGAAGCCGCCGCAGAAAAGAAGGCCCGCGACATCGTCCTCATCGACATGCGCGAGCTGGTCGCCTACACCGACTACATGATCGTCTGCACCGGCTCCACGCCGCGCCAGACGAAGGCCATCTCCGACGAGATCCGCAAGCAGCTGAAGGAACAGGGCATCACGCCCCGCCGCGTCGAGGGCGAGCGCGAGGCCGAGTGGATCCTCATGGACTACCTGGACATCGTGGTCCACGTCTTCACACCGCAGGCGCGGGAGTTCTACCGCCTGGACCGGCTGTGGGGCGAGGCGCCGCAGGAGACCCTGGAGCTCGCCACCTCCTGAGCGGCGGCGGGCCGTCCGCACGCCTTGGAGCGTGCGGGCCGGTCACCTATACTGCTGCCCGCACCCCGGGGGATTAGCTCAGCTGGGAGAGCGTCGCGCTGGCAGCGCGAAGGTCACCGGTTCGATCCCGGTATCCTCCACCTCACGAACCCCGCCCGCGCGGGGTTCGCGTCGTTGATGGGCTCATTCGGCGTGGCCGCCGTCCAGTTCCACCGGCGGGCCGTGCTCGTCCAGCAGGGCCGCGGGCAGGCGCAGGCCCTCGCCGTCCTCGGCGCGTCCGTCGAGCGCCCGCCTGGGGACCCGGACGGCGAACACCACGGCATCCTCACCGTCGGGCGGCATCTCGGTGTCCACGAGGACCAGTCCGCCGGGACGCTCGGCCTCCCGGAACCCCCGCCGCCGGATGCGCAGCGCCTCCTCGTACCGGGCGGAGTGGTAGACGGGGACCACCTCCTCCGGGCTGCCCGACGCGCGCGGGTCGGGGTCGAGCACCATGGTGTCGGCCGCCAGGTCCACCGTGAGGTGCGTCACCGGGAACGCGTAGCGGGCTCGCGCCTCACGCACGATCCTGCGCTCCAGCCACTGTGACCGTCCCGGGGGGTGGGTGGAGATGATCACCTCGTCGGGCCGGAACTCGCGCACCGCGTCGTCGAGGGCCATCAGCGGATCCGGGTCGCCCAGGCGGCCCTGCACCGACAGCCCGGTGAGGGCGGCCACCGTCGCGTCCAGCCGGGCCGTCGCCGCGGCCCTGGTGCGCTCCTCCCCGGAGGACAGCCAGTGGTCGAGCCGCCCGCGCTGCAGGCGCGGCGCGACCACCAGGACCCGGGCGTCCGGGGCCGCCCTGCGGCGGACCTCCTCGACGACGTGCGGACTCGCGATGGTCTCGTTCGCGATCACGAGCAGACGCTGCGACATGGTTCGCCTCCGGTCCGGTGGTGCGGTTCGTACCCGCTGGAACGCCGGACGGAACGCGCGGATCCTCTACGCCCGCTCATCAGCGGCCGCCGGGGGTCGATACCTGAGACATGAGCAGCGATGTGGCCACCAGGCGGACCGGGATGGTGAGTGTCGTGGGCGGACGGCTCGTCCTCGACGCCGACCCCGACGGCGCGCCCGCGGTGGTCATCCCCGGTGACGGCGTCACGATCCGCCGGAACGGCCAGGATGTGGGCGGCCGCATCGAGCTGCACAGCCTCGAGGGGATCGAGGTGGACCCGGGAACCGTCCCCCCGGCCACCAGCGTGGTGGTGGACCTGTCCGCCGACGGCCTGTCGGCCCGGATGACCGTCGCCCGCGTCCCCGGCCTGCGCTACGCGCTGGAGGACCGCGCGCCCGCGCAGGAGCTCATCCTCACCCGCACGCTCATCGAGCGCCTGGAGGCCCCGGCGCCCACGGAGGCCGACGCGCAGGCCGCCCTCGCCGAGGCGGGGGTGGTGGTGGGCGTGATGCCCGGCGAGGTGGCCGCGGCCCTGCATTCGTCCGACGGCTCGGGCCGGCTCGTGGCGCGCGGCGATCCGCCGCAGCCGCCGGTGGACGCCGAGGTGACGCTGCACTTCGCGGACGAACTGGCCCGCAACCCGCTGCACACCGTCCCCCGCGGAACCCGGCTGGCGAGCAAGTCGCCGTGCCGCGCGGGCGTGGACGGCCGCGGCGTCACGGGGGAGCCGATCCCCGCCCGGGAGGCGAAGGACGCACCGCTCGCGGCGGGCATGGGCACCACCCGCGAGATGAGCGACGACGGCACGCTGCACCTGCTGGCCGGTGTGGACGGCAGGCCCGCCGCGGCCGGCGCGATGGTGCTGGTGGAGGAGCGCATCACGCTCGCCGGGGACGTGGACGTGTCCACCGGCGACGTCGAGGTTCTCGCGTCGCTGGTGGTGACCGGCTCGATCGAGGAGGGGCGGGCCGTCCGCGCCAAGCACGATCTGGAGATCGTGGGCGGCGTCGACCGTGCCCAGGTCGAGGCCGGGGGGTCGCTCAGCATCACCGGCTCCTGCGTGCACTCGCACCTGCGGGCCGGCGGCCGGCAGGCGGTCCTCATCAAGCTGCTCACCGCCCTCGGTGACGCCCCGGACCAGCTCGAGGTGATGGCGGCCATCGTCGACCAGCTCACCGCGACCGCCGGCGCGCGCGGCCAGGAGATGCGCCCGGGGGCGGCGCTGCTGGCGCTCCTGGAGGGCAAGTTCGCGCACGTCCGGACGCGCATGGAGGATGCCATGGGCGTGGTGCGGCGCCACTCGGCCGACACCTTCGAGGCGCCGGTGGTGGAGGCGCTCTCCGCGGTGCACCACATCGTCGAGGGCCTTGGCGCCCACGACCTGCGCTCGACCACCCAGCTTCGTGGCACGGTGAGCAAGCTCATGCTCCACGTCGCCGCGATGCGCCGGCAGGTCGCCGAACCCGCGGAGGTGCGGGTGGCCTACCTGCAGGCCTGCGAGCTGGAGGCCAGCGGCTCGCTCATCCTCACCGGGCAGGGCGTCTTCAACTCCGACATCTTCGTGGGCGGCGACCTCACATGCGACGCGCCCACCTCGACCCTCCGGGGCGGGCAGGCGCGGGTGGGCGGCAACGTCCACGTCCACGAGCTCGGCGGCGCCGGCGGCAGCCGCATCGAGGTGATCCTGGAGGGGCCCACCACCACGGCGGAGCGTCTGCGCGCCGAGGTGGTGCACCACGGCGCGCACGTCCGCGCCGGCACCGTGGAGATCGAGTTCGAGGAGCCCAGCCGGAACGTGCGGATCGGCATCGACGACGAGGGCCGCGTCCGCCGGTTCTGACGCCCCGGCGTCAGTTGATGCGGCGGTCCGCCGCGCCCCACTCGCGCTCGCGCAGCACGTACTTCTGCACCTTGCCGGTGGACGTGCGGGGCAGCGCGTCCACGAAGGCGATGCGCTCCGGTTCCGGGCACTTGTAGCCGGCGATCCGCTCACGCAGGTGGGCCACCAGCGCGGCGGCCTCCAGCGTCTCGCCGTCGCGCAGGACCACGAAGGCCTTCGGCCGCTCGCCCCAGCGGTCGTCCGGCACCCCGATGACCGCCGCCTCGAGCACCGCGGGGTGGCTCACCACGGCCTGCTCCACCTCGATGGTCGAGATGTTCTCCCCGCCGGAGATCACCACGTCCTTGGCCCGGTCGCGCAGCTCGATGTAGCCGTCGGGGTGCCACACGCCCAGGTCGCCGGAGTGGAACCAGCCGCCGCGGAATGCCTCCGCGGTGAGCTCCGGGGCGGCGTGGTAGCCCTTCATCACGTTGTTGCCGCGCATGACGACCTCGCCGATGGTGGCGCCGTCGCGCGGCACGTCGCACATCGACTCGTCCACCACGCGGATGGGATCGGCCATCACCATCGCCACGCCCTGGCGGGCGAGCATGCGCGAGCGCACCTCCACGTCCGCGGCGTCCCAGTCCACCTGCAGCTGGCAGACGGTGTGCGGGCCGTAGGTCTCGGTGAGGCCGTAGACGTGGATGATCCGGGCCCCGAGGGCCTCGGTCTGGGCGAGGATCGTGGGGCTGGGCGGGGCGGCCGCCACCATCACGGTCAGCGGATGCCCCACAGGGCCCGCCTCCGGTGCGTTCACCAGGGTGCTCAGCACCACCGGCGCGCCGCACATGTGGGTCACCCGCTCCTCGCGGATCGCGCGCCACATCGCGTCGCCGCGCACCGCGCGCAGGCACACCTGCACGCCGCCCGTGGCGACGATCGCCCAGGGATGGCACCAGCCGTTGCAGTGGAACATCGGCAGGGTCCACAGGTACACGGTGGTGTGGTCGTGGCCGGCGGTGAGCCCCTCACCGAGCGCGTTCAGGTAGGCGCCGCGGTGGGTGTACATCACGCCCTTGGGCTGGCCCGTGGTGCCCGAGGTGTAGTTGATGGAGATGGTGGCGTCCTCGTCGGCGACCGCCCAGGGCAGGGGGTCGCCCGAGCCCCGGGCCAGCAGCTGCTCCATCGTGGTGCCGCCGTCCGGGACGCCGGCGCCGGTGTCGTCCACCCAGACCACCTCGCGCACCGTGGCCATGCGGTCGCGCACCGGCAGCACGGTCTGGGCGAACTCGGTGTCGGCCACCACCACCGAGGCCGCCGAGTGGTCGCAGATGGTGAGGATCTCCTGGGGCGCCAGGCGCGTGTTCATGGCCACCAGCACGGCGCCCGCCAGCGGCACGCCGAAGTGGGCGATCAGCAGCGAGGGGGCGTTCGGGCACAGGTAGGCGACGCGGTCGCCGGGCGCCACGCCCGATGCGCGCAGGGCGTTGGCCAGCCGCGTCGCCGCCTCGGCCAGCTCCGCGTAGGTGAGCGAACCGCCGTCGTGCACCACCGCGGTGCGGTCGCGGAACACGTCGGCCGACCGCTCCAGGAACGCCAGCGGGGTGAGCGGGGTGAGGTGCACCGTGGACATGCCGTGCGAGCCTATCCCCGCGGGGCGCCGGAGCCCAGGCCCTGCTTTCATGCGCGGGCCGACCCCGTCCGCCGGAGGCCCCTTGCCCGACGCCCCATCGTCCAGCGCAGCGCCCTTCCCGAAGGAGCTCGGTGCCGACGGCGCCTTCCGCCGCCAGGAGTCGGTGTTCCGTGACCGCGTGACGGCCGACGGGTCGTCCGGGTTCCCCGCGCAGGCCGGGCGATACCACCTGTACGTGTCGCTGGCGTGCCCCTGGGCGCACCGCACGATCATCTACCGCCGCCTGCGGGGCCTCGAGGACGCCATCTCGATGACGATCGTCGACCCGGAGCGCGACGAGCGCGGCTGGGCCATCCGGGAGGGGGAGGGCAACACCCCCGACCCGGTCAACGGGTTCGCGTTCCTCAGCGAGGCCTACCTGCGGTCGGACCCGTCGTTCGAGGGGCGGGTGACCGTTCCGGCCCTGTGGGACACCGTGACCGGCCGCGTGGTGAACAACGAGAGCTCCGAGGTCATCCGCATGCTCGACCGCGAGTTCGCGGCGTTCGCGCGGCGCCCGGAGCCGCTGTTCTGCCCGCCGGAGCTGGAGGCGGAGATCGACGAGGTCAACGCGTTCGTCTACGACAACGTCAACAACGGCGTCTACAAGTGCGGGTTCGCGGTCACCCAGGCGGCGTACGAGGCGGCGTTCCACGCCCTGTTCGACGCCCTGGACGTGCTGGAGCGCCGGCTGGCGACCCGCCGCTATCTGGTGGGCGCCCGCATCACCGAGGCCGACTGGCGGCTGTTCACCACCCTGGTCCGGTTCGACCCCGTCTACGTGGGCCACTTCAAGTGCAACCTGCGCCGCATCTCCGACCACCCCAACCTCAGCGGCTATCTGCGCGACCTGTACCAGCAGCCGGGCGTGGCGGGCACGGTGAACCTCGACCACATCAAGCGGCACTACTACCGCACCCACCTCACCATCAACCCCACGCGCGTCGTCCCCGCGGGCCCCGCCCTGGACTGGGACGCCCCCCACGGCCGCGAGGCCCTGGGGGACGCCGCCTGATCCGCGTCTAGGGGTTCAGGCAGTCCGGGATTGAGTCGCCGGGACCGGTGGGGTTCCCGGTCTGCCCGGACGGGCTCAGGATCTTCACCGCGTCGATGTTCGGGAACGCCACCAGTGTCGGGTCGATGAGGTTGGCGATGGTGAACGTCGAGCCGCCGCTGTCGCAGTCGCCGGTGAGTCGCACGCGCGCCACGCCGCCGCTCACCGACAGGTTCCGGAACCCGGTGGCCTTCGAGGTGACCAGCCGCAGGCCCGCCCGCCGCTCCGCGAGCGTCGGGCCGGCGAACAGCCGGTCCAGCACCCCGGCCGCCGGGGCGGACGCCGGAACCCGGCGCACCACCGGCGTCACGTCCGGCAGGGTGCCGGCGACGTACCGCGGGAGGTTCTGGAAGTAGACGCGCCGCCGCACGGTCCGGAAGTCGGTGGGGATGTCCACCACGAAGCGGCTGGGGGAGGCGAGCACCCGGGTCCGCACCGGTCGCCGCTGCGCCAGGCCGATGCCATAGGTCACCACGGCCTCGAAGTCCCCGGCGTTCCGGATGGCGATGACGTTCTTGAACGGGTACACGGCGCGAAGCGGCGCCGTGGGGTTGCCGGCCGCGTCGTGGGCGTCCACGAACGACAGCGTCACCTGCAGGATCGCCCGGCCCGCGATGGGCAACCGGAACCCGGAGGCGTCCTGGATGAGCTGTGGGACGTACCGCACCTGCCGGCGCTCGGGCAGCCCGCCGCTGAACTGGAAGACAACCCGGTCGAACCCGGGGTGCTCGGCGGCCCGGACCGCCACCAGGCGCGGATGCGGCTGGCCCGCCGCGGTGCCCGCCAGGGCGCCGGCGGCGATGAGGACCCCCGCCGCGGTCGCGATCCGGAGTGGACGACGTGGTGTGCGCATGTTCCGCTCCCCGTTGTTGGGCGGTGTGGGTGGGACACCCTGAGTCTCGCTCGGCCGCGCCTGCGTTCCGTCGGTAAGCTGCCCGCCCTGCCCGTCAGTGATTCCCCGGAGTGACCGCGTGACCCAGCCCAGCTTCCCCCCCGCAGACGGCTGGTGCGTGGAGGTGACCGACCGCTCGAGCGGGCTCGTGGTGGAGCAGCGGGTGTTCGTGCTTGCCGAGGACGCCCGGGAGTTCGCCAAGAGCCACGTGTGGCGCTCCAAGGGGCACCGCGCGCGGGTGTTCAACCGCGAGGCGGGCGAGACGGTGTTCACGACGACGATCGAGTACCAGCGCGGCGACTGAGCCGTCGCATGGCCGCGGCGCTCAGGTCGAGCGGGTGCGGATGAACGCCGTGAGGCCGTAGACGTTGACCGGCGACATCCCCAGCCGGCGGTAGAAGCCCTCCGCGCCGCGTTCGGCGATGAGCACCTGGTGGTGGAAGCGGTCGAGGGGGTAGTGGTCCAGGATCGCCCGGGCCAGCGAACGGCCGATGCCCTCCCGCTGCCGTTCGGGGGCCACCAGGATGTCGGCGATGTAGACGGCGAACGCCTCGTCGGACATCGCCCGGGCGAAGCCCACGATCGTCCCGTCGTCCTCGGCCACGACGCTGAACGACGACGACTCGATCGCCAGCCGCAGCCGGGTGGGGTCGTTGGCATGCGTCCAGTTGTGGGCGCGGTAGAGACCCAGGATCGCCGTGAAGTCACGGTCCAGGTCGGCCTCGCGGATCGCCGGCCGCAGCGTGGTCACGCCGGTCCCCTCCGAAGCCGCCGATATACTCGCCCGTCGATGTCCAGCGCAGAGCCCACACGCCCGGATCGATACGACGCCGCAGCCGTCGAGGCGCGCTGGCAACGCATCTGGGCGGACGAGGATGCGTTCACGTGCGAGGTCATCTCCCGTGACGGTGCCGTTCCGGTGCTTCCGGACCGGCCCAAAGCCTACGTGCTCGAGATGCTGCCCTACCCGTCGGGCGAGATCCACATGGGGCACGTCAAGAACTACACCATGGGTGACGTGGTCGCCCACTTCCGTCGCCGCAACGGCGCGGCGGTGTTCCACCCCATGGGCTACGACGCCTTCGGCCTGCCCGCCGAGAACGCCGCCATCAGGACCGGCGAGCCGCCGGCGCTGGTCACCTCGCGCAACATCGCGCGCATCAAGGTGCAGCTGCAGCGGCTGGGCTTCGCCATCGACTGGTCCACCGAGATCTCGACGGCCGACCCCGAGTACTACCGCTGGACGCAGTGGATCTTCCTGCGCATGTTCGAGAAGGGGCTCGCGGAGCGCCGATCCGCCGCGGTGAACTGGTGCCCGAAGGATCAGACCGTGCTCGCCAACGAGCAGGTCCAGGACGGCCACTGCGAGCGGTGCGGCACGCAGGTCGAGCTGCGACAGCTCACCCAGTGGTTCCTGCGGATCACCGACTACGCGGACGCCCTGCTGGACGACATGGCGCTGCTGGAGGACTGGCCCGAGCGCGTGCTGTCGATGCAGCGCAACTGGATCGGCCGCTCCGAGGGCGCGCGCGTGGTGTTCCGCACCGACGACGGCGCGCACGAGATCCCCGTCTTCACCACCCGCCCCGACACGCTGTTCGGCGCGACCTTCTTCCTGCTGGCGCCCGAGCACCCCCTGCTGTCGGAGCTGGTCGCCGGCCGCCCGGAGGAGTCCGCCGTCATGGACTACGCCCGGGCCGCCGCCCGCGCGTCCCTGGCCGACCGCGGCGCCACCGACAAGCCGAAGACCGGCGTGTTCACGGGCCTGCACGTGGTGAACCCCGTCAACGGCGAGGCCATCCCGGTGTGGGTCGCCGACTACGTGCTGATGGACTACGGCACCGGCGCCGTGATGGGCGTGCCGGGCCACGACGAGCGGGACTTCGCCTTCGCCACGCAGTTCGGCCTGCCCGTGCGCCGGGTCGTGGCCCAGGACGACGTGGACCCCGCCGCGCCGGTCACCGAGCCCGAGCCCGGCGACGGCCGGCTGGTGAACTCCGGGTTCCTGGACGGCAAGCCCGTGGCGGAGGCGAAGACCGCGATCGCGGCGTGGCTGTCGGAACAGGGGCTGGGGGAGGCCACGGTGGGCTATCGCCTGCGCGACTGGCTCATCTCCCGCCAGCGCTACTGGGGCGTGCCGATCCCGATCGTGCACTGCGACGCCTGCGGCCCGGTCGCCGTCCCGGACGACCAGCTGCCGGTGCTGCTGCCCGACGTCGACGACTACGCGCCGAAGGGGCAGAGCCCGCTGGCCACGAGCGCCGAGTTCCTCGAGGCGTCGTGCCCGTCCTGCGGCGGTCCGGCGCGGCGCGAGACGGACACGATGGACACCTTCGTCGACTCGTCCTGGTACTTCCTGCGCTACACCGCGCCGCACCTGTCCTCGGCGCCGTTCGAGCGCGAGGTCGCGGACTACTGGCTGCCGGTGGACCAGTACATCGGCGGCATCGAGCACGCCGTGCTGCACCTGCTCTACGCCCGGTTCTTCACCAAGGTCCTGAACGACCTGGGCCTGGTGTCCATGCGCGAGCCGTTCGCCCGGCTGTTCACCCAGGGGATGATCTACCGCGACGGCGCGAAGATGTCAGATCGTCGACCGCTTCGGCGCGGACACCCTGCGGCTGTACGTGCTGTTCATGGGCCCGGCCGCGGACGACATCGAGTGGAGCGACCGCGGCGTCGTCGGCGCCCGGCGCTTCCTGGACCGCCTGTGGACGCTGGTGCAGACGCTGCCCGGTGAGGCCGGGATCGTCGGCCGCCCGGCCGCCGACGGGCTCGACCCGGCGGCGCTCGAGGTGCTGCGCCGTGCCGAGGCGACCATCGCCAAGGTCACCGCGGACGTCGACGAGCGCTTCTCGTTCCACACCGCGATCTCGGCGATCCAGGAGCTCACCAACGCCGCCGGTCGCGCCCAGGCCGACATGCCCGACGCCGGGCCGGGGGCCGTGCAGGCGCTCCGCCACGCCGCGCAGACGGCCGTCTCGCTGCTGTTCCCGTTCGCCCCGCACGTGAGCTGCGAGCTGTGGGAGGCCCTGGGCGGAACCCGCCTGTGGGCCACGGACTGGCCGCAGGCCGAGCCGTCGCTGCTGGTGAAGGACGTCGTGACCGTGGTGCTGCAGGTCAACGGCAAGCTCCGCGACCGCGTGGAGGTGCCGGCCGGCAGCTCGCAGGACGAACTGCTCGCCGTCGCCCGCGCCTCCGCCAAGATCGCCACGGCGATCGAGGGCAAGGAGCTGCTGCGCGAGATCGTCGTGCCCGACCGCCTGGTGAACCTGGTCGTCCGGTGACGCCGCGGGCCGCGCGCGGCCCGGCCTCACGGCGTCACCTGATCCCGCAGGGCTTCCAGCTTGGCCTCGCCGATGCCGGGCACCTCGAGCAGGTCCTCCACGCTCGAGAAGCCGCCGTGCTCCTGCCGCCAGTCCACGATGCGCTGCGCCAGGGCCGGCCCGATGCCGTCCAGCGCCTCCAGCTCGGCCGGGGCGGCCGTGGAGAGCCGCACCGGTGACCCCGGCGCCCCCGCGGCGACGGCGGGGGCCGGGGCCGCACCGCGCACCGGGACGACCAGCTGCTGCCCGTCCACGACCTCCGCGGCGAGGTTGAGGCCGGACAGGTCGGCGGTGGGCGTGGGCCCGCCCGCGCGCCGCACCGCGGCCAGCGCCCGGGCGCCCTCGCGCACCCGGTAGACACCCGGCCTGCGCACGGCGCCCACCACGTGCACCAGCGGCCCGGGCGCCGCAGGCGGGGCCGCCATGGTGACCAAGGGGCTCACCGGCGCCTGCCGTGGGGCGGGCTCCGGCCGGGCTCCCGCGGCCAGCCACCATCCGCCGCCGGCGAGCGCGAGGGCGGCGCCGAGGTAGGCGATCCGGGTGCGCGAGATCCATGGATGGAGGCGATGCACGGGGCGGATGCTGGACGCCGCCGGCGCGCGTGGGTGCCACCGGATGCGCCGCCGGGCGCGCGTCTTCGCCGCGGCACGTGCCCGCGACGACCACGGCACCATTCCGCGCGCAGACGGGCACAAAGCGTTCTCATGACGTGATGACAGCCGGCCTAGGTTGGACCGGTGCCCGTCCTCCCGCCCGCCCCCGGCCCCACGACCCCGTTGCTGCGCGGGATGCCCCATTTCATGCTGGTCTGCCTGTGTGCGGGGCTTGCGCTGGGCGTCATCGTGCCGGCGCCCTGGTGGGCCGTTGCGCTGATCCCGGTGTGCGGGGCCGTGGCGATGGGGCGCCCGGGCGCCGCCGTGCTGGTGGGCCTGGCCGGGGTCCTGTGCGCGGGCGGCTGGGTGTGGGCGACCGGCCGCGCCGCGCAGACGGCGCCGGCGGCCATCACCGCCGCCGGCGACCTCCGCGCCCTCGCGGTGGTGGATGCCTCGCCGCGCCGCCGTCCCACCGGCGGCTGGCGGGTGACGGTGCGCGTCGCGGAGGTGCGCTCATCCGGGGACCCCCGCGTGCGCGGCGCCCGGTTGCTGGTGTGGCTGCGGGGCACGCCGCCGCGGGTGGGGGAGGTGGTGCTGCTGCGCGGCGCCCTGCGGCCGGCGGCACGGGATGACGCGCCGGGCTGGTGGCGGCGCTACCTGGAGCGGCAGCGCATCTCGGGTGCCGTCGCCACCGGCCGTCTCCCGGTGCTGGGGCGGCGCGGAGGTCCGGCGGGGACCCGCGACCGGGCGTCCGAGGCGCTCCGGGGCCGGATCGGCGAGCACCTCGACGGTCCCCGCGGCGCGCTGGTGCAGGGCATGGCCCTGGGTGGCAGCGACGGCCTGGACCCTCAGACCGAGGCCCAGGTGCGTGACGCGGGCCTCGCCCACCTGCTCGCGGTCTCGGGTCAGAACGTGGCGGTGGTGGGGCTGGTGATCGCGGCGATCCTGCGCGCGGCGGGAGCGCCCCGGCCCGCGGCCCTCGCGGTGGTGGCGCCCATGGTGGTCCTCTACTGCCTGCTGTGCGAGCCGGGGGCGTCGGTGGCACGCGCCGGTGTCGTGGCGGTCGCCGCCATCCTCGCCGAGGGGCTCGCCCGGGCGCGTGACCGCTGGTACCTGCTCCTGCTCGCTCTCGCGGGCCTGCTGGCGTGGCAGCCGCGGTCGATCTGGGATCCGGGGCTGCAGCTGTCGTTCGCGGCGGTCGTGGGCATCCTGGCGATCGGGCCGGCGCTGCGCCGCGCGCTGGGATCGGTCATGCCCGGATGGATTGCGGAGCTGGCGGCGGTCGCCGGGGCGGCGGGCCTCGCCACGGCCCCGGTCCTGGTGGCCGACTTCGGGCGGATGTCCATCGCCGGGTTCGCGACCAACCTGGTGGCGGTGCCGCTGGCCTCGGTGGTCCTGGTGACCGGCCTGGCGGGCGCGGTGAGCGCGCCGCTGCTGGGCCCCGTGGCCGCCGTCCCGATCCACGTGGCCGGGCTGGGGGCGGACGCCATACTGGTGATCGCCCGGACCGCCTCGGGTGTTCCCGGCGCCTCGGTCGGCCTGCCCGCGTGGTGCGCCCCGCTTGCGGCGGCGCCGGCCCTGGCGGTGTGGCTGATCGACGGAGGCCGGTACCGGCGGCTCGGCCGCCGGATCGGCACCACGCGGGCATGACGCGCAATCCGCCCGGACGCGTACGATCGGACCATGTCCCAGGCCCGAGAACCACTGCTGCCCGTCTACGCCATCTTCGGGGAGGACCGCCCGAAGGTGGAGCGCACCGTGGCCCGGCTGGTGCGGCGCGTGGCCGACGAGGGCGGCATGGAGTCCGAGCGGCTCAGCGGCCTGGAGACGCCCCCCGCGCAGGTGGCCGAGAGCTGCCAGGCGCTCTCGTTCGGCGGTGTCCGCCTGGTGGTGGTCGACGACGCCGATGCCTGGCGCGCGGGCGACGTGGACCCGCTGGTGGACTACCTGGCCGACCCGAACCCGCAGACCGTGCTGGCGCTGGTGTCGGCCGGGACGGTGCCGCAGCGGCTGCTGCAGGCCGTCGAGCGGGCGGGCCGGGCGCTGCGCTGGGGCCCGGACGCCAAGGCCAGCGTCCGCGAGCGGCGCAAGTGGCTGGAGGGGCACTTCGCCGCGGAGGTCGCCCGGGCCGGCGGCTCGGTGAACTCCTCCGTCGCCCGGCTGGTGGTGGAGCGGGTCTGCACCGAGCCCACCGACGCCCAGAAGACCTCGCTGAACGCGATGATGCTCACCAGCGAGGCCGAGAAGCTGGTCGCGCTGTCGGCGGGACGCCCGGTGGACCGCGAGATGGTCCTGTCGCTGGTGGCCCCCAACCCCGAGGCGCGGGTCTACGAGCTGGCCGACGCGCTGGTGTCGGGCTCGGCCCGCGCGACCTACGACCGCCTGAACGACCTGGCCGGCGGCGACGACCGGTCGGCCCCGCAGGTCATCCTGATGGGCCTCATGCGCCACTACCGGGCGCTGGCGGCCGCCCAGGCGCTGGGTCCCCGGGCGTCGCAGGACGCCCTGGCCGAGGCCACGGGCCTGCGCGGGTTCCCCGCCAAGAAGGCGGCGGAGCAGGCGGCGGCCCTCCCCGCGGGCGCGGGGGAACGAGGGCTCGTCCGGCTTGCCCGGCTGGAGCTGGAGCTCCGGGTGTCATCCGTGGCCGACCTGGGCACCTCGCCCGATGACGGCCGGCGGTTCGCGATCGAGCGTGCCGCGCGCGATCTTCTCGCGATCGCGCGCGGCGGCGCGCCGGACTAGGAGCCGGCGGCGCCCGCCCCGGCGGTGATGCGCGCCACGCGGCTCTTCTTCCGCGCGGCGTTGTTGCGGTGGATGACCCCCTCGGCCGCGGCGCGGTCGATGAGGTGCTCCAGCGACCGGGCGCGATCGGCCAGGTCGTCCGCACCCTGCTCAGCGGCCTCCAGGAGGCTGCGGGTCAGGGTCTTGATGGTGGACCGGTATCGCAGATTCCGCGCCCGCTGGCGCTCTGCGACGAGGATCCGCTTCTTCTGCTGCTTGATGTTCGCCACGTTGAGGCGCCCTCCGCTCGTCGAACGGCCGCGTATGGTACCAGCGATGCCGCTCCCCGACAGGCGGTCGTGACGACCGGTCCGCGCGCCCCCCGCGCAAAGGGGTCCGGGAAGTCCGGTTTGGGCCGTTCCACCGCCATCTTCGCGGTCTGGACGGGGCTCTCCCGGGTCGTCGGGCTGGTGCGCGAGGTGCTCGCCGCCGCCATCTTCGGCACCAGCGGCGCCATGGCCGCGTTCAACATCGCGTTCAACATCCCGAACGTGGTGCGGAGCCTGGTGGCCGACTCGGCCCTGTCGGCCGCCCTGATCCCCACCTACACCCAGCTGGTGGAGGACGGCCGGGAACGCGAGGCCAAGCGCCTGGTGGGGGCCATGATCGGCCTGGTGAGCATGGTGCTGGGCGCGGTGACGCTGCTGGCGATCATCGCGGCGCCGTGGTTCATGCCGCTCTTCGCGCCGGGCTTCTCGCAGGAGCTGGTTGACCAGACGGTCTGGCTGTCGCAGCTCATGTTCCCGATCGTGCTGCTGCTGGCCATCACCGGCATCGTGGCCGCGGTGCTGCAGGCCAACGGCGAGTTCAGCGCGACGGGGTTCGTCCCCGTGCTCTGGAACGTCGTGATCTGCCTCTGCATGGGCATCGGGTGGTTCGTGCTGCCCGAGGAGAGCCGCATCGACGCCTACGCGATCGGCATCGTGCTGGGCACCGCCGCGCAGCTGCTCTACCTGCTGCCGCACCTGCGGGGCAAGGGCCCCTTCGGTATCGGGATCGCCTCGCCGCACCTGCGGCGCGTGCTCGTGCTGATGCTGCCGGTGACCCTCGGGCTGGGGCTCATCAACATCAACGCGGCGATCGACAACGTGTTCGCCTCGCTGATCAGCGAGGAGGCGGTGAGCGCGGTGAGCTACGCGTTCCGCCTGTACATCCTCCCGCAGGGCATCTTCAGGTTCCCCAGCATCGCCCGCATGGTCGCCCGGGGCGACCACGAGGGCGTGGGGGAGATGGTGAGCGCCGGCATCCGGCAGATCTTCTTCATGCTCCTGCCGGCCACGGCGTTCCTGATGGTCCTGGCCGCGCCGGTGACCCGCCTGGTCTACGAGCGCGGCGCGTTCGACGAGGCCGCCACGCTGCTGACGCGCGAGGCCCTGTTCACGTTCACCCTGGGGCTGGTGTTCAACGGGGCGAGCCTGCTGCTCATCCGCGCCTTCTTCTCGCTGCAGGAGCCCTGGCTGCCCACCAAGATCGCGGCGGTGGGCCTGGTGCTGAACATCATCCTGGACCTGGTGCTCTACAAACCGCTCGGCGTGGCCGGCATCCCGCTCGCCACCTCGGTGGTGAGCCTCATCACGTTCCTGATGCTCCTGGACGCGCTGCGCCGCCGCGTGGGCCGCATCGACACCGCATGGCTCACCGACGGCTTCATCCGCTGCGCGGCGGCCTCGGGCGTGCTCGCGGTGCTCTCCTGGGCCACCTGGCACATCCTGGACGGCGTCCTCGGGCGGAGCCTCCCCGCCCAGGCGGTGAGCGTCGGGATGGCCCTCGCGATGGGCGTGATCGCGTACGTGGCGGCGGCCCAGGCGTTCGCCGTCCCGGAGCTGTCCCAGCTGGCGAGGCTCAGAAGGCCGCTACGATGACAGGCGTGGAACAGTCGCTCATCAGGAACTTCTCGATCATCGCCCACATCGACCATGGCAAGTCGACGCTGGCGGACCGCATCCTGCAGCTCACCGGCGCGATCAGCGACCGGGAGATGCGGGACCAGGTCCTGGACTCCATGGACCTCGAACGTGAGCGGGGCATCACCATCAAGGCGCAGGCCGTGCGGGTCTTCTACACGGCCTCCGACGGCAAGACCTACCAGCTCAACCTCATCGACACGCCCGGGCACGTGGACTTCAGCTACGAGGTCTCGCGCAGCCTGGCCGCGTGCGAGGGCGCGCTGCTGGTGGTGGACGCCAGCCAGGGCATCGAGGCGCAGACGCTCGCCAACGTCTACCTGGCGATCGAGGGCGACCTGGAGCTGATCCCGGTCCTCAACAAGATCGACCTGCCCGCCGCCGACCCGGAGCTGCACGGCCGCGCCGTCGCGGAGCTCATCGGCGACGACCCGGACCACGTCCTGCGGATCTCGGCCAAGACCGGCCAGGGCGTCGCAGAGGTGCTCGAGGCGATCGTGGCCCGCATCCCGCCGCCCGACGGCGACCCCGAGGCACCGCCGCGCGCCCTGATCTTCGACTCGGTCTACGACCAGTACCGCGGCGTGGTGGCGTTCGTGCGGGTCATGGACGGGCGCTTCAAGAAGGGCGACCGCCTGCTGGCCATGCAGACCGGCCTGGAGGTGGACGCCGAGGAGGTGGGCGTCATGGGCCCGGCGATGACCCCCACCGGGGTGCTCAACGCCGGCGAGAGCGGCTACATGGTGACCGGTCTCAAGTCGGTGGGCGACCTGAAGGTGGGCGACACCCTCACCCTGGCCAAGCGCCGGGCGGAGCAGGCGCTCGCGGGGTACCGCGAGGTGAAGCCCATGGTGTTCTGCGGGCTGTTCCCCGTGGACTCCGACGACTACCCCGACCTGCGGGACGCCCTCGAGAAGCTCTCGCTCAACGACGCCTCGCTGCAGTGGGAGCCCGAGACCTCCCAGGCCCTCGGGTTCGGCTTCCGCTGCGGGTTCCTCGGGCTGCTGCACATGGACATCGTGCGCGAGCGGCTGGAGCGCGAGTACGACCTGGAGCTGCTGGCCACCACGCCGAACGTGGAGTACGAGGTCACCACGACGGCCGGTGACGAGCTGGAGGTGCGCTCGCCCGCCGAGCTGCCGCCGGCCACCAACATCGAGTCGATCCGCGAGCCGTACGTGCGGTGCACCGTGCTGGTGCCCTCGGACGGCGTGGGCGCCGTGATGGGCCTGTGCCAGGAGCGGCGCGGCAAGTACGTGACCATGACGCCGATCGAGCAGCGCCAGCAGCTCATCTACGACCTGCCGCTGGCGGAGATCGTCACCGACTTCTACGACCAGCTCAAGAGCCGCACCAAGGGCTACGCGTCGCTGGACTACGAGCTGGTGGGGTATCGCGAGAGCCCGCTGGTGAAGCTGGACGTGCTGCTCGCCGGCGACCCGGTGGACGCCCTGTCGATGATCGTGCACAAGGACATGGCCTACGGCCGCGGCAAGGTGCTGGTGGAGCGGCTGCAGAAGACGATCCCCCGGCAGCTCTTCGACGTGCCCATCCAGGCGGCCATCGGCGGCCGCGTGGTGGCCCGCGAGACCGTGAAGGCCCGCCGGAAGGACGTGCTGGCCAAGTGCTACGGCGGTGACATCAGCCGCAAGCGCAAGCTGCTGGAGAAGCAGAAGGAGGGCAAGAAGCGCATGAAGCAGGTGGGCAGCGTCGAGGTGCCGCAGGAGGCCTTCCTGTCGGTGCTCACGCTGGGCAACGACGACGGCAAGGGCAAGTGAGCGGCCCGGCCGCCCACCTCTACCTCCACCTGCCCTTCTGCGCCGCACGCTGCGGCTACTGCGCCTTCGTCGTGGAGGTCGGTTCGCTCGGCCGCCGCGACGCCTATGCCGCCGCGCTGCGCGCCGAGCTCGCCATGGAGGCCGGCCGGCTGGGGCCGCTGTCGACCGTGTACCTGGGCGGTGGCACCCCCACCCTCATGCGCCCGCGCCGCCTGCGCGGCATCCTCGACGACCTGCGCCCGCGGCTCGCCGATGGCGCGGAGGTGTCGATCGAGGCGAACCCCGAGACCGTCGACCGTGAGCAGCTGCGCGAGCTGCGGGCCATCGGGATCACGCGCATCTCCCTGGGCGCGCAGTCGTTCCGGCCGCACCTGCTGGCGGGGCTCGACCGGGGCGCGACCCCAGACCAGGTGCGGTCGGCCGTGGCCTGCGCGCAGGACGCCGGGTTCGCGTCGGTGAGCGTGGACCTCATGTTCGGGGTGCCCGGCCAGTCGCCGGAGGACCTCGAGGCCGACCTGGCCGAGGTCGTCGCCCTGGGGGTGGACCACATCTCCTGGTACGAGCTGGAGATCAAGGAGGGCACCGCCCTGGAGCGCATGGGCGCCGAGCTGCCGGACGAGGACCGCGCGGCCGACGCGTACGAGCGGGTGGTGGAGGGCCTGGAGGCCGCCGGGTACCGCTGGTACGAGACCGCGAACTTCGCGCGGCCCGGGCACGAGTGCCGGCATTCGCTGGCCTACTGGTCGGCCGCCGACTACCTGGGCGTGGGCGTGGGCGCGGTGAGCACCGTGGCGGGGCGCCGGTGGCGCAACGCCCCGGGCGTGGACCGGTACATCGCCGCGCTGGAGGCCGGGTCGGCGCCGCGGCGCGACGTGGAGGAGCTGGACACCGACACCCTGCGCCGTGAGCGCTGGATGCTGGGCCTGCGCGTGGACCGCGACCTGGACACCGGCTGGGCCGGGCCGCCCGACCACCCCGAGGCCCTGGAGCGGCTGGAGCGCGGCGGCCTGCTCCGCCGCGCCGGCACCCGCGTGGCGCTCACCCGGCGCGGCCGGTTCGTGCAGAACGCCGTCCTGCAGGAGCTCATGGAGTACGTGTGAGCAGCCTGGAGCCCACCGACCTGAGCGACCGCCAGCGGCAGATCCTGCGCGCGGTGGTCGACCGCTTCATCGCCTCCGGCGCGCCGGTGGGCAGCAAGCACCTGGCCGGCAGCGAGGGCATCGACTTCGCCCCGTCCACGGTGCGGTACGAGCTGGCCCGGCTGGAGGAGATGGGATACCTCACCCACCCCCACACCTCGGCGGGCCGGGTGCCCACCGACCTGGGCTACCGCTACTACGTGGACCGGCTGCTCCCGCGGGATCCCTCCCGCCTGCCCGCGCCACCCCCGGCCATCCAGCAGGCCCTGGAGCTGGGGGAGATGCGCCGCGAGGTCGACGCCGCGCTGCAGAGCCTGGCCGAGGTGGTGAGCCAGGTGACCAGCCTGCTGGGCGTGGTCACCGCGCCGGCCCCGCAGGCCGCCACCGTGCGCCACGTCGAGGTCCTGCTGCTGCAGCCGCAGCTGGTGATGGTGGTGGTGATCACCTCCACCGGCGCGGTGAACAAGCGCATCGTCGCGTTCGACAGCCCGGTTGACACGGGCATGGTGGAGTGGGCGAAGGCCGTGTTCAACGAGCGCATCACCGGCATGGCGCTGGGGTCGCGCAGCGCGGAGGGGCGGCTCATCGACCCGTCGATGTCCCCGCGTGAGCAGGGGTTCCTGCGGATGCTCGCCCCGGCGGTCACCGACGTGGACGGCCCCACCACCGAGGCGCTGTACGTGGGCGGCCGGGCGCGGTTCGTCGCCGACGCCCGCACCGACCTCGCCGCGATCGACCAGCTGATGGCCCAGCTGGAGGAGCGCTACACCCTGCTGGCCATGCTGCGCGGGGCCCTGTCGCGGCACGAGGTGTACCTGCACATCGGCCAGGAGCTGAACCCCGGGCTGCAGGGCGTGTCGATGGTGGCCGCGAACTACGGCGTCGCCCGGCGTAACCTGGGGACCGTCTCGCTGTTCGGGCCGACGCGCATGGACTACGCACTCGCGATCGCGACCGTGCGGGAGGCCGCAGGTGCGCTCTCCCGATACCTGGAAGGGGTCTACGAATAGACGATCGCTACGAGATCCTCGAGGTCTGGCGCCGCCCGCTGCGCTCCGAGCCGAACGCGGCCGTCCGCGTGCTGGCCAAGACCGAGGCCGGCGCGGTGGGACCCGAGGAGTACGCCGTCGGGATCAGCACCCTGCCGGAGGCCCAGCTCGCACCGTTGCTGGACGAGGCCGACCTGTTCACCGGGCTGTCGTTCGCGGAGGCCCACTGGGTGGCCGCGGTCATCGCCAGCGCCGCCGACCGCGTGCGCGAGGCGGAGGACCTGCTGTTCGACCTGCGCGTGCCGGTGGACCTGAGCTGGCGGGACATCGAGCTGGCCGCGGAGGTCATCGAGCCGGGCGGCATGCGATCCGGCCCGCTGGTGCCGTGGCGGCCCGAGGGTGATTCGGTGCCCGCGGGCACCCAGTACGCCATCGCGACCTACACGCTGGAGTGCGGGCACCAGGCGGTGGAGCTGCTGCGGCAGGACCCCGACGCGGCGCCGTTCTGGATCGAGGAGGGCGCGGTGGACCATCTGATGGCCCGCGACGCCCGCAGCCTCGCGCGCCTGCTGCTGAGCGCCACGACGCTCGACGAGGCGCACGCGCTGGTGGACCAGGCGCAGGCCAACCTGGCCAGGCATGCCGACGACGACCTCGACGATGACGACGACGAGGACGACGACGACGACATGTGAGCGCGCCGCGTCCGGGGGTGCCGGGCGCGGACGGGCTTCCCGCGCGGGGTGGGTGACGGTGCGGTCTCCTGCTAACCTCGGACGCCGCTGATGGCCGCCGCAAAGCCCGACTACTACGAGCTCCTCGGTGTCGAACGCGGCGCCGGCGAGGACGAGATCAAGAAGGCGTTCCGTCGCCGCGCCCGGGAGCTGCACCCCGACTTGAACCCGGACGACCCGGAGGCCGAGGCGCGGTTCAAGCAGGTCGCCGAGGCGTACGAGGTGCTCAGCAACGCCGAGTCCCGCGACCTCTACGACCGCTACGGCCACGAGGGTCTGGGCGCCCGGGGCGGCGGGGCGAGCGACTTCGCGGACTTCGGGTCGTTCCAGGACCTGTTCGACGCCTTCTTCGGCGGCGACATGTTCGGGCGTGGCGGCGGGGCCCGCGGGCCGGCCGCCGGCCAGGACCTGGCGGTGCAGGTGGGCGTCACCTTCGTGGAGTCCGCCCTCGGCACCGAGCGGGACATCGAGTACGAGGCCATCGACCTGTGCGGCACGTGCGACGGCGCCGGCCACGCGCCGGGCGCCACGCTGGAGCGCTGCTCCACCTGTGCGGGGCAGGGCCAGGTGCGCCAGGTCTCCCGCGGGCCGTTCGGCCAGTTCCTGCGCACCCAGGTGTGCCCGTCCTGCCGTGGCAAGGGCGAGATCCCCAGCGCGGCCTGCGAGACCTGCAACGGCGCGGGACGCGTGGCCGGCCGGCGGCGCATCAACGTCACCATCCCCGGCGGCATCGCCTCCGGCCAGCAGATCCGCGTGGCGGGCCGCGGCCACGCCGGTGAGCGGGGCGCGCCCCCCGGCGACCTGTTCGTGGCGGTGGGCGTGGAGCCCGACGAGCGGTTCCGCCGCGACGGCCTGGACGTGGTGACCCGCGTGGTGGTCCCGGTCACCGACGCCATGCTCGGCGCGAACATCACCGTCCCCACCGTGGACGGCGAGGCGCACGTGGAGCTGCGCAGCGGCATCCAGAGCGGCGACCAGGTGGTGCTGCGCGGCAAGGGCTTCCCGGCGCTGCAGGGCCGCGGCCGCGGCGACCAGCGGGTGGTGGTGGAGGTCCGCATCCCCAAGGTGCAGTCCGATGAGGGGCGCAAGGCCGTGGAGAAGCTCGCCGAGACCCTCGACGAGCGCGCCTACCGCGAGGACGAAGGGTTCTTCGACCGTCTCAAGCACGCCTTCCGCTGACTTCGCGCGCCTGACGCTGCACGTCCCCGCCGACCGGGCGGAGGAGGTGATGGCGGAGGCGTGCGCGGTGCTCGGCACCGGATGCCGGGAGCACCCTCCGCGTGACGGCGAGGTGGCGCTGGAGTTCTGGGTGCCGCCGCGTGACGCGGCCATGGCGCACGCCGCGCTGGCGGCGCTGGGGCGCGTGGACGACCCGCAGCGGGAGGACCCCGCCTGGCAGCGGGCGATGCGCGACTTCCACCAACCGGTGCGCGTGGGCGACACGCTGCTGGTGCGGCCGCCGTGGACGCCGGCCGACCCGGCGCTGCTGGACGTGGTCATCGACCCCGGCATGGCGTTCGGCACGGGCCAGCACGACACCACGCGGGGGTGCCTGGAGCTGATGCTCACGCTGCCGCGCAGGCCCCTGGTGGACGTGGGCTGCGGCTCCGGCGTGCTGGCCATCGCCGCCCGGCGGCTGGGCTTCGACCCGGTGTGGGCGTTCGACCACGACCCCTTCGCCGTGGAGGCGACCATCCACAACGCCCGCGCCAACGGCGTGGGGATGACGGTGGCCTGCCGGGACCTCACCCGGGACCGCCTGCCGGACGCGCCCGTGATGATCGCCAACCTCACCTGCGAGGTCCTGCTGCTGCTCGCGCGCGCCGTGGCCGCCGCCCCGCCCCGGCACGCGGTGCTGTCGGGCCTGCGGCCGTTCGAGGTGCCGCGCGTGCTGGAGGCGTTCGGGGCCCTGGGGCTGGCCGAGCGCGACCGCCGCGAGGGCGCCGAATGGGCATCGGTGCTGGTGGCGCGCGCGTGAGGCACACCTTCCGCTACCTCGCCCAGGGCGAGGTGATGCCGGGAGCGCACGTCGCGATCTCCGCGCGGGACGCCCACCACATGACCCGCGTGGTGCGCCGCCGTCCCGGCGACCAGGTGGAGCTCATCGACGCCGAGGGGCGCATCTGGCCGGCCACGGTGGTGGACGACGGCGGTGAGCCGATGCTGCGCGTGGGCTCCGCGCCGCGGGACACGCCGCCCGCCGCCGCGGTGACGCTCTACCAGGGGCTCGGCGACTGGAACCGGATCGATCTGGTGGTCGAGAAGGCCGCCGAGCTGGGCGTGGAGCGGGTGGTGCTGATGGTGACCGAGCGGGTTCGGCGCCGCCCGGAGCCCGATGCCTGGCGGCGGCGCCGGGAGCGACTGGAGCGCGTGGCCGAGGCCGCGGCCCGCCAGTCAGGCCGCGGGCACCTGCCCCGGATCGGCGGCCTGGTGGACCTGGCGGAGGCGCTCCAGGACGCGGGTGAGGGGGCGCTGCTGCTCGACCCGCGCGGTGAGCGGCCGCTGGGCGACGAGCTGGAGCGGGCCGCCGCCGAGGGCCCAGTGCGGCTCTTCATCGGTCCCGACACCGGGTTCTCGGAGGCCGAGCTGGCCGCCGCCCGCGAACGGGGGGCCTGCATCTGCACCCTCGGCGCTGCCACACTCCGTACGGAGACGGCGGCGCTGGTGGCGCTGAGCCTGGCGCTGGACGCCACGGGCCACCTGCGGATGCCGCCGCGCCACGACGACGAGGGAGTCATCGCACCGTGAGCCAGTGCATCTTCTGCGCCATCGCCGCCGGCGATCTGCCGGCCGAGGTCGTCCACCGCTCCGAGCGGTTCGTGGCGTTCCGGGACATCGCGCCGAAGGCACCCGTGCACCTGCTGGTGATCCCCGTCCAGCACGTGGCGTCGATCGCCGGCGCCGACGGCCTGGATGCGGCCGACCGCGCCGAGATGCCCGTGTTCATCGCCGAGACGGCCCGGCGTGCCGGGCTGGAGGACGCCGGGTACCGCGTGGCGACCAACCACGGCGAGCACGCCCGGCAGGCGGTCTTCCACCTGCACTGGCACGTGATGGGCGGCGCCCTGCTCTCGGAAACGATGTAGGCGGCCGGCGATGACCGAACGACGCATCGAGGTGGCCGACGCCGTCGCCGTGGAGCTGGCCGGCGAGCACGACAGCGTGCTGCGGGCGCTCGAGGACCGGCTGGGCCTGTCGATCTCCCTGCGCGGCAACCGCGTGATCCTGGAGGGCGAGGACGCGCGCGTGGACGCCGCCGCCGGGGTCATCGAGGAGCTCACCGGCATGGTCCGCACAGGGCGGGAGCTGGGCCCCGGGGCCGTGGAGGCGCTGGCGAGCGCGGTGGAGTCCAACCAGTCGGTGTCGGCGATGCTCGACGACGTCATCTGGCGGCACCGCCAGCGGGTGGTGACACCCCGTACCGCCGGCCAGAAGCACTACGTCGACGCCATCCGGAACAACACCATCACCTTCGGCATCGGCCCGGCCGGCACCGGCAAGACCTACCTGGCCGTCGCCCTGGCGACCGCCGCGCTCACCCGGCGCGAGGTGGGACGCATCATCCTCACCCGGCCGGCGGTGGAGGCGGGCGAGCGCCTGGGCTTCCTGCCGGGCGACCTGGCGGCGAAGGTGGACCCCTACCTGCGGCCCCTGTTCGACGCGCTCCACGACATGCTGGACGCCGACCGGGTGGAGACCCTGGTGGCCCGCGGCCAGATCGAGATCGCCCCGCTGGCGTTCATGCGCGGCCGCACCCTGAACGACAGCTTCATCATCCTCGACGAGGCGCAGAACACCACGGCCGAGCCTTCGGATCGCGGATGGTCGTGACCGGCGACGTGACCCAGGTGGACCTGCCGCGCGACCGCCGGTCGGGGCTCATCGCGGTGCGCGACATCCTCGACGGGGTGCCGGACATCGCCTTCTGCCCGTTCGACCGGCACGACGTGGTGCGCCACCGGCTGGTGCAGAGCATCGTGGACGCCTACGCGAACGCGGATCTGATCGAGGAGAACGGCGGGTGATCGAGATCGAGGCGCAGGCCGAGCCCGCGGTGGCGGAGGCCCTGGAGGAGGTCGTGCGGTTCACGTGCGGCCGGCTGGGGGTCGAACGGGCGACGATGGGCCTCATGGTGGTGGGACCGGAGGAGATGGCCCGGATCAACTGGGAGCACCGTCAGAAGCCCGAGCCCACCGACGTGCTGGCCTTCCCGGTGGACGGTCCCGAGGTGCTGGAGGGGTGGCCCGAGGACGGCCCGCCGCCCGAGCTGGGCGACGTGGTCATCTGCCCGGAGGCCGCGCAGGAGCCCCTCGCGACCCTGGCCGTGCACGGGCTGCTGCACCTGCTGGGGTACGACCACGAGACCGACGCGGGCGAGATGCTGGCGCTGCAGGACCGGCTCGTGGACGAGCTCGGCGTCGCATGACGACGATCCGTCCCAAGGAGCCCCGCCGCAGCGGGCTGCGCGAGCGCGCCGCCCGGCTGCGCATGTTCCGCCGCCGCCGCGCCCCCGCGCTGCCCACCCAGGGCTCGCTGCGGTGGTCGTTCACGTGGGCCTTCGAGGGCATCGTGTACGTGCTGCGCACCCAGCGGAACATGCAGCTGCACGTCGCCGCCGGCGCCCTGGCGCTGGTGATGGGCCTCACGCTCAACCTCACGCGCCTCGAGCTGCTGGCCATCGTCGTGGCCGTGAGCCTGGTGTTCGTCGCCGAGATGTTCAACACGGCGCTGGAGGCGGCCATCGATGCCGTCATCACCGACTACCACCCGCTGGTGAAGGTCGCGAAGGACGTCGCGGCCGGGGCCGTGCTGGTGGCGGCGGTGAACGCCACCGCCGTCGCGTACCTGGTGTTCTACGACCACATCGCGGGCCCCAAGAAGGACATCGTGGACGGCGTCCGCGACAGCCCGACCCTGCTGGTGGTGGTGGCCATGATCCTGGTCATCCTCGCCACCATCGTCATCAAGGCGGCCACCGGGCGCGGCACCCCGCTGCGCGGCGGCTGGCCGTCGGGCCACGCCGCGGCGGCGTTCGCGGCCTGGGCGGCGATCACGATCATCGCCGAGCCCCTGCGCCACGCCACGCTCATCTCGATGCTGGCGTTCCTGATGGCCGTCCTGGTGGCCCAGTCCCGCGTGGAGGCGGGCATCCACTCCGCGGTGGAGGTGGCCGCGGGCGCCGTGCTGGGCACCGGCCTCACGATCGTGCTCTTCCAGGTGTGGACATGAGCGCCCACCGTTCCGGGATGGTCGCGCTCGCCGGCCGTCCCAACGTCGGCAAGTCGACGCTCGCCAACGCCCTGTCGGGCACCCACGTGGCCGCGGTGTCCCCGCGTCCGCAGACCACCCGCCGGCGTCTGGCGGTGGCCGTGCACGGCGACGGCTGGCAGGCGGTGCTGCTCGACATCCCGGGGTTCCAGACCCCGCGCGACGCGCTCACCCGCCGCATGCAGCAGACCGTCGACTCCACGCTGTCGGACTGCGACGCGGCGATCTTCATGGTGAACGCCGCCGAGCCGGTGGGCGGCGGCGACCGCTTCATCGCCGAGCGCCTGGTCGCCGCGAAGCTGCCGGTGATCGTGGTGGTGAACAAGGTCGACGAGGTCGACCCGCAGCGGATCGCCGAGACCATCGCCATCGTGTCGCAGCTGGTGCCCGACATGGTGGCGCTGCACCCGGTCAGCGCCCTCAGCGGCGACGGCCTGGACGCGCTCATGACCGAGCTGCCCGACCTGCTCCCAGAGGGGCCGCCGTACTTCCCGCCCGGCATGACCACCGACCAGACGATGGAGGAGCTGGCGGCGGAGCTCATCCGCGAGGCCGCCCTGGTGCGCCTGCGCGAGGAGGTGCCGCACGCGATGGCCGTCCAGATCGAGGAGATCACGCCCACGCGCGACGGCATCCGCATCGACGCCGTGATCTACGTGGAGAACAACTCCCAGAAGGGCATCGTGGTGGGCAAGGCCGGCTCCATGATCCGCGACATCGGCAGCGCCGCCCGCCGTGCGCTGGGGGTCGCCTGGGGCGCCGAGGTCCATCTGTCGCTCATGGTGAAGGTGCGACGCAAGTGGCGCGAGGACGAGTCCATGCTCACCCGTTTGGGGCTGTAGCCGGCGCGGGTGCGCGGCGGGGGCGTCAGATCCCCGCGACCACCAGCAGCACCAGCCCGGCGGTCACGAACGGCACCATCGCGCAGGCGAGCGTGCAGCCGGCGCCGTCGCGCCCCTCGCCGGTGAGAGCGGCGTACGCGCTCAGGCTGGCCAGCCCGGCCAGGACGAAGGCGACAGCGATGACCACCGGCGAGGCGACGACCCGGTGGGCGAGCAGGGCGAGGGCGAGGGCCTGGATGAACGGGGCCGCGAGCATGGCCGCGCCGACCCCCGACAGCAGGGTCACCGCCGCCGCTCCGAGGTTGCGGGACGGCGGGCGCCGGGACGGCGTGGACGGCACGCGTTCCATGCGCGGGTGATCGGCACATCCGCAAGTCCCTGAACTGGACGTGGGGCTAGGAAACGGCCGCCATGCGGGGGGTCCGCACCGTGCTCGGTGCGGGAGGCGGGCTCAGGCCGGTGGCGGCGGAGGCGGCGCGGAGGTGACGGTGCGGCCCATCCGGGACAGGATCCAGGTGCGCAGGGCCGCGACGCGGGTGAACACGCCCACCACGCTGCGGCACTCGATCTCCTCGATGGCCAGGCTGGTGATGCCCACCAGGCGGCGGCCGCCGTCCACCGCGTCCACCACCAGCGGGCCGCCGCTGTCGCCGGCGCAGATGCCGGCGCTGCCCGACGCCGCGCACACCTGGCTCTTCTGGAAGGCCTCCACCAGGCCGGGCGTGACGCAGTTGAACGGGGACAGCATCTCCAGCCGGGCGGTGCGGGCCCGGCGCTCGGTCACCGGCTGGCCCACCCGGTTGATCCCGAAGCCGATCGCCAGCGCCTTCGCGGGCGGCGCGGCCAGGTCGCGCTCCTCCTCGGGCGTCGCGAGCGCCACCCCGGGGCCCAGGGGCCGCGCGAGGGTGAGGACCGCCAGGTCGTAGCCGCCGCGGGTGTCGGTGGTGCGGTACCGCGGATGGACCGACACGCGGATGATGCGGGCGCGGCGCGCGTTGGGGCCGGGGTTGCCCACGCGCACGGCGCGCCCCACGGTGATCACCCGGCCACCGGGCCGCTCGGCCCGGACGCAATGGGCGGCGGTCACCACGTACCGGCGGCCCACCAGGGCGCCGCTGCACTCGCTGATGCTGTTGCCCTCCAGCACCGTGAAGTACGCGGTGAAGGCGGTCTCGGTGGCGGTCGCCGCCCGTCCGCCGTACGTGGCCGATGCCGGGGCGGCCATGCACAGCACGCCCAGCACGGCGATGAGCAGGGCCCTCATCGCAGCAGCCGGCTCATGCGGCGGTCGGCGTAGATGCGTCCACCGGTCTGGCACGCCGGGCAGTACACCAGCTCGTACTCCGAGAACCCAATCCGGGCGAGAGACGTGCCACATCGCAGGCACGGCTCGCCGAAGTGCCCGTGCACGTAGGTCACCCGCTGCTCCCGGTCGGGCAGGTTGGTGGTGATGCGCTGCCGCGCCCGCTCGAGCGCGGACGACAGCACCTGGTCGGCCGCCGCGGCCAGGCGCGCCCAGGCCTCATCGGGCAGCCGGTCGGTGCGGGTGAGCGGGGCCAGCCGGGCGGCCCACATGATCTCCGACCCGTAGCAGCGGCCCACGCCCGCGACGCGGCGGCCCTCGCGGATCGCCGAGTAGAGCATCCCGCTGGGCCGTGTGAGCCGGTCACGCCATTCCTCGGGGGACAGCCCCATGGGCTCGGGGCCCAGGTGGGCCAGCTGTCCGTGCCCCGCCAGCCCGGACGTGGGCAGCAGGTACGCGCTCGCCCGGCGCTTGGTGGAGAGCTCGCGCAGGCGCAGCTCCCGGCCGTCGTCGAGCACCAGTCCGATCCCGGCGGTGCGCGGCGGCCGCGCCGCCGGCGGGGTGGTGAGGCCGAGCCTGCCGGACGACATGAGGTGCATCACCAGCGTCAGCGCGCCGGCCTCCACCAGCATGAGCTTCCCGCGGCGTCGGACGCCGGCGATCTCGGTGCCGCGCAGCGCCTCTAGGGGCGGCTCGGCCGTGCGCAGGGTCGCGGGCGACCACGCCACCGCGCGTTCGATCCGGCGGCCGGCGATCTCGGCGGTGAGCCCCTCGGCGAGGGCCTCCAGCTCGGGCAGCTCAGGCATGGGGCATCGGTGCCGGACGGTCCGTGGACGGGTTCCTTATACTGGCCCGCATGTCTGCCAAGCGCCTGTGATGCGCGCCGAGGACCTGTCGAAAACCCTGGACCACACGGTCCTGGCGCCCGACGCGGATGTGGCGGAGATCGAGGCGGCCGCCGAGCTTGCCGTCTCCTACCACTTCGCAGCCCTCTGCTCGCTCCCCGAGTTCGTGCCCCTCATCGCCGACCGCCTTCGCGGTTCCGACGTGAAGACCTGCGCCGTCATCGGATATCCCGATGGCTCCGGAGGGCTCGCGAACGTCCGCGCGGCCGAGCAGGCGGTGATGGACGGCGCGAACGAGCTGGACGTCGTGATGAACACGCGGGCGATGCTCGCCGGCGAGTTCACCCTGGTCCGTGACGAGCTGCTGCGCATCGTGCGTGCCGTCCGCTCCCGTGCCGCCAACAACGCCCGCGGCGATGTGATCGTGAAGGTCATCATCGAGTCCCCGATCCTCGACGACAAGCTCGTGCGGCTGGCGTGCAAGATCGTGGACGACGCCGGCGCCGACTTCGCGATCACCTCCACCGGGTACGACGGCCGGCTGGCCACCACGCACCACGTCGAGGTCATGCGCGACGCGCTGCCCGAGCGGGTTGGCGTGCAGGCGGCCGGTGGCGTGCGCACTCTGGAGGACGTGCAGGCGATGATCTCCGCCGGCGCGGCCCGCGTGGGGTCCGACTCCGCGGCGGCGGTGCTGGAGGAGCTGCTGGCGGCCGATGGCGGGTCGACACGGTGACCGACGGGCCGGCGGCCGCGGGTGACGCCGCCGACCGCGTGAGATTCGACCGGGACGGCCTGGTGCCGGCGGTCGTGCAGGACGCCTCCAGCGGCCGGGTGCTGACCCTGGCCTACATGAACCGCGAGTCGCTCCAGAAGACGCTCGAGACCGGCGAGACCTGGTTCTGGAGCCGGTCCCGTCAGGAGCTGTGGCACAAGGGCGCCACCAGCGGCAACACGCAGGCCGTGCGGGCCGTGCTGCTCGACTGCGACCAGGACGCCGTGGTGGTGCGGGTGGACCCGGCCGGCCCGGCCTGCCACACCGGCGCCCGCGACTGCTTCGGTGACGCCCTGCTGGGCGACGACGCCGCGACCTTCGCGGCGATCGGCGACCTGGTTGCGGTGATCGCCGACCGCGCGGCCGCCGCCGACCCGGAGTCCTCGTACACCGCGCGGCTGCTCGCGAAGGGCATCGACACGGTGTGCAAGAAGGTGGGCGAGGAGGCGACCGAGGTGGTGCTGGCCGCCAAGGGCGCCGAGCACGACCAGGCGGTCTACGAGAGCGCCGACCTGCTGTACCACCTCGCCGTGCTGTGGCAGGCGGTGGGGGTGCGGCCCGACGAGGTCGCCGCGGAGCTCGCGCGCCGTCACACCCCGGCTCCCGCGGACACGTGACCGACCTGCGGCTGGAGCTGCCGGTGCGCGCATCGGCGCTCGAGGTGTACCCCGGGCTCGACGAGCTGCGCACGCTGCAGGGCCGGCGCGGCCAGGTGGTGCTGTCCCACACCTGGATCGCCGACTGCGACACCCCGGTGGGCGTGTTCCTGAAGCTGCGCGACGGGGGGCCGGCGTTCCTGCTGGAGTCCGCCGAGCACGGCCGCCTGGGCCGCTACTCGATGCTGGGCGTGCGCCCGCAGGCGGTCATCCGCGGCACCGCACGCCGCCGGGGTGGAGCACGAGCTGGACGCCTCGGACCCCTTCGGGGCCGTCCAGGACGTGGTGGACGGCGTGGGGATGCTCACCGTCCCCGGGAGCGCCCCGCCGCCGTTCCCGGGCGGCGCGGTGGGGTACTTCGGGTACGACCTGGTGCGCCGCGTGGAGCGCCTGCCCGACGTGCCGCCGGACGACCTGGAGCTGCCCGAGCTGCTCATGATCCTCACCGGCCCGGTCGTGGCGTTCGACCACGTGGCCCGCACGCTCACCGTCTCGGTGCCATGCCGGCTGGACCCGGAGGAGGACGTCGAGTCCGCCTACTGGCGCACCGTCGCCACCGTCGCCGAGCTGAAGGCCACCCTCACCGGCCCGGTGCCGCGCGCCGGCCGCCACGCCGACGGCGCCGGCCGGCCCTCCCTGGGCGAGGTCACCAGCAGCATCAGCCGGGAGCGGTTCGAGGAGATCGTGGAGCGGTGCCGGGAGTACATCTTCGCCGGCGACGCGTTCCAGGTGGTCCCCTCGCAGCGGTTCAGCGCCGACGTGGACCTTGACCCGTTCGCGATCTACCGCGGGCTGCGGGCCGTGAACCCCTCGCCGTACATGTTCTTCCTGGAGTTCCCCGAGGTGGCGCTGGCGGGCTCCTCCGCACCGTGCACACCCGGCCCATCGCCGGCACCAGGCCGCGGGGCCGGGACGACGAGGAGGACCGGGCGCTGGCGGAGGAGCTGCTGGCCGACCCCAAGGAGCGGGCCGAGCACGTGATGCTCGTGGACCTGGGGCGCAACGACCTGGGCCGCGTGTGCACCGTGGGCAGCGTGCACGTCGAGGAGCTCATGGTGGTGGAGAAGTACAGCCACGTGATGCACATCGAGAGCTCCGTGGTGGGCGAGCTGGCCGAGGGCCGCCGGGCCTGCGACGCGCTGCGGGCGACCTTCCCCGCGGGCACCCTGTCGGGCGCGCCGAAGGTGCGGGCGATGGAGATCATCGACGAGATGGAGCCCACCAAGCGCGGCACCTACGGCGGCGCGGTGGGCTTCCTGGGCTTCGACGGCGACCTGGACACCTGCATCACCATCCGCACCATCGCGTGCAAGGACGGGCGCATCCACGTGCAGGCCGGCGCCGGCATCGTGGCCGACTCGGTGCCCGCCACCGAGTACGAGGAGACCCAGAACAAGGCCCGGGCGATGTTCCGGGCCATCGAGGTGGCCGCCGGACAGGGGGACTGGTGAGCGCGTCCCGCGTGGTCCTGATCGACAACTACGACAGCTTCACCTACAACCTGGTCCAGTACCTGGGTGAGCTGGGCGCCGAGGTGCTGGTGCACCGCAACGACGCCATCGACCTGGACGGGATCGCCGCCCTGAACCCCACGCACCTGGTCATCAGCCCGGGCCCGAAGACCCCGCGGGAGGCCGGCATCTCGGTGAGCGCCATCACCCGGTTCGCCGGCGTGGTGCCGATCCTGGGCGTCTGCCTGGGCCACCAGTCCATCGGTGAGGCCTTCGGGGCCAAGGTGGTGCGCGGCCGGGAGCCGGTGCACGGCAAGACCAGCCGCATCAGCCACGACGGCCGCGGCGTCTTCGCCGGCGTGGAGGACCCCATGACCGCCACGCGGTACCACTCGCTGGTGATCGATCCGGACCTGGCCCCCGGGCTGGAGCGCACCGCGTGGTGCGACGACGACGTGGTGATGGGTGTGCGGCACCGGGACTTCCCGGTCGAGGGCGTGCAGTTCCACCCGGAGTCGATCCTCACCGACCTGGGCAAGTCCCTGCTCGGCAACTTCCTGGAGATGACCGCCTGATGTCCCAGCCCGTGCTCGCGGAGGCCATCGACCGCCTGCTGGCCGGTGAGGACCTGGGCCGGGAGGGCGCGGCCGTGGCGCTGGACGTGGTGATGAGCGGGCAGGCCGACCACGCCCAGACCGCCGGATTCCTCATCGCGCTGCGCGCCAAGGGCGAGAGCGCCGCCGAGCTGGCCGGCCTGGCCTCGGTCATCCGGGAGCGCGCGATCCGCGTGACCCCGCCGGACGGCCCCTTCGTGGACACCTGCGGCACCGGCGGCGGCATCTCCACGTTCAACGTGTCCACCGCGGCGGCGTTCGTGGCGGCCGGGGCGGGCGTGGCGGTGGCCAAGCACGGCGCGCGCAGCAACACCTCGCTCAGCGGCAGCGCGGACGTGCTGGAGGCCCTCGGCGCCCGGATCGACCTCTCGGCCGAGGCCGTGGGGGAGTGCCTGTCGGAGGTGGGCTTCGGGTTCATGTTCGCCCCCAACCACCATCCGGCGTTCGCGCACGTGGTGCCCGTGCGCCGGGCGCTGGGCGTGCGGACCGTGTTCAACCTCATCGGGCCGCTGGCGAACCCCGCCGGCGCGAGCCGCCAGGTGATCGGCGTGGCCCAGGAGTCCGACCTGCGGCGCATCGGTGACGCCCTGGCCGAGCTGGGGGCCGAGCGCGCCCTGGTGGTGCGCGGCCGCGACGGGATGGACGAGCTGTCCACCGCGGCGATCAGCGACGCCGTGCAGGTCCATGACGGGGCCGTGCGGCACATCGAGGTGGACCCGGCGGAGTTCGGCATCCACGCGCCGCCGGAGTGGGCGCTGGCCGGCGCCGGGCCCGACGACAACGCGGGCGTCATCCGCGCCGTGCTGGACGGGGCCCTGGGGCCCGCCGGGGACGTGGTGGCCCTGAACGCCGGCGCCGCGGTGTGGGTGTCCGGGCGGGCCGACACACTCTCGGAGGGCGTCGAGGCGGCCCGTGAGAGCATCCGCTCGGGCGCGGCGAAGGACCGCCTGGAGCGGTTCGTGGCCATCACCAATCGTCTGGCGCCGAAGGCCTGAGCGTGGGGGACGCGTGAGCACCTTCCTCGAGACCGTCGTCGAGCACACCGTCAAGAAGCTCGAGAAGCGCAAGAAGAAGCGCTCGGAGGCCGAGCTGCTGGCGCTGCTGGGCCCCGTGCCGCGCGGCCGGCCGTTCTCTGAGGCCCTGGTGGCGGAGGGGATCAGCCTGATCGCCGAGATGAAGCGCGCGAGCCCGTCGAAGGGCCCCATCCGGCCGGATGCCGGTGTCACCGAGATCGTGACCGCCTACCAGGACGCGGGCGCGTCGGCGGTGTCGGTGCTCACCGAGCCAAAGTGGTTCGGCGGCAGCCTGGACGACCTGGTCGAGGCCCGGGCGGCGCTGCACATCCCGATCCTGCGCAAGGACTTCATCGTCGACCCGTACCAGCTCATGGAGGCGCGGCTGGTGGGGGCGGACGCCGCCCTGCTCATCGTCGCCGCCCTCGGCCGCGAGCGGCTGGAGGAGCTGATGGCGGCCGCCGCCGAGCTGGGGCTGGACACCCTGGTGGAGGTCCACGACGAGGACGAGGTCCAGACGGCGGTCGAGGCGGGCGCGGAGATCATCGGGATCAACAACCGCGACCTGCACAGCCTGGAGGTGGACCTGCGCACCAGCTTCCGCCTGCTGGCCGACGTCCCGGCGGGCACCGTGGTGGTGGCCGAGTCGGGCATCACCTCCCGCGAGGACGTGCTGGAGCTGGAGGAGGCCGGGGTGGACGCCATCCTGGTGGGTGAGACGCTCATGCGGCATCCCGACCCGCGCGACGGCGTGCGGGCCATCCTCGGCTGAGCCCGGCTAGTCTTCGGGACGTGGACGAGGACCCCGCCACGGCCCGCGCGTGGGACCGCCGCCGCACGGTGTGGGCGGTGGTGACCGGGCTGGTCGTGGTGGGGATCGCATCGCTGCTGGTGGTGGGGCTTCTCAACCGAGGCGTCGACAACCGCATCGACAAGGCGATCGAGCGGGGTGAGCGCGCCGAGGCGCCGGAGTTCACGCTGCCGGTGCTGTTCTCCTCGCCGGGCCTGCCGGCGGTGGGCCAGGAGCTCACGCTGTCCACCCTGCGCGGGAAGGTGGTGGTGCTCAACATCTGGGCGTCGTGGTGCATCCCGTGCGAGAACGAGGCGCCGATCCTCCAGTCGGTGTGGAGCCGCTACAAGGACCGTGAGGTGGTGGTGCTGGGCGCCAACGTCCGCGACCTGGAGAACGAGGCCCAGGAGTTCCACGAGGCCTACGGGATGACGTTCCCGTCGGTCCGCGACGGCGAGGGCGACATCATGGGCCGCTACGGGGCCACCGGCGTGCCGGAGACCTTCATCATCGACCGCGACGGCCGCGTGGCCGCCGCGCTGCGGGGCGAGCTGATCTCCGGCAGCGATCGCGGGAACCTCGACAGCTTCCAGCGCGCGCTCGACCAGGTGATCGCCGAGACACCGGGGGCGGCGCCGTGACGCGACGGATCCTCGCCGCGATCTGCGCCGTGATGGTGGCGCTCATCGCCGTGTCGCCCGCGATCGCGGCCGTGGACACCAAGGCGCTGGAGCGCGAGCTGCGCTGCATCACCTGCAACACGCCGCTGGACATCTCCAACGCCCCCAGCGCGCTGGACATGAAGGAGTACATCCGCGAGAAGGCCGAGGCCGGCTGGACCGCCGAGCAGATCAAGGACTCCCTGGTGGCCCAGTTCGGCCGCGCGAAGGAGGGCTTCGACCTGGTGGCGTGGCTGGTCCCCAGCATCGCGGTGGCGCTCGGACTGGCGGCGATTCCGGTGCTCACTCGCGTGTGGGCCCGTCGCGGCGGGAACCGCCCGGCGCCGGCGGGGGCGGATGCCACCGCGGATGAGCGGGCACGGCTCCAGCGGGAGCTCGACGACCTGGAGTACTGAGCGCCGTGCGGGAACCGCATGGCCTTCGGTGTCTCAGCGGGCGGACGTTCTCGTCATGCGATAACGGGCGTCCGCGGTGACCGGCCCGGTCCTCCACGGCGAGCGGGTGCGGCTGCGGCCCGCTGGCCCGGACGACCGGGACGGGCTGCGCGACATCCTGGCCCAGCCCTCGGTGGCGCGCTGGTGGGGGCCCGGGAGCCCCGAGGAGCACGCCGACGCGTGGCTCGAGGAGGACCCCGAGTGCACGGTGCTGGCGATCGAGGTGGACGGCGCGGTGGCGGGCAGCATCCAGTTCCGGGAGGAGCCCGACGAGGACTACCGGCATGCGTCGATCGACGTGTTCCTGTCCGCCGCCCACCAGGGGCGGGGGCTCGGCACGGATGCGATCCGCACGGTCGCTCGGCACCTGTTCGCGGCGCGGGGCCACCACCGGATCACCATCGACCCGTCCGCCGCCAACGCGGCGGCCATCCGGGCCTACCGCTCGGTGGGGTTCCGCGAGGTGGGGGTCATGCGCCGGTACGAACGCGGGCCGGACGGGACCTTCCACGACGGCCTGCTGCTCGACCTGCTGGAGGGCGAGCTCACCTGAACCGGGTCAGGCGGCCTGGCGCTCGTCGGCGGACTCGCGGTCGGTGCTGCGCCGGCGCAGGCGGCCCTTGTTGAGGTAGAGGCCCACGTCGGCGCGGGACAGCGCCCCGTCGATGTCGGTGCGGTCCTCGACCGTGCTGAACCCGGCGCTGGCGCTGAGCCGCAGTTCGTCGCCGAAGCGGATGTCGGAGCACGCGGCCGTGATGCGGCCCTGCGCCGCCTCCACGTCGGTCGCGGGCACGCGGATCACGCACGCGAACTCGTCGCCGCCCATGCGCGCCGCCAGCCCGACGCCGCTCACCGCCCGCGACAGGAGGTTCGCGATCTGCTGGAGCGCGGCGTCGCCCATGGCGTGGCCGTGGGTGTCGTTGATCGTCTTGAAGCCGTCCATGTCGGTGACGGCGACCATCACGACCTCGTCGGGCCCCCGGTCGGCGGTCATCTGCTCGGCGACGGCGAAGAACCGGCGGCGGTTGGCCAGGCCCGTGAGGGCGTCGGTGGAGGCCAGCAGGTCCAGGTGGTCGTGCGCCACCACGATGGTGCCCAGCAGCCGCACCGTGAGGCCGCTGGCGATGGGCGCCACGATGAGGGGGATCATGGAGATGATCCAGTCCACCAACGGCGGGCGCTGGACGGCCATGGCGCCGCCGGTGGCCACCACCGACAGCAGCAGCGACACGGCGGTGATCACCACGATCATCGCCGCGGGACCCCACCGGCGGTACATGTCGAGCAGCCGCCGCTGCCCGGGGGAGAGCTGGAGTTCGAAACCCACGTCCCCTGTATCGGGTGCGCGGCCCGATTCGTTGAGGCGGCCCGGGGAGGGCCGGCACGGCCACCGCGCCGCGGCGCAGGCGTAGGCTCCGGCAGGTTCGCTCAGAAGGGGGACACCCAATGTCGCAGCACCGCTACCTGCTCACCGAGGACCGGATCCCGGAGCGCTGGTACAACATCGCCGCCGACCTGCCGACCCCGATGCCGCCGCCGCTGGCGCCGGACGGCAGCCCGCTGACCCCGGACATGATGACCCCCATCTTCCCGATGGAGCTCATCCTCCAGGAGGTCAGCCAGGAGCGGTTCATCACCATCCCCGACCCGGTGCGCGAGATGTATGCGCTGTGGCGGCCCACGCCGCTGTACCGCGCGGTGAACTGGGAGAAGGCCCTCGGGACCGACTGCAAGATCTTCTACAAGTACGAGGGCGTGAGCCCCGCGGGCAGCCACAAGCCCAACACCTCGGTGCCGCAGGCGTACTACAACGCCCAGGCCGGCGTGAAGCGGCTGTCCACCGAGACCGGCGCCGGCCAGTGGGGCAGTTCGCTGTCGATGGCCTGCCAGCTCTACGGCCTGGAGTGCAAGGTCTACATGGTGCGGGTGAGCTACGACTCCAAGCCCTACCGGCGACTGATGATGGAGACCTGGGGCGGCACCTGCGTGGCCAGCCCCTCCAACGAGACCAACGCCGGCCGGGCGATCCTGGCCGAGCACCCGGACTCCACCGGCAGCCTGGGCATCGCCATCTCGGAGGCCGTGGAGGACGCCGCGACCCGTGAGGACACCAACTACGCGCTGGGCAGCGTGCTGAATCACGTGCTGCTGCACCAGACGGTGGTGGGGCAGGAGGCCGTGGAGCAGATGAAGATGGCCGGCGCGGAGCCGGACGTGGTGATCGGCTGCGTCGGCGGCGGGTCGAACTTCGCCGGCATCGCCTTCCCGTTCCTGGCCGAGAAGTTCGCCGGCAAGGACATCCAGGTGATCGCCGCCGAGCCGGCGGCGTGCCCCACGCTCACCCGCGGCCACTACGGCTACGACTTCGGTGACACGGCGGGCATGACGCCGCTGCTGCCCATGCACACGCTGGGGCACTCCTTCGTGCCGCCGGCCATCCACTCCGGTGGCCTGCGCTACCACGGCATGGCGCCGTTGGTCTCGCACCTGGTGCACACCGGGCTGGTGGAGGCCCGGGCCTACCAGCAGCGCGAGTGCTTCGAGCAGGCCGTCGCGTTCGCGCGGTCGGAGGGCATCATCCCGGCGCCCGAGCCGTCGCACGCCCTGCGCGCGGTGGTGGAGGCCGTGGAGCAGGCCCGCCAGGAGGGCAAGGCCAAGACGATCCTGTTCAACCTGTGCGGCCACGGGAACTTCGACATGGCCGCCTACGAGTCGTACCTCACCGGCCAGATGGTGGACTCCGAGCTGCCGCAGGACGAGCTGGACCGTGCCGCGGCCGAGCTGAGCTCCATGCCCGCCCTGGGCTGATCCGAGGGGGTTTCCGGAGCGCCGGACGGGACGGATCCCGCCCGGCGCCCGCACCGTCGGAAGCGTGAGCTTCTGGAAGGTTGCTGTTGAGCGTTGCGCCGGTCCTGCCGATGACCTGAACCGGAGTCACGACGCGGCAGGGAGGCCGGGTGACCAGCAGCACGCGACAGGACGGGAACGACACACGCGCGGAGCGCCTCGCGGAGGCGGTCCAGACGTTGGCGGGCGAGCGCGACATCGACCGGATGTGCGACGTGGCCATGGATGCCGCGATCGACCTGACGGGCGCGCCGGCCGGGCACCTGGAGGTCCAGGACGGCCACGGCGGCTTCGAGGTGCGGTCGGCCAAGGGCGCTCCCGGTGAGACCCAGCCCACGGACGAGCCGCTGATGGTGGCGGGGGTCCGCGTGGGGCGCATTGTGCTGTGGGGGGCCGACGAGGCCGCCCGGCCGGCGCTGCGCGTCCTCGCGACGCAGCTCTCGCAGGGCCTCGCGAACGTCGAGATGGAGCGCCGGGCCGCCCAGCAGCGTGGGCGTGCACGGCGGTTCGCCGAGGCGGTCCGGGCGCTGCGCGGCGTGCAGCCCACCGAGCAGGCGGTCATCTGCCTGGTCGACGAGGCGCGCAAGCTGGTGGCCGGCGCCGCATCGGCGCTGGTGACCGGGCTGCCGGGCGACCCCGGCCCGGCGGTGAGCCTGGGCCTGGACACCGAGTCCGAGCGGCTGCTGGCCGGCATCGTCGCGGGCGAGCTGAGCTCGCTGGTGGCGCACGGCCGCCCGTGGGCCGGCCCGGTGCCCAGCGACGTGGCGCTGCGTGAGCAGGGCCTGGTGGGTCTGGCGCTGGTCCCGGTGGGGGAGGAGAACGACCGCATCGGCACGCTGGTCGTCCTCACCCGCGACGAGATCGGCGTGAGCCTGGACGAGCTGGAGGCCCTCTGGAGCCTCGCGGACCACGCGACGGCCGCCCTGGGCGCCGCCGCCCTGCGCGAGCGCCTGGACGAGCTGGGCACCGTGGACCCGGCGACGCGGTTCTTCAACGCGCGCTACTTCACGACCCGCCTGGAGCAGGAGACCCACCGGGCCCTGCGGTCGCGAGAGGGCCTGTCCCTGGCGATCTTCGGGATCGACGGGCTCACCCAACTGCGCGCCGCCGCCGGCGACCGCGCGGCCGAGGACGCCGTGTCGGCCCTGGCCGAGCACATGGTTCCGCGCCTTCGCGCCACCGACGTCGGCTGCCGCACCGGCACCGACGAGCTGGCGGTGATCCTGCCCGGCTCCGACGGCCTGGACGCGTACCGCATCTCCGAGCGGATCCGCTCCGGCTTCGCGGCGGAGGCCGCGCTGGGCCACGGCGTGTCGCTGTCGGTGGGCGTCGCGAGCTTCCCGCAGCAGGCCGGCACCGCCGACCAGCTGTCCGGGTTCGCGCGCACCGCCCTCACCCTCGCCCGCCGTCACGGCGGGGAGCGCACCTTCCTGTACGACCGTGAGGTCGCCGCGATGCTCGACGAGGAGGATCGCCGCGGCCGGGTCGTGGAGGAGTCGCTGGTCACCACGATCTCCACCCTCGCGGTGGCCGTGGACGAGCGGCACCACACCACCCGGGACCATTCCCAGAATGTCGCCCGTGTGGCCGCCATGCTGGCGGCCGAGGTGGGACTCTCGCCGGAGGGCGTGGAGGAGGTCCGCCTGGCGGGCCTTCTGCACGACGTCGGCAAGATCGGGGTGGACGAGGAACTGCTCACCCGCTGCGGGCCGCTCGAGCCGCACGAGTGGGACGAGATCCGCCAGCACCCCGAGATCGGGTACCGGATGCTGTCCGGGACCCGGTTGCGCGATGTCCGCACGTTCGTCCGCCATCACCACGAACGGTGGGACGGCGGGGGCTACCCAATGGGTCTCTCGGGGGAGGAGATCCCGTTGGAGAGCCGCATCATCGCCGTGGCGAACGCGCTGGACAGCATGGTCAACGACCGCCCGTATCGGATGGCGATGCCGTTCGATGAGGCACTCGAGCTGATCCGCTCGAAGGCCGGGTCGCAGTTCTGCCCGAAGACCGTCGAGGCACTCCAGCGTCTGGTCGAACGTGACCCGGCGTGGCTGCGTCCCGAGCCGAACGCGTAGGAAAGGAATCCACGCCGATGGGCACCAACATCGCCGCCGCGCACCTGAGCGTCGTGGCATCCCCACCCAAGGTCACGGCCCCCGCGGAGCGGCCCGGGCGCGACCTGCTGACCCAGAAGGCCGTCGCCGAGGCGGCGGAGCGGCTCGCCGCGCCGTCGGCCGTCGTGAGCAGCGTGCTGGAGCTCATCGACGGTGGTTCGGCACCCGTCCGCGCGATCGCGCAGCGGGTGGCGCAGAGCCCCGAGATCGCGGCGCAGCTGCTGCGCCTCGCGAACTCCGCGCTCTTCGGCGAACCCGTGGATTCCCTCGACCGCGCCATCGTGCGCATCGGTGAGCGGAGCCTTCGGGGGCTGCTGCTCGCCGCGTCGACCTACCGGCTGCTGGAGGGCGAGCTGCGCATCTACGGCGTACCGCGCCTGGCGCTGTTCACGCACTCCAACGAGGTCGCCACGATGGCGCAGGCCATCGCGACGCGCCTGTCGGCGCCGGTGGCCCCGCAGGCGTTCCTGGCCGGCCTGGTGCACGACCTCGGCAAGCCGATCCTGGCGGAGGTCGCCCGTACCCGGGCGGACCTGCCGGTGGTGCGCAACGTGAGCGAGGAGCGGGCCGTGTTCGGCACCGACCACGCCCGCGTGGGCACCTGGATCGCGAAGCGCTGGTCGCTGCCGGAGGACCTGTGCCAGGCGATGGAGCACCATCACGACCAGGAGCCGCCGGAGAGCGCGGTGGCCCGCGCGGTGTGGCTGGCCGACCTGGTGGTGCGCGCCCAGCAGGGCGAGGCGGACGCCATCTCCCGGCTGCCCGCCGGCGCGGAGGCCTGCGGCCTGCCGTCGGAGGGCCTGGAGTCGCTGCTCACCGCGTCCAGCGTGGAGAGCGAGGAGCCGCAGCGGCCGTCCGGTCTGACCGACCGGGAGCTGCAGGTGCTGCGGATGCTCGCCACGGGCGCCGCCGCCAAGCAGGTGGCGCTGCAGCTGGGGTGCTCGGTCTCGACCGTGCACAACCACCTGCACCACGTGTACCGCAAGCTCAACGTGACCGGCCAGGCGCAGGCGCTGCTGCTGGCACGTGAGATGGGCTGGGTCTAACCCCGCTCTGAGTTCTCGGACTCGCGGCCGGGCGTCACGCTCGGCCGCCGCCCAGACGGACGCGCGGGTCGCGTCCGTCGCCAGATGGCGCTCACCTGGGTCGCCGTGAGGCCCAGGTGCGCGCCGAGCCTGCGGGTGGGCATCCCCTGCTCCAGCAGCTGGATGACCGCGCGGTCGCGCAGGCGCCGCAGCGCCACGACCTTCTCCTCGGCCTCACGCACGGCGGCGGCGAGGTCGACCGCCTGCTTCAGCGTGTCCGGTGTGTCGGCCATCGGCCCGGAAGGCTGGCAGACCTCGGGCGGTCCGCCAACACCGCGGTCAGCCGGCCAGGTCGAGGACGATCCACGCCGCCCAGACCGCCGCGAATACCAGGACCACGGTCGCGCCGGCCGCGGTGAGCGCCGCGCCCCTCCGGCGTCCCGCCGTCCCGGGGCCGGCCTCGCGCATGAGGCCGACGCCCAGGAGCATCGCCACGACGGCGACGGCCGCCGCCGCACCCGCCCCGATGATCACCACTGGTCGCGTCCCCTCGTCCTGCAGCGTGGTCTACTTGCGGCGGGACGGTAGCCATCGAGGTTGGGTGACGCAATTGACGGTGCTGATCGGCACGGCGTCGTGGACGGACCCCGAGTTCATCAAGGCCGGCTGGTATCCGGACGAGGTGAAGAACGACGCCGAGGGGCGGCTTCGGTACTACGCCGAGCACTTCCCGATGGTGGAGGTGAACGCGAGCTTCTACGCGCTGCCCACCGTGGAGACGGTGGGCGCGTGGACCCGCCGCACGCCCGATGACTTCCGGTTCTTCGTGAAGGCCCACCAGGTCATCTCCGGCCACCCGTCCGAGCCCGGCCGCCTGCCGGTGCCGCTGCGGGAGCTGCCGTTCACCCCCGACAAGCGCGGGCGCATCCGCAAGCCCAGCCAGGAGCTGCGCGACGCGGTGATCGACAGCCTCCTGGAGGCGCTCGGCCCGATGGGCGGCAAGCTTGGCGGCGTCCTGCTGCAGCTGCCGCCGTTCGTGACGGCCGGCGAGGCCCAGCGCGCCGAGGTGGAGCGCATCATCGCCCGGTTCGCCCCGGTGCGCGTGGCGGTGGAGTTCCGGCACCGCTCCTGGGTGGCGCCGGGGGAGCGGGAGCGCACCATGGACATGCTGGGCGCCCGTGGACGCGCCCCGCATCGACGCCGCCTCGGCGATGCCGCCGATCGTCGAGGTGACCGCCCCCGAGCTCGCGTACCTGCGGCTGCACGGCCGCAACGCCGACACCTGGCACACCGGCAAGACCGTCGCCGAGCGCTACGACCACGTCTACACGCGGGACGAGATGGCCGAGTGGTTGGACCCGGTCATCGCGATGGCCGAGCGCGCCCAGGAGGTGGCCGTGGTGTTCAACAACAACGCGAGGGACTACGCCCTCAGGAACGCCGCCGACTTCCGTGGCATGCTCGCAGAGCGGGCCGGCCGCTGAGTCGGGGATTGGTGATGCGGCAGGTCTGGATCGACGCCTGGCAGATGCAGTGCTGCGGAGACGCGTTCCACGTCGGGCAACGGGTCGAGTTCTCGACAATTCCCCCAGGCGACCGCGCGTTCCTCGGCCGTGTCCTTGGGGAGGAACGCGCCGCATGCCTCACGGACCGCGAAGACCACCACGACGTGGGTGGCGGCGTATCGACCCGCATCGTGGGCTCGGTTGAGAGGATCGAGGCGGTCTGGTGCCGCTTCGACGTCAGGGGACACCCGGTCGCCGGGACGACCCAGTTCGCGCTGCGCGAGCAGGCGGACGGGTGGGAACCGGAGGACGACCTGGATCCGACGCGTGGGGAGCCCACTCTCGGCTTCGTCGGCTACGTGGTGACGATGGAGACCGACAACGGTCCGTCGGCCTGAACCCGTGCATGTGACGGGCGGCCGTCGCCAAGCGGACGAAGCGACATCCGCCGGGGGCATGGATCTCCGGCGAAAGCCGCCGCCGCCCTTCCGCCACGGGTCACCGCGCCCTGGCACGTCCGGAGATCGCGGGGTTCTACGCGCGGTTCGGGCTCCCCGAGAACGTCGGGGGATCCCGGCTGATGCGCAGGTCCTCGGACCCGCGGCTCGTTCCAGGAATCTGGATCCGATAGCGCACCGAAGGGAGGCCGAGCCCGTCCTCCGAGGCGCGCTCTGCGCCGTCGGGCCTCCACCCGCCCCTTTCGTAGAACCGCCGCGCTCGCATGTTGCCGCGCAGCACCCACAGCACCGCCGTCCGGTGACCGTCCTCCCACATGCCGGCCAGGGCCGCTCGCATGAGGCTGCGCCCGAGCCCCGTGCCCAGATGCCCGGGCGAGACATAGAGGGCGAACACCTCCACGGTCGCATCCGCCGCTTCGCCGCGCTCGATCCTCACCGGGCCGCGGCAGACGAAACCACACACCCCGTCATCGTCCACCGCCACCAGATTCGTCGATCCCGGGACCCCGGCCTCACCCCGCAGGATCGACGCCCAGGTGACGGTGAGCTCCGGGAGCGACAGGTCGGCAAGCACTCGGCCGGGAAGCAGGCCCCGGTACGCGCGTCTCCAGCCGTCGATCTGGACCCTGGCGATGCCGGCTGCGTCGTCGGGGGTGGCCCGCCGGATGGGTGGCGCCACGTTCATCCCAAGCCGGTGAGTGCGGCGAGGCGAGTCCGCGCTCCTTTGGGACGAGTAAACACGGCCGCCGTGCTCCGAGGGTGTCCGCGGGTCCGGGTCGGCGCGCGGGATGCGCGCAGGCCGGCCGACATCAGTCCGCCGCGTCCCGCATCCATACGGCCAGGGCCGTGCGGCTCCTGAGACCCGCCTTCGCGTAGATCCGTGTGAGGTGGTGCTCCACGGTCTTGCGGCTGATCAGCAGCTCCGCGGCGATCTCGGGGTTCGTCGCGCCACGAGCGACGGCAAGCGCGATCCGGGTCTCCTGCGGCGTCAGCGGAACGTCCCGGCCCGGGGCGGTGCCGAGCCGCTCGCCGGTCGCCTCGAGTTCCCGGGCGGCTCGCTCCGCCCAGGGACGCGCGCCCAGGCGAAGGAACGCGTCGCGGGCCTCGTGCAGCGGGATCCGGGCGTCGCCGGGCCGGCGCAGGCGGCGCAGGTGTTCCCCCAGCAGGAGCGCGGTGCGGGCGCGGCCGAACGGAACGGCGGCGCCGTGGAGGGCCAGCGCGCGGCGGTACGCCGCCTCGGCATCCTCACCGTCGCGGAGCATCGCGTCGCAGCGCGCGGCGGCGGCGCGCGTCCACGCGCACCCGGTGCGGGATGCGGCCTCCTCGAGTGACCTGAGCGCCTCCCGGGCCTCCTGAACGCGCCCCGCCCGCACCAGCGCCTCCACCAGGTCCCCGCCGGACCGGAGCACGGTCGGGTGCGCCACCTCGCGGTCCCGTGCCATGGCGTCCGCACGGAGCAGGTGGCCCGCGGCAGCGTCCGGCCAGCCGGCGCTCAGCTGCAGCAGGCCGCGCAGCGCCGCGCAGTACAGCAACAGCGAGTCCACGCCGGTCGCGGCCGCGATCGCCTCGGCCGCATCCAGATGCCGTTCCGCATCGACCAGGATGCCCCGTCCGGCCTCCACGTGCGCACATGCCACGAGGGCCAGCGCAGCGTTGGCGGGCTGTTCGGTCGCCTCGGCCAGGTCCACGGCCTCCGCCGCGGCCGCGAGGGCGGCGGTCCAGTGGCCGTCGCGGAACTCCACGATGGCGAGCACCGCCAGCGGATAGGGGAGCGCACCCACGGCGGAGGCCGCGCGGGCCTCGGCGACCAGGTCCACCAGCAGGGAACGGAGCTCGGTGTGGTCCCCCAGCCACAGCAGCCCCATCGCCGCGGCGGGAATGAGCACCGGGTGACGGTCGCCGCGTCGCGCGGCCCGCACCGCGGCGCTGAGCATGCGGCGCCCGTCGGCCGTGCGGCCCTGCATCAGCAGCCCCTGGGCGGCCACCGCCTCGGCGGTCAGCCGCTCCGGCGCCGGCGTACGGGCTCGGTCCAGCAGCTCGAGCGCGCGGCCCGAGAGATCGAGGACCGCCCGGGTATCGCCGCTCGGCAGCGCGCTCATGGCCGCGGCCGTCAGCAGCGAGGCCGCCTCCGGCGGATCGGACGCCGCCAGCGACTCCGCCCTGGGCACCAGGACCGCTCGCGCCTCCCGCACCATGCCCGCGCCGGCCAGGATCGCCGCCCGGGCCCGCAGCGCGGGGATCGTCTCGCCCTCGGCGCCCAGCTCGTCCAGCACGGCGAGCCCCTCGCGGTGACGACCCGATCGGGCCATCACGGAGGCGGCCTCCACCGAGCGCCGGGCGTGGGCGTCACGGGCGGGACTGAGCCGTGCGGCCTGCAGCATCGCCGTGGCGGCGGCGTCCGCGGCGCCACGATGCAGATGCCGCCCGGCCGTCTCCTCCAGCGCCGCCGCCGCCCGCTCGTCCGGCCCGTCGGCCGCCGCCGCCAGGTGCCATGCCCGGGCGTCGCCGTCCTCGCAGGCCGCGAGCGCCGCGTGGATCGTCCGCCGTTCCGACGGGGCGGCGCGCTGGGCCACGACCGAGCGCATCAGCGGATGACGCCACGCCACCGTCCGGCCTTCGATCGCGACGATTCCCGCGGTCTCGGCATCCCGCAGACGACCCGGATCGACGTTGCACGCGGCGCACGCGCGCCGCACCACCTCGGTGCGTGAGGAGATCGCGAATGCCGCGATCAGCAGGGCGCGAATGGTCTGCTGAGGCAGGGGCGCGAGGCGCGCGCCGAACGCCCGCTCGATCCGTTCACCCACCGGCAGCGCCGGAACGACGGATGGCAGTGGGCCGGCGCCGTCGGCGGCGGTCCTGCCCATCTCAATGAGGGCCAGGGGGTTTCCGCCGGTGGCGGCCATCAACGCTTCGGCCACGGGCCCGGCGACCCTCCCACCGGCGGCCCGGTTCAGCAGTTCGCCGGCTGCCCGTCGGTCGAGCCCGGTCAGTGCGATCGGCCGCGCGGTATCCGGAAGCGCCGCCGGGAGCCGGGCCTCCGCCCGGGCGGCCAGCAGGAGCATCACCGGCTCGTCGGTGAGCCGGCGGCCGGCGAAGAGGAGGGCCTCGGCGGTCGCCCGGTCGACCCAGTGCAGGTCGTCCACCGTCACGAGCAACGGGGCCGCCTCGGCCGCGGCACCGATCAGCGCCAGCAGGGCCGCCCCGACCGCGTGCCGGTCCACAGGCGCGCCCGGGGCGACGGCGGTCGCGTCGCGCAGCACGCGTGCCTGCCACCCGGGGAGCGCGCCGAGGTGCGGCGCAAGGGAGGGCAGCAGGGCGCCCAGCGTCGCGTATGGCATCGCGGATTCCGGTTCGATGCCGCTCACGCCGGCGACGGTCATCCTCGTGGCCTCGGCGTTCCGCGCGGCGTGCGCGACGAGCGTGGACTTCCCCACGCCGGCCTCACCCAGCAGAACCGCCACCACCGCGCGCCCCGCGCGGGCGACGACGAGCATTTCGTCGAGCTCGACTCGCTCGGCATGGCGTCCGAAGAGCACGCGCCGATCCTACGGGTGACCCCCCGCCGGCCGGCCGGGTTCGGGAGATCCCCGATACCGGGCATCGTCGCGGCCGGACTAGCGTCGCGGGCGTGACGAGCCCACCGTCCCCACACCACGGGCGCTCGGCGCGCCGCGGCCGAGCGGCGTGGGGCGGCGCGGTTGCGGCCGTGCTCGCGGCGACGGCCTGCGCGGCGTCGCCGGCCGCCGGCGCGCTGACCTTCACCTCGCAGGGGGCCGAACTGCTCGTGCGCTCCGACGCGGGCGCCGACACGCTGACCCTCACGATCGGCACGCGCAGCGAGCTGGGCCCGGATCTGGTGACCCGCATCGACGTCGGCGTGCTGCAGTTCACCCTGGCGAATCCGTTCACCTTCGTGACCATCGTGGGGCGTCCCGACTGCCGGTCGTTCGGCGGGGTGGTGACGTGCCTGCGCGATCCCGGCGAACGTGTGAGCATCGAGCTGGGAGGCGGCGGCGACCGGTTCACGGCCACCGGCTTCCCCGATCCGCTCTCGCTGGGCGGGGACTCCGGGGAGGACGTCATCCGTGGTGGTGACGGTGACGACGACATCGACGGCGGACCGGGCGACGACGTCATCCGGGGCGGCGATGGTGACGACGACATCGACGGCGGGTCCGGTGACGACTTCGTGCTCGGCGGCGACGGCGATGACGCGCTGCAGGGCGGATTCGACGACGACGACGTCCAGGGTGGCGACGGCGTGGACACGGTGCGCGGCGGGCCCGGCGATGATCATGTGGTGGGGCAACTCGCGGGAGCACCCACGGGCACCGCCCCGGAACTGGTGGAGGTCGCCACCGGCCTCGAGCGGCGGACGTCCGGGAAACGCTCGCTGAGCCTCATCCTGACCTCCCCGGACACCGGTGCGCCGCCGCTGCGCTTCCCGCGCTTCCCCGGGCAGCCGCTGCGAGACCAGGCCGACCTGGTGGACGGGGGCACGGGGACCGACGCGACGTCCTACGCGGGGTCGACGCGCCCCGTGGAGATCACGCTCGACGGCCTGCCCAACGATGGCGCCGCCGGCGAGAACGACGACGTCCGGGGCGTCGAGATCATCGGGACCGGCTTCGGCAATGACCGGGTCATCGCGCAGGACGGCTCGCCCGACCTGGTGGTGTTCACACACGAGGGACGCGACCGGGTGAGCCTCGGCGACGGCGACGACATCATCGACCCGGGGCCGGGGATTGACACGGTCACCGCTGGGGGTGGGCGTGACGGCATCCTCGCCCGGGACGGTGAGCAGGACCTGCGTCTGAACTGTGGCGCCGGGGACGACCTCATCGAAGCCGACCTGCAGGACGCGCTGGTGCCGTCGCCGTTCGGCATCGTCGGCTGTGAGGTCGCCGCCCAGGCGCCGGCACGCGAGCCGATGCCGGCGGTGCTGGGCCGGCCGCGGAGGGCGCCACAGGCCACCGCGGCGGGAACGGTTCCGGTGGAGCTGTTCTGCGGACCCCGGGCGCGGCCGCGCTGCGTGGGTCGCGTCTCGGTGACCCTCCCCGGGGCGCGGGCCGAGGTGGCGGTGGGCTACGCGATCCCACGTCGGCGCCGGGCCGTGATCCAGGTGCCGTTGCCGGCCGACGTGCGGTCGGCGCTGCGCACCCGCCGCGCGCCGGTCGCCGTCGTCGCGACGGCCGTGGAAGCCGGCCGGCTCGGACCTCGGACCAGCCGGGTGACGTTCCCCATCAGGTCCCGCTGATGCTCGTCCGAGCCGCGCTGCTCGGAGCCGCGCTGCTGCTCACATCGGTGAGCGGGGCGGCGGCCGTGGTGTCACAGGTCGTGGCGACCGCGCCGCTGGCCAATCCCGCCACGGTGGCGACCGCCGGAGGGGACGGGCGCGTGTACGTCGGGACCGCTGCGGGCGGGGTCGTGGCGCGCATCGATGCGGCCGGTGGCGGGGTCCTGCAGCGTGCGCGTCCCGGCGGCGGGCGGGTGAGCGGACTGGCCGTCGATCCGGCCCGGGATCGTCTCTACGACATCGGGCCGGAGCGCGTGCTGATGGCCCGGGACGCGACCACGCTGGATGTCCGTGACCGCCTCGACCTCGCCGCAGGAGGGCCCCCCGGAGGCGTGCCCGTGGCCCTCGGCGTGGAGCCCGGCTCCGGCCGCATCGTGGTCCTGTCGGACGGGGTGGGGGGACGCGGCGAGCTGCTGGTCGTCGAGCCGGACCTCCGGATCCGTTCACGTGTCGAGCTCCCCGGGGCGCCGAGCGGGCTGGCGGTCGACCCGGGAGGCGGCCGGGCGTACGTCACGTTGCGCGGCCGCAGCGCCCTGGCGATGGTGGACCTGGCCCGGCCCGGCACGATCGCCGAGGTGCAGGTCGGCGCCGAGCCGATCGGGGTGGTCGTGCTGGTGCGCGGGACCGGGGTGCGCCTGGTGGTCACGGCGAACCGCCGCGGGCGCGACATCACCTCCGTCGAGGTCCGCGGCGACGCGCTGCGGCGGCTGGGCCGGCGCGAGGTGGGTGCGGTCCCCACGGCGATCGCGGCCGATGGCGCCCTGCCCACCGGTTCGGAGATCGCGCCGCGCGTGCACGTGAGCGCCGCCGACGGGGGTCTGACGGTGTTCCAGCGCAGCGATGCGACGGCGTCCGGGCTCACCACACTCGAACGGGTGGCGCTCGAGGGGCCCCTGGGCGCCGTGGCGGTCGACACACGCTCCCACCGGGTCGTGGCCGCCTCCTCGCAGGCGGGCCGCGCGACGCTGGTGTCGCGCTTCGAGCCGATGCTGCACGGGTTCTCCTTCCCCCAGACGTTCCAGGCCCCCGAGGTGGACCTGGCGATCGGGAGCTTCCGGCCGCCCGGCGTCTACGGCATGTGCGGCGGGGTGGCCTTCACCGCCATCGACACGTTCCGCGCGGGGGCGGTGCGCCCCAACGAGGACGAGGAGCCGCCCACAGCGGGCGTCGTGTTCGACTACGTCTTCCTACGACTGGTCGACAGCATCACCGGGGGATCACCCCCCATGTTCGCCCGCTACATCGACCACGACCGGCGCGGCCTCGACGATGTCCTGGTGCCCTTCACCTCGGTGGTGCTGCAGGAGGGGCTTCGCACGGTGACCGCCCGCACCGCCCAGGGCGCGCTCCCCGACCTGGACCGGGGACGGCCGGTGCCGCTGGGGGTGATCCTGGCGGAGGGTGTGTTCGCCGACCCCTTCCGCGACCACGTGGTCACCGCGGTGGGCCACTTCCTCACGCCCGGTGGTGAACGGGTGATCGAGGTCTACGACCCGAACTTCCCCAACCGCCTGAGCTTCTACTTCACCCAGCGGCGCATCGTGGCGACCGACCGGCAGGGGACGCCGCAGCGCGTGATCGACGCGGCCACGGGCGAGGAGCGGGACCTCACGTTCCGCGGGCTCATCTCCGCCGCCGACGCGTATGCGGCGCGTCGCCCCCCGTGGGCCGACGGGCCGGTCGGCACGCCCAGGCTCCTGCCGGGAACGACGGTTCGGGCGTCCAGATCCGGCCGCGCCACGGTGACATTGCGCTGGACCAGTCCCACCTCGTGGCGCAGCCTGCGGCACGTCGATCTGCGGCTCTCCGACGGGAGCGGGGTCATCGGCACCGTGCGCCTCGACCGCGGGCGGACGCTCGGGGTCGTCGGTCCCTCGGGCGGCGGGCCGTCGGGCGCTCCGGGATCCGCCCGCATCCTGCGACGGGGACCCGTGAGCGTGGACCTGCGGGGGAGCCGGGTCGTGCGAACGGGGGCCGGGGGCCGGACCGTCACCATGCGGGTCGTCCTGCGCCTTCGTGGCATCACCGGTCGCGCCGTGCGGCTGGACGCCGGCGCGACCGGGATCACGGGCAACCGGCAGCCACCGCGCCCCGTGGGACGGATCACGCTGCCGCCACGCTGACCGTGCGGCCCCTGGCCCGACGATCCGACGAGGATCGGCGGTGTCTACGTCGCCGGGACGATGCGGTAGGTCACGCTCACCGACTCGTAGATGAATGGCGGGACCGAACACACCTTCCTGCGGGGCCCGCGCCCCACGACGCGTCGGCGTCCGTCCTCACCGCGGCGCACGATGGGCTTGCGCACCACCCGGCAGTACGGCCCGCTGAAGAAGCCGTAGTTCTGCTCGGTGACGCTGGTCACCGCTCCCAGGGTCACGCCCGTGAGCGCGGCGATGCGGGTGGCCTGCAGGCGGGCGCGTTCCAGGGCGGCCGGGAGCGCCGCATCCTGGGCGGCGCGGACCGCGGCGGCGATCGTCTTCTGGGTCTTCACCTTCGGTGCCTTCACGCGCTGCTGCACCGTGCCGCCGGCGGTGATGGTGTCGAGCGCCGGCGTGGGGGTCTGCGCCCCACCGGTCGCGGAGGCCGAGATGGCCAGCGCGACGGCGGCGAGGGTGACGGGGAGTCGCTTCATCGTGCACCTCTGGTCGGGATGCCGTTCCCACCCCCATGTCCGGCAGTCGACCATGCGTTACATGTGACCACGACAACGCAACCATGGTGCGCGACCGCCGCGCGGGCGGCCCCGTCCGTACGCGTCCTTCGGGGAACCCGATCATCGGCGGGAAGGTGATGCGGACACGGCTCTCTAGGATGAGGCGGTGACCAGCATCTCGCCAGACCCCGCGGCGTCCGCGGCGGATCCGGGCCGGCCCGAGGACGGCCGGTTGCTGTCGCAGATCCGCCCGGTGGGCGGAGGGGACGTGTTCGAGGAGGTGCTGCAGCGCCTCATGCACCTGGTGAAGCTCGGCCTCGTGCCCATCGGTTCGCGGCTGCCCCCGGAGCGCGAGCTGGCCGCGAGCCTCGGGGTGAGCCGCCAGACGCTGCGGGAGGTCCTCCGGTCGCTCGTGCAGACCGGGCACCTTGAGACCCGCCGTGGTCGCGGCGGCGGCACGTTCGTGCGCGACTGGCACGCCGTGCGGTCGGAGGTGGACGCCCGCCGGGTGGCGCGCGGGATGGGCGCGCAGCTCGGCAACATCCTCGACCTGCGCTGGGTCGTCGAGCCGGGGGCGGCGGCGCTCACGGCGCGCCGTGGCACCGAGGACACCGATCGCCGGCTCGCGGAGGGCCTGGCCGCGCTGGCCACCGCGCCCAGGACGACCTTCCCGGCCACCGAACGGCGACCGCGCGATCCGGCGGGGGCGGCGGCCGCCACCGGGGTGGACTACCGCGCCGCCGATGCCCAGTTCCACATGCTGATCGGCGAGCTCACCGGTTCCCGCGCGGTGTTCGAGGTGGTGGTGGAGATCCAGTTCCAGCTCACCGACCTGCTGTCGGTGACCCCGCAGATGGCCGAGGTGCTGCACCACTCCGACGAGCAGCACCTGGCGATCGTCGATGCGATCGGGCGTCGGGACCCCGAGGGGGCCGCCGCCGCGATGCGCGAGCACCTGGAGAGCACGGCGACGTTTCTGGAGGCGTTCTTCGACTGAGCACGCGGTGCATATTGCATAAAGGTCTGTCCTCAGACTATTTTCCTTCCCGAAGGCGCGACCGGCCCTTGCCGGTCTGTCGGGACGGCGCCCCACGACACCACAGGCGTGGAGGGAAGCGGAATGGCGACCACAGCGGTCAGCAGGCCCAGGCTCGAACCGTTCATCCAGCGTCACGGGCTCTGGAACGACGAGCAGCGTGAGGCGGCGGACAGGGTCCGGGCGGAGATCCGCGAGCGCGGTCTCAGGTTCATCCGTCTCGGCTGGGGCGACCAGCACGGGATCGTCCGGGGGAAGACGCTCTCGGTGCCGGAGTTCATGCGCGTGCTGGAGGACGGGAAGGACTTCCAGCTCGTGACGACGCTGTTCGACACCACGAACCATCCCATCGTCGCGCCGTTCGCCGGCGAGGGGCCGTTCGGCGTCGAGGAGATGATGGGGCTGCCCGATGGCGTGCTGGTACCGGACCCCACCACGTTCCACGTGCTGCCCTGGGTGCCCGACACCGGCTGGCTGCTCGCCGACGCGCACCTCAACAGTGGTGCGCCGTGCCCGTTCTCGACCCGGCAGCTGCTGCGCCAGCAGATCTCGCGGCTCGCGTCCGAGGGGTTCGAGTACACGACCGGACTCGAGATCGAGTTCTACGTCACGCGCCTGCTGGATCCGCGGCTGTCGCCCGAGGAGAGCGGCTGGCCGCCGGAGCCGCCCCGCGTGGAGGCGCTGGCCCACGGCTTCCAGTACCTCACCGAGAACCGGAATGACGAGGTCGACGAGATCCTGAGCGTGATCTGGGGGACGCTCGAGGGCCTGGGCCTGCCGATCGCATCGCTCGAGGACGAGTGGGGACCGGGCCAGTGCGAGGTGACCTTCGGCCCCCAGCCGGCGATGCGGGCCGCCGACGACGCCCTGCTGGTACGGACCGCCATCAAGCAGGTCTGCCGGCGCCACGGGTACCACGCGACGTTCATGGCGTGTCCGGCGCTCCCGAACTTCTTCTTCAGCGGCTGGCACCTGCACCAGTCGCTGGTCGACACCGCGACCGGCGCCAACGCCTTCACGGAGCGCCAGGGTGATGAGCTGCTGTCGGAGGTGGGCCGCGGCTTCCTGGGCGGGCTGCTGGAGCACGCGGGCGCGGCGTCGGTCTTCACGACGCCCACCATCACGGGCTACAAGCGGTTCCGTCCCGACTCGTTCGCCCCGGAGAACGCGTGCTGGGCGTTCGAGAACCGCGGCGCCATGCTGCGCGTGATCGGCGGGCCGGGAAGCGAGGGCGCGCGGATCGAGAACCGGATCGGCGACCCCGCCGCGAACCCCTACCTGTACATGGCCTCGCAGCTCGTGGCCGGGCGCGCCGGCATCGCCGCGGGCACGGACCCCGGGCCGCCGGTCTCGGCCGCGTACCTCAACGACCGTCCGCGGCTGCCGCACAGCCTGATGGAGGCGCTCGACGCGCTCAGGGCCGACACCCTGTTCCGCGCCGAGCTCGGCGACACGTTCGTGGACTACATGCTCGGCCTCAAGTCGTTCGAGGTCTCGCGTTTCCTGAGTCACGTCACCGACTGGGAGCAGCGTGAGTACTTCGAGGTGTTCTAGCGCCCAGCACGGGGGCCGGCGGTGACGCCGGCCCCCACGGGTGCCAACGGCGTGCTGCGCGTGGCCGCGGCCCAGGCCCGGCCCGTGTGGCTGGACGCCGGGGCCACCACGGATCGGGTGGAGGCGCTGATCGAGGAGGCGGCGCAGGCGGGGGTGGGCCTGCTGGCCTTCCCCGAGACGTTCCTGCCCGGGTACCCGGTCTGGGTGTGCCGCACCGACGGGGCCAGGTTCGAGGACCCCCGGCAGAAGCGGGCCTTCGCGCAGTACCTGGCCGCGGCGGTGGAGATCGACGGTCCCGAGGTGGCCAGGGTCTGCCGTGCGGCCGCCCGGCACGGGGTGTTCGTCTACCTCGGGATCGCCGAGCGCTGTCCGGCCGCCGGAGGCGGCACGGTGTATTGCACGCTGCTGGCGATCGACCCGGAACAGGGCGTGGTGGGGGCGCACCGCAAGCTGGTGCCCACCCACGACGAGCGCTTGGTGTGGGGTCGCGGCGACGGTCACGGCCTGCGGACCCACAGCGTCGGAGGCGTGCGCACCGGTGGCCTGAGCTGCTGGGAGAACTGGATGCCGCAGGCCCGGCACGCGCTGTACTGCGAGGGCGAGGAGCTCCACATCTCCACGTGGCCCGGGGCGCCGGCCATGACCGCCGACGCGCCCCGGCTGGTCGCGCTCGAGGGTCGCGTGTACTCGCTGGCCGCCAGCGGGCTGCTCTCGCACGAGGACATCCCGGAGTGGTTCGAGTTCGCCCGGGAGATGCGCGGCGAGGATGCCGGGTTCCCGTTCCGGGGCGGATCCGGCATCGTGGGACCCGACGGGCGGTGGGTGGTGGGCCCGGTGGTCGGAACCGAGGGACTGGTGATCGCGGACATCGAGCTGGACCGGGTGCGGCAGGAACGGCTCTCGTTCGACGTGGCGGGCCACTACGCCCGGCCCGACGTGTTCGAGGTGACCGTGCACCGCCGCAGGCTGTCGGCCGGGACGTTCACCGAGTGAGCGCCAGCGCGCTGGTGCTGCAGCACGAGGCGTCGGTTCCGCCCGGCCTGCTCGGTGAGTGGATGGCCATGCGCGGCATGCGCATGGACGTCGTCATGGTCCCGGAGACGGCCTCGCCGGTGCCGGTCGCCGGGTATGACCTGGTGGCGAGCCTCGGCTCGGTGGCCTCGGTGTGCGGCGACCAACCCTGGATCGCCCGCGAGACCGAGATCCTGCAGGAGGCGATCGCCCGGGAGACCCCCGTGCTGGGCCTGTGCTTCGGCGGGCAGTCCCTCGCCCATGCGCTGGGGGCCGTCGTGCGGCCCGCGAGCCGGGCGGAGATCGGCTGGATGCCCGTCGACTCCCAGGACACCGATCTCGTTGCGCCCGGGCCCTGGTTCAGCTGGCACTCCGACCGGTTCGACGTGCCGGCCGGCGGCGCCGAGGTGGCCCGCAGCGACGTGTGCCCGCACGCGTTCACCTTCGGGCCGCACCTGGGACTCCAGTTCCACCCCGAGGTGGATCCCGGCATCGTCGCCGGCTGGGCGGCCGAGGGCACCCAGGATCTGCTGGGCGCGGGTGTGGATCCCGCCGACCTGATCGCGGAGACCGTGCGCCGCATGCCGGAGGCACGGCCGCGGGCGCTGGCGCTCTTCGACGCCTTCTGGGAGCGGGCGCGGCGCGGCGCGTGAGCGCCCGCCCGGATCAGCCGATCGGGGTGAGCACCACCACGGGGAATGGCCGGTCGGTGAGACGGCGGTAGTTCGCGAACCCGGGGGAGTGCGCCACCAGGCGGTCCCACAGACCCGCCGCCTCGTCACCCTCGGTGAACCGCGCTGTGCACGGGAGGTCGGAGCCACCCACCACCACCGTCGCGCGAGGGTCGGCGCGCAGGTTGTGGACCCATCCGGGGTCGTGGTCGCGACCGGCATTGCTGGCGGTCACCACGTAGGCGTCGCCGTCGACGACGAACACGAGCGGCGTGGGGCGCGGCCGTCCGGACCGGCGTCCGGTGGTGACCAACACCAGCACGGGGTGTCCGCGGAAGCGCGCCCACATCCGGCCCCGGGACCGGCGGTACACCCATGCCTGCGCGCGGGAGAAGCCGCGAATCACCGCGTCGGGAGGAGCCATGCGCCCAGCCTCACGCCGGGGGCATGGCTCTGACAAGGGGGTTCCCCCGGGACCGTGCCCTGGCCCGGGGGAACCATCCGGCTCAACGCCGGAAGGCGTCCTTGACCTTGTCGATCGCCTCGCCGGCCTTCTCCTTGGCCTGCTCGAGCTGACCCTCGGTCTGGTCGTGCTGACCTTCGCGACGCGTCTTCTCGTCGTCGGTCAGCGCGCCCGCGGCTTCCTTCACGCGGCCGCCCATCTCCTTGCCCTTGCCTGACTCCATGGGGGTCCTCCCGGTCGTTGTGGGCCGGATGGTTCCCCGGCCCCACGATGGGAAACCGCGCCGGTCGCCTCAGAACCGTCCGTGGCGCCAGTGCGGGGGCGGCGAGAACTCGTGACGCACCCACGGTCCCAGCGGGACGGCCTCCTCGAAGACCCACCGGAGCCACAGCGTCCGCTCCCAGCCAACGTCCCATGGCATGAACACCGTCCACCCGCCGGGCGCCGGCAGCTCGACGTGGGACACGCGCAGCAGCCCCTCGTAGGTCATCCGCACGCCGTCCCACTCCTCGGCCGCCGACGCCCAGTCGACGGCGATGAGCGGTGCGGGCAGCGTCATGTCGTAGAGCGGCTCGGGAGCGTCGGTCACCGGCCGGGGATGGGCGGCCACCAGGCCCGCCCAGTCGTCGCAGGTGCGGATCTCCAGCACCCGCGCCGAGGCGGGAACCGCGAGCCGCCACACCTGCGCGCCCTCCGGCGTGCGGGCCTCGTCCGGGACCGGCCAGAGGTCCCCGTCGTCCATCGTCGTGGTGTGCGCGCCCACCATGGCGCAGGCGAACGGCGGGTACTCGAACGGTTCGGGCGGCGGGGGAGTGAAGCTCGCCGCCGCCGGCGGGTGCATGTCGTGCCCCACCCAGCCCTGGTCAGCCGGTCGGAAGGGTGCGATCCAGGGGTGGGTGGCCATGCCGGCGAGCCAGCCCTCCGCGGCGGTGCGCAGCGCATCGGCCTCGGCCTCCAGCGCGCCGATCTCCCGCGCGCGGTCCCGGCCGATGTACGGCGCGACCAGCTCCGGGGCGGAGGTCATCTCCCAGCGCAGATCGGCGGGGCGCATGCCGTGCACCAGCTCGGCCTGGAGCACCCGCCGGCCCAGGGTGAGCAGCGCCGGCGGCAGGTCCGGCGTGGAGAAGCCATTCGCGTTCATCGCGAGGCCGGAGGAAGAGAGCCCCCGCCCCCAGGAGAGGATGGGAGCGGGGACCAGGCGCCGGGCCCGGATGTCCTCGGTGAGGACCAGTCCCCGCGGCCGCGACCCTCGGAAGGTCCGACGGCGGATGACGGTCCGGCCGCACGGTCCACCGGCGATGCGCCGGGCTTCCGGAAAGACGCGGCCCCGGGTCCGCGGCTGTTGTCACGATAGGACCGCGGCCACCGCACCCACATCGGTGAGGTCCACACGCTCACTCCCCCAGGACGTGCTCGCTCAACGCGGCGGCCAGCTCGCTCCGGTTGCGGACCGCCAGTTTCCGGTAGACCCGGGTGAGGGTGGCCTCCACGGTGCGGCGGCTCACGAACTGGCGGGCGGCGATCTCCGGGTTGGTGAGACCCTCGGCCGCCAGGCGCGCGATCCGCAGCTCGCTGGGCGACAGGCGGGCCGTGGACGAGGGATTCCAGGTGCGGTTCAGCTCATCCTCGGCGCGTCGGCGCCACAGCTCCGCGCCCGTGCGGGCGAACTCGTCGTGGGCGGCCTGCAGGGCGGCCCGCGCGGCCGCCCGTTGCCGACGACGCCGCTCCAGCTGGCCGAGCACCAGCAGCGAGCGGCCCAGCTCGATCGGGAAGCCGCGGTCGCGCAGGGCGGCCACCGACGCCTCGGCCTGCGCGCTCGCCAGGGCCTGGTCGCCCTCCGCCGAGGCGATGAGGGCGCGGCAGCGCAGGCACGCGCCGCGCGACCAGATCCGCTGCAGCTCGACGCACCGGCGTTCGTAGGGGTCCAGCAGCTCCCGGGCCCGCTCCACCTGGCCGGCCAGCACCAATGCCTCCACGGCGTCGGGCACGTAGAACGCATAGCTGGGGTCCGGGCCGTTGGGATCCAGCCGTTCCAGTGCCGGCTGCGCCCACCGCAGGCCCGCCTCGTGGTCGCCGGCGGCGAGCTCGAGCCGCACCAGCAGGGCGACCATCCAGGAGATCGCGGCGGCGGGGTGCCCGGTTCGGGCCAGTTCCATGGCATCGGCCGCGGCCCTCCTGGCGGCGGCCAGATCGCCGTCGAACATGTGGGCGTTGGCACGCAGCATGCCCACCGGCGCCCGGGCGAACGGGCCTCCCGTGTCCTCCGCGACGTCCGCGCACATGTCCGCCGCGCGTTCCACGGCGCCGCGGTCACCGCGCATCGCGCCGAGGTTCCCCAGGTGCACGGCCAGGTACGGGATGTCGCCGAGGTTCCCGAGGGTCGAGAGCGTGCCGATCTCGTCCTCGATGGCGCGGATGGCCTCGTCGAGGTGCCCCGCGTAGCCGCGCAGCACGGCCCGCACCATGCCGGGGCGCAGCTGCACCCGGGACCGGCGGCGCGGATCGGCGATCTCCTGGGCGTGCCGGAGGGCCTCGTCGTCGATGCCGCCAACCAGGCGCCAGCGTGCCGCGGCCCGCATGGCGATGGCCTCGCTGAGCGGCCCGTCCTCGCCGGCCGCGGACGCACGGGCCACCGACAGGTCCGCGTGACCCAGGATCTCCACGGGATCGGCCCCGGTGTAGTGCAGCGCGTGGACCATCACCAGGTGGGCCCATGCGGCGCCGGCATCGTGATCGGCCAGTTGCTCCAGGGCGCGCTGCAGCAGGTCGACGGCGTCCTGCATCTGGCCCCGCCAGAACTGCGCCTCACCGGCGAGCACCAGCACCTGGCCGCCAAGGGGGCCGTCCAGGCTGGGGAGGTCCTCCATCACCTGCACCATCTCCGCGTGCAGGCCGGCCCGGCCGAACAGCTCACATGCCTGCAGGCCGCGTCGGGCCAACTCGTCGGCCCGATCGGGAGGGGTGAGGCGCCACGACCGGTCGGCGAGCTCGGCCGCGCCGTGGGGGACGCCGCGTGCGGCCGCGTCCAGGGCGGCCGCCTCGAGGGTGTCGGCCACCTCTGCGTCGGGGCCCTCCACGCTCAACGCCAGGTGCCGCGCGCGGTGCTGCAGGTCGCCCTGCTCGGTGGCCAGCCGCGCGTGCATCGCGCGGCGTGCGGCGGGCGGCGTGAGCGCCATGATGGCCGACTCGTAGAGCGGGTGCGTGAAGACCACCGAGCCACCGGCGCCCACGGCGACCATCCCCGCCAGCTCGGCGGATGTCGTCCGGGCAGGGCGCGGATGGATCACACGCGAGCCGCAGCAGGGCGTCGCGGGTTCGCGCGGGAAGGGTCGCCAGACGTCGCGACACCGCGGCGCTCACGTCGACCGGCACGGGCAGCGGGGCGTCGGGTGATGGCGGCTCGGCCTCCGTGGCCCGGGCGAGCTCCAGCGCGGCAAGGGGGTTCCCCCGCGCCGCCCGGGTGATGCGGCGGACCACGTCGGGACGCAGATCCCGGCCGCCGCGCAGGTCCAGCAGGCGCGCCACGGCCCTGTTACTGAGCGGCCCCAGCACCAGGCGCCACAGGCGGTCGGGGCGCACGGAGCGCTCCATGGGACGGGGCATCGGGCCCTCGCCCACGCGCGCGGCCGCGAGCACGGCCACCGGCCGCTCATGGGCGCTGCGCACCCCGAACTCGATGGCCTGCGCGCTGGCCGGATCGAGCCAGTGCAGGTCGTCCACCACCACCAGCACGGGGCGCGCGTCGGCGAGCGATCGGAACACCGCCGCCACGGCGGCCGCCACGGTCTGCCACTGATCGGGCACCTCGCCGGGTTCCTCACGGCCCAGCGCCACCATGAGCGCCCGCTCCTGCGTGGCCGGGAGGGTGGCGATGGACGCGCAGGTGACGTTGTCGAACAGCTCGACGAGGGCCGCGTGCGACAGGCGCACCTCGGACTGGGAGGGGCGGCAGCGCAGCACCGTGAACCCGCGCTCGTGCGCCATCGCGGCGGCGGAATCGATCAGCGTGGTCTTGCCGATTCCGGGCTCGCCCTCCACCAGCAGCGCGCATGCGCCGGCGGCGGTGGCGTCCAGGAGGCGGGCAGCCGCATCCAGCTCGACCTGTCGCTCGAGGATCACGTGTGGGGGTATCCGTGGTCGGGAGCCGGCGGGACGCCGGTGGACCTGATGAACTGCAGGAACCGGCGCAAACGTTAGTTGCGCGGCGGTGGTATCGGCAAAACCGGACGTTCCTGTCGGTGATTTTGGAGAATCAAACCACGCGCGGGTGCGGTCGTGCCCGGGGAAGGCCGCGGCCATGAGGACCCGTCATGCCACCTGCTGCTGCGGTGCGATCGCGCTGCTGGCCGCGGGGTGCGGCGGAGCGGACGTCGACCGCCCGCCGCCCGAGGCCGCCGCCACCAACGGCATCGAGCACATGCGGATCCTGGAGGTGCGCGGCGCGTCTCCCGTCCTGCTGGAGTCGTGGGAGCACCGTCCCGCCGATGGCTGCTGGAGCCTGCGGATCCGCACGCGACTGCGCACCGGCGAGCCCATGGATCTGATCTCCACCGTGGTGCGCGACGCCGACGGCACGCCCCGCCGGGTGGACGGGCTGGAGAGCCCGCCGGGGGCGACCGGCGGTGGCGATCCGTGCAGGCCGGAGGGCCTCACCGCCCTCGGCCTGTGGCGGGCGATCGCGGCGTCGGACGGGCTGCGGCGCACCGGCACCACCCGCGTGGACGGCGTGCGCGTCGAGGTGCTGACCGGCCCACCGGACGCCGTGCTGCTGGGGACCCCGACGCCCGAGCGCTCGGAGATCGTGGCCGAGGTCGTCACCCACCCCCCGGGCGCCCGGATGCGGATGTTCTACGACCCGGTCGCGCGCGCTCCCGTGCGTGTGGAGACCCCTCGGGCCACGGTGCGTGCGGAGGCCGGCGACGCCGGACAGGTGGTCCCCGCCCGGGTCCTGCGGTTCACGCTGGTGGAGGAGATCCCCGCGACGCCGGACGCGCTCCGGGTGTTCGCGGTGCCGGCCGGGCGTTAGCGGAGAGAGATAACGGTGTCGGCGTGGATCGCCGCCCTGGCGGCGATCCACAGGCCCGGCGGAGTGGGGGACGGGGCGCCCCGCAGGTTGGGCTCAGTCGCGCGGTGTGGTCTGCAGCGTCGCCTCGATGCCCTCCAGGCCGGGGCCGTACACCTTCCAGATCACCCGCCCGCGGGTGTCGGTGAGGATCGTCGTCGGGAGCCCGGTGGCGCCGAAGGCCTCCAGTGCGGTACCGCGGCGGTCGAGCGCGACGGGCAGCCCCGTCGCGTCCAGCGCGGCGAGGGCATCTGGCGGCGGATCCATGCTCGCGACGATCACCACGGCGGTGCCGGGCCCCGCTGTGGCCGCGATGCGGCGCAGGTCTGGGAGGTCCGTCCGGCACGGGCCGCACCACGAGGCCCAGAAGGCGATGACGGTCCGGCGCCCCAGGAGCGATGCGTTGGTGAACCGGCGTCCGGAGAGTGCGTTCTCGCCGCCGCCCGGCCGCAGGATCTCCATGTCGAAGGCCGGGGCGTCCGGGGGCGGAGAGATCTTCGCCGATGGGGTCGGCCCCAGCGTGGTGGGGCTCACCGCGGGCCCCGGCGGCGGACTCCCGGTGGGACCGTCCGTGCCGCGCGGGAGCGCCATGGTGAACATCACCGCCGCGCCCGCGAGCGCGGCACCGGTGAGGGTGACCGAGACGGCCCGCCCGCGGGACCGCGGAGCGGGCGGAACGACCCGCGCGCGCAGCGCGGCGGCGTCGGGCGCACCTGAGCGGGGAATGGCCGACACCTCGACGGGGTTGGCCGCGGCGATGCGGTCCAGGACGTCACCGGGCGGGGTCATGCGATCTCCTCGGTCGTCGCCCGCGCACCGGCGGGCCGCTCGTCCAGCAGGGCGGCGAGCCGGCGGCGGGCGCGGTGCAGGCGCACGCGTGCCGCCACGTGGGTGGTGCCGAGGACCTCGGCGGCCTCGGGCAGCGACAGGCCCTCCCAGCACACCAGCATCACCAGCTCGCGGTCGGACGCGCCGAGGCGCGCGAGTGCGTCCATCACCGGCATGTCGCCGCCCACCGTGGCGTGGGGTGGGGCGGGCTCCCGGTGGAGCCGGTCGCTGAGGGCGGCCCTGCGGCCGGCGGCGCGGCGCTGGTGGCGAACGACGTTGCGGGCGATGCCGAACAGCCACGGCAGCGGGTCGGCCGGCATGCGTTCGATGGACCGCCAGGCGGTCACGAACGTCTCGGCGACCACCTCGTCCGCCTCGGCCGCGGGCAGGCGGCGCAGCGCGTAGGCGAGCACCGCCGGCCGGTGGGCGGCGTACACGGCGTCGAAGCGGTCGGCGGATGCGGTCATCACCCCCTCCTGCCCGGCGGGCGGCCGCGTGTTACACCTGCCGTCGAGGTCACCACGAGAGGATGCGCCATGGATGCGAGGGACGGCTGGGCGGCGATCTCCAGCGCCCAGGAGCTGCGGGACTTGATGGGGCCGCCGATGCCGCGGGCCGCGGCGAAGGACCGTACCCGCCTGCTGGAGCTCGACCGGACGTTCCTCGCCGCGTCGCCGTTCTGCCTCATCGCCACCTCCGACGCCGACGGGAACTGCGACGTCTCGCCCAAGGGCGACCCGCCCGGGTTCACCCTGGTGCTGGACGACGCCACGATCGCCATTCCCGACCGCCCCGGCAACCGGCGGGCCGACGGCCTGCGGAACATCCTCGCGAACCCGCACGTGGGCCTCATCCACCTGGTGCCCGGCCGCGCGGACACGCTGCGCATCAACGGCCGCGCCCGGCTGCTGCGCGACGCCCCCTTCTTCGACCGGATGGTCGTCGACGGCCACCGCCCGTCCGTGGCGATCCTGGTGGAGGTGGAGCAGGTGTTCCTGCACTGCCCCAAGGCGTTCATGCGGTCGGCGCTGTGGGATCCCGAGCGGTGGGACCCGGGGGCGCTGCCCAGCACCGCGCGCATGGTCACGATGGTGCAGGAGGTCACCGAGAGCCTCGCGGAGCTGGAGGCGTACTACGGGCCGTCCTACGCCCGGCGGCTCTACGGGAGCGCCGGGCGTGACGAAGCGTAAGTATTCGTGGATATCTGTGGGCCGGCCGCAGCGGGTTGGCGGAGGAACCCTTCCCAGATACCGGACGTATCCATCCGGGTTTCTCAACCGGCGAAACTGGAGATAGTCTGGCCCCGCCCCGGGGGCTCCCGGGGGTGACGTCTTCAGGCGGCCGCTTGGAAGCAACGCCTCCCAGCCACATCATCGCCATCGGTGCCTCCGCGGGTGGGCTCGAGGCGCTGGAACGGTTCTTCGACCACGTGCCCCCGGCCAGCGGACTGGCCTTCGTTGTGGTCCAGCACCTGTCCTCGGACCACAAGAGCATGATGGCCGAGCTGTTGAGCCGGCACACCACGATGCCGGTGCTCACCGCGCACGACGGCGCGGAGCCCGTGGCGGACTCGGTGTGGCTCATCCCTCCCGGGGCGGACCTGCTGATCGAGGAGGGCCGTCTGCGGCTGCACGACCGGCCCGCCAAGCCCGCGCTGCACCTGCCCATCGACACCTTCCTGGAGTCGCTGGCCAAGGAGCGGGGCGAGCGGTCGATGGCGGTGATCCTGTCGGGCACCGGCAGCGACGGATCCCGCGGGCTGCGGTCCATCAAGGAGGCCGGCGGCTACGTGGTGGTGCAGGCGCCGTCGAGCGCCCGGTTCGACGGGATGCCCTCCAGCGCCGTCGCGACGGGCCTCGCCGACCTGGTACTGGCGCCGGAGGAGATGCCCGACCAGCTCGTGCGGCTCGCCGGCGGCGGGCTGCCGGAGGTGCCCGCGCCGACGCGCCGGACGTCCTCGGGCACCGCGGACACCTACCGGCTCATCTTCGACCTGCTGCGCTCCCAGGCCGGGGTCGACTTCGGCAAGTACAAGAGCACGACGGTCGTGCGCCGCGTCATGCGCCGCATGGCCATCTGCCGGTTCGACGACCTGAGCCGGTACTGCGCGCACCTGGCGGAGTCGGCGGCCGAGCGGGAGGCGCTGTTCAACGAGCTGCTCATCGGGGTGACCCGGTTCTTCCGGGACGGCGACCTGTTCGATCTGCTCCGCGAACGGGTCGTGCGCCCGCTGGTCGCCCGGGCCGACCGCGACCATGGCCTGCGCGTGTGGGTGCCGGCGTGCTCGTCCGGAGAGGAGGCCTACACCCTCGCCATGCTCTTCCACGAGGAGATGGAGGAGCAGCAGCGGCTGGTCGACGTGAAGATCTTCGCCAGCGACATCGACCGCCGCGCCCTGGATGTCGCCGCCCGCGGACGGTACTCCGACAGCGTCGCGGCGGACCTCACCCCGGCGCGTGTCTCCCGCTTCTTCGAGGCCACCGACGGCGCCCTGCAGGTGGTGCCCTCGATCCGCAGCATGGTGCTGTTCGCCCAGCACGACCTGACCAGGGATCCACCCTTCACGCGGCTTGACCTGATCTCGTGCCGCAACCTGCTCATCTACCTCGACGTCACCGAGCAGCGGCGCCTGCTCGGCTCGTTCCACTTCGCCCTGCGCGACGGGGGCGGGCTGCTGCTGGGCACCAGCGAGTCGATCGGCGACATGGCCGAGCACTGGGAGCGCGGCCCCCGCGGCCTGCCGTACTACGAGCCCATCGGCGATCGCCTGCCGGTGACCGTCCACGAGACGACCGGGCCCCGGCGCTCACGCGATGAGCGGCGCGGGACCGGCCGGTCCGAGTCGTCGCCGTCGCCGGCCGAGCGCGCCGCGGAGGCCCTGTTCACGCCTGATGGTCCCGCGGCCCTGCTGGTGGACGAGGATTTCCGCGTCATCCACGTGTTCGGGGACTCCGGGCGGCATCTGCAGGTGCCGCCCGGAGCGCCGGCGCTGAACATCCTGCAGCTCACCCCGCAGCCGCTGTCGGCCGTGCTGGCCAGCGGGATCCCCCGGGTCATCCGCACCGGCCGGCCGATGTCCTACCACCACGTGCGGGATGCGGGCGACGGGGAACTGGGCCGCTTGCGCGTACTGCCGGTGCCCGGCGCGGCCCGCCGCGGCGAGGTGCTGGTGGTGTTCGACGGCGACCCGGTCGCGGATGGCGGCGTGGCCGCGGCGGACGGCCTGGGCATCGACCGGCACGCCGAGGTCTACCTGTCGGACCTGCAGACCGAGCTGCAGCACGCCCGGGAGGGCAACCAGGCGCTGGTGGAGGAGCTCGCCACCTCCAACGAGGAGCTGCAGGCCACCAATGAGGAGCTGCTGGCCTCCAATGAGGAGCTGCAGGCCACCAACGAGGAGCTGCAGAGCGTCAACGAGGAGCTCCACACCGTCAACGCCGAGTACCAGCAGAAGATCACCCAGCTGGAGGAGCTCTCGGTCGACCTGGACAGCCTGCTGGCGTCGTCCGACATCGGCACCCTGTTCCTGGACGAGCGCCTGTGCGTGCGCCGCTTCACGCCTCCGGTGCTGCAGGTGCTGCCGCTGCTGGACCACGACATCGGGCGGCCGATCGGGCACTTCAGCACCGAGCTGGGCGGTGGCGGGTTCGTGGAGGACCTCCAGATGGTCCTCGAGACAGGGGAGACGCACGAGCGCACGCTCGACTTCCGCGGCGCTCCGCTGATGGTGCGGATCCTGCCGTACCGCACGCGGCGGCAGGCCGGGGTGGTGGTCACCTTCGTGGACGTCAGCACGGTGCAGCGCGCCTACGAGGTCACGCGCCGGGTGCTCAACTCCATCCCGGCCGAGGTGGCGATGATCGGCCAGGACGGGGTGATCCGTCTCACCAACGCCGCATGGGACCGGTTCTCGGCCGAGCACGGCGGTGCCCCGGAACGCACCCGGGTGGGCGCGAACTACCTCGAGGTGTGCATGGCCGACCCGTCGGCGGCGCCGATCGCCGAGGGAATTCGCGCCGTGCTGAACGGTGAGCTGGAGTCGTACTCCGCCGAGTACCCCTGCCACGGCCCGGCCGAGCCACGCTGGTTCCTGATGGAGTGCAAGCCCACCGAGGACGGCAACGCGGTGATCCTGCACTTCGACGTCACGAGCCGGAAGCTGGCCGAGCTGCGGCTGAAGGGCCTGGCCACCACCGATCCCCTCACGGGCGTCCTCAACCGCCGGGGCCTGGAGCAGGTGCTGAAGGTGGAGCTCGACCGGGTGCGGCGCACCGGCGTGCCGCTGGCCGCCCTCATGCTCGACTGCGACGACTTCAAGTCCGTGAACGACCGGCTGGGCCACGCGGCGGGCGATGCGGTGCTCACCGCGGTCTCACGCCGCATCGAGGGGGAGCTGCGCCCCGAGGACACCGTCGCCCGCGTCGGCGGCGATGAGTTCCTGGTGCTGCTGCCCGAGGTGAGCATGGCGCAGGCAGCCGTGATCGCCGAGCGCCTGCGGCTGGCGGTGGCGGCGCAGCCGATGGCGGTCTCCCACGAGGACCTTCACGTGACCGTCAGCATGGCCGTGGCCCTTGCGGATGACCGCGTGGAGCACGTCGAGGACCTGGTGTCACGCACGCGGTTCGCGCTGAAGACCAGCAAGTCGCGCGGAAAGAACCGCATCACCCGCGCCGGGGAGAGCGACGAGGAGGTGCAGGACGTCTCGGGCATGCAGCCGGCGCTCATGCGGCTCATCGAGGACGAGGAGGCGCTGAGCGTCGTCGCCCAGCCCATCGTGCGGCTCGACGGCGGCGGGGTGCACGGGGTGGAGCTGCTGTCGCGGTGTGTGTTCCTGCCCTCGTTCATGCCCCAGACGTTCTTCCGCGCCTCGATGGAGGAGGGGCTGCTCACCCCGCTCGACCAGCGCTGCTTCGGCAAGTGCCTGGAGATGTGCCTGGAGATCCCCGAGTCGATGGTGTGCCACATCAACATCTACCCGTCGACGCTGCTGGCGTTCTCGGTGGAGACCCTTCAGGACTTCGTGAGCGCGGCCGGCGGCCGGCGGGTGTGCCTGGAGCTGAGCGAGCAGCAGATCCTCGGCGACCCGTCATACATGCTCGACCACCTCTCCACCCTCCGCTCGGCGGGCGTGAGCATCGCGATCGACGACATCGGTTTCGGGCGGACCTCGCTGGAGAGCCTCATCATCCTGGAGCCCGAGGTGGTGAAGATCGACCGCGGCTATGTCCGCGGGATCGCCGAGGACCGCGCCCGGCTGAACTGGCTTCGCAGGCTCACCCGGACGGCCCGGTCGTTGGATGCCCAGCTGATCGCCGAGGGCGTCGAGACCGGCGCGGACGCTGATTGCCTGTACGAGCTGGGGATCACCCTGGCCCAGGGCTATCACTACGCCAAGCCCTGCGAGATCGCCGCCCTGGAGCCCATGTTCTCGGCCCAGGCGGGCTGACCCGCTCCTTCGCGACCGTCCGCGGGGACCGGAGCCGGTGCGCCGGCCCCCCGGTCACCGTCTGGCAAGCTGCCGGGACACCGTCCCCGACAGGAGCGCCCGCCGTGTCGAAGCAGGCCCACGAGTTCCACACCAAGGCCGCCGGGAACTTCTCCCGCACCGCGAAGGACTATGACCGCGGGGCATCGACGGCGCGTGGCGCCTCGCGTCGGCCTTCCCGATCCAGGAGTACCCCCGGGTGCTGGACGTAGGGTGCGGCACCGGCTGGGCGGCGCTGGCCATGGTGGAGCGTTTCGGCACCCGCCACGTCACGGGCGTCGACCCCGCCCAGGGGATGCTGGACGTGTTCCAGGAGAAGCTCGGGGCGCTGGATGGCGTCGAGGTGGAGCTGCACGCCCAGGACGTGGAGTCCATGGACGTCGAGCCCGGAAGCTACGACGCGGTCATCTCCTCGATGGCGATGCACTGGTTCCCCGACAAGCACGCCGCCGCACGTTCCATGGCCCGGGCGCTGAAGCCCGGCGGGGTCATCGGCATCCTGTGCTCCGGGGCCGGCGCGGGCGGGGAGCCCGAGTTCCGCGCGGTGCTGAAGGACATCGACCTGCCCGGTGCCTCGGACTGGGACCTGGCGTTCGACACCGTGCTGCGCAGCCCCGACCAGATGGAGGACGACCTCACACAGGCCGGGTTCGAGATCGACGACATCTGGATTGAGACGCGCATCCGGCGCGTCCCGCCGGAGGCCTACCTGGAGCGCATGCGGGTGGTCGCCAGCCACATCTTCGCCGACAAGCTCACCCCGGAGCAGCTCGCCGAGCTGCTGACGGCCGTCGAGACGGGCATGTATGCCGCCTCCGGGCCCCGGGGCTTCCAGTACCAGTTCGCCAAGCTCTTCGCGATCGCCCGGAAGCCGGCGTAGCGGTCAGGGCGTCGGGTCGACGACCCCCAGCTCACGTCCGTTCGGGTCGAGCACCGGGTATCGCAGGGGGCCGGGCCTGGTCTTCGGGAGCAGCAGCAGGAACCAGCCGTTCTGGATCGTCACCCCGCCACCCTCGATCGTGGCGACGCGGTCGCTCACGCGGCCGAAGACGTAGTTCGGGCCGGAGCCGCAGACCGCGAGAGCACGCAGCCCGGGCCGCCGCCGCCCCGGCTGATCGCCGCCCCGCCCACCACCGGGCGCGGGTCGATGAGCGCCTCGAACGCCCCGCCGCCGCGGTCGACGCCGGTCCAGATGCTCCACTCCCCGTACTTGGCGCGATACGTCAGCACCCGCAGGAGGCTCGTTTCGAGCAACGGCTGCTCGCCGGGGAAGACCCAGGCGGGATCCAGGTATCGCTTCAGCGCAGCGGGCACCGGAAGGCCGGCCACCCCGCGGCGCTCGCGGCCGGGACCCGTTCCCCGCTCGGCCTCGACGGTGAGCTCGACCGGGAGCGGTGAGCGGGCGAGGTCGGCGATGAGCCGCGCGTCCGCGTCCGTACGGGCGTCGATGAGGATCGTGTCGGCCGTGCTGGCCGTTGCGTCGAGACGCCCGATGACGATGGCTTCGGGCCATCCGAACGGGAAGAGCGCGAGCGAGTCGGTCCCGCGCTCGCGCAGAGTCCGCCATCGATCGATTCCGGAGGGCGTCAGCCGGACCGTGATCATCCGTCCGGCGACTTCGATGCCGGCGATGTCCGGCACGCCGAGGGCCGGGCGGGACCGCACCAGCCGGTAGGTGCCCCGGCGATCCGCGAGCATCAGCCACCCCTCGGGCACGTACCGCAGCTCGAAGCCCGGAGGCACCTCGGTGCGGGCGGCGCCATCACGGGTCGGGCCGAGCCTGCCGAGCAGGGCGGTGAGATCCGGAGCCGGGCCGACGATCACCCGAGGGTCCCTGGTCGTCGTCAGATACAGCCGGGATCCCCGGCCTCGAGGTGCCTGGCGCTCGGCCACGCGGAGGACGTCGTCGGGCGTTGTGCTCGTCGCGACCGCCGACCGGAGGTCGTGGAGGACGGCGCCGAACGGGGTGATCAGCGGCTCCACCTCGGCGGAGGTCCTCGAGACGGGCACCCAGAGATCGAGCGTTCCGTCGCCGTTCGCGCGCGTGAGCAGGCGAAATCCCTCCGCGGACGCCCGCGCCTGAAGTGCGTCCGCCGCGAGTTGCGGCGCGTCGGCCTCGGACACCCCGGTCTCGGGCGGCGCGGTGACCCGCAGCCGCAGCGCCACTCCCGGCTCGGTGCGGTCCGCGAAGGCCGGTGCGGCGGGTGACGGGTCGCTTCCGCGCGGCGCGACGATGAACATCACGGCGATCAGGGCGACCAGCACACCCACACCCGCGGTCGCGATGACCGGTCGCAGGAAGGCGCGGCGGGGCGGACGTCCCACGACCCGGCCCCAGTCGGCATCCCCACGCTGGACGGGTGTGTGCCGCTCCAGCAGGTCGTGGATGCGCGGGTCGCGATCGTCCGCGGTCATGCCTCCACCTCCATGCTCCGTCGCAGGGATGCGTGGGCCGCGGACAGCGTCGCCCCCACGGTGCCGCGCCGGATGCCGAGCGCGGCGGCGATCCCGTCGTAGTCGAGGTCCGCGTAGTAGCGCAGGAACAGCACCAGCCGCTGGCGCTCCGGCAGCGCCGCCACCAGCGCGCGCACGGCGGGATCCCCGGTCACGGCGTCGGGTGCCGCGCGGCCGTCGCCCATGGGTTCGGTGCGCTGCCGGCGCAGGCGCGCCCAGCGGCGCTGGTTCCGGGCCCGGTTCACCACGGCCCGCCACAGCCAGGCCTCCACGCCGCCCGGGCCCCCGCGGTAGCCACCCCGGGTGCGCAGCGCCTCAGCGAAGGCATCGTGCACGGCATCGTCCGCGGACTCGGGATGGCCGGTGATCGCGACGGCCACCCGCAGGAACTCCCGGTACCGCTCCCGGTAGGCGGTCTCGATCTGCGCCTCGGTGGCGCCGGCGATGCGGTCGGTGATCGGAGCCGCCTGGTCGGGGTCGGCGAGCGAGGAGAAGGGTGCCATCACATACGGATGACACCCAACCCCGCCGCCGTGATTAGCGGGCCGCCAGCCCCGTCGCCCCGTCCGGCAGGCCCGTCTCGGTCTCCACCGCGGTGAGCGCACCGTCGTGGCCGACCGCGAAGGCGGTCACGTCGTCCGCGCCCGCGTCGAGGACGTACAGGAAGCCGTCGTCCCGGCTGAGGGCCGCGTCGATGGGGCCCGCCGAGGTGGTGCCGGCCACCGCGGCCTTCAGCGTCAGCGCGCCGTCACGGCCGACGTCGAACGACGACACGGTGTTGCTGCCGGTGTTGGTGGTGAACGCCACGCCGTGGCGGGTGATGACCACCCAGCACGCGGCGGTCTGGGTGGTGCCCGCGAACCCGGTCACCGTGCGAAGCGTCCCGCCCTTTCCGAGCCGGTACGAGGACAGGCCGCTGCCGAGCGGGGCGCCGCCCACGGCGTCCGACACCACGAGCGTGCCGCGGCGGTCGAAGGCGAAGCCGAACGGGGTCTTCGCCGCGGACGCCGTGAAGGTCGCCGTCCCCGCGCGGCCCCAGCGGTCCACCCGGAAGGTGCCGATGGTGTCGGTCCCCTTCTCGGTGACCACCAGGCGGGAGCCGTCGGGGGAGAATTCGATCTGCGCGGCGCCGGGCGCCGCGGCGCTCAGGGGACGGTTGCTGCCGGGGATGGGCGTGAGGCGGCCGCTCCACGACCGCTTGAAGCCCTGGATGTTGGCGGGCACCGCCGCGTCGCCGGCGTTGAGGACGTACACCGTCCCGTCGTGCTCGGTCACGCTGATCGGCTGGGCGCCGCCGGAGGCGACGTGCGCGGTCTGGCGCAGGTCCGTCCCGCGGGTGCGGTAGGCGTTGACGTCACCGCTCCCGGGATCGACGGCGTACAGCCAGCGGCCCTCGTCGTCGAGCACCACGGCGCCCTGGTTGCCCAGGCCCGCGCCCGTGCCCGTGCCGCCCGTCGCGTCGGAGCCCGCGGGGGTGAGTGTGCCGTCCTGGGCCCGCTCGAACGCCAGCACGGCGTTGCCGTCGGTCTGGTTGCTGAGGGTGAAGACGGCGCCGCCGCCACCGCCCGGGTGAGCCGCGGCGGTGGCGGATCCGGCTGCGGTGACCGCGAGGGCGGTTGCGAGCATGGTGCGCAGGGTCATCTGGGCTCCTTGGAGGAGGTGGTCGATGACCCGATGCTCCGGGCGCCGCATTGCGTGGCGCTTACGCCCCTATGACGGGAGGCTGAACGCCACGCCGCCGCGTTACGGAGCCACGCGGGTGATTGAGGGGATCCTGTCGAGGTCGCGGTCGAACGACGCGACCGTCCCGACACCGCTGGCCGACGCGGCTGCCGCGACGTATGCGTCGGCGAAGTCGACCCGTGCGCTCACGTAGTGCCGGAGTGCGCCGTGGATGACCGTCGGGTCCTCCACCCGGATCGCAGCGAACTCGACGACTGCGCGCACGAGTTCAGCCAGGCGGTCTCGCGGGACCTTGTAGACGGACTCCAGGACGTACACGAGCTCCGCGATGACCACGTCCTCGAGGATGAGGTCGGATGAGGCGCGGAGCAACTCACCGGCTGCCCGCGCCTGGGCCGGCGGATCTCCGGTGAGGTGGCGCACCAGAACGTCGGTATCCAGGTAGGCGGTCACCGCGCGGCCCGGGCGCGCCTGCGGACCTCCTCCCACGGCAGGCCGCGCACGTCGTCGGGGACGGGGACCGAGCCCGCCAGCTCCATGAGATCCGGTGTGCGGCTCATCATCGCCACCGAGTTCTCGACATGGAACAGCAGGGCATCACCGGTCTTGAGACCCAACGCATCTCGCACCGCTTTGGGGATGGTGATCTGCCCCTTCGAGGTGAGGCGTGCGCTGGCGTCCATCGAGGCTCCTTACCGATGTGTTGCGGTAAGGATAGCGAAGTGCTGCCTTACGGCTGAACCGCCGGGTAGAACCGGCCCAGGGCGATGCGGCTCTCGAGGATCGCCCGGTCGGTCCCCTCGGCCGCCCGCCGGTCGCGGTCCACGTCGGGTTCCGGGCCGGCGTCCTCGGTCCATCCCAGGGGCGGGTCCTCGGAGCCGGCGTCCCGCATCGCCTGACGCCACCCCTCCGGCAGCGGGTCGTGGACCTCCACGCCCGCCATCTCGGCCGCCAGCGCCGCCCATGCCCGGGGCGGGGCCATCAGCGGGTTGTAGCCCCCGCCGCCCAGCGCCACCCAGCGGCCGTCGCACACCTCGTCGGCGAGCTGGCGCAGCGTGCGCCAGATCTCCGGGTAGAGGGGCATCGTGGTGATGAGGTGCGACAGCGGATCCAGATGGTGGTGGTCCACGCCGTTCTGGGTCACGATCGCCTGCGGGGCGAACCCCCGCACCACCGGCACCACCACCTCGGCCAGCGCCCGCCGGTAGGCGTCGTCGCCGGCGAAGGGGGGGAGGGCGACGTTGGCGGCGCTTCCCGGCGCCTGCGCCCCGCCGGTCTCGGCGGGGAAGCCCGAGCCGGGGAACAGGTACCGGCCGCTCTCGTGCACCGACACCGTCAGCACCCGCGGGTCGTCGTAGTAGATCCACTGGGTGCCGTTGCCGTGGTGCACGTCCATGTCGATGTACGCCACCCGCTCCATGCCCGAGTCCAGCAGCACCTGGATGGCCACGGCCGTCTCGTTGTAGATGCCGAAGCCCTGGGCCTGGTTGGCCATGCCGTGGTGGGCGCCTCCGCTGGGCGCCAGCGCGCGCACGGCTTCCCCGGTGGCCACCGCGCGCGCGGCGCGGCCGCACGCGGCGCACGAGCGCGCGGAGTCCTCGTGCATGCCCGGGTAGGCGTTGTTGTCGCCGCCGATGCCCCATTGGCGGGCCTGGGGCTCGCCGGCCAGCACCGGGTTCGCCGAATACCGGCGCATGGCGCGGATGAACGCGGGGGCGAACACGCGCGCCAGCTCCTCGTCCGGCATCGCCTCCGGCGGCGCCGGTTCGTACCGCACGCCCGGCGCGTCCAGGATGCCCGCCTCGCGCATGAGCGCGACGGCCATCTGATGGCGACGCTGGTCGGTGGGATGTCCGCCGCCGAAGTGCATGCCCAGCTCGTCCGAGTGGACGACCAGCAGCTCCAGCGGGGTCACGCGGGCGGCCAGTCCAGGCTGATCGGGTGCTCGACCCCCGGGGTGTCGGCGTATGCCTCGCCGGGCTCATCGGTGGGTGTCGCGACCGAGGCCCCGTACGTGGCGGCCACCTCGCTCACCGGGTAGTGGATCCGCTCGCCGGGGCGCTTGGCGCCGATCATGAGGATCGCGCAGGGCCCCGCTCCCGCGCCCACCAGGACATGGGGCGTGCCGCCGGGACAGTGGAGGACGTCCCAGGCGCGCATGGGGCGCTCGACGTCGTCGACGATGCAGACGCATTCGCCGGACAGCACCAGGAAGTCCTCCTGGCCGGTCTCGTGGTGGTACCGGCAGTTCGGCTCACCCGGCTGCAGCACCGTGATGTTCATGCCGGTGTCCCCGAACGGGGCGTCCTGTGGCGCGAACGGGATCCGCACCCCGAAGGGTGGCTCGCTGTACGCCGGCATGTCGGCGACGTTGCGGATGAACCAGCGGTCCTCCACGCCGCCTAGCCCTGAGAACCGGGCGGCGGGGGGTACGGGGGCGGGATGGCGGGGGTACCCTCGTTCTTGGCGGCCTCGGTGATCGCCCCCAGCATGGGCCCCATGTTCGCCAGCGTCTGGGCGAAGTCGTTGGGCACGATCCACATCTTGTTCGAGTCGCCCTGGGCGATCTGCGGCAGCATCTGCAGGTACTGGTACGCCAGCAGCTCCGCGTCGGGCCGTCCGTCGTGGATCGCCTGGAAGACGGCCGTGATGGCCTTGGCCTGACCCTCGGCTCGCAGGATCTCGGCCTGCTTGTCGCCCTCGGCCCGCAGGATCTTGCTCTGCTGCTCGCCCTCGGCGGTGAGGATCGCGGACTGCTTCTCGCCCTCGGCGGTGAGGATGGCGGCCCGCTTGTCGCGGTCGGCGCGCATCTGGGTCTCCATCGCCTGCTGGATGGTGGCGGGCGGGTCGATGGACTTCAGCTCCACCCGGTTCACGCGGATGCCCCAGCGTCCGGTGGCCTCGTCCAGCACGCCGCGCAGCTGCTGGTTGATGTCGTCGCGCGAGGTGAGGGTGCGCTCCAGCGACATCCCGCCGATCACGTTCCGCAGCGTCGTCACCGTGATCTGCTCGATGCCCATGATGAAGTTCGCGATCTCGTAGGTCGCGGACCGGGCGTCGGTGACCTGGAAGTAGACGACGCTGTCGATGTTCACCACGAGGTTGTCCTCGGTGATCACCGGCTGCGGCGGGAACGACTGGACCTGCTCGCGCAGGTCGATGGTGGATCGCACCCGGTCGATGAACGGGATGAGCACGTGCAGGCCGGGATCGAGCGTCCGCTTGTAGCGGCCCAGCCGTTCGACGATCGACGCCTGGGCCTGCGGGACGATCCGCAGCCCCGTGCCCAGCGCGATGAGCACCGCGATGGCGAC
>LNFM01001179.1_pt1 | contig 99191 bp, 112 predicted proteins | sample 596031 | NCBI WGS metagenome assembly LNFM01 (sample SAMN04254537, study PRJNA301005) | activated carbon metagenome | isolation source: dual media filters at the Ann Arbor, Michigan drinking water treatment plant | place: USA: Ann Arbor
TCGCAGGCAATTGCAAACAGCAGAACGTCTCTATTGGCATAGGGTTCAGCCATGCAATGCCCCATTATTCACCCACACGATTGCGCGATGAACCAGAGTTTAAGAAGTGACGGCTGATACACCACACCGCTATTGCCATGTTCGAGAAAGCCGTCGTTGTAATGCACACGACCAAATGCACCCACCTGTAAAGATGCAAGACGCCGGTTCGACAAGCAGGCGAAGCTGTGTGTGCCGAGACCCCAAAAACCCAGCAAACCGCAGTGTTCAGCAAAATAGATCGTTTCGTCCGGTGACATAAACTGTCGAAACATGGTGGTGATGGCCTCCAGATCATTTCCCTTGGCCCGGTCGAGCAAGCTGCGTTCGACTTTGATAGCGGCTGTCAGTTGCGTCGGAGTTTCAACTACTTGCGTATCCATTTTTACCTCCTGAGGATTAGCGCTCCTCAAATAGACGTTGAAAAAAGTACCCCAGTTTTCCGCGCGGCGTACGGCCCCAGTCGTCGGGGGCCAGTTCGTTAAACGTGCTCACCAGTTCCTGGTCACTTACTGCTGGTGGCCGAATCGGCGATATCGGAGCCAGGGTGGGCCCACTCTTCGACTGGCAGACCACGCCGCGCAGCATCTGCACTGCGTCCACCAGCGCCGGTAGATGCGCCTCGACAGGCCTGCTTACCGCATTAAGCCAATGTTTGGCGCTGAGAAAGTACTCGAGTGACGGATTCAGTATCACGTCATCAATACGGAAGGTTATGATCTGAGCTAGCTTATTGTCAGCACGCTCAACCTCCTTTACCACATGGCGCGAGGCGTTGGCCTGCGTGGTTAAAACCAAGACCATGATTTGGCATTCGTCTAGTGCGCGCACGATGCTTTCCCCCCACGAACTTCCAGGCAGGATATCGCGTGGGGCTATCCAACAGTTCAGACCACGAGTCTCGAGGGCACCACACACAGTTGTGGCAATGGTGCGATCTTGCGACGAATGAGAAATGAAAACGTCCTTAGTCATGGCATTTTCTTCATAGATGGGGACTTATTGATAACGAAACTAGAGATCACGAATTATGGGCGAACACATGCGCAACTCGCATACCTCTTAAATGGCACATGGATGACGATTCACACAGAACCAGAGTCAGCAGCGCCGGGGCAGGTCTTGTATCTTGCATCGCCATTTTCCCCTGACACACCAATGTGAGCTTAGGGCCAGGCCTGAGTATTGACTTATTTGAGCTGCCGCTGCCTCGACTGAGCCCGAATCTAACTTTACGAAAACATCACCGGAAGACCGGGTCGCCGAAGAGAGGCGAAGACGATCGGCAAATTACCGACCTCGGTCCATGACAGCACCGCCATCTCCGGCTCGACGCTGAACGATTGGAGCAGCCAGAGTGCACCGAGAAAGAGGGCAATGATGGCAGGCCAGATCATCGAGAGCGCACCAACGACTAAAAAGAACGTGATCGCCGACAACGTCAGCTGGAGCAACTGGCTCTTGACTATGATCATATGGCCCTCCCTCGTTCTCTAGCCCCTAGATTCATTCAGCGGGTCCCCCACAGCTTCTGCACTGTTCGAACAGCAAGGAGCGGGCCATGGTGAATCTACTTATAACGCTGTGAATTTCCACCATTGTACTGTTGTTTGTGAACCAGGGGCCTCACACGACGTATCCATTTCGATTCACCGTGAGTATCCGAATAGATTCATCGAGGTGGGGGACTCCAGAGGAGATAGCCAAAAACGGAGATGCTGATATCTAGAGTAGGCCATGGACTGAGTGCCGTGGCTGCTTGACTGATATCTCCTGTATAGCTTGTCGAGTCATATCTTCAGCTCAGTCGACCTTCACGTGGAGCACTCTCGCGTCTTCGGTAGGTACAGGTGATCGACGCCGCGGAGAGTTTGATCTCATGCGTGATCCCGGCATCCTTTATACCCAGTACCACTAGATGTGGTGGGCTGACAGCCTGGAACACCTATTACTTTTTGATCCCTATCACGCCTCTCAACGAGATGCCCTGCAAGCCTTGCTGGACGCGACATTCAGTCAAAATCCCCAGTTGCAAAGCGCCGCTAGACGGCGTATAGGGTATGGTTAGGGCCTGTTGGTTCTACTTATCACTCGATAAGAACTACCAGGGCAGTTTCGTCATTTTTGGCTGAATGTCGTTCCCTTGTTTCGTGACGGATTTTTCGTAGTGTGAACGGGAACGGCTGTTGCCTCCATAGTCGACTTCAAAACTTGACTCCAGACAGTGGAGTTGCTGCAACTTCATCATTGAGTGAGGTGAGATATGATTATGAAGCTGGTCGCTTTCGTGTTTCTCTTCACTTTCACGGTCAATGGACAGGAATCGAGTCAGGCTGCGGTCACTCAGTCCATTGCCGACAGCCATCCGACCGCGGTTCAATCGGACAATGGTCAACGTTCTCTTCTGGCCATGCTCATCGGGTTCTTGACCCTGGCTGAAGCTCGGCATGCTCAACAGGACAACGAGGCGGGCTCGTATGTTCACAAAGTCGACGGCGACGAGACGTCACTTGCTCCGTCAATTACGCCTATGACGTCGATTACGATCGACACACCCCAGAGCCAATCTTCGGAAGCAGAGAAGGAAACCGTGCGGTTGGAACAACTCCTCGAACAGCTCACGGCTAAAGAGAAAGAGTTGTCCCTTCTGCGAGAGAAGACGACAGCGGCAGCGAATCAGGTGACCGTCGAAAAGACCCGCGCGGAAGCCTTGGAAGCGCAGCTGACCCAAAAGGAGCAGGAACTCGCAGGGCTCTGCACCCAACGGGACACCCACCAGAACATGTCGCAAGAGCTGAACCGGACACGAAGCAGCCTGGAGTTGGCCAGACAACAAGTCTTTGACATTGAGCGGCAATTTGCCACCAACAATGACCAGCTTGATACCGCGATGCAACGGATTGCGGACCTTGACCTTCAATTGGTGGCGAAAGAGCAGGAATTCCAGCTGGCCAAGGCCAACATGGATATGGAACTCGCCGCACGCGACTCGCAGCTCGTCCAGGCGAAACGCCTGCTCACGAGTCTGGGCAAGAGCTTGCCGAAACCGGTTAAACTGCCTTCCTACGCCAAGAATGGGCTGCCTCAGCCAACCATCACAACGGCGCGTGCCACGACTGACCTCACTCGGGTCAGCGAGAGGCTGGCGAGCGCCCTCCAGGACGAACTCAAACGAGGCACCGTGGTGTTAGAACAGCGCGGCGACAAACTCACGCTCGCATTGTCATCGGGTGAACTGTTCGCCAAGGGGCGAGTCACCATGACACCGGCAGGGACCACCTTGGTCAAGCGCATCGGCGTCGCCTTGCGTAAGTTCCGTCCCCAGAGCGTGGAAGTCGCCGGACACACCGACAGCACACCGGTCAAGTACGATAGTCGGCGCCCCTTTAAGGATAACGGTGAGCTTTCTCAGGCGCGCGCCGAAAATGCCGGCAAGGCGCTGATCAAGGGTGGATTAGGGGCCGACCGCGTCAGGGCCGTCGGCTATGCGGACGCACGTCCCATCGCGACCAACGATACGGAAGAAGGCCGGAGCAAGAACCGGCGGGTCGAGATTGTCGTAACCCAGTCGCCCGAACCAATCGCCTTCACGGGTGAAACGGACGAACAACTTGCACGCAACACTCGTGACACATCCCAATACAGCAGTATGGTCAAAAAAGTTTCGAATCGCTGATACTCACCAGACAACCATGTCGGCCTATGAGAGGCCGACATGGTTCGGTCGGTTTCCCACAAATTTGCCCCCGACCTGTTTAGAATCCCGCCCTCTCTTTTATGTGTTGAAGGACTTGCGAGTCACCGCACTGCTTCCCATCCAAGCCGCCACTTGAGGGCATGACGCACCCTGCAGTATCCTACTCGCCAACAGGAAAATTGAGATGACGCCTACCGAAGCCGCAGCTGCCTTGTTCAACGCCATGCCGCAACCTCTCACCGTGTCTCAGCTTGAGGAATACGGAGTCGAGGCATCGGAATCGACCTCCGGCCAGATCGCTCGCGAAATCTTGTCGTTAAATCTGTATTGGATCCTGGCTGCGGTGGATGCGCATATCCCCGCCAAGTACAGGGCCTCCATTACAGAGGACCTGTTGGAGTCTGTCCGGAAGGCGTGGTGGGAATCAGGATGGTGCGGAGCTGGAACCTGGGACGAGTATCAACCGGAACTGAACGACCGGCAGGCGCACTACGCACGCCTAATCGATCAGGAAGGGATCAATCCTATAGGTGTTTGCGCGGAGACCGCGTCACTGATTGAGGATCAAGGCATCATTTCTCCGGAGGACCGAGCAAAGCTGCTCGTGTTGCTGATCGACTATGCACCGGCTTCGGAATACGGCAAGTTGCTCGAAGAGGTGGGATAAACTACACGCTCATAAATAGCGGTGTGACAATACCTTGCCGCTGTCGTCCAATTCGTAGAGGAGCGGCACGCCGGTCGGAATGTTGAGTTCCAAGACCTCTTCCTTCGACAATTGATCGAGCTCCATCACCAACGCACGAAGGCTGTTGCCATGCGCCGCAATGATGATGGTTTCCCCCTTCAATAAACAGGGCTTGATCATCTTCTCATAATAGGGCAACGCTCGCTCGGCCGTATCCTTGAGGCTTTCTCCGCCAGGCGGTTTCACATCATAGCTCCGTCGCCAGATTTTCACTTGCGCATCACCGTACTTCTTGGCAGTTTCGGCCTTATTCAGCCCTTGAAGATCTCCATACATCCGCTCATTTAATGCCTTGTCCTTCTCGATCGGGATGGTCGTTTGCCCGATGGCCTCCAAGACAAGTCTCAAGGTCTCATTCGCACGAGTGAGCACCGATGTGAAGGCCCGGTCAAAGCTAAACCCACGGAGCTTTTCACCGGCTTGTTTAGCCTCCTCGATCCCTTTTGGAGAGAGCGGAACATCCACCCAACCGGTAAAACGGTTTTCCAAGTTCCATTGCGACTCCCCATGCCGAAGCAAGACTAATCGAGCCATCCCAGATCCTTTGCTATCAACTTGAACATCTCATCAGGGGCCAAAGCATACTCAATTGTCGCGCCAAGTCAAGCCTGTGACAGCAAGACCGCTTGCTTGGCTGGTCGATTAGGTGATTGCTCCAGATCGGGCGGGCCTTCTTGTACCATCTTCGTCAACGTCGCCAGGAAGATGATGTAGAAAAACACACCGACCCAGATGACATAGGGCTGCACTCCGCCTGATTCCTTCAGAGCGGTTTCTTGCGCAGCAACATCCATCCGGCCGGCTTTCCTGATTTCACCGATGTGCTCCCGGCAATGCCAAAAGTACAGATAGTTCGCAGTCGCTCCCGCCATGACGCTCCACACAATGCCGGCGGAAAAATCTCCCGTGAGATACGTCGAGACCATCGGGCCGACCGCATAGACAAATGCGTGGAGATACATCTTCCGGTACAAAAACCACAGGAATGAGATATAGAGAAAAGCCGGCCAGTTCCAGGAAAGCGCAAACTTTGGCTGGCCATTCGACGAAAATTTCTTGAACACGGCCAGGTAGTGGTCGGCGTTGGGGCCGACGAATTGGCGCCACAGCGTCTCCTCGCTCTGAACCGGCCGAGCAGTGGGCGCCTCAGAGGCAGTCTCTGCGGCAGTCGTAGTGTCAGCCAGTTTGGCTCCACACTGATGACAGAAACGGGCCTCATCGGAGTTCTGCTGACTGCATTGGCTGCACATCATCATGGCGACGCAGCTTACCACACTCGGAATAGGAGGATACTACCTATCGTTTGTAGCTGATCAGGGAGTGTGGAGCAATCGACTCTTGACGGCAATCCCCCGCTGCTCCGCTTATTGCTCTTCCCATTGCCCCTGTGCTAGCTTTCCTTTCTTTCTTAAGGGGATACGTCGTCATGCCGACCGAAGAACTAAAAGATGATGCCGCCAAATACCTGATGCAGACCTACACGCGCCAGCCGGTTTCGATTGTACGGGGGCGAGGGGCAAAGGTCTACGATCTGGAGGGGCGAGAGTACCTCGATTTTGTCGGTGGAATTGCCGTCAATGTGTTAGGGCATGGTCATCCTGACCTGGTTCAAGCCATCCAACGCCAGGCCGCCCAACTGATCCATACGTCCAACCTGTACTACACCGAACCGCAAGTGAAACTGGCGCGACTATTGGTAGACCATTCGTTCGCCGACCGCGTGTTTTTCTGTAATAGCGGAGCCGAAGCCAATGAAGCGGCGATTAAGCTGGCTCGACGGTACGGGCATGAGCGACATGGGCCCGATCGTTATGAAGTCATCACGATGAAGAATTCGTTCCATGGCCGCACGCTAGGCATGCTCACGGCCACGGGACAGGAGAAGGTTCAGAAGGGTTTCGAACCGCTGATGCCCGGGTTTGCCTATGCCCCGTTCAATGATTTCGGCGCGATCGAGTCCATGGTCAATGAGAAGACTGCGGCGATCATGCTGGAACCGATTCAGGCGGAAGGCGGCGTGCATGTGGCCGACCGGAATTATCTAAGGAGCCTGCGTGAACTCTGCACACAGCAAGACATTTTGCTCATTCTCGATGAAATTCAAACGGGCATGGGTCGAACCGGCACCTTCTTTGCCTATGAGCAACTTGGCGTGGTACCCGATATCATGACCCTTGCCAAAGGTCTTGCCGGAGGAGTGCCGATCGGCGCTTGTCTCGCGAAAGAATCGGTGGCCGCAGCGTTTACGCCTGGCTCTCATGCGTCGACATTCGGTGGAAACCCCTTGGCCTGTGCCGCGGCGCTGGCCGTCTGCCGGGTGTTGCTCGAAGGAAAGGTGTTGGATCAAGCCAAGCGTATGGGCGAATACTTGGCCAAAGGGTTGGCCGACTGCAAAGACCGCCATCGAATCGTGAAGGATGTGCGAGGCCTTGGTCTCTTGCAAGGCATGGAGTTGGAGACCGATGCCCGAGCGGTGGTGGCCGATGCACTCGCCCGTGGCGTGCTCATCAATGCCGCAACCGAGCGGGTGCTGCGCTTTGTACCGCCCTTGGTGATCACGCAGCTCGAAGTGGACAAGCTCATCGACCTCCTCGATATCCTGTTCAACCAACGCCAGACGGCGGGAAAAGATTCACACCACTGATGGCTCCATCAGTCCGACAAAGAATCAGCCGCACGCGCTATACCAAGGACTTGCTCGATGTCGCGACGCTGTCACGGCAGCAGGTCCTCGACTTGCTGCGTTTGGCGATATCTCTGAAGAAGAAGCAGCGTCAAGGCACTCCGCATCGGCTGCTGCCCGGTAAGACATTAGGATTGCTGTTTCAAAAGCCGTCGACTAGGACGCGCGTGTCGTTCGAGGCGGGGATGAACCAGCTCGGCGGCCATGCGCTAGTCCTTCCCATGAGTGACATTCAACTCTCACGCGGGGAGACAGTCTCGGATACGGCACGCGTCTTGTCCCGTTACCTAGACGGGATCGTGATCCGAACCTATGACCATGCGATCGTCGAAGAATGGGCGACGGAAGCCACGATGCCGGTGATTAACGGGCTGACCGACCATAGCCATCCTTGTCAGGCCTTGTCCGACTTAATGACGATTCAAGAGATCAAGGGCCGACTCAAGGGACTCAGCCTGGCCTACATCGGCGATGGAAATAACGTGGCCAACTCGCTCATCGAAGCAGGAGCGAAGGTGGGCATGCGCGTCGTGATCGGATGCCCGTCGGGCTATCTGCCGGATCAGCGGGTGATCGATCGTGCGAGAATGGAAGGGCACACCACCGGCGCGTCGATTGAGGTGCTGGAGAATCCTCTCGTTGCCGTGAAAGAAGCGGATGTGGTGTATACCGATGTGTGGATCAGCATGGGCCGCGAGCGGGAGCAGGCACGACGATTGCGGACGCTCGCCCCCTACCAGTTGAACAAACGGCTGCTCCAACGGGCGAAACCCGACGCCATCGTTATGCATTGTTTGCCGGCTCATCGCGGAGAAGAGATTACAGCGGATGTACTGGACGGCCCACAGTCCGTCGTCATCGATCAAGCGGAAAATCGCCTGCACATGCAGAAGGCCATCTTGACCCAACTGCTCAACCAGAAGAAACATACCGGGTAGGATCCACCATGAAGCCAACATCGATCAAGAAAATCGTCCTGGCCTATTCCGGCGGACTGGATACATCCGTCATCCTCAAGTGGCTGCAGGAAACCTATCGGGCCGAGATCATCGCGTTTTGCGCCGACCTTGGCCAGGGGGAAGATCTAAAAGCCGTCAAGGCCAAGGCGCAAGCGCTCGGCGTGAAGAAGGTCTATGTCGAGGATCTCCGTGAGACCTTCGTCAAGGACTATGTGTTCCCGATGTTGCGCGGGAATGCGATGTACGAAGGCTGTTACCTCCTGGGGACGTCGATCGCTCGCCCGCTGATCGCTCGTCGTCAGGCTGAAATCGCTCTCAAAGAGGGCGCCGAAGCGGTATCGCACGGCGCCACGGGGAAGGGCAACGATCAGGTGCGTTTCGAGTTGACCTACATGGCCCTCGCGCCAAATCTCAAGATTATTGCGCCTTGGCGGGAATGGACGATGCGCTCCCGGCGTGAATTGATCGAATATGCCGATCGCCATGGCATTCCCGTGACCGCGACCAAAGCCAAGCCCTACAGCACGGACCCAAATCTGTTTCATATCAGCTATGAAGGTGGCATTCTTGAAGACCCGTGGAAATCACCACCGGATGAAATATTCCAACTGACTGTTTCGCCGGAGAACGCCCCGAACAAGTCATTGGAAGTTGAAATCGAGTATCAAGCCGGCAATCCCGTCGGGGTCGATGGCAGGAAAATGAGCCCTGCGGCCTTGCTGGCTCATCTCAATAAATTGGGTGGCGCACACGGGATCGGCCGAGTCGATTTGGTGGAAAATCGCTACGTTGGGATGAAGTCGCGTGGCGTGTATGAGACGCCCGGGGGTACGATTCTGCACGTGGCACATCGCGGACTCGAATCCCTGACGATGGACCGCGAAGTCCTCCACTTCCGGGACAGCTTGATCCCACGCTTTGCGGACCTGATCTACAACGGGTATTGGTTCAGCCCTGAGCGCGAAATGATACAGACGGCTATCGATGAGGCACAGAAGGACGTCAGCGGTGTCGCACGGGTCAAACTCTACAAGGGAAGCTGCACCCTGGCTGGACGCAAATCGAAACGGTCACTCTATCGCCTCGACATCGCCACCTTCGAGGAAGATGACGTGTATGACCAGAAAGACGCGGAAGGCTTCATACGGTTGAATGCCTTGCGACTGAAGATTCGCGCGCAGAAACGGAAAGCTTCGTCCTGATGGCCAAGCGTCGCAACGATCCGAAGTCAGCTGGCGGCGGAGAGAAAGCCTGGGCCGGCCGGTTTCGAGAGAAGACCGATCGATTGGTCGAAGCGTTTACTAGATCCGTGACGGTCGATAGTCGACTCTATGGCGAAGACATCGCCGGGAGCATCGCCCATTGTAAGACACTCGAGAAGGCCCGAGTCCTCACGCGGGAGGAAACGCGCGCCATCGTCCGCGGGTTGGAATCGGTCAAACGAGAACTGGATCGTGGGCAATTCGCCTTTTCGCCTCAGGACGAGGATATTCACATGGCGATCGAACGTCGATTGACCGAGATGATTGGTCCGTTGGGAGGCAAGTTGCACACGGGGCGCAGCCGGAATGACCAAGTGGCGCTGGATATTCGACTATACCTGCGCGCACAACTGGATGAGCTGCAGGGGCAATTGACTGAGTTGCAACGCGTGCTGGTCGCACAAGCCGGAGCGAATCGCACGGTCATGATGCCCGGGTATACCCACTTACAACGTGCCCAACCAGTTCTCTTTGCGCATCACCTATTGGCCTACGTGGAGATGCTCGAACGAGACAAGGGTCGAATCCGCGATGCGAGAGGCCGGCTCAATGTCATGCCGCTGGGGTCCGGCGCCTTGGCGGGCACGAACTATCCGGTAAACCGGCGATACACGGCTGAATTGCTGGACTTCCCTGCCGTCACCCAGAACAGCATGGATGCGGTTTCTGACCGCGATTTCATGATCGAAGTGGCCTCAGCCCTTTCGATTGTGATGATGCATTTGTCTCGGCTCAGCGAAGAGTTGATTGTGTGGGCCTCGCAGGAGTTTCAGTTCATCGATCTGCCGGACGCCTTCTGCACAGGAAGCAGCATGATGCCGCAGAAAAAGAACCCTGACGTCCCTGAGTTGGTTCGAGGAAAAACTGGACGCGTATACGGCCACCTCGTCAATCTGCTGACCCTGCTCAAGGCTCTGCCGTTAAGCTACAATCGGGATTTGCAGGAAGACAAACCGGCGCTCTTTGACGCTCTTGATACCGTGGCGGCCTCGCTCCAAGTGATGACGGAATTGATGCGTCGGCTGAAAGTCAACAGAGAGGCCCTGACGCGAGCGTTGCAGGGAGGTGGACTGCTTGCTACAGAACTGGCCGACTACTTGGTCATGAGGGGCGTGCCTTTTCGCGAAGCCCACGGGATCACCGGACGAATCGTGCGGGCTGCGCTTGATAGCGGACGTGACGTCACGGATTTTTCACTGAAGGAGTTCCAAGCATTTTGTGAACGGATCGATAAGACGGTGTTTTCCTGGCTGACGACCACCGCGGCAATCGATCATAAGGGACAAATCGGTGGGACCGCCCGAGGGCGAGTTGAGCAGCGGATCAAAGAACTTGAGCGAATACTGTCATGAGAGTAGGTGTCGTGATCGCATCGGCAGGGCTTCTGATTTCTTGCGGGGTGGTGGGAACACCGGTCGCCCCGGAATTCGTCGGAGTTGCGCCCACGATCGACAAACAGAAACGGCAACATGCCCTGGAGAGAGAGCGGCAGGCAACGGAGTCGACTGAACCGGACCCTACCCTGGGAGGCCATGAGATGGACCTGCCTCCATCCCAGCCGGTCGGAATACGGTAAGCGGTCTTTGGCCTGAGACTGTTGGATTAACTCAAGGATCACGCGATGCATAGCTTTGAATACCACCACGGTGAATTGTATTGCGAGCAGGTACCCGTCAGCCGCGTGGCGAAGGAACTCGGCACGCCCTGCTATATCTATAGCCATGAGACACTCGTCCGGCATTTCCACGCCTATGACAGTGCCTTCAAGAATATCCCGCATCTCATCGCGTTTGCGATGAAAGCCAATTCCAATCTGGCCATCCTTCGCCTGATGGCCAAGGAAGGCAGCGGCGCGGATATCGTGTCCGGCGGCGAGCTATTCAGAGCCCTCAAAGCGGGGGTCCCGGCTTCAAAAATCGTGTTTGCCGGCGTCGGTAAATCGCCAGATGAAATCCGCGATGCGCTGAAGGCCGACGTCCTCATGTTCAATGTCGAGTCGTCGGCTGAAATTCATGCGATCAACGAGGTCGCGGCATCGGTCGGTAAAAAAGCGCGCATCGCGTTGCGGATTAATCCGGATGTGGATCCCAAAACCCATCCCTATATTTCGACAGGGATGAAGAGGAGTAAATTTGGCATCGCGTCGGATCGCGCGCTGGAAGAATACAAGATGGCGTCCTCGCTGGACCACATTGACGTTGTCGGGGTCCACGCCCACATCGGCTCGCAGTTGACGGACGTGACGCCGTTTGTCGATTCGCTGAAGAAGATCGTGACGCTCATCGATGCACTAAAGGGCCAGGGCATCAACATCCGCTATCTGAACATTGGAGGCGGACTCGGTATCACCTATTCCGAGGAGAAGCCGCCGTTGCCTCAGGACTTGTCTGACGCGATTTCGCCGCTCGTCAAAGATTTGGGGTTGACGCTGGTCATGGAACCCGGACGGGTCATCGTCGGCAACGCTGGCATCCTGGTGACAAAGGCATTGTACGAGAAGGCCGGGGAGACGAAGCACTTCGTGATCGTCGATGCCGCCATGAACGATTTGATTCGGCCCAGCTTGTACGGCGCCTATCATGAAATTCGTCCAGTGAATGAGGCTGCCGGGCATCGGACCAAACAGACAGTGGACATTGTCGGGCCTGTCTGTGAATCAGGTGACTTTCTGGCCAAGGATCGATCGCTGCCGGGCATCATGCCCGGTGAGTTGTTGGCGGTTATGAGTGCAGGGGCGTATGGCTTTGTGATGGCGTCGAATTACAACTCTCGACCTCGTGTGCCGGAGGTGCTCATCAAGGGCGGAGAGTTTCACGTGATTCGCGAGCGAGAAACATACGACGATCTCGTACGTGGCGAGAGAATTCCGTCCTTCCTCAACGAAACGGAGTGAATATGTTTACCGGATCTCTTGTCGCGATTGTGACGCCGTTTCGACAGGGCACGGTCGACGAGCGCGCGTTGGCCGAGCTGATCGAATGGCAGATCGCCAATGGCACCAACGGCATTGTCCCCTGCGGAACTACTGGTGAATCGGCCACCCTTTCTCATAGCGAGCATAATCGGGTGATTGAGTTGACGGTCGAGGTGGTCCATCGGCGGGTACCGGTGATTGCCGGAACCGGTTCGAATAGCACCGCAGAAGCCATCACGCTCACAAAACATGCGAAGCAGGCCGGAGCCGATGGTGCGTTGCTCATTACCCCCTACTACAACAAACCGACTCAGGAAGGACTCTATCGACACTACACGGCTGTCGCAGAGGCCGTCGACCTGCCCATAATCCTGTACAACATCCCCGGTCGTACTGGAGTCAACATGCTCCCCTCGACAATCACTAGACTCTCAGCCATTAAGACGATCGTCGGCGTCAAGGAAGGGAGTGGTTCGGTCCAACAGGCCTCAGATATCGTCCAGATGTGCGGTGACCGCCTAACCGTACTGGCCGGCGACGACTCCCTCACGTTACCGATGATGGCAGTCGGCGCGAAGGGTGTGATTACCGTAACGGCTAATGTCATGCCGATGGAAATGGCCGGTCTTGTGAAAGCCTTTGCCTCGGGACGAATCGACGAAGCGCGGCGAATTCATTTTAAGCTTTCCCCCATCTTTGCGGCGTTGTTCTATGAGACCAATCCCATTCCCGTCAAAGAAGCCTTAGGACTCATGAGGAAAATCGACCCTGAATTACGCTTACCGCTCTGCCCAATGGCGCAGGACACACGAGAGAAACTGATTCGCGTCCTCAAGGATGCGGCGTTAATCTAACTTGAGCAAGGTCTAGGTGCACGACAAGATGATCAAGATCATTGTAGCGGGTGCGGCCGGCCGAATGGGTTGCCGACTAGTGTCACTGATCCGCGATTCAACGGCTTTGACATTAGCAGGGGCCTTGGAGGGGAAAGGACATCCGGCGTTAGGAGAAGATGCGGGTGAGACTGCAGCCTCAGGTCGTGCCGGCATTCCCATCACAGATGACCTCTCCATTCTGATAGAGCGAGGAGAGGTTGTGATCGATTTTTCCTCGCCCTCGGCAACACTGGAACATATGCGGACCGTTGCTCACCATCGGCGGGCCATGGTTATCGGGACCACCGGATTTTCAGCTGTTCAACTCGATGAGTTGAAGTCACTGGCACAGCAAATTCCCTGCGTCTTTTCTCCGAACATGAGCGTCGGAATCAACCTGATCTGCAAAGTCATCGGCGAAATGGCCAGAACGCTTGGGGACGAGTACGACATCGAAGTGATTGAAGCCCACCACCGGCTAAAAAAGGATGCGCCGAGCGGCACGGCCCTCAAGATTGCCGAAGTCCTCGCCCGTTCGGTGAGCCGAGACTTGGACCAAGTCGGAGTCTATGCCCGCAAGGGAATGATCGGGGAACGAACGAAAGCAGAAATCGGGATACAGACCATTCGCGCTGGTGATATCGTCGGCGACCACACGATTCTGTTTGGTGGCATGGGAGAGCGAATCGAGGTCACTCATCGGGCCAGTAGCCGGGATACGTTCGCTCTCGGAGCCCTGCGAGCTGCAAGGTGGGTCGTCCGCCAACCGCCTGGCCTATACGACATGATGGATGTTTTGAACCTTCGTTGACCATCTTCCAACTGCGCGTAGACATCGATCCACTTGATGCCTACGCCTTCAATGAATGCACGGGTGGGATGCAGCCATGCAACACCCTCCCGCAGGATATTCAGGTATGCTGTGGCTACCTGAATAGGTCGTGCGTCTAGCAGACGACAGTGAATCCATTACCGATTCTGAAAGAAGAAGGAATGGGCCATGACGCCGGAATTCATGGTTAGCTTCTGTCTAGCCACTGCTGTGCGGAGAGTAGCCGCCGCTGGTTACCTGCGGAGCAAACCCATTCCCCACAGTGAGTCGGAAGGCACTGAGATCAAACCTGACCTCGCAACCCTCCCGCTCGTCAGTAGGTAGTGGTTTGGAGACTGACAGGAAGGATTAGTGGCGAGCCGTAATCGGTCGAGGTTCTTGATCCGCTGCTTTCCGACGACCACAGTTCAAACAGGCAAACACAGTGATCGCAAGCCCGGCGTCCAAATCCACCGCCCGTTCCGGTAACATCGCACCATGGCATTTATCGCATGTCTTCATAGTCGGCACTGTAGCACCATAGAATTGAGAAACCAATACTCCTGAAGTACTGGATGGCACTGACAAGAGTCCCAATGAGACCTATTCTCATAGGCCATTTGCGCTTTATTCATCGGTCTGATTTATGATCTGTAACAGGTCTATTCTTGACAGGCCTACCCTACTCGCATAGGATTGTGGTCAAAATTTTATAACCCACTATGTATAGATTAATCCTAGCCATTTTACTTTTCACAGCTCTCTACTTCTTGCTCCGACAAATATTTCGTGGATTTAACAAGCCGATTGAGGATGGCCGGAAGAAATCAGCTGTACCAGTTCAAGATGAAGAACAAGATCAGATGGTCGAGGATCCAGTGTGCCACATATACGTCCCAAAGCGAATCGCCGTGATCGAGACGATCGGTGCACGGGAGTACTGTTTTTGCAGCCCGGAGTGTGCGGTGAGATTTCGGACTGAGCATCCCGTCTAGCAGATATATTTAAAAGCTACCTGAACTCGTTATCGTGGAAGAAACAAGTCAGTAGTTTCCACAATAAGTTGGCTAACAGCCAGAGTAGGTGTAGTCAGAAAGTTTCTCCTCTTTGTCAAACTTGAGGGTGATCTGACATTGATTGGGAGAGAAATTAAAGAATGGAAGTCCTGATTTTCCTCCGGCGATACGATAGTAGGTCCAGGTCTCTCCACCAAAAAATCTGGAGGCCTTGCCGTCCGGAGCACCCCAGTTCTTTTCGAACCAGCCTTTATCTTTTCCTTGAAGCTCGGCCGGTTTCAGCGATGCCTCAAGATAGGGGTTCTTCCCTGAACAGGCTGGAATGATAAGGGAGAAAAGCAGCAACCAGACCAATCGTTGCATCGTGATATCTCCTCTAAGGCCAATGGGCACTGTGAGCCGCAAAATTCTATCCCCCGCCCGAAAGCCTGTCAAACTTTCGTGTCGACTTCTTGCAGTGGAGTTGAGTTCTCCATAGAATGACCGATAATAAAGGGTATCACCTCACGATCTCTTCGCTAGGAAAGGGACAATTATGAAAATCTATCTCGATACAGCCAACGTCAAGGAAATCCATGAAGCGGCAAGCCTCGGATTACTCGATGGCGTGACCACGAATCCTTCCCTGGTCGTCAAGGAGGGCCGAAGTTTCAGGGAAATGCTGCAAGAAGTCTGCAAGATCGTGGATGGACCGATCAGCGCTGAGGTTGTGAGTGTGGAAGCTGACGCCATGGTGAAGGAAGGTAAAGAGCTCGCCAAGATCCACAAGAACATCGTGGTAAAGTGCCCGCTGATTCCGGAAGGCCTCAAAGCCACGAAGCGCCTGGCGGCCGAGGGAATTAAAGTGAACGTGACCCTCTGTTTTTCACCGACACAGGCACTGCTGGCGGCCAAAGCTGGCGCCTGGTGCGTCTCGCCTTTTATCGGGCGGCTCGACGATATCAGCACAAGCGGCATGGAGCTCATTCGACAAATCTTAACGATCTATAAGAACTATGACTACAAGACCTTGGTGTTAGTGGCAAGCGTGCGCCATCCGCAGCACGTCGTCGAGGCGGCATTAGCAGGCGGTCACATCTGCACAATGCCCTACAGTGTGTTTCAAATGCTCTTCAAACATCCGCTGACCGATGCTGGGCTGAAGAAGTTTTTGGACGACTGGAAGGCGAAGGGGCAGCAGTAGCAGTTGTCTAGTGGGGGTGAGCGTCCGCATTCGGCGGACGCTCACCCCCCACTCTTATTTCAAACTGAAGATAAGTACCTGTTAATACTCTCCTAAGCTACACCGAGTCGATTTCTTTTCTCGCCCTCTGAAACACCGAGTGAAACATCAAGCGAGTCAATTTTCCAGTAAAGGTGTTTTGCTGGCTAGGGTGATAGGAACCCAGCAGGATCACACCCCATGACAGGTGATAGGCCACAGCATGCCCGAACTTGGGAACCGGTGTGGGGATGATTCGCCCCATCGTCCGGCAAGTTTTAAGGTAGTGATCGAATGCAATCTTCCCCAGAGTGATCACGATACGGTGATTTCTCAGAAGACGCACTTCCTCCTGCAAAAATCGGCTGCAGCGTTGAAACTCATCAGGCCAAGGTTTGTTCCCCGGTGGTGCGCACCGCACGGTGGCTCCGATGTAGCAATCCGTCAGCAATAGGCCATCGTCTCTATGTAGTGAGGCAGCCTGATTAGCAAACCCATACCGATACAGGGCGTCATACAGCCAGTCCCCACTCCGATCACCCGTGAAGACACGGCCTGTCCGATTCCCCCCATGTGCCGCAGGAGCCAGTCCAAGCACATAGAGCCGAGCTTGACGATCTCCGAAGCCAGGAACCGGCCGTCCCCAGTAGGTCCAATCACGATATTGCTTCCGTTTCTGCCGTGCAATCCCCTGCCGATAAGTGACCAACCGAGGACAGGCCGTGCAATCAGTGATAGTCTTGTTCAGAACGCTCAAGGCTCGCATATGGGGCGCCAGTGTAACACGGACGGGACCCCTATTCTGCTTGCTGGTGATGAAGTGAGCTGTTAGCATAATTTTTTATTTTGTGACGGCGTGTATCTGGATGCACTAGAGGAGTTCGCGAATGATCATCCGTAGTCTGCAGTCCTTTACTTTCATGGTCGGAATCGGTTTCTGTATCCTGTCAATTTGCCCTTCAGCCCTCGCTACATCGGAAACAGCCGATAATGGCGGCCAAAAATCAGAGACGGAGAAAGATCTCCTCATACCAGATCTGCTGGATTCGCAGGCCGAGCCAGAAGACCGTCTGGTCATTTTGCCGGAAATCAAACGCGAGGGAGAACGGTTCTTTCTAAGTTCCTTTAAGCTGCCCGATAAGATCACATTTGCAGGCGTGTCGGTTCCCTTGGATAACTGGCAAGTAAGAGAGCGGATCGAGTACGAGTTCTATCAGTTTTTGGAAGATCAAGGGGAAAGCATCATTCTTGCCAAACGGACTGGACGGTGCTTCCCTCCTGCAGAAAAACAGTTGGCCGATGCCGGGTTGCCGGACGACCTCAAGTACATGTTGCTGGTCGAGAGCAAATGCATTTCCGCCGCCTACTCGAAAGCAAAAGCGTCAGGTCCCTGGCAGTTCATCCCCTCCACAGGGCGCCGGTACCGGCTGAAGAGCGACGCCGTCCGAGATGAACGTCGGAATCTCGAGATGTCGACCGAAGCAGCAGTGAAGTACCTCAAGTACCTCAAAGATTTCCAGGAGAATGATTGGTTCTTGGCCATGGCCTCCTACAATGCCGGTGAGGAACGAGTCCGCAAGCTGCTCAAGGAGCAAAAAATTACCGACTATTGGAAGATGCATGGTCCACGCGAGACCATGCGATATGTCCCTCGCATCATCGCCGCGAAGGAAATCTACTCTCAGCCTGAGAAGTATCTTGGGTTGACCAAGAAGGACCTTTATATGCCGCTTGAGACCGAAACCATCACGGTGAACGTCAAGGACTCCCAGCGCGCGCTCACCTCGATCGCGGAAGAATTCGGCACCTACCTGCTCGAGCTCAAGATGCTGAATCCTGAGTTTAAGAAAGATCTGCTCCCTCATGGCACCTATCAAATCCGGGTGCCCCGTCAAACCTGCCCCAGTCGCTGTTTTAAGCAAGAGAAAACACCGTAGCACTCACACCAAATGACGCTTCGTTTGCCCCCCTCCCCCGCACAATCACTTCTTTGGAAGCTGATTGCGGCAGGGCTGAAGACAGCCGACCCCTATCTTGCCTTGCTCAATAGCATCTCTCTCAATAAACATTCCTTGCGAGTAGGCCGTCGCACCTACAACCTTTCACATATTGACCGTATTGTCGTGGTCGGTGCCGGCAAGGCTTCGGCAAGAATGGCACAAGCATTAGAGACTGCACTGGGGCCAAGGCTGGACGATGGACTTGTCATCGTCAAAACAGGTCACACACTCGCGACCAAACGGATCACCGTCCTTGAAGCCAGCCATCCAATTCCCGATCGTGCTGGTCTTCACGCGACTCAACGGCTTCTGCGTCTGACACAATGTCTGACGCCTCGAGATCTGCTGATCGTGCTCCTGTCCGGAGGTGCATCAAGCCTGCTCCCGGCTCCAGTCGCTGCTGTGACGCTGCCCGATAAGCAGCGCACGACGCGCCTGCTGCTTCACAGCGGTGCAACAATCAACGAAATGAACGTCGTGAGAAAACATTTGTCATTGATCAAAGGAGGCGGACTGGCCGCATCCACCCAGGCGAAGATTGTGACCCTCCTGCTTTCGGACGTCATCGGCGATGATCTCGGTTCCATCGGCTCTGGGCCGACCGCGGGCGACCCCTCGACATTTGCGGACGCAGTAGGCGTCTTGCAGCGATATCGAGCTTGGCGTGCCGTGCCCGAGGCCGTACGCCGCTACTTAGACCGAGGCCGAAAAGGAGAAGCCTCAGAGACTCTAAAGCCTGGGTCACGACGTTTACGCAGCGTGCAGCATCACATCATCGGTAACAACCGGATCATGCTGAAAGCCGTCGTGCACTCCGCACAGCAGGCGGACCTCCACACCAAATTCGTCTCCCACCCCATCACGGGAGAAGCGCGCGTGGCAGCGAAGCAGTTGACGGACCTCGCCAAGGCGATTACCGAAGGGCATGGTATCTTGAAACGCCCATGTTGCGTGGTGGCGGGAGGCGAGACTACCGTGACGGTCACGGGCCGTGGAAAGGGTGGCCGTGCCCAGGAATTCGCCGCTTCTGCGGCATTGGAGATCGCCGGTCTCCCCAACACATGGGTCGTGGCCCTGGGCACCGATGGAACCGACGGCCCCACCGATGCAGCCGGCGCGATTGTCACTGGAGGCACCGTCGCGCGAGCGAAGAAACTCGGCATTGATCTCCGTTCTTCCTTGGATCGGCACAATACCTATCCTGCCTTGAAAGCTCTCGGATGTCATATCCATACCGGTCCGACAGGAACCAACGTCAACGACCTTTACCTTCTTCTCCTGCTCTAGCTACTATGTTCGGGTATGACCCGTCCCATCATCCTTCCCTTGTCTCAGTGCACCGATCTCTATCTTGTGGGAGGCAAGGCCGTTGGGCTTGCTCGCCTCATTGCGGCCGACTTCTCTGTTCCTCAAGGATTTTGCATCACGACAGAGGCCTATATACAGTGCCTGCATGCGTCAGGGTTTATTGAGCATGAGGAGTGGCAGAAGGCCTACGCATTATCAGGAAACGAGCGAGCGTCGGCGCTGGCCGACTGTCGGATTCGTATTGGACGGATAGAGACTCCCCAACTTGCCGCTCAATGTCTGACTGCGCTCCAAGCTCTTAATCAGCCACCGAACGAGCGCTGGGCTGTCCGGTCTTCGGCCACGAATGAGGATATGGCTCATACCAGCTTCGCAGGGCTCTATCGCACACACCTGGGCGTGGCTCTCTTCGATATTGATACTGCGATCAAAGACCTCTGGGCCTCGCTCTGGGAAGAACGAGTGGTGAGCTACCAGGTTCGGCAGAGCAACCACACGGCTCCGAGAATGGCAGTGGTGGTCCAACCGATGGTCGAGGCGCAATCGGCCGGAGTCGCCTATTCCATACATCCCGTGACCGGACGATCGAATCAGGTGATGATTAACGCCGTACCTGGACTCGCAGTGCCACTGGTCGACGGCACGGTCAAGCCGGACCAGTATGTTGTGGAAATGACAGACGAGGGGCAACCGACTTGGGTTCGTCGACGCATTCTTGCCCGTAAGTCTGACCGCCTGATGGTGTCGAAAGAGGGACTGCGCACCGATCCGCTCAGCGGAGCGACCACACTCCAATCGTCACTCACTGATGTTCAGCTCTTTTCTCTCGCACGGACTGCCAAACACATCGAACGAGCCTTCGGACAGCCAATGGATCTCGAATGGGCGTTTGATACCCGACAATTGTGGATTTTGCAAGCCAGACCGATTACCGCCATTCGCCCTTCCTCCGATCTCACCAATGATGACTGCGAGTGGTCGCGTACGAATTTCAAAGAGACGCTGCCTGAACTGCCGAGCCTGCTGAGCCTCTCATTTCTTGAACGGTTCATGGACACCTACATCCTCTCGCACTATCAAAGACTTGGATGCCGTATCCCCAACGGGCTCACGTCAGTCCGAGTGCTCAAAGGACGCCCTTATCTAAACGTCACGCTCTTCCATATCTTAATTGCTCAACTTCGTGGAGACCCCTCCATGAACACCGAGCAAATGGGCGGTGAACCACTGCAGACCATACCACGAGTCCAGCCACTCGGTTGGCTAGCCTTTGTCCGCGCGGGATGGATGATGTGGGCAGAGATGCGGCGGGTGCAACGGCACGGCCCTCGGGTATTTGAGGAAATGAAGGCGCTGGCCGCAACATATCGTCGTGATCACATTCTTCACCTCTCAGTACAGGAACTCGTGCCCGAGCTCGACAAGCTCGGCCCCTGGTTGGAGGGCCGTGAAGTCACGTTTGGCATTGTCGGGGGAGTTGGACAATGCCTACAGATTTTCAGTCAATGCCTGCCTCGGTGGCTCGGTCCAGACTGGCAGTGTCTGCTGAATGCTGCCCTCCAAGGACAAGGGACCGTCATCAGCGCCCAGCAGATTCTTCGGCTCGCTGAGCTCACAGACATCGCCAGAAATGAAGCAGTGGCGAACGCATTTCTTATATCCGAACCATGGAACCCATCGACGTTTCGGATGGCTCTCGCCAACACCACATTTCTGCTTGCCTTCGACAGATACCTGGAGGATTATGGCCATCGCGCGGTTGGCGAATCAGACGTCATGGCCCCGCGTCTCGCCGACAACCCGGAATCGATCCTCTCTATCTTGCGTGCCCAACTGATCTCCGCCGCTCCTTCTCAAAAAACCATTCGCTCGCGCCAAGACAAGACGAGAGCCGCTGCACTGGACCAGATCAAACGGCGAATCGGCTGGCGTCTGGACAGATGGGCCCTCTTCTTGTGGTGTTACCGTAGATTGGGCCGGTTTTTTGCTCTGCGTGAAGCCAACCGGCACCACCTGATGTATTACTCAATCGCGATTCGCACCCTCTTGTTGCGCCTCGGAGAACTACTGGTCGAGCGGGGTCAGCTCAACCAACGTGACGATATCTTTTTTTTGACGATCAGCGATCGAGCCGACCTGTTGGCTGGAAGCACGCGAGACTGGAAAGCTGAGATTCGGGCGCGGCGAACTGAGCATGAGCACAACGCAAAATTTGAAGTTCCTGACACCGTCTGCGACTGGGAAACTGCAAGCGAACAGACCATGACCTCTGATAAATCTGAACAGAATGGCATCTTGTCGGGCATGCCGATTAGCGTGGGAACCGTGGCAGGTCTAGTTCGAACGATCCGTTCAGCGGCAGATTGGGGCAGGGTGAGGCCAGGGGAGATTCTGGTGGTCTCCGTTATCGATCCCGGCTTGGCTCCTCTCTTCGGTCTTGCTGGAGGCCTGATCGCAGAAATGGGCGGTACACTATCTCACGGAGCCATCATTGCGCGCGAATATGGACTCCCAACCATCGCCAATGTTGCAGGCGCCATGACACAACTGGTTGATGGAATGCAGGTCTCCATTGATGCCGGATCAGGGACCATTCGTATAGAGCCATTTCCATAACTTGCCATTGACTAGAGCTGATCGATCCAGGCCTTCTGCTCCTTGACCTTTTTCAATTCCTTGCGTAGTCTTCGTTCAAATTTTGAGTCTTCACGCTATATGTAGCGGTTCATTGCATTGTGACTGGTGACATGGATCAATCACTCGTTGACATCATCCCCCTCGCGATCGGTTTCGGGGCAGGACTGCTCCTGGGCGGGGTGTTTGCCGGGCTGTGGATCACCAGTCGTCTCCGACCTCAGGCTCAGCGGGCGGAAGCAATGGTGGATGAACTGCGAAGACAGGTGGACCAAGAACGAGACGCGATTGCTTCTCTCCGCTACGAGTTGTCCGACGCTCAACACGCACGGGTCACTGCGGAAACCAGAATGGAGGACGCCGCTCGCCAGCTCACAGACCAGAAGGTCCTCATTGATCACACGCGTCAGGAACTCATGGGGTCATTCCAAGCTCTATCCGGCGAAGCGTTGAAGCAAAATAACGAGGCATTCTTGAAGCTCGCCGCCGTGTCGTTTGAAAGCCTTCACGTCAAAGCAGAGGGTGACTTGGTGCAACGGCAACAGGCTGTCGATGCCCTGGTCCGCCCACTTCAAGAATCCCTGCAACGCTACGATGAACAGTTGCGCTTGTTGGAGCAATCTCGGCAGTCGGCCTACGGTGGATTGGATCAACATTTGAAGTCGCTAGCGGAATCGCAGCAACGGTTGCAGCTGGAGACTGGAAACTTAGTCAAGGCCTTACGGGCTCCAACCGTGCGAGGCCAATGGGGCGAGTTGACGCTGAAGCGAGTCGCTGAGTTGGCAGGCATGGTCGACCACTGCGATTTTATCGAACAACCATCCGTCACGGGCGACGATGGGCGTTTCCGACCGGATATGGTCGTGCAGTTGCCTGGCGGACGCCAAATTATCGTGGATGCGAAGACCGTGCTGTCTGCTTACCTCGATGCCCATGAAGCCCAGAGCGAGGCCCAACAGCTGGAAGCCTTGCGTCGCCACGCAGCCCAGGTGAAGAGCCGTATGGACGAGTTGTCGCTAAAAGCGTACTGGACACAGTTCGACCGTGCACCGGAATTTGTTGTGCTGTTTCTCCCGGGTGAGCAATTCCTCGGTGCGGCGCTTGACCAGAACCCCCGACTCATTGAAGAGGGATTCGCAAACGGAATCGTGTTGGCGACCCCAGCGACACTCATTGCCTTACTCCGTGCAGTCGCGTACGGCTGGCGTCAAGAACGAATGACCGCCCATGCAGAAGAAGCCGGTCAGTTAGGCAAAGAACTGTATGAACGCATGGCGGTACTGGCTGAACATATGAACGACGTGGGCCAGGCTCTTGGGAAAAGTGTGTCAGCGTATAACCGAGCCGTCGGTTCTCTTGAAACACGCATTCTTCCCGCAGCCCGGCGTTTCAAAGAATTGGGCGTCTCGTCGGATCGGGAAATCCCGATACTGGAGTCGACGGAAGTGGTTCCGCGTAAGACCTTGCCGTTTGATATCGAATGAAGGAGCAGCATGACCGACGAACAAGCCATGGTTGAAGCATTTCACAGTAAGTTCGAGATTGTGGCACAAACAGCCCCGATGGATGTGAGTGAAGAGACGAAACACCTTCGCGTTCGACTCATTCAGGAAGAGTTCGATGAATTGAAGGAAGCCATGGCCTCGGGAAATCTTGCTGAGGTGGCCAAAGAAATGGCAGATCTTCTGTATGTGACCTATGGAACTGCGGTTTCTTACGGGATCGATATGCAACCGGTGTTTCAGGAAGTCCATCGGTCGAATCTGAGCAAAATCGGCGGCTACAAGCGGGCGGATGGAAAATGGGTGAAGCCCCCCACCTATTCACCGGCGAATATCGAACCGATTTTGGCGGTCCAACAGAAGCAACGACCGGCGGAGCGTCTATCGGTGCATGATGCCGCCGGTGTGCCCCAGAGTTCATGAGAGATCCACACTGCCCAAGTTGCGGAACCCCCTTCGTCCGAGTCGTCTATGACGAGGGAACTATGGAGCGAATTTTGAATCGCTTCAGGATGTTCTCATTCCGGTGCCAACTCTGCACCGCACGCTTCCGTGTCTATCGGGCCCAGCCCCCAGGCCAGACCTCCATCGCGGATCGCCGGCAATACAAACGATTGCCCGTGTCGTTCAGGGCCAACCTCCTCGCAGAGAACGCCAGGCGGATGGACAATCGCGTGACGGATATCTCCATGGGAGGTTGCACGCTCGAAACGACAGCAACCTTACCTCAGGGCTCGTTTATCGAGCTGGTCATCAAACCGGCTTCCAATGAAGAACCGATTAAGATTGGGACAGCTATGGTGTGTTCTTCGCGACCAGAATCGATGGGCATCCGATTTCTCGAAATGGTCGCGGATGACAAGAACCGCCTCAGTCAGGTCATCCTCAGCTTGCTGGTTGGACAAAGCCTCCAGACGAATCTCCTCTCGTGAAGGCGCCTCGCTCTATTTGGAAGACCGCCGAGGCAGGGTGACCAAAAGATTGTCGATAAGCCGAACGGATCCTATCCGCACCGCGCCAAGCAGCACAACTCGCGACGTGACAACGGACAGAGGTTCCAACGTAGATGGATTGCACACTGCCAGATAGTCGATCGTGATGGCCGGTTCTTTCTTGAGAACATGAGCCATCACTGACTGTACGGCTTCACCATCGGTGACGCCTCTCCGAACCGTCTCGGCACCGGCTCGCAGGCTCTTGTACAGCGTGATGGCGCGCGTTCGTTCCTCTTGCGACAGATAGACATTGCGTGAGCTCATCGCCAGCCCATCCGCTTCGCGCACGGTCGGATACACGATAATCTCCACCCCGAGGCTCAGATCATTCACCAACTGCCGGACCAGTGCCGATTGCTGGAAATCTTTCTGTCCGAAAAGTGCAACCTGAGGGCGGACAATTCCAAAAAGCTTCGTCACAACAGTCGCAACACCGGAAAAATGATGAGGACGGATCTCCCCTTCCCACCGTCGTGCGATTGTCGAAAGTGTGACCACTGTTTGAAATCCGTTCGGGTACATCGCTTCCGCAGTCGGTTCAAAACAGACATCGACCCCTTCTTTTCGACAGAGGGCTCTGTCCTGCGAGATAGAGCGTGGATACTTGGCCAGATCTTCTTGGGGGCTGAACTGTGCAGGGTTCACGAAGATACTGACGACAAGTGCGTCGCATCGCAACCGCGCCTCCCGTATCAGCGCCCGATGGCCGTCATGCAGCGCCCCCATCGTCGGGACCAGCCCGATCCTCACGCCTTCGCGCAGGAATCTCTGGCTCAAAACCGCCATGCCTGTAGTCGAGCGAATGATCTTCATCAGTCAGATGGCGAACTACAGGCAGGACGTGACCCGTATCTGGTTGAAGGCTGAGGGAACAGGAGACGCACTTGAGACTGGTCCTTGGCCGCCGTCAGTAACTGTGCCACCGATTGGTTGAGCGTCGGATGGACCCAGAGTGGATCCAGTTCATTCATCGGCATGAGGACGAATCGGCGTTGATGGAGACGAGGATGCGGAATGGTCAGCCCTGGCTCCTTGATCACATGCTCCCCATAAAAGAGGATGTCTAAGTCGATCGTGCGAGGACCAGACCGATTGTCTTCATCTCGATCAAGTGCCCGTTCGATTTCCTGGAGGGTCGTAAGGAGGCTGCGGGGAGTAATGTTCGTTTCAAGCTGCACCACCCCGTTGAGGAACCATCCCTCTCCGGGATCGATCTGGTCGCGTACCGGTTCTGTTTCATACAGCAGTGAGACGCCTTGAAGTCGAGAATGTGGGAGGAGGCTGAGCAACGTCACTGCTCGATCGCAAAAATCGACTCGATCGCCGACGTTCGATCCGAATCCGATGAAGACCGTCTCCATAGCGAGTTAAGAGTGAGAGGTGAGGAGTAAGAGGCCAAACTCCATATCTTTTCGCCTCACCCCTTACCCTTCACTCTCTTACCAATTAGAATTAGAATCCGACTTTTTTGATCCGCTCGACCGCTTCCGCTAACCGCTCTTTGGTCGTGCAGACCGTCATGCGGATATAGCCTTCGCCCGGTGCGCCAAAGCCGTTGCCCGGCGTCGTCACAATCCCTGTTTTTTCCAGCAGATGGGCGGTGAAGGACGTGGAAGTGTAGCCCTTCGGCACCGTCACCCAGATATAGAAGGCGGCGGGTGGCGCATCCACTTCCAATCCCAGCTGCTTGAGCCCAGGAATGAGCGTATCGCGGCGCTCCTGGTAGATCGTTCGGATGCCGTCGGTGACAGAGTCGTCCAAGCCCAACGCTGTAATGCCGGCCTCTTGAACCGCCTCAAAACAGCCTGAGTCGAGGTTGCTCTTTACCTTTCCGAGGCCTGCCAAAACATCCTTGTTGCCGACGACAAATCCCAGACGCCAGCCGGTCATGTTGTACGTCTTCGAGAGCGAGTGGAACTCCACACCGACGTCCTTGGCACCATCCACTTCCATAAAGCTCGCAGGGCGCTTGCCGTCGTAGTAGATTTCCGAGTAAGCCGCGTCGTGGCAGATGATGATCTGATTGTCCAGTGCGAACTCAATGGCCCGCTTAAAGTAGTCCTTCGTCATAATCACGGACGTCGGATTATTCGGAGAGTTCAGCCACATCAGCTTGGCTTTCCTAGCCACATCCTTTGGGATCGCATTCAGATCCGGCAGGAATCCATTTGCTTTTGTCAGCGGCATGATATGCGACACACCACCTGAAAATCCGGTACCGACGGGATACACCGGATAGCCGGGGCTTGGAACCAGCACGATATCGCCGGGATCGACAAAGGCAAGGTGGATATGCCCAATGCCCTCTTTTGAACCGATGAGGGTCAGGACCTCGTTGGTTGGATCAAGCGTCACATTGAAGCGGCGCTTGTACCAACCAGCTACGGCTTTTCTGAACGACAGCATCCCTTCATAGGAGGGATATTGGTGATGCTTGGGGTCTTTGGCCGCTTTGGCCAAACTGTCGATAATCGGCGCAGGCGTCGGCAAATCAGGGTCGCCGATGCCGAGGTTGATGATATCCACGCCACGCGCGATGGCCTCCTGCTTCATCTTATCGATCGCGGCAAACAAATAGGGGGGCAGCGTTTTGATGCGTGTGGCAACTTCGATCGGAAAACCGGCCATTCCTTTGGCTCCTTTCGAGATGAGTTCACATATTGGAACGTGACACGGTTAGAAAGTGCGGGAAAGAACCTTCTCGCTGTTACACGTTCAAACTGAATGCGTTAGGTTACTTCAGAGACGCGCCGGCAATCAACGTGTAGGGTTAAGAAGATGGCCGATGAGTCGATCAGCCATCTCATGGAGTTGTGGGAGTCGCGGCAGTGCGATAGCCTTGACCTCATGGGCCGTAAGACGAGCTGTCATCAAATCCTGGGCACATTCTCGGCACAGTGAGTCGATACCGACTTCCTCCATTTCCACATGAAAGAGCAGGCCATAGGCCCGATCGCCATAACGAAATGCCTGCAGTGGCGCGATGTCCGATCCAGCCAAGGACACACAATCCTTCGGCAACTCAAAGATCTCTCCGTGCCATTCAAAGACCTCAAAGGATTCTGAGCCAGCCCTAAACACAGGGTCCGTTTTCCCCTCATCAGTCAACCGAACAGTCGTCATACCGATTTCCAATGTCTTGCCTGATCGCACGGTGGCGCCGAGTGCCTTTGCCATGAACTGGCTCCCAAGGCACACCCCGATCACCGGCTTGTTGGACAGAAGCGCGGATCTGATGAAGGCGGCTTCTTCGGCGATCCATGTGTCAGAATCGTTTACCGACATCGGCCCACCCATCACAATCAGGAGATCCCCAGTATCGTGAGGCAAGCCTTCCTTCGGGACGAGAGAATATTCAAGGCTCACGCCACGCTTTGTCAGAGCAGCTGCGAAGGCTCCCGGACCTTCGAAGGGAACGTGTTGAAGGCAGATCGCTCTTGGCATATTTATCCGTTCGACCTCCTGACAATCACGATCATCGCGACCTGGACTTTCGCTGAATGGATACATACACTGTCCCTACAAAGGCAGCAAGAGAAGAATCCCTCAGATAGATAGACGAGAGGCCCGATGCCTACCCCCGCTGCTCAAGCTCTCCTTAGTCAGCCAGTACCTCGGAACCTCACGGACATCGCCTTGCCACGACGCGTAAGGTTTCACTCGTCTCCAGGAGACTGGCGCGACGAAGTTCTCTACTTTCTCCTAATCGATCGATTCAGCGATGGGCAGGAGGCATCCAGGCCTCTCCTTGATCGGAACCGCCGCTCCACATTTCGGCCGGATGGGCATGATGGACAACCCTGGCGGTGGGATCGCTGGGCTGAATCAGGCGCGCATCGGTGGCAAGGGGGAACGCTTAAAGGTGTGGAGTCCAAGCTTGGGTATCTGCAGGACCTGGGTGTCACGGCACTCTGGCTGAGCCCCATATTCAAACAACGCGGACACCTCGATACATTTCATGGTTATGGGATTCAGCATTTCTTAGATGTGGACTCTCGATTCGGGACAAGAGAGGACCTCGTTGCACTGGTCGAGGCGGCTCACAACCGTGGTATGCAGATTGTTCTGGATATTATTTTCAACCATTCCGGGTTCAATTGGGTCTATCCAAGAGGACTTAAGGAGCCTCCGTACAAGCCGTTTCCAGATCACTACCCATTCGGATCGTGGCTGGGCCGGGACGGCGAGGAAATCGGGACCCACGTGGCAGATCTTGACGCAGGAGTCTGGCCGACTGAACTACAGTCCATCGAGTCCTACACCAGGGCAGGCGTTGGAAGTCTCGGGGCCGGCAATCTGGATGATCCCAATGCAGAGCATAAGCGAACCGACTTTTTCACCTTGCGCGACTTCTCCCTCAGCTCGCGAGGGGTACTCGATCATCTGGCAGCTTGCTATCGCTACTGGATCGCCCTGACCGACTGCGACGGCTTCCGAATCGATACGCTGAAGCATGTGTCGTTTGAAGAAGGGCGCAATTTCTGCGGGGCGATCAAAGAATTTGCCGCCAATCTTGGCAAGACAAACTTCCTGCTCGTCGGCGAAGTAGCCGGAGGTGATTTCGCGCAAGATCGTTACCTCGATGTGCTCGGGCGTAATTTGGATGCCGCTCTCGATATCGGCGGGATGCGGATGACGCTTCAGAATGTGGCGAAGGGACTAGCCCCTCCGCAGACCTACTTCGATGGCTTCGATGCCGGTAATGCGGAGATGGGGTCTCATCGGAATCTTGGCCAACGGCATGTCTCTATCTTGGATGATCACGACCATGTCTTCGGTCAAAAGATCCGGTTCTCGAGCGAAGCGGCATCGGAGGAACAAGTGGTCGCCGGAGTGGCACTGCAGCTATTTACGCTGGGTATCCCCTGCATCTATTACGGAACTGAGCAGTCATTTGCCGGGCCGGAGGAGTCGGAGCGCCGATTTCTTCCCGGTTGGAAGGGTGGTGATCATGCCGATCGGTACCTGCGCGAAACCATGTTCGGCCCGGAACATCCTCGGGCTACTGGACTGGCGGGCTTGTCAGTGACCGACGGGCTGGACCTGACCCTGCCGGGATTCGGTCCGTTCGGAACGGCGGGCGCCCACTGTTTCGATCCGAGCTTTCATACCTACCGTCGGATTGCATCCCTTGCTGCCATTCGCCAACGTTTTCCGGCGCTGCGCGTGGGGCGACAATATTTACGGCCGGTCTCGCTGTTCGACGGACCATTCCTATTGCAAGGACCGGGGGGGCTCGTCTCCTGGTCCAGGATTCTCAGCGATGAGGAGGCGCTGTGCATGATCAACCCCCATGGAACTCAGGCCCGTGGCGGCGATGTTGTAGTGGATGCGGATCTGAACCAGCCCGGCATGACGCTTACTGTCATTGCGAACAGTATGGAAGCGGGAAGGGATACATCCGCAGGGATAGCCCATCCGGTTGGATCACAGCTCCCAATCAAGCGCCGCTCCGACGGCACCGCGTTCGTGGAGATCCGTAATCTCGCACCGTCTGCCGTCATCGTGGCGGTCAATCATCCGTAGGTGCACCGAGATCTCCCCAATCCTATCGACATCACCAGCATGAAGAAATTGTTCATGGCATCCTTCACATGCTCAATGAGGTTCGACTCCCACGTTGACCATTTACATCAGACTAGCGTCGTAGAGTTCAACCATGGCCATCCCCCTTCGTGCCGTCTGCGCCGACATCACGACACTCAATGTTGACGCTATATTGTAAATGTGGCGAATGAGTCGCTGCGTCTCGGCGATTGAGTGTGCGGGGCAATCCACTGTGCGACGGGGCCGGAACTGGCGCAGGAATGTTGGCTACTCAGCGGATGCCAAACTGGCGATGCGAAGCTGACGAAAGGTTACCGGCTACCTGCTCGATACGTGATCTATGCGGTCGGACCGGTCTGGAGGGGGTGGGACCGATGGCGGACCGGTGCAGCTTGCTTCCTGTTATCGCCGTTGCCTTGAGATTGCCGACGCCAACAGGATTGCCACGATAGCCTTTCCCAGCATCAGCACTGGCATCTACGGCTATCCAATCGAGCTTGCGGCCAACGTGGCGATCGACTCAATTCATACCACTATGGCCAACCTCTCGTCGGTCCGTGAAGTGACAGTTTGTTGCTTTTCTCCTAATGACTTGGTGGTGTACCACACCGTACCTCTCCCGGGCCTGACGATTGACCTCTCCGCCCTCCATTTCCGTCTTTAGTCCTTCCGTCGACCGACCGACAAGTACATATCATGGCTTTTCCAGCAGCCGATGTAGACCCCACAATGTGCGATGTCCCTTTGACCCGCCCGGAAATTACTCTGGATACCCTTCCTCGTTGTTCATTTCAGCAGAGGGTACGCTCACACTATCACGCATTCTGGTACCACCTTGGGGAACGATTCGCCTGGTCTCGCGGAGCGTATCGTGAACGACCGGTCAGACAGCTCTCTGAACTGAGCGGCATTCAGCAAGCACGTATCGCCTCGCTCCAACGACGCTTCCGTGTAGGATTCGAACAGCAGGCGGAACAGTCGACGGCCCTGAAGCAATACGACTATCTTGAGGTGCTGGAACGAACCTGGTCGGCGCTCGGCTTGCCCTATTCAGTAGGTGGAGCCGTTCAGGATATGGGGTCGAGTAACTTCTGGTATGCGGCCGCCTTGCATGAGTTCTTTCAGCCATCGGAACTGGTCGGCGTTGAAGTGGAAGGGTACCGGATCTACACCAATGGGTATAGTCGCCTCGACTATGCCCATGGCTATATCCAAAACCTGCCAAACACACGGTTCATCGTCGTCGACTATGCCGGCTATAATCACCCAGCTGACGTCATCACCGCGTGGTATCCCTTCGTGACGCCGGACCCTGTGCTGGCCTGGCGGATGCCGCTCTCCGTGTTGGCGCCGCACACATTGTTTTCTCGAGTAGTCCGCAATCTAACCCCACACGGCTTGTTCGTCATGGTCAACCAAGGACAGGACGAAGCGGCAATCGCTGCCGCCTGGTGCGAGAAGGTCGGCCTTGTACGGTACGGCTCCTGCGAGATCAGAACCCTGTTGCGTTCTCGGCGTCCTGCTGTGGTATCGTGCTGGACGAGCTCACACCTGTCACACGTGCGCCCATACCAGAACTAGATTTATCACATGAAGCACTCCATCAAGACCACGGACGACCTTCGGTGGTTCATCGGGCATACGGGCGGTTTTCGCTCAGGGTATGTGACCGACTTGCAGATTTCCAAGCGCCGTCTCTTCGACGAAGGATCTGCACGGGAGGTACCGGCCGGTACGACCATTTCGCTCACAATCCGTTATGAGGTTCGCGGATACGTCCGGGTGGCCAAGCTCACGATGACCGGCGTCACGGATTTCTCCGTCTTCGAACAAGATGGGACTGATTGTTCATCTCTTAGTGTGATCCAGACGGAGTTCGCTGCGGGGAAAATGCGCTTCTGGTTTGATCCCCAGGGAGAACTCTACGTGGTGTGCGATGAGGCCGCTCTGGATGAAATCGCCACGCCATTCGTGACGGCCGATCAGGCAGCCGAGTTCGCTCGCTGGATATTCCAAGGCCGAGCAACCGAAGGCCCCACGGTGGAGTGGCTGTTACACCAACTGGATCGAGCCGGTCTGCCTTGCACATGGCGTGACGCGACGCGGGCTGTCGCGATTCATCCGGCGGTGCAGTGGGAGGGCGATCTGATTCCAGTAGGCGAATCTACGGCCAGCGAGGGGCATAGGGTCCACGTCATGGGCTATGGTCCGCTGGAAGGGCAAGGCTTTGGTCTGATGCTGCGGGTGATGGGGATTCAGGATCGGCGAATGAGCCGGATCCTGGAAGTACTGGCTGATCAGATCACTCAACAATTCGTCGGAGACTGTCTCGTCGGCACAACGATCATCCCTGGCCGCGAATGGGAGGGCTGGTTGATGCGGGAACACCAGACACGACACAGTCGATAAGCAGCGATGAGGGGGGAACGCTGATTAGTGCGCGTGCTCGGGGGAGTAACGCCCGTTGCCGTTCCCATTTGCAAAACCGGCTGCACCGTTGCCGTTCACATACCCTGTAACAGAGTGGGACGCACCATTCCCATTTGTCTGCTGGTCCTTACCGTTGATGCACTCCACCAAGGCCCAAAGCCGCAATGGATTCACGCGTTGATTCCGAGCGATGCGGAGCGACGTCCCTTCCAACACGGTACTGAGCGACAGATCCGTCCGCCAGCCCAGGTGCTTGGTCAACGGCGAGATCACTCGCTCCACCGCATTGATCACTTTGTTGCCATTGCTGAAGTGGTTGAGCATGATAATACGGCCACCGGGACGGCAAACCCGAATCATCTCACTGACCACCGTTCGATAGTCTGGCACCGCCGTGACGACATAGGCCGCCACAACCGTATCGAAGCTATCATCCTCGAATTCCATCGCTCCTGCATCCATGCGGTGAAGCTGGACGTGGTCGAGGGAGTGAGTTTCCGCCTTCTCCCTTGCCCTGGCCAGCATCCCTTCGGACACGTCGATCCCAACAATGCGGCAATGGCGAGGATACATGGGAAGCGCGAGTCCGGTCCCCACACCAACTTCAAGAATCTGTTCGTTGGGCTGCACATTCAGATTACGAACGGCCGATTCACGCCCTTCGTGGAAGACTTTTCCAAAAACCTTGTCGTAGAACCCCGCGTAATTCGTATAAACACGCTCAATCTTATTGGGATCCATGCTCTCCTCCAAACCTTACACAATCCGCTCTCTACAAACCTCATACTGTCAGAGGCGGCAGACCGCCGTGGCAACGCGGGGGGAAAATTGAGGCGGGAAATTCACGTGGTGCAAGGCCCGCCCGGAACGTAGTCGCCGGTACTGTAGCCAATCTCTCTTCAGCGAGTCAACAGATTCTTGCGGGGCCTGAGGAAGAAATACTGTCCCAAGGACAATGGGTAATATCGATGAAGTGGGGCTTACCCGCCTTGATTCACAGCTCATTCCTATGTGATAGCTACGTCCATGATCCTGGCTGGCCTTTTCGCAGGACTCTTGTTTATCGGACTGATCGTCGGTGATTGGCTGTATTTTATTCGGCTGACCCCGGACGCCATTCGATACGGTTGTCGTGTCGCGAACACTCCAGACCAGTGGCCTGGAGCCGCCCTCACATCCCTCGGTGATCGGTTCACCCCAGAGGGCGTGCTGATACTTCCGCACGGAGTGGCCTGGTTTTATCCACAACTCTCCCAGATTGCGATCCGCCCGCAGTATCGATTCTTCTCCAAGCGGTTCCGGACCGCCTGGCCGGTGAAAGGGTTGGTTCATCTTTCACAACAGGACGGATCGTTGAACACGTTATGCGTGAAGCTGATGCCCTGGTCGTCGACTCTCATGACACTCCTGTGGTTTGCTCTCGTCTTGATCGGGTCCCTGACGTTCGTGGTGCAGTATGCCATGGAGGAAGGATTTACTTCACTAGGAGGAACCCTCACGGGCGTGGCGGTCATGGCCCTCGCCGCCCTTGTGTTGGCATTCGGACTTGAGTCTATGCCGAATTGCGAGATGCCGTCGCGCTCCCCATCTCCTCCTCTTCCTAGTTCGCCCGTTGCACTTTTTCTCAGACAAGAAATAAATTCAAGAATTGATCGTATTCGGCCGGCAAGTTCAAGGCTGATCGGGCACGGGCCAGGCCGGCAATGATCCCCCGATGCTTCTTCGCAAGCCCGGATGCATGAAACGCCTGTGCAAACTGCTGCCAGCGTAGAGTAGGATCGGAGACGATTCGAACTTGCTCTTCCTTCGGTAGGGCATGCACGATGGTGGTCAGCATCCGAATCGCTTTTTCTACGCTCTCGTAGGGTGGGGCCAATTTGAGATGGGCGTAGAAAATCTCTAGATGCCGGCGGAACTCCTCCTTCAGAATCTGACTAGGGTCGGACAAGGTAGGTGTGGCATCGGCCATAGTAATCATGTGGATAATACGGTATGAAGAAGGCAGGGAACAACTCTCAATAGGAGGCATGCATGAAACGGATGTTCGGCGGCTTACTCAGTGCGCTCACCCTGGTTCTGCTGGTTGGGTGCTCGTCTCACCACCACCACGGCATGACGGGAGGCGGCAAGAGTGACGCCTATTGGCAGAAGGGCCAGCAAGACATGGAGGGATTGATCAATCGGACCGTGCAGGATCCCGAAAAGGCGAAGGGTGTGAATACATACGTCGGTGAGATCATCAAGGAGCTCAAGGAGAGCCGTGAGCAGGAGCGGGCCTATCATCGGCAGCTCTACACTTTGAACACCAGCTATATGGCGACACCCGACGAATTTTCAAAAATCGTGAATGAGGCGAACATTCAGCGGGCACAAAGCTCGGCTAGGGTACTGAGCCTTCGGTTCAAGATGAAGGACCTGATGACCGCAGACGAGTGGAAAACGCTCTCAGACCGCATGGTCTCCTATAGCGGCCGATACCAGCATGGAGAAGCAGGCGCAAAAAGCAGTTATTGACTCGAAACCGGCGCGGCAGTGAGCGGCACCGCCGCCCACGTCGCGCCGGCATCAGTGGAGCGATAGAGCCCACTGCCGTTCGTGCCGGCGTAGAGTAGTTGCGGATTCTTCGGGTTCATGGCTAGGGCGCGAATGTTCAGGGTTGTAATGCCCTGGTTCACCGCCTGCCAGGTCTTTCCACTATCCGAACTTTTCCATACCCCTTTCGGCCCACCGACATAGAGCTGCGACGGCTCCGTGGGGTGGAGCAGAATGCTGCTGATAAAGGCATCAGGGAGGGATTCCCCGATCCGCTCCCATTGCTCCCCTTTATTCGTGCTGCGAAAGAGCCCTTTTGTCGTTCCCGCATAGACGGTGTCAGGATTCATTCGATCAATTTCAATGGCATTCACACCCAACGCCATCGACGCCATCAACTCGCTCTCGGGAATCAACCCGTTGTTGATCCTTTTCCAGGACATCGATCCATCCTCTGAGCGATACATCCCGCCCGTTGTTCCGCCGTACAGGGTGGTGGGGGCTTTGGGATTCATGGCGATGGCCGTCACAATGTGAACTTCCTTCATCCCATTCATCCGTTCTTCCCATTCACGCCCTGCGTCCTTCGTATAGAACGCGCCCACAGTCGTGGCGATATAGATCTTCTCGCTCACTGTCGGATGGAACACGAACTGATTCACGAATGACACATGTTCCTTCAATCCCACATTATGTGGAAGCCAATGTTGCCCTCCGTCCGGACTCTTGTAGACCGCATCCCCCATTGTGCCGGCATAGATCGTCGCAGGCAGCAGTGGATCGATCGCCAGCGTCGTCACCCGACGTGCGCTGAAACTTGGGAATCGCTCCCAGGTCCCACCGCCATCTCGTGATTTGTAGACTGCATCGTTCGTGGCGACGTAGAGAATATTGGCGTTGGTCGGATGCAGCGCGATTGAGACAACCGACTCGCTCTCCTTTTGGCAGCCGAGAACGGGAATCAGGAGCGTGATCAAGGCCAGCGTACGGGCAGTGTTAAGCAGTCGCATGGTGGTGGGACCTAATCACAGGGATCTGACGGGCGTCAAGCCGGGAATGGCTGAACGCCACCGTTGGCGAGGTGAAGGAGTGGTTAGGCCGCGGTGCCGATGAGGCTTTCCAGGGGGATGTGCAGCTTGCGGTGGAGTCGACGGATCATCTCGAGGGAGAGGTTTCGTTTCCTCGTCAGGACTTCCGACACACGTCCGCGCCCACCTAGTACCGTCTCTAAATCTTTCCGCGTCATGCCGAGTTGATCCATCCGAAACTTGATTGCGTCGATCGGGTCGGGAGGATAAATCGCGTGATGCTTCGCTTCGTACACCTCAACGAGCGTCGTGAGGACATCCAGCTCATCACCGACCTTCGTGCCTGGCTTCGCCTCCATCAGTTGTTCAATACGACCTAAGGCGCGGTCATAATCTCGGGCTGTTTTAATCGGAGCGATGATCATGTCGCCTCCTCGTCTTTTAGATACTCGTCACATCGATCGCATCGTACTCAGCGTGTGTGCCGATGAATCGGATATACGCTATTCAGTACGGGTAATTGATCTTCACGATAAGGCAGTACTGATTCCCCGCCACGTTGAAAACGACCCGGTTGCCCTGCAGAACGCTGGCTGAACGAAAGTGCCCTTTAACGGCCGATGGGGATGCCCAATCGGCATGGGCGACCTCCTGATGCCAGGCTTCCAAAGAACCCTTGGACTTTGGGTGTCGCTTCCAGAAGTTCTGCAGCGCCCGCTTGGCGATGCTGCGCACGGGCCACTCTATCACGATCCCAAATTGGGAACAATCGACTTGGCACTATACTGGACACTAAAGCGACGGCGAAGATTCCAGAACCTCGGGACAGCCCAGAGGGAGCTGAACTTGCCTTTTATGCGTCACCGGCGTACGGTTCTCACAGTAATGGAGGCATTTCAATGGGTAACAAGCTGACCAGTAAGGCACTCGTCAACTTCGAGGCCACATGCGATGTGTGGCAAGAAGTCCTGGACGGCGTACGAGAGATCAAAGCTGGCAAGGGGAAACGGGCCAACGCTGAAGCCAAGGCCTACGTCGTTCGCGTGCGATGTACCACGCAATTATACTCTGACCCCTATTCTCTTTCTCATTTATGGTTAGTAACACCACGATAGCACTCAGCAAGGCGGAGCGAGAACGTGAAGTCTTTCGGCGCTTCGCAATGGCGTCTGGCCTCCTACCCGGTGGGTCGTTCGAAAGTCGACCTTCTCCGGAACCTGACATCCTGTACACGCCGGAAGCAGGTCCCCCACATGCGTTTGAACTGGTTGAGCTACTTGACCAATCCTACTCAGGCTCTGTTGAGCGCCAACTAGGCACTAAGGAGGCGTGCGTTCAGTATCTTCAGTCCCTCCCAGCCGCAGAGCAAGCGGCCTTCCAACAGGCGTTCGCAGACGCAGACATCGCCCTGGCCTTCAAGCCTGGCCTGAGTATTCAACGGCGGAAGAACTTGCTGCCGAAGGTGTTCCAGATCCTCATGAACCTTCCGGTCGGTACCCAAGGGGACGTGCCCACTAGCAGGCAGCTGACACAAAACCTTAAATTTCTTGTGGTGCATCGTGGTGGTTTGGTCGGACCACTCTTCGACGCACCTTCGACGGTACGGATGGGAGACCCATCTGTTCCTGGAATAGAAAGCAAGATGTCCAAGACCTACAAGCCGGTTGGTGAGCTTAACCTGTTGGCATACATAGATGGCAACCCGATGCCTCCCGACAACGTGTGGTTTCCTGCTCTAGACGCATACCTTGAGTCACTCGATAAGGGATGCCCCTTCGCCCACATCTTCGTATTCGGGTGTCGTTCAAGTGTCGTTCACCGAACGTGGCACCGGGACATCTAACCCCTTGCTGGAGAAACACCGTGGGGGTCAGAGAACTAATACGGCAGAGCAGCGAAATGGAGGTCGGATCTTGCTTTGTACATCACGGCATGATCGCTCAAACCTCACCACGGAGCCACTCCACATCGAATTTGCCGAGATGAGATGCGAATCCCAATGACATGTGGGTTTTGATCCGAAGACATGAATAGAGAGAACAAGCACGCCCGCTTTAAGAATATCAACGCCCTGGTGAAATCTGGTGGTGAGGTCACAATCGGACGGATCGGCCCGGTACGCTGCGGTGCAACCGCCGCCGATGAAGACCAATCGCTCGCGATGCTTGCACGCCGACCTGGTGAGTCCCTGGAGGAACTCCTTGACCGCCTCGATGGGGCAATCGTCAAAGCATGGGACGAGGGGGAGTACATCGACGAGATCAACGGCTAGCGGTTCCGACGTGGTTCGAGAAGGAAGAGTTGAAACACAATATACCTGCGAACGTTCGCCGTACTGTCGTATCACAATGCGATTCGCAGTTTGTAGTGTCAGACTGACCTTTGACAACGATCGAGCTTCTCTATCTCCTTCGCCTAAGTTCCACCTCTAAGCCATCGCCTTCCAAATAGCCCACTTCTCGACAGATTATCGAGACGGCGTTTGCATCTACCGGGACTATCGCAGAAGATACTGACAAGCTGATCCTGTCAGTTGCTGAAACGCTTGGTTTCTAGGAGGCACGGTGGAACTGCTCATCGTATGCATCGCATCTTTACTGGCCTCCGCCCTCACGCTGTTTTCCGGATTTGGGCTCGGCACACTGCTGATGCCGGTGGTCGCCCTGTTCTTCCCGCTGGACCTAGCGATTGCGATGACGGCCATGGTCCATCTGGCGAACAACCTCTTCAAGATTGGGCTGCTTGGCAGAAAAGCGGATGCTTCGGTTCTGCTGAAGTTCGGGTTACCCGCGGTTGCGGCAGCCTTTGCGGGAGCTGCGTTGCTAACATACTTGGGGGAAGTCCAACCACTCTATGAATACCAGGCATTGGGGAGCAATCGGCAGGTCTCAGTGCTCAAGTTAATCATCGGTGCACTCATCGTGTTGTTCGTTATCTTGGAACTCTCCCCGACATTTTCGAAGACTGCGCTCGATCGCAAATGGCTCCCGTTCGGCGGCGTCATCAGCGGGTTCTTCGGCGGACTGTCAGGACATCAAGGCGCCTTTCGCAGCATGTTCCTGATTAAGGCGGGTCTGGAGAAAGAGGCGTTTGTGGCTACTGGAGTTGTGCTGGCTGTCATGGTCGATCTCTCTCGCATGGTCATCTATGGTGTTGGACTATCGGATCAGGGCGATACGATCGAGTGGCCGTTAGTCATCGGCGCCAGTGTGTCTGCCTTTGCCGGGGCCTACGTCGGCGCAAAGATGCTCAAGAAGGTCACGCTCCGGTCGATCCAGCTAATGGTTTCGGCTTTATTGATTGTGGTGGGGGCTGGTCTGATAATAGGTGTCTTGTGACTCGACGATGCGGCCTTTCTCTACGACGTGATGCGCTCGACGTAACCAGTCAACTCGATAGAGAACCAGTTTGGTGTCAGGTACGAGCATTGACGACTACTGCAACAGCAGTGTGAACCAACATACAAGTAGCTGGACCTATTCGCAGGATTCAGAGAGGAGTCAAGGACGGAGCTATCGACTCTTAAGGTCTGCAAGGCAATCTGTATTCAATCCACTATGATAACTGAGCATTTCACGGTCACTGGCTCCCCACACCTCACTCGTGAATTTTTTTTGATCCAGCCCTGGATCGATTCCAATTCAGGTCTCTTTCTTGATCTCCTTCCCAAAACCTCCAATCGATGCGTATGTTGCTCAATAATTAGCACGCTCCTCTCTCTTGCTTCAGGTACAGACTTTGCTGAGTGCGCATATCACTGCATGATGGGTCATTCAGTGAGTCGCACACGTACTCATCACCATGGAGATGTTCAATGAAACGTCGCCAGCAAGGAAAGTCTGTCATGTTATGGGTCATTGCAACCTGGTTTCTTAACTCTGTCGGACTGGCACCAGCCGCTGGAGTATGGCAGGCAGATTTGGCGGTGGACCTCAGGGCGGGGGGCTGCCATCAGGCCCCCGGTTGTAGCTCACAAGAAGGAGATTCAGATGGATATTGAAGGCATGATTTCTGCCGTGCAGAAAAAGCTGGGCGTGCAAGTTGATGGTCGAGCCGGCACAGAGACTTGGGGCGCCATCTATGCCCACATTGTCAAACCAACGATTCATGGAGCGCCTCCCGCCGAGGCAATTGAGGCCGTCGATGCACGAAGTGAGAAGAAGATCGCAACGTTACTTCCCGAAGTGCACCCCAATGCACGGGCATTGGTTCAAAAGGCCGCGCAAAATGGGATTCAGATCAAGATCATTAGTGGATTGAGAAGTTATGCCGAACAGGACGAACTGTATGCACAGGGTCGTACACAGCCTGGCCGGATCGTCACAAAAGTACGAGGCGGATACTCCAACCACAACTTTGGTATTGCGTTTGATGTCGGGGTCTTTGAGGGCACAAAGTACCTTAGCGAGTCCGACAAGTATAAGGCTGTCGGCGCTCTTGGAATGGACTTGGGGTTTGAATGGGGAGGCAACTGGAAAACCTTCGTCGATCAACCCCACTTCCAACTTCGTCCAAGGTGGGCCATGGATATTACGGAATCTGAAATGTTGGCAGAGTTCCGAGATCGCAAAGAGAATGGGACCCCCCTGTATGCATAGTCGGTGATGGCTATCCCCATTCAACTGGATAGTCTCCACCTATAACTTAGTGTTTGGCATGCTATTGACCTATTGAGCAATGAGGTGGGAAGCAAAGACAGACACAACCCCCTGAGTCTGAAACGTTGCTTGCGCCGTTGAGTGTGCGCTTGGAATAGGCTTTCGTGTTGGAGCGGATGACTGACGACTAGCCAGTCCTTCTCTACATCTTGAGTCGCTCAGCGTAACCCGTTAGCTCCACGTAGCCCTGGCCTTTGATTAGCCGACCTTGTTTGGTCCCTGTTACGGCCACCGCCCCTTCCCAATAGGAGACCTTGGTGCTGCGCGAGGTGCGTAATTCCTGATCCGCGAGCAGCGGCGTGACATCCAGCACTAGGTCGAGCGACGGGAACGTCAACTTCCATCGGCTGGGATAGGTGGCCTTGCTTTCAGGGCTGGTCCAGGTTGCGATCGATTCGATCTGAAAGTCGGTCACATCCAGATGTCGAGTGCGTCCATCCGGCGACACGGCGGTCCCGCTGGAAGCCAGATCAGACGAGCCATCTTTCCGCCGCATCCGATACAGCATGAGCTCGGTGTCGTCTTCCAACTGGATGCTGAACCAGTCCCATCCGACTTGATCCGTCCCGAGTTCGGCTGACCCAAATTCATGGTCCATCCAGGTGAGGCCAGTCACCTCGAACTGTTCGCCGTCGATCGTCAGGCTGCCCGTGGTTGCGAGTCTGGTAAACGAATAGTAGTGCGAGGCTTGGCTGATATCTTTCCCTTTTCGGCTGATACCCGCTGCGCCGTGGGTGACAAGCGGCTTGGCCGGTTGGAGTGTGAGGGCGAGCGAATGGGTCTCGTCGTGGGCGACCACGGTGTGGGATCCGGTCGAGTCCGTGGCAGCCTCCGCGCGCCAATCATCGATCCAGACGCGGAGCCGCGACTCGTCGGCGCCGGCCTTCCCCAACCCCTCTCGACTGAACTTTTCCGAGAAATGAAATCGCTTCCCGGTGATATCAGTCACGGCGAAATGGGCCAGGTACAGGTGGCTGATCGACCATTTGGACGGCAGAGTTTTGATTTCATCAGGCGGCACCCCCCGACGGAAGAAGGTCAACTCAAAGCCGAACGACCGGCCGTTTTTCGCCTGTAGATGGCCTGTGTAGTACCACCACTCGGTTCGATAGGTGGAATGCGATCCATGGTCTCTCGGAAACGTGTACTGATATCCGGCGGTTGCCGGCTGAAATGATGTAGGAGCAGAACTTGCGGCGAGCGCCGTCGACACAGTCACGTTCAGCAAGACAGGGACTACCATGAGGATCCGTACCCAGTCTGTCACGCGCTGCCATGTCTCGTCAGCCAATCGTAAGTGGATCACTTGACCTAAGTCCTCCCGTTGTATCGGTTATACCACGCGCTGACCCATGAACCAATCGACTCTCTCAGAGCGATGTTTTGTATTTTCTTATGGCTCGTCGCCGAGCAAACAGCGTTGACAATTTTCACATGTGTCAGCTATCGTGAGCCATGCAGACTGATCATGAGCGAGGGCCAGCAGATCGGAGTTCGTCCAAACATGTCGAACCGTTTCCCATCCCTGATCGCCTTCCGGTGTTTCCGTTACCCAACGTCGTCTTTTTTCCCAGGACGTACCTGCCGCTCCATATTTTTGAACCACGCTATCGCCGGATGATCGCCGATGTGACAATGGGTGGTCAATGTATTGCCATGGCGCTTCTGAAAGAAGGGTGGGAGCCGGACTACTATGGAAATCCGGCAATCTATCCCGCGCTCTGTATCGGGCGGATCGTGAGTGTGCAACCCTTGCCGGACGGGCGCTCCAACATTTTATTGCAAGGGCTCGAACGGTGCGAGATTTCCGAAGAACACTTCGATAAACCCTACCGTGAAGCCACGATTCGCATCACGCCCATGTCCTCCAACGAGGGACTGGCGAAAAGCGTCCGACGAGCGCTGGTCGATGTGCTTGGACGATACCTCCAAGCAAGAGAAGATAATGCGGCGTGGCAAGGATTCTTTCGTGAAGAAGTCAGTGATGAAGTCTTGGTCAATACCCTCTCAACCTATCTGGACTGCACCCCCTTGGAAAAACAATTCTTACTGGAAGCGGACGGGCTCCACCAACGGGCTCGTCGATTGAACGACCTGGTTCAATTCATGCTGCATGAACCTCACGGCGCAAAGGGCTTGGACTAAATGGATCGGACCATCGCAATCGACGTCAGCCATCTGAGCAAAATCTATGACAGCTATAGGGCTGTCGATGACCTCTCGTTTCAGGTCTACGCAGGAGAGATTTTTGGCCTGCTGGGACCGAACGGCGCAGGCAAAAGCACCACGCTTCGCACCCTCATCACGTTGCTGCACCCGACATCGGGCACGGCGACGGTCATGGGGTACGATACGGTGCGCGATGCGGACAAGGTTAGGACCCTCATCGGGTACGTGCCTCAAGAACGAGCAATTGACCGGTTCCTCACCGGACGTGAACACTTACAATTACTTGGCGCGCTCTATCATCTGACGAAAGAAGAAGCGGCCAAACGCATCGCCGAACTGCTCAAACTGGTCGAACTGGAGGCCCATGCGGACCGGCCGGCCAAGACGTATTCCGGTGGCATGAAACGCAAGCTCGATATTGCCTGCGGGCTGTTGCCCGACCCAAAGATCTTGTTTCTCGACGAACCCACGCTCGGCCTCGACGTGCAAAGCCGTCTGCGCATTTGGGACTACGTCCGAATGCTCAAAGCCCGTGGGATGACGGTCGTGATGACAACCAACTATCTCGATGAGGCCGATCAACTCTGCGATCGACTCGCGATTATCGACGGGGGCAAGATCAAAACGCTGGGCTCACCAGTCGAGCTCAAAATCGCCCTCGGTGGGGACATTGTGTCCCTGACCTTGAAAGAGACCGACCGGATTCATTCGCTGGAGTCCGAGCTCAAAAGTCGGCCGGCGATCAAGGCCGTGCGGGCAACCACTAAGGGCTTGGATATCAGAGTGGAGTCCCCTGAAAAGGCATTGCCCACCATTCTCGAATCGGCCAATCGATTAGGCTGTGACATCGATTTTATTCAATATAACCGTCCGCGCTTGGATGATGTGTTCATCGCGCATACGGGACGGGCCATCACCGAATCAATCCCGGAATCCGAGACGGCGTAAAGGAGTCATGTGGCGCACTATTGGCAAGAAATCAGCGCGTTGACGATGCGGTGGGTTCGACGATTAAGCCGGGAAAAATTCAGCATGCTGTTCACCTTGGTACAGCCGATGCTATTTTGGCTCATCTTCTTCGGCAACCTGTTTCAACGGGCCGCAGACACCCAGGTCATGCAGGCTCCCAACTACATCAGTTTCCTCGCCGCCGGCGTCGTCGTCATGACGGTCTTGAACAACGGCTTGGCGGGCGGGGTCGATCTGCTGTTCGACAAGGAAAACGGGTTCCTCGAACGGTTGATGTCCACACCGATCCATCGATCTTCCGTCATCCTAAGCCGCTTTATCTTCGTGATGGCGATCACGTCGATGCAGGTCCTTGTGATTCTTGGCGTGGCGTACCTCTTTGGTGTTCAACCTGCAACAGGCCTTCTCGGCGTGGCGACGATCTTGCTGATCGGCATGATGTTCGGGGTCGGCCTGACGGCCATTTCCATGGCGATGGCCTTCTCCGTGAAAAGTCACGGTGATTTCTTTTCCGTATTGGGATTTCTTTCGCTGCCGATGATTTTCCTCAGTTCCGCGTTGGTCCCGCTGACGGCGATGCCAGGCTGGATGAGTTTTCTGGCGCAATTTAACCCGATGACCTGGGCGATCGATGCCGTGCGGCCTTTAATTCTGTCCGGCTGGACCGAAGCCTTGCCACACGTCGGAATGGTGGTTTTGGTCATGGTTGTGTTCGATGCCCTCTGTCTGTACGGCGGGGCCAAGGCGTTCCGCCGTGCCATGGGGTAACCTCATCCCGAACCGTGGATCGCTTGACTGACGGCGGAATCCGTCAGATCATGATCTCAATGCCTCCAGACGTCAGCCTGTGCGCGACGGAGAGTCGTAGGAGATGATGCCGGAGAATCAAATTCGTGCGCTGATTCGCCTTCTGTCCGATGAGGACGACCGAATTGTCCGTACCATCAGCGGGAGGCTCATCGATATCGGCCCATCGGCCGTCCCGCTTCTCCAGGAGGCGGAAATTGAGCAACCTGAAATGGCCGATCGGATCGCGTCCGTCCTAGAGGAAATCCGAGGAAGCAAGCTGGAGGATGAACTGGCGAGCCTGACGTCCCTCACGGACGACGCGATGAGCCTCGAAGCCGGCGCCTTTCTGATCGCCCGCTATGCCTATCCTGCGCTCGATGTCGCTCGCTATCGTGAACAGCTAGATACTATGGCAGACGAAGTTCGAGCGAGGATTGGCTATCGAGCGTCCGGTGAAGAGGCTGTCAACGCACTCAACCGCTACCTGTTCACCGAACAAGGGTTTAAGGGAAACACTAAAAACTACTATGAAATTGAGAACAGCTACGTCAACTGCGTCATGGATCGGCGAGTCGGCATCCCCATCAGCTTGTCGGCCGTCTATCTCTTGATCGGACAGCGTTTGGCACTCCCGCTGTATGGCGTCGGCATGCCGGGGCATTTCTTGGTGAAATACGAGTCTGATCGGTACAAGATTTTCATCGACTGCTTCAACGGTGGAGCCTTGTTAACCGAAAAAAACTGCGCTCGTTTTCTGACCGAGGCCGGATACGGGTTTGATGAGAAGTATCTGCAAAAAAGTCCGGTTCAAGCGATTCTATCCCGCATGATCAAGAACCTGTTGGCGATCTACTCCAAGTCGGGGGAAGAGGGAAAGACCGCTCGCCTGACCAAATTCATTGAGATCTTGGGCGGCGCTCCTCGCGAAGAAGGTCTCTAGCAGACTGCTGAAAAAGTCGGCCAGCGACGTTCTCACGTCGCTCAGCGGCCTCGACCCTGAAGAAGAATCACACTGGTGGAGCTTATCCGTTCACCAAGATCAATTCGATGGGTGAACGGCTCACACGAAGTGCGGTATGTACCTCCTCGCCTCTTCGCTCGCTGCGGCCTTGCTGAACGTCCTTCTTGAGCAGTCTGCATTGTGCACACGCCTGGCATTTTGGACGTACCGACCAGTGGAGTTCCGTCGTGCTCACGGAATTTTTCCGCAGCCTACTAAAGCTTAATCGTCAACAGATCCTTCCCCTTCCAAATCTTGCCACCGTACTGCTTGGCCGCTTGGCCTCTCACGTCGTATCGATCCGCAATCGGATAGAAGTGCGAGAGGATAAGTTGGCCCACCCCGGCCTCCTTCGCCACCTGACCACACTGTCCAGCGTGCAAATGGGCGGGGCCAGGCTTGTTTGCTGGAAATGAGCAATCGAGCACGACAAGATCGGCATCAGTACACAGCCGGACGAGTGCATCGCAATACTGTGAGTCCCCAGAGTACACCATAGCCTTCCCCCGGTACTCGATCCGATAGCCGACGGACGAGAGGTCTGGTACGTGGACCACTGGTTTGGGCACGATACGAGTCTCCCCGATCATGAATGGCTTGCTGGATACCTCACGGAAGGTCACGCGGAATGGAGCTGAGTCAAAACTCGGGAAACTGCGCATAATCGACCGAAAGAGACGGATCGTGCCCTTCGGGCCAATCAGCGTCATGTCGGGACGATGGCCTCCTCCGTATTTGGAGTAGATGACCGCATCGAAAAAGAAGGTGATGAAATCAGAAAAGTGATCGGCGTGAAAATGCGAGAACAGGATGTGCGTGATCCGGTGCCGATTCACACCAGTTTTGATCAGGTTAATCAAGGTGCGAGGGCCGAAATCCAGCACAATATGTTGATCCGTGCGCACAAGATACCCGGCTGCCGCCCGCGTAGGGTGCACATTGGTTCCGGAACCGAGAATGGTCAGACGCATGGCTTATTCATCCTTCTCATCCATCAAGCTCCGAAAGGATAGCTTCTGCCTCGATCAACTCAGGATTGGAAGCTCGTTCGGTAATCTTCGAACAAACCGCTTGCAACGCACTCCTTGCGGCATCCGATCGGTTCAGTTTCTTCAAGAGTCTGGCCATATTCATCGAGGCTCGAAGTTCGAGCATGCTTGCATGCTGGTCCTGCGCGATCTTCAGGGCTTCGGCAAAACACTGCTCCGCCGCGGAAACGGATGGCTCGGATTGTTCCAGCAACAGTTCCCCTTTTAGCCGAAGCAGTTCCGCTTGCCAACACCCTTCTCCCTGAGAGTGAACAAGCTTCTGCGCCTCTGATAGTGCAGCCAAGCCTTCATCAATACGTTTCTGCCGCAAATATATTTCTGCGAGCAGAGCCAGCGTAAACGTGTTGTTGAGACTCGCGCCGGCGGCTTTCGTAGCGGAGAGGCCCTTCACGAGCCTGCCGAAACCTTGCTCTTCCCCCTTTTCAGCCAGAGCCCAGCCTTGCAAGGATGTCGCCCACGCTAAAGTCACTTCAAATGAGTATTTGGTGGAAAGGGCAATGGCTTCTTCAGCGAGGATCAGGGTTCTGTCCGCATCGCGGATGGTGGCATAAATCCAGGAGACCGTCGCGAGGGCAAACGCCAGCGTGAAGGGGTGTTCCAACTCTCTTGCCATGCCAATGGCCTCCTGCGACAACGCTTCGACCTGATCGACCTCGCCCAATATCCATAGCGTTCTGGCGAGGATGATTCTCGCGGTGATGCCAGGATCCTGAGTATAAGGTAGAGCCTGCGAGCGGTGCCTATCGGGATCATACAGAGCCTTTGCGGCCAGCAAATGGGCTTTGGCTTCATCGAACCGCCCGAGGAAGGAATAGGTCGAGCCGACACTCTCGTGCGCGCGAATCAGCATATCCGGGTTGTGCTCACGCTTCGCCTGAGACAAGAGATGTTCAGCCAGGTCGCACGCTATTGGAAGAGGCCCCCTGACTAGATGGAAGACCCATAACCCCCAATGAGTGAGAAAGTGATGCTCGGAGTCGCGGTCCTCCTGGGAAAGTTCCTTTGCCCTCAGATAATTTTGCTCGATCTCCTGGGAGGCGTATCCTTTTACCGTCACCATGGGGGCTCCACGTGCGATGAGGAGTTCCAATTCCAATGCATCGCGCTCCGTACCTGCGGGCACATCATTCAGCAACGTCAAGGCACGATTGAAATGGTTCAGCGCTTCGACATTGGCTGACCGATCCGCGTCTCTTCGGGCTGCAAGACGCCAATACGTGATGGCCGGACAGGTCAAACCTGCCTGTTCAAAGTGGTAAGCCAGGAGTTCCGGTTCCAACTGCACGCGCTCAGCGAACTTCTCTTCCAGTGTTTGCGCAATGCGGGCATGGAGGAGTCGACGAGATTTCTTGGGAAGCGTGTTGTAGGCCGCTTCTTGAACAAGCATATGCTTAAAACGATAGCGCGACAGCGATCGTTCGCCCTCTTGCAGAATGAGCCCTGAAGCGACAAACCGATCAAGGGCACCGTTGAGCTGGCTGTCCGTTATCCCAACGGTAGCCCGCAGCAGCTCATAGGTAAATTCCCGTCCGATTGCGGCTCCGATCTGAACAATTTCCTTGATCGGCCCTAATCGGTCCACCCGTTCCATGAGCAACGCTTGCAGACTGTCCGGAATGGCCATGTCCTTTAACGGAGCCTTGAGGGTAAATGTGTCAGTTCCCTCAGCCAGCAATCCAGTCCCCAACAGACTTTCCGTTAACTCTTCGATATAAAGCGGGACGCCGTCGGTCTTCGCCAGAATCGCCCGCTGCACTTCCGGTGGAAGCAACTTTCCGCCGGTCATCGTTGCAATCAGCTCGGCGCTCTGCCGGCGCGGAAGCCGACTCAACGTCAGAAACGTGACGTGGCTGTATTCCGCCCACACCGGCCTGAAGTCCGGCCGAAAAGTGATCAGCAACAACACGCGCATCTGCCTGATCCGATCGATGATTCGGGTCATGAGGTCCAGCGTGGTTGGATCAAGCCAATGGGCATCCTCTACGATGAGCAATGCAGGGAAGCGATCCGCCAGCTTTTGCAGGTACTGCATGAGCGCTTCTAGAGTCATGTCCTTACGTTTGTCGGGTGACACGGTCAGCGGAGGATGCTGAATATCTCCACTGATCGAGAGCAGATCGGCAAGCAAAACAACCGTGACGCGGTCGTCCAGCCCGCTGTTGACGGCCAGGATGTCGAGCTTCTGCAGTTGCGTAGGGGCACTGTCCTCACTGGTCAGCCCCGCCACCTGACGCAGATACGTAATCACTGGATAGAGCGCCGTATTGGTATGGTAAGGTGAGCATTGAAATTGAATCGCCTGGTAACGCTCCTCGGCAAGCCGGTCACGCAGAAAGCGGACCAACCGCGACTTGCCGATGCCGGCCTCACCACCGAGAAGGACGACCTGTCCTTCACCCGCTACTGCCTCGCGCCAGCGACCCAAGACAAGCGCCGTTTCGTGCTCTCTGCCGATGAAATCGACTAGTCGGCCAGATCGATACGACTCGAACCGGCTGGCCGACGGTTTGGCACTTAAAACCTGCCAGACCTGGACTGGTGTCTCGAACCCCTTGAGGGAGACAGTTCCCCCATCAACACACTCGAACTCGCCCCCGACAAGACGCTTCGTCACCGGATCAACGATTAATTGATTCGGCGCAGCCAGTCCCTGGAGACGGGCTGCTAGATTCGGAGTTTCACCGAACACCGACCGTTCCTTGGCGGTGTCTTGTCCGATGAGTTCCCCTACGATGACGGATCCAGTCGCAATCCCAATTCGCACCGCAATTTCGAAATCCTGATGAAGAAGAGAATCACGAGGCAGGGCCTTCACTAGCTCCAGCACGGCCAGTCCGGCATGCACCGCACGCTCTGCATCGTGCTCATGGGCATGGGGGTATCCAAAATACACTAATAGTCCGTCACCCATGTATTTTGCGATATAGCCGTTGAATCGGCTGATCGCTTCCCCACAGGTATCGAGAAAACGTCGGACAGCCGCTTGGAGGTCTTCAGGGTCCAATCGGCGAGCCAGCGCCGTCGAGCCCACAAGGTCACAAAACATGACCGTCAATTGGCGACGTTCCGCTTGATCTCGGTCAGCAGGGAATGGCTTTGTTTCCTGACCGGTTGAAACAGGCAGAGCCTCCAAGCCATTGCCTTCATGGTTTTGTGAGAGTTGGCTGATGGCGCGCAAGAGTTTTTTTCGATGGCCCAATACAACGCCCAGCGATGTCAAATCACCATCATTCAGTTCGGGCAAGACGTCCCATGTAATGGCGTTCTGCTGAAACGCTTCTCGATAGCGCTCAAGGCCAAGACTCTCCAGCCATGCGGATACGCGATCATCCATGATCAACACCGTCTCAGATAGGTATTCAAACGCTAATCACCGAGGGGGAAAAGATGGGCGATGCCTCTCTTAGAGACCGCGATGGCTTCATTGATGTGACCATATGACAAACGGCTCGACGAAGATTCTCCTTCAACCTCTTGTGGAATAAAGAGAGTATCGGTTCATCTCCATGGGATGTCCATGATCGCCTACCTACTCGAGCGAGTGATTCTGCATTCGATCAAGCGCGAGGAAAACGGACCAGTATGACACGTCGCCTGGCACTATTCTGAGGCAGATCGCTCACAATTGTTGACCGTTTTGAGTCTTGCCGGTCAGGATTGCAATGGAGTATGGCTTTCACGACAATCGCAAGTCAATTATTCATGACACGGACGGACGAATCTTAACCTGATCATCACTCTCTCCGGCAGAAGCCGTCTCGAAGACGATTCGTTGACGGCCAATCAACTCCGCTCGTATGATTTCTCCCCCATGACCAAACAACCTCAGCAGGGGCAGATGATCCCCGCCCTGTTTGTCGTACTGATCAGCCTCATCATCGTCGCGGTATGGACCTGGAAACGGCTTTCGGTCGAGGCCCAGGACTATATCGTTGATCAGGCGGTGCCGATGGCTACGATCGGTCTTGTGGCTGTCGGCCTACTGTTCATTTTGCTGAGGTCGCTCTACCGGCGCCATGAAAAGTCTCTTGAGCGAGCCAGACTCCTATCGCTGTTCGAGCGAGAAACCGTCCAGGACAAACGACTTGACCTTGCGTTTACCTTGCTTGAAGTCAATGCGTATGGCGTCGATGGGCTTCAATCGGCCGTGCCAGCCTTGAAGGAGCTGTTTATCACCACCCTACAACGAGCGTTGGGTGATAAACAGCATCGCATCAGGGGCATGGCAGCCAGTCATCTGGGGGCGTTGCAAGATCTGTCGGTGGTGCCGCTGCTCGTGAAGGCCCTGGAAGATGATCACGCCTACGTGCGTTCCTGCGCCGCGTTGGGGTTGGGGCGGCTGCGGGCCACCGATGCGCGTGAACGGCTAACGTTCGTGATGGAACATGATTGGGATCAAACCGCAAGAAGTCGAGCGAGGGAAGCACTGGACCGGATGCGGGAGTGACGATCATGCGGTTTGCGGCTCGGCCTATTCCTGCATCCATTCAATCACGGCAATCTCAGGCCGGCAGTTCAAACGAAATGGGAGGAACGACCACCCTAACCCCCGGTTGACGTATAGTCTGTGTGGGCCGGACTCGTGCCAGCCGGCCACACGACCATTACATCCCGGCGGGAGCCAAAAGGTGGGAATCCCTGGTACTCGCCATTGCCCCCCGTGGCTGTGCCCACAGAGAATCAAGTCAATGGCATGATGGGTTTCAACATAATCGAGAATGTTCGGAGCATGAGCCAGAAGTACCGTAAATCGAGACTCGGCGGGAGGCGGGACACATCGAAGATCTGCACGATGTAGCGATGGATCATCGACGCCGACAATGGCGAGTTCTCCCTTTCCCGTTGAGACGATGGCACTTTGATTCACCAGCAGCGTGATCTTGTGTCGGTCGGCGAGTTCGGCATATTGTGCCACCGGCACACCGCTGTAGTGGTCGTGATTCCCCAGCGTCATGTACACAGGCGCAATGGTGCGGAGCTGTTCGAGGAATCGAAAGAGATGAGGGAGTCCTTCGGGAACGTTGAGCAGGTCCCCGGTGATGAAAATCCAGTCTGGACGGAGTTCATCCACGGTCTGTACGATGCGCTCGTGCCGCAGGCAATACCGGTCAATATGCAGGTCCGTAATATGGACGGCACGACCAGCCAGAACACCATGCACCTGCGTGTACCGCGTCACCTCATGCTCTGCAAGGCCGAATTCCCAGTCGGGGATGAGGCTGAATAGTCGGTAGAGGGGATAGCCGAGGCAGTAGCCAATAGAGGCGCGCGCGCAATCAGGCCATGACACCGTCCGTCGCCGGCTCATTCCACAACCTGTCATTTGCCTGATCGTTTCCACATAGACGGGGAAAGTATATCATGGGCCTGTTTTCCACCCGATTGACCACACATTTCCGCTGATTGCCGTCAGCCAAACGAAGGAACACCTGTGACGCAACCAATCGACCCCTTCCTCACCAGCAACGTGCCTGGAATCGGTGGACAAATCCGCACCGTGCCCGAAGACTTTCAGGTCGAGGAACGGCCGCTCTACCTGCCGTGCGGAGAGGGGGAGCATTTGTACATCGCGATCACCAAGCGAGGCCTCTCCACGCCGGATCTTGTTCGCCGACTTTCTTCTACATTGGGCGTGAAGGCTCAGGCCATCGGCGTGGCAGGATTAAAAGATTCACGAGCCGTCACCACTCAGATGGTGTCTCTGCAAGGAGTCACCCCGGAACAGGTATCTGGCCTCAAGGCCGATGACACGCTGCAAAAGGTGCAGATTCTCGGTCGCCATCGTAATCGGCTACGAACTGGCCATCACGCCGGCAATCGCTTCCGGTTGGTCATCCGCAATGTCGCCGATCACGCGCGTGAAACCGTACCGGCCGTTCTTCAACAGCTGAGCGCACGCGGCGTGCCCAACTACTTTGGACCCCAACGGCAGGGAAAGACAGGGGACAACTACCAAATCGGCGCCGCACTCCTCCACGATGCGCCCCGGCGAGAGAAGATGAACCGTTCCCAGCGCATCTGGTACCTCAACACCTATCAGTCGTTTTTGTTCAATCGCATCCTCGCCCGGCGCATCAATCAGATCGATCGCCTGTTCGTCGGTGATTGGGCCATCAAGTCAGACAATGGCGCCTGTTTCCTGGTTGAAGATGCCGAGAAGGAACAGCCCCGGGCAGATCGGTTTGAAATCAGCCCAACAGGCATCCTCTTCGGCTCGCGGGTATCCTGGGCCAGTGGCCAGCCTGGGCAAATCGAGGAAACCGTCATCGCCGAAGCCGGGACAACGAAGGACACCCTCGTCGCCTCCGCCAAGGCTTGCGGATTTCGTGGCGAGCGCAGAGCGCTTCGCATTCCCCTCGCTGAACTTGAATGGTCACTCAGCGGTGATGTCCTCACCCTATCTTTCAGCCTCCCTCCCGGCGCCTACGCCACCAGCGTGCTTAGGGAACTGATGAAAGTATCCCCCATGAAGCCTTAGTTCCTCTCATTTTCTTTCCTCTACCATAGCGGGTGGTAAGATATGGTCACATCCACTGAGGACGGCTGTGAACCACTACCAAGAACGCGTGTGCCTTCAAGGGCACATCATCGACTCTCTCGTGCTCGCCAAGGTGCTCGATCTCATCCTGATGATGGGAGGAACCTTTGACCTGGAGGACGTACACATCGGCAAGACCAGGGAGGAGGCGTCTCATGCTTGTATTCGGATCCGAACCGCATCGAGAGCGCTCTTAGACGACATTCTCAAAGCGATTCAACCACACGGCGCCTCAATCGAACGTGAGGCGGACTGTCGCACCGACCCTGCGCCTGCCGACGGAGTGTTACCCGATGACTTCTATGCCACAACGCACCTCCCCACCCAGATCCGGCTCAACGGTCGATGGCTGGACGTGGATCGAATCGAGATGGATCTCGCGATCGAGGTCACCGAGGCGGGCTCCGTCGCCCAGGCCGTGCCGATGGGCGAAGTTCGTCGTGGGGATCAGATCGTGGTCGGTCGAGAGGGGGTACGTGTCATTCCCCTGCAGCGGCCACGCGAACGGGACGTCTTTGGATTCATGGAGTCTCAGGTCTCGGCTGAACGGCCCCATGGCCATATCATTGCCGACATCGCAACTCGGATGCGTCAAATGAGGGAGCGACACAGAGAGAGGCGGAGCGACTCACACGTCTTACTGGCCGGTGGACCAGCCATCATTCATGCCGGTGGGCGTGAGGCGCTGACCTGGCTGATCGAACAGGCGTTTATTCATATCCTGTTTTGTGGGAATGCGCTGGCTGCACATGACATGGAAGCTGATCTGTTTGGCACGTCACTCGGCTACGGACTCACAGCAGGGCGCGCAGTCCCACATGGTCACGAGCACCATTTGCGGACCATCAACCGAATTCGAGCCATTGGCGGTATTGAGGCGGCGGTCACGTCGGGAATGATCAAGCAGGGAATCATGGCCGCTTGTATCCGGCAGGGTGTGCCAGTGATCATGTCCGGAACGATTCGTGATGATGGTCCCTTGCCCGGAGTGATCACCGATTCCGTTCTGGCACAACGCGCGATGCGCGCCTTGATCCCCGGCGTTGGGCTGGCGCTCCTCGTCGCCTCGACGCTCCACTCCGTGGCGACGGGCAATCTTCTGCCGGCAACCGTTCCCACAGTCTGTGTAGACGTGAACCCGTCGGTCCCGACCAAGTTGGCCGACCGCGGGAGCTTTCAGGCGGTTGGCCTCGTCATGGATGCGGCATCGTTTCTGTCGGAACTCGCCAGGGTATTGGGGAGGTCAACATGAGCCGCCTCCTCGTGTGTCCTCCGGATTTTTTTGGGATTGAGTATGAGATCAATCCCTGGATGCGGCTTACCAATCGCGTAGATCACGGAAGGGCGATGCGACAGTGGCATGAATTGATGCGAGTACTCGAAAAAGACGTGGGCGTCGTACTCGAACGAATGACTCCCATTCCTGGGTTGCCCGACCTCGTATTTACGGCCAATGCAGGCATCGTGGTGGGGCGAACCGCCATCGTGAGTCGTTTCCGGCACCCTGAGCGTCAGCCTGAAGAGGCTCATTTTGAAGATTGGTTCCGTGGGCAGGGCTATGACGTGGTCACAGTAGAAAAGGAGCTGTATTTTGAGGGAGCAGGCGACCTCCTGGGTTTTTCAGAATACTGGTTCGGTGGCTATAGACAACGATCGGATATCCACGTCTTCCCGGTTCTCAGTGAGCGTTTTCACCGAGAAATCATTCCCCTCGAACTTGTCGACAGCCGCTTCTATCATCTGGATACCTGTCTCTGTCCCTTGAGTGGCGGCGAGCTCCTCTATTTCCCTGCTGCCTTTGATCGCTATGGCCAGGCAGCGATTGCAGAACGGACTCCTGACAAGCTGCGTCTTGCCGTTCCAGAAGATGAAGCCCTACAGTTCGCCTGCAATGCTGTCTGTGTCGGGAAACATGTCGTTCTCCCTACGGGATGTCCCGCCACTCAGGCATGGCTCCGTATGCGAGGATATGAAATCCACCAGGTTCAGCTCGATGAGTTCATGAAATCCGGTGGGTCGGCCAAGTGTCTCACACTCGCGTTGGACTGAGAAAAGTCATTGGCCAATCGATGAACGGACACGAATTTATTCTGATCAATGACGAATGACTATTGCCCAATCACTTTTTCCTGAACAGAAACGCGCCATACATGCCGGCAATCGCGATCGTAACGAGCTCAATGGTCAGAAGCATGCGGCTCACAACAGCGTCCGGAGTTGGTGGAGAGAAGATGAAATACATGCCGAGAAACTCCGGGGTCTGCGTCGGCGGTGTCTCCCATGGAGGGAACAAGGCAGCCAGAATGAGCACGACGACCATCCCGTAGAGTACCGCGAGATTGAGTTGATCTGGTGCCGAGGTATTAGAGGGTTGAGTAGCCGTCCGACTCTCCGATCGATCGGCGAGTCGCCGGCCGCATTGGATACAGAAACGGTTGATCTCCGGTTGTGACCGGCTGCAGGTTGGGCAGGCTTGCATAAGGTGTACAAACGAAAGCTGGAGTAGTGAGAGCCTAACATAAAAAGCTGCAGTAATTCCTGGTTCAGTGATCAGGATCAGGAAAGAAGTTTAGAAATGATAGCCGACGCCGAAAGAGACGAGGTGCATTTTGTAGGTGGCATCCATGCCAAAGAAGAAGGGAAAGAGTTCCGGGTTGTCTGCGAATGCAAAGCGTGCGTAGTTAAACTTCCATTCTGCAAATGCAGTCAGGTGTTTCGTAACGTAGTATTGGAGCCCCGCCTTAACGTTGAGTCCAAGTCTCGCATTATCGGACGAGGAACTGGGCGAGTCTGGCGCCAGTCCTTCCCCACTGATTCGAGCAAAGAAGATTCCAGGTCCAAAACCGATATATGGTTGCAACCGGGTTTTATGATAGCGAAACATAAGATTAAAAGGCGCTACAGTCAGGACGCGAAGGTGTGCACCTTGAAGAGTTGCGCTTGCTGTTACGCCGGGCACTGAGGGGTTCTGAAAAGTATGAACTTGCTGGTCAATGTGGGGAGTTGTATGAAACACTTCCGCCTCTACGCCAATCCAGCGAGCGGAATTAAAGTAGTGACCTACTTTTCCGCCAAACATAAGAGAAGTTGATAACTCAAACTCGCCGTGTGTCGTACCGGGAAGAAAGAATGAGGAATTAATATCACCGTCCGAGAGGCCGCCACCTAGACCAGGCACCGCGAATCCGAATTGTCCAGCAACGTACGTTTCACCATACGCAGTGGGAACAACAATAAATAGGGACGAAAGCAACAGCGCTGTTGCAGAAATTCCTGAGGAGACTCGTGTCGCATACCAGTGTTTCATCGGAATCCTCGGGATTGCCTGTATATATGCCCACCTTCCATCTTATGACTTGAACAGGTAGTGGCGAAGCTATTTCTAGAATCCTGACAAGGGACGAACAGGCCCGCTGCCGTTCATATGACGGAATCCTCATTCATTGACAGGTACTCGATAGCATCTTATATAATCCGCCTTCCTGAATGGATGGGTGATGATTTTGCCATGAGGCTGAATCGCTTATGCCAACCACGATCAACAAGATCGGCGTTATTGGAGCTGGAGCCTGGGGCACAGCCCTGTCCAAACATCTGGCCGAAAAGGGTCTGGAGGTTCGCCTCTGGGCCTATGAACACGACGTCGTCAACGCCATCAACACCTCTCATGAAAATCCTGTCTTCCTGAAAGATGTCCCTCTTCCATCAAATTTGACGGCCACTTCCTCACTGGTTGACGCCGTAAATGGCTGTGATGGGGTTGTGCTTGCCGTTCCTTCGCACATAACCCGATCCGTGTTGCATCAGTTGGCACCCTACATCTCAGAGCCCCTACCGTTCGTGTGCGCAACCAAAGGCATAGAAGAAACCACGGCCAAATTGATGACCCAGGTCATGGAGGACGAGTTGTCGCCGTCCATGCACCGCTCCTTCATGGTGCTTTCTGGACCCAGTTTCGCTTCCGAATTCAGCATGAGGAAACCCACGGCCGTGTGCTTGGCTGGCTCCGATGAACAACTCGTGCGGCAGTTTCAAGGTGCGTTGATGACGCCTGTATTTCGTGTGTACGCCGATACAGACGTCATCGGCGTTCAACTCGGCGGAGCCCTGAAAAATGTCATGGCACTGGCTGCCGGTGTGATAGATGGTCTGGCCCTCGGGCTCAATGCCCGCGCGGCGCTTATTACCCGAGGCCTGGCTGAAATCATCAGGCTTGGCGCTGCAATGGGAGCCGATCCGCGCACGTTTTATGGGCTGTCCGGGGTCGGCGATCTGGTCCTGACCTGTACAGGCACACTCAGCCGAAACCATTCGGTAGGCGTTCGCCTCGGCCAGGGAGAAAAGTTGGAGGCGATATTGGCAGGAATGCAGGCTGTCGCTGAAGGCGTTCGGACGGCACGTGCTGCATTAATATTGGCTCGTCGTTATCAGATTGATATGCCAATCATTCAAGAAATCAACGCCGTGCTGTATGACGATAAATCTTGCAGGAAGGCCGTTACCGATTTGATGGAGCGGGATGCAAAATCAGAGAAGGGGTGGACATGAATCCAGAAGGAATCGAACGGCTATTGCAGCAAGTCCGTCAAGGCAACATCACGGTGGAACAGGCACTTCACCGCCTGCGGTCACTGCCATTTGAGGATCTGGGATTTGCCTCACTCGATCATCATCGGTCGTTACGACAAGGGTTCCCCGAGGTCATCTTGTGTGAAGGGAAAACCACAGCGCAGATCATCGCCATTGCTCGGGCGCTCATCAAGAAACAAGGTCCGTTTCTTGCCACTCGTGCCGACCCATCGGTTGGTCGAGCCATTCGCCGTCTGGATCGGCGAGCACAGTACTATCCCGATGCACGCCTGGTGGCGATTCGCGCTTCCAGGCAGAAACAACATGGGCATATACTCGTGGTGACCGCGGGAACGGCGGACGTGCCTGTGGCGGAAGAAGCTCGTGTGACGGCAGAAGTGATGGGAAGCCACGTCGAGCGACTGTACGATGTCGGGGTTGCAGGTATCCATCGACTGCTCGGAAAGAGAGATCGGCTGTTCGATGCGAAGGTCGTGATCGTCGCGGCCGGTATGGATGGTGTCCTGCCGAGCGTGGTGGGAGGTTTAGTCCACTGCCCGGTCATTGCCGTGCCAACCAGCCGAGGCTATGGTGCGAGCTTCGGGGGAGTCGCTGCGCTGCTGACGATGCTCAATTCCTGCGCAGCGGGTGTAGGCGTGATGAATATCGACAACGGATTCGGCGCGGCCTGCCTCGCACATCGGATCAATATGTTGGGAGTAGAGAAATAGGCGCGGGAGAAATGGATGAGCCTCTATTTCACTTCCAGTAGGCCTCGCTTCGGCCAGGCGACCATCACGGTGCGTAACCCCTTTTCTCCATTGGCCAACAACTTTGTCCGCACTTCATACGAATACATACCCACCCCGGCGAGTTGCTTTCGGTGATCCTGGCCATCCCACGCAAGTTCAACGGACACCTTTGATCGTCCTGTTTCCCCATCCACGGCTGGAGGGACTTGGATGGGCTGTCGATAAGTGAGAAATCGCAGCGAGCTCTTCGACGGAGAACTAATGAGCGAGGTCACCTCCAAAATCGTGGATCCATCCACTTCTTTCGGAAGCTGTACCGTAACGGAAAACTGAAGAGACCCGTTGCCCAGAGCATATGGTGTCGGGGTAATGTTAAGGCCGACAATTTTAAGCTGAGGCTCGGGCCTAGGAACGCGAGGGGGCTTCACTTTCGAGAGGCTGTCTGCTGGGAATAAGGCCATCAGAGAAGCACATAGGGTGAGCAACCCGAGCAGAAGCCTGGCACGATGGAAATTACGTGACGTCTTCAACAAAAACCCTGACCCCATACTTTCCTGAACGAGAGCGGTGCGTCCGCCACAATGCAACTTGACCGTATTGTTAGGGGGATAACATAGCATCCCTGGGCTGTCAACGAAGCGTCGAGAATGAACCAGCGATTGCCGTTCGTCCACGCCTTCGGTAAGATGTCCGGTCATTTTGCGCATCGCATGTGAGGAACTGAGTGGGCCGTCATTTACATTTCGATTGTTTCTCTGGGGTCAGTGGAGATATGGTCCTGGGCGCACTGGTGAGTGCCGGGCTCTCGTGGACAAGCTTAGTTGACGGCCTCAAACGCCTCAAGCTCCGCGGCTACCGCCTGCAAAAGCGCGAGGTGCATCGTGGCGCGCTTCCAGCAATAAAGGTCGACGTCATCGTTCAACAGGGATTTCAACGGCCGCTGTCCCTCTCTCGCATTCGAAAGATCCTTGCCGACAGCACGTTGCCAGGCCCGGTCAAGGAACGGAGCCGGTCGGTCTTTGATCGACTGGCTGAAGCCGAAAGCCTTGCCCATCGAGTCGATGTGAAAGATGTTCACTTTCATGAAGTCGGGGTGATGGATTCATTTATCGATGTTGTCGGAGGCGTGCTGGGGTGCTATCTCTTGAACGCCACCCGAGTGACCGCGTCTCCGATCAATGTTGGGGCCGGGTCGATTCAAACCTCACACGGACTCTTACCGGTTCCAGGACCCGCAGTGGCAGCGCTGGCGAGGGGAGTGCCGATCTACGCCGACGGTCCACGCTGTGAGCTTGCTACTCCCACCGGGGTTGCGCTGCTTCGGACATTGGCGTCGGAATTCGGCCCTCTGCCGACGATGAGAAGTATGGCCGTGGGCTACGGAGCCGGCGACCACAATCCAGACGGGTGGCCTAATGTCTTGCGCCTGTTTGTGGAGGAAGAGCCTACATCGGCGGCCAATCAGACCGAGCGGATGATACAGATTGACACGAATCTTGACGACCTCAGTCCGCAGACCTACGAATACATCATGGAACAACTCTTTCGGGTCGGTGCTGTTGATGTCGTGCTGGTTCCCGTCATCATGAAGAAAAGCCGGCCAGGAATCCTGCTGAGCTGCCTAGCCACTGAAGACCGGACGGATGCCGTGGTCGAGATCCTCTTCCAGGAAACAACCACGCTCGGAGTGCGGCTTCATGAAGTACGCCGACGGGTCCTCACCAGGCGATTCGTCCCCGTCACGACCCAAGGCGGAGTCGTTCGCATGAAAGTTGCCGAGGTCGGCGCCGGATGGGAAAAAGCAGCCCCCGAATATGAGGACTGTAAAGCCATCGCGCAACGAACCGGCCGCCCTCTCAAGACGGTTATGGAGGAAGCGCTAATGGTCTATCGACACGGACGCAGGAAGACGAGAATCACAACTGCGCGAGGCCGAGCATGACCGTGCTGTACTACGTGCTCCTCTTTCTCGTTTCCGTCGCGGTCACACTTGGTGGTTGCGCACTCTTTACGAACGCCATTGAATGGTTTGGCAAGCGGCGGGGTATCTCCGAGGGGGCCGTCGGCAGTGTCTTTGCAGCCATCGGCACGACCCTGCCTGAAACCTCGATCCCGATCATTGCGATTTTCTTCGGCGATAGCCGTGAAGAGGTTGAGGTTGGCTTAGGTGCCATCTTAGGTGCCCCGTTCATGCTCAGCACACTGGTGCTGCCCATTCTGGCCATTCTTCTGCTGCTCTATGCCCGGGCTGGCAAGCGGACTGCTCAATTTCACCTCAACTATCGTGAAGTGTTGACAGACCTCACGTTTTTCATGATGGGATATTTCATAGCCTTGGGTTGCGCCTTCGTGCCCTCCAGACTGATTCACTTTGTCGCAGCCGGTGTATTGGTCTGTTTGTATATTTACTACATGAAGCTCAAATTCGCACCGGCTGATGGGGAAGAAGGTGGTGAGCTGGAACCACTGATTTTCGACAAGCACGCAGCCACGCCGTCCTATGCGATGATCGGATTTCAAGCTTTCTTGGGTTTAGGGGGATTGATATTAGGCGCCCATCTTTTTGTCATGGCTGCAGAATCGATGGCCGGCTTGTTCGCCATGTCGCCGTTGATTTTAGCGCTACTCATCGCACCGCTCGCCACCGAGCTACCCGAGATGTCCAATAGCTTTCTCTGGCTCTATCGCAAGAAAGACCGGCTCGCCGTGGCCAATGTTACGGGCGCCATGGTCTTTCAAGGCACCTTCCCGGTTGCGCTGGGGTTGATTGGAACCGAGTGGGTGATTGCACCATCGGCATTGACCACCATGATCTTAGCCGTGCAAGCGGTGGGACTCTGCCTCCTGCAGATTCTGATCGGAGGTCGGTGGCGGCCGTGGCTGCTCGCCGCCGGGGCTGTGTTCTATATCGGCTATACGGTGCATCTCTATGTCAACTGAATCGCGATCACCTCGCACACGTTCCTCGTCCTCCCAACTCCCCTTGCTGGGAATCACGATGGGAGACCCGGCCGGCATCGGTCCAGAAGTCATCGTCAAGGCTCTGTCTGGTGCTCACTTGCGCAAGGTCTGCCGCTCGATCGTCATCGGATCGTTTCCCGTCATGGAACGAACGATCAAGGCCCTTAAGCTCAAACTGAACATAGTCCGAGTTCACGGTCATGACCCGGTGGCGCTGCGAAGAGAAACCGTGCCCGTGCTAGATCCACTGGAGACACCGCTGCGACCCTTCAAGTCCGGGATTGCCACGGCAGAGACCGGTGCCGCTTCGGTCGCCTTCATCAAAAAGGCTGTTGAGCTGGCGCAGATCTGCTGTATCGAAGGAATGGTGACGGCACCCATCAACAAAGAAGCCATCAATATGGCCGGCTGCCGGTACCCAGGCCATACCGAGTTGTTGGCCGATCTCACTCACGCGAACGAATCAGGCATGATGATCGTGGGCGGGCCGTTACGTATTATGTTCGTCACGACACACATCGCAATCAGAGATCTCTCGGCGCTGCTGACACAAGCCAAGATTGAAAAGGCGATCCGCTTGGCTCAATTGGCGCTGACGACACTATTCGGCATCAAGCGCCCCAGGATCGGAGTGGCTGCCCTCAATCCCCATGCCGGTGAGCATGGATTGTTCGGCGATGAAGAAGCTCGAATCATCCTCCCGGCATCACGTGCCACCCAAAAACAGGGCATTCTGGCAAGTGATCCCTTGCCGGCTGATACGCTGTTTGGAAAAGCTGCGAAAGGGTCATTTGACGGCGTCGTCGCCCTCTACCACGATCAAGGTCTCATTCCCCTGAAGCTGGTCGCCTTCGGCACCTGCGTCAATCTCACCGTAGGCTTGCCTATCATCCGCACCTCAGTGGATCATGGAACCGCGTTTGATATCGTCGGGAAAGGAGTCGCTGATCCCGGAAGCCTGATTGAGGCTATCAAACTGGCTGCCAGGATCGCTCAGAATAGAACGGCGGCAACTCCGATCAAGAAGGGACGGACCAAACGTGTCGCTTGATATTTCGAAGGGCCTTGCCGTGGTTCGGTGTCAGATTGATGAATTGGAGACGCTTGAGAAACAGACACTTCAAGACCTGAACACTGTCGCTGGAACGGAACGACTAGAAAAATGGAAAGCCCGCACAGTCGCGCTGCTCACCAATAGCGTAGGCCATCGTGAAGGACAAATTTTCGCGAGCGTTCACCCTGGGCCATCGTTTACTCACGATTTGGTTGAAGAGTTTACGGATCTTGTGGAGTGCTATCGCACGCCACTGATGCTATTGGCCAAGCAATTGGCCAAGGCCCCCCCAACTCGGAGTTGAGGGTGGACACCTCTCTCCCCCCAGCCGCGATCAAACGCCTTGGACAGAATTTCCTCATCGACCCCAACATTGTCCGCAAAATCGTCGCGCTGGCTGAACTCACCCCGACTCATACCGCGTTGGAAATCGGGCCAGGCCGAGGCATTCTCACCGAAGCGCTGTGTCGTGCGAGTGGCTACGTGACGGCGATCGAAGTCGATCCTCGGCTCCATGCGTTCCTAACTGAACGACAACCCCAGTTCACGAATCTCACGCTCGTCCTCGACGATGCGATGACCTACCCGGTTGAGCAGCTTCCGATCGGCACCATTGTCGTCGCCAATCTTCCATATTATTTATCAACTCCCCTACTCTTCCGGCTTCTCGATCAACGCGACCGTTTTCCCCGCATGGTGCTGATGCTGCAAAATGAAGTTGCCGATCGATTGGTCGCAAAGCCCAACACCTCCGACTACGGAGTACTTTCAGTTATGGCACAGTATGCGGCAGAGATTACGAAAGCATTCCAAGTCTCTGCGCAGTGCTTCAGACCGCGCCCGGAAGTCGGCTCTGCTGTGGTTCTGCTAAAGACCAAGCATCAGAGAGTACTGAACCAGGAAGAGGAGCCCAAATTCGCAGCATTGGTGAAAGCCGCTTTTGCCCACCGCCGCAAGACGCTCATCAATTCGCTCAAAGATCAGGGTTACGATCAGAAGCTGGTAGGAGCTGCGTTGGAAGCGCTTGCACTCTCTCCTTCCCTCCGTGCGGAAACCTTTTCCATCGGACAGTTTATCGAACTGACCCGCCGCATTTACGGACTAGGCTTTTCACCATTCCATCCGTAACAGTCGGAGACAGACGACAACCGAATGGCTCTGAGATCCTACTCCACCCAAACCAATGCTGGCAGGAAGGAAGCCCACATCGTTCAGGCTCATAACCCTGCTATGGGGCGCATGTGGATTTTAAAAATGACACGGCGGCTCTTATCACGGTCTGGATGTCCGGCATCATTGCGGAGGAGATTCTGTTTTCCACGCCCGTTCGCTGTGGCTTTCTGTAAGAAGCACTCGTAGGACCAAGGAAGCTTCTCGCGAATCACTTCCAGGCTTTTCGCCAGTACTGCAAAAGAGCGTTCCTGGCTGAGTCTCAGATTACGTATATCGTCACCCAGATCATCGGTGTAGCCTTCGATCACAAAGGCCTCCACTTCTTGCTCTCCAGGCTTGCAGATGAGTGAAGCGTAGTGCGGCATGGCCTCGGACAAGAAGGTTTCGGCGGTAGGGAGCAGGGTGCTCTTCCCAAACTCAAAAGTAATCGCTGTATCCGGCACTGTGATCGTGTGAATGCTCGGCCTTTTGGCTTCCAGCGGTGGATGGAGGGGGTCGAGTCTCGATGTGACGTCCGTCGGTGTAGCACGGCTTCTGGCCGGATTGGCATTTCCATCCTCGACACGAGCCATGTAGGCCAGGAGCAAGAGAATGAAAATGACGGCGAGCGAGGTCATAAGATCGGCAACCCCGCTTGTCACCACGGCTGAGTTGTCACGTGAGTCCTGTCCGAGTATTGACTTCATCCCTTTCGTTCTCTCCGTGCCGGTTTAAGTAAGACGAGATGGTTTTCCTGAACTGCGATCTTTATGGATCGGACGTGCAGGTTCTGTCGTTGCGGCAGTGGTACTCCTGAGATCCTGAAACATCGCTTCGATCTCGGCTTGAGACAGCCGCACCGGGGAGGCATGCTCCTTCATCGAACGGTTGAGGTCTTGAAGGGCTTCCAGTATGGGATTCATTATCGGTCGTAACGCCCGCTGGACCTCGTGCCCGATATCTCCAGGCAAATCATCAAGCTTCATCGGCGCATGCTTCGATTGCAGCGCCGTGAGCGCTTCTGCGGCTGAGTTGAGCGCTGCGACGGTGGACCCGAGGCGCTGCTGCACGGCCTCGACAAGCTGATGTGCGGTCTCGTTTCGGATAGGAGCGGCGATGGCCGCCGGAGATCCGTTCGGCGATGGGGACCCCTGGGAATGTTGGTCCGTAGCCCTCTGTGGAAACATTTCGTCCAGGAGGGAGATGCACTCCCGGTGTCGGTTGTCCAACCGATGCCAGAAAGAATGTTCGAGGAGGGTGAACGCATTGGCGCACGCCAAGCCGACGATGGATGTCACAAACTTTCCTGAGAGCCCGTTGATCAGTCCTTGGATGCCATCGATCTCCGACCCGTTCGCATGGAGCTTGCTGAGACCGATCAAAATGGCCAGAAAGGTGAACATCAACCCCATGCCCGTCATGAAGGCGGGAAGTTGCCGATAAAAGCGGACGTTGAGATGGGCGGCGCAGAGAGATTCGAACGAGAAAAACTCACTTGCGGAACGCTGACTATGGACGGTCGGCTCAAGAAACCAGGCGGACTGCTCTACCGCGAGAGTCTTGCGGTATGAAAACCAGTCTCTGGCAAAATCCTGTTCCGACCGTACCGCCTGATCCAATGTATGCAGATCGTCAAGGTCGCGCCGCGTTTCTGACGAGAGATCGAGACGCGCTAGCTTTTTTGCCAAAGCCGGAATAACCAACCAATCTTTGGACACCTGTTGCCGTGCCAGCACTAGAGGCGCGACAGACGACTGAAAGCGCGCAAGCGTCCCTTGGATTTGTAACAAACCTCTGAGGAGCACTACGCTATGCCAAAGACACAGGGTCAAGATCCCCGCAGCACCGATCCAGCTAAGCGCGGGACTCTGGAGCCCACCGAGGACCGTGACATCGCGAGTGAGCCATTCCCAAAGAGCGGTGATCGAATCCACGTCATTCATCAGACAAACCTCACTGGAGCCCTACACACCATTCTCAGTAAGAACAAAACCAGATTGTCTCCCTCAACTTCTGTGCCAGAGAGAAATGCGAGAAATGGCTGCGTATCCTTGCACGGTTGGAATAACGCCATACCAGGAGGGAAGTTCTTGCCGAGAGGGCGGCAAGTTCTATCGGGCTCACGGAGGTACAGTTGCCGCAACAAAACTCTTCGTTGCTTTTGGGGCCTGGGAACTTGGTGTATGCTCACCCTTCGTTGACAACTAGAAAGAGGAAGCGCTATGCACTTTGTCCGAATCGGCAACCGTGCGTTCAACCTGGATCTGATCTCTCACTGTGAGGTGCAGATTTGGCATGATACCGTCTCGGTCAAGATCTATATGACAGGGGCCGCCAATAACACTCCGGTGGTCCTGAACGAGGAGGAAGCCAAACAGTTGTGGAAATACATCGAGTACGTCGCGGAGAAGCCGGTCTAATTCGGTCAGTGTTCGAAGGCGTGCTCGTTCATGTTCGCTGAACTGTTCAGGCGGAAGTTATTGTTCAGTCGATTGGGAGAGGTTGTTCGTGTTATGGTTTGGTGTGTTGTAAGCGGCGTGCCCGTGGACAAACCTGCTGGATGGGGGCGATTCAGGATGGGCAGAAGGGGAGTGCTCGGTCGACTTGGCGGTATTCTGTGTGTCCTGCTCTTAGTAACAGGATGTGCAAGCGAATTCTCTGTTCTCAGCGCATCGGGTGAGCCGCTCTTGATTTCGCGTCGAGGTTATTCACCTGGTGAATGCACTGAGAAGGTAAAGGACGACGCCGCTCGCATGGGTGTCACATTGCGGTATATTCACATCCGTGGCACCGCCGCTGGCCGTTCGTTATTATGGCCCTTCGAACCGGGATATGCCTGTGAAGCTGGGATCGGCCCAGAACAGGGCCCAATCGGCACTTATCCGAGCAGTCTCAGGATCCTTTCCCGGGGATCGTGATTCAACCTTTCGAGCATGGTCCTACTGTTCTCTTTTGCCTAAGAGTGATGTAACTTATTCGGAATGCCCAGACTAGTTCTGGGTCTTGGCCCGATAAGATTCCACTGGGTCTTCCAAGTTCTGGCCAGAGAGTGTCTCATTGACCAACCAGCCCACCGCGATTCCGTCCCGCGCAAACAGCCAAAGAGCTATACCTGCAGGCGGAATTATTTTCTCCTAGTCGAAGCATGCTCCTCGTGGTATTCCGCCCTCTATTTCCTTCGTACGCATCGCGCATCCGAGATACCGTCCAGACCGTTGCGTTTCAGGCGCTCTGACAAGGGCTCGAGCATGTCAGTAGTTCATGGATTTGCTTGTTGATTCAGTGTCTTAAGCTATACTTAGCATGTGCGTGAAGCAGTGGTCTGGAGGAGGTTAGGAAAAAGCCCAGGCCTGGAGCGCGATGATCAAGATCCTATTAGTCGAAGACAACGACGTCGATGCACGCCTGACTCAAGATATTCTGGCAGAATGGGGCATGGAAAAATTCGAGATCATCCATGTGACCCGCCTGAGCGACGCTGTCACCCACCTGGCTCGCATACGTTTTGACGCCGTCCTTCTCGACCTATCACTCCCGGACGGTTATGGGCTCTCCACCGTGCGTCAAATGCAAGCCGCGAATCCGACGATTGCCATCATCGTGCTCAGTGGGCTGAATGATCAAACGCTCGCGCTACAGGCTCTCCAGAATGGGGCACAGGATTACCTCGTCAAGGGACAAGGGCAGTCGGAGCTGTTGGGTCGCTCTATCCGCTATGCCATCGAACGAAAGCGGGCTGAAGAGCGGCTGACCTACCTGGCCCAATATGATCAGCTGACAGGCCTTGTGAACCGCACGTTGTTTCGTGATCGCCTGATCCAAGCCATGGCCCGCAGCAAACGGCTCCAACAGCCTCTCAGTCTCATGCTGCTCGATCTTGATCACTTCAAGCCGGTGAACGATACCATGGGTCACAGTGTCGGTGACCAGCTTTTGAAGGCCGTCGCTGAACGACTGCAAGAGTGTGTCCGCGAAGTAGACTCAGTCGCCCGTATGGGAGGAGATGAGTTTACCATTATCCTGGAAGGCCTGACGTGCGAAGAGGATATCACGTTGGTCGCCCAGCGAATCACCAAACGATTGGCGGAACCATTCCACCTTGGTGAGCACAGAGCGTTAATCGGGGTCAGTATCGGGATTACCGTCTACCCAACCGATGATCACGAAGTTGATGAGCTCTTGAAGCATGCTGACTCCGCAATGTATCGAGCCAAACAACAAGGGGGAAGTTCTTTTCAATTTCACATTCCTGATACTTCGTCTTCCTCTACCTGCTCAAGTTAACGATCATCTATCTTCGGCAACTCCTGATTGCTCTTATCGACCAATCTGAGCAAGCGGTTGATCAGAGATTGAATACACACCGATTCCATTCGGTTCGAGTCGATTCATCGAAGGGAGCACCGATGGAGCAGGGTTGGGATGGGAATCAGGTGTCAGGAGGATGCCCCAGTGCTGATTGTTCCGACACACATTATCCACAATCAACCCTTCGGCGTGCTGGAACATGAGTATGCCACTCAGCATGTTGTCTTCACACAGATTCCGCACCAGTTCTGGACGGCTGCCCGGATCTCGGACCGCGATGCCAAAATGGTGATTCTCGACACAGCGATTATCCGCTACTCGCGGTTGGGCGCCGGCAAACACGAAAATGCCCGACTCCCGATTGCGGCACACTTCGTTGTCGGTGAAGGCGACCCGACATTCGGGTCCATACAACACCACGCCCGACAAAATCCCTTCCATTGCTCGGCACTGCGTGATGATGCATGTGGAGTTGAGTATGTTGAGCGCTGAATGCTGGTCGCTGCCAACATAGCGGAACGTGATACCGGTAATCCACCCTTCCGGTACCTCTTGAAGATACAACGGCCCGCTGCGGCGACAAAAGATTTGGACGCTATCTCGTCCGGCACCGACAAGCCGTATCGGCCGTTGTGTGACGACAAGCTTATCCTCATAAATCCCGGGACGGACATAGACCTGATCCGATTCAGCGACATCCTTCAGCGCGGCACTTGGAGTGGCATAACAGCGCTGATCGGTCGGATCAACAATCAAGGTTCGTCCGCCCAGGGGGTTGGTCGGAATGGGCTCTTCACTCACGATGTTCTCCCGGAAAGGTTGGTCGCGTTCTCACGGCCTTGACGGGACATGGAGACCCTTTGAATACTGGATGAGACAAGTAAGGAACTCGAACCACATTGTACAAAACTGTGTCTTCATTAACACGCCCGTGGAAGACCCTCAAGACGATTGGCTTCTACGATTGTACAAGATCCTGTTTTTTAAATGTTTCGCATTCGTGAATGGCAGGAGCCCTGGCATACTGATTGCGTGCCTAAGCCCCTGGACTGCCGTTTGAACAGATGGAGGCCTGTTATGCTCCAGAAATGTCTCGGAATTCTCATCCTCCTATTCATATTCTTCTCGGTGGGCCAGTCCATAGCTGCTCCTACTCAACGGCAGGATACGACCCGCCGATTATATGATCGCGTCATGGATGAATTTAAGCACCGCGACTACAAAGCAGCCATGGCAGGCTTCCAACTCTTCATCGAACTGCATCGCGAATCCGTCTTAGCCGCCAATGCACAATATTGGATCGGAGAATGTCAATATCGGATGGGACGATATCGAGATGCGCTGCAGTCGTTCAATGAGGTCGTGTCAAATTACCCACTCAGCCCTAAGTTGGCAGCTTCCACCCTGAAGCTTGGCCAGACGTACACTAAACTAGGGGATCATGAGACGGCACGACTGATGTTTGACCGGGTGGTGGGCCAATACCCGGATAGCTCTGAAGCAGAACTCGCTCGCAAGGCCATCGAGGCTACGTCAGCCGCCGAAGACTCGACCAATCAATCTCCGTAAGAATCCTCCTGTTCGACTGATGCGACTCGTCACTCCTCTGCAGTGATCCCCAATCGAGTGGTCAGATCTGGCAGCGTGTGGCTTTTCTTTGGCTGTACCGTTGTCAGCTTGATCCCCGCTGCGCTCAACACCGACTCGATGACCTGCTGCCGTTCGCCCTGATGAGGTAGTGAAGATTCACGCTCGATCTGGACGACATGTTCGACGCGACATGACCCAGGATGGACCAAGACAAAATCGACTCGTTTGAGTGCAATCTCTCGCAGAAGATCGGAACGCACACTTGTCTCCGCTTCGACCTCGACGAAGGACCAGAGCGGCACCTGACTAAAGACAAGGTACCGTTCTTGAACAGCCATTTGCAGGAGGCTATACAACGCGACTTCTTCTTCCTCGAGCAATCGGGTAGGCCCGATGGTAACGCCGGAAGGAATGGCAAATGGCGTTGTCCGCTTCTTCCTCCGTCGCGTCTTCCTCAGATAACGCCAAAGCATAATGACCCCCAGGATGACCGTACCGACCAGAAGAAGTTTCATTTCTTTTTGCTTCCGCCTTTGCGTGATCGTAACCGCTCATACCACTGTGGGCCGCTTGGGACGATGCAACCTAATATCCTTGGGGATACCGCCCCCGTAACCGAGGGGACGTTTCCGCACTGTTCCATAATGGTCTGATACGCGAGGACGGCAAACGCCACCGATTCCAGCGCTTTACTGTCCCAGCCATGAGACTCAAAGGATGTGACCGGCACTGGAGTAAAGATATCCGTTAAATGTCCCATGATCGCCCGGTTCCGGACACCGCCTCCTCCCACAATCACGTCATCGATTCCCCCCTTGATCCACCGTCTAGCCGTCCCGACCGCTTCAGCAGTCCAACGGCTACAGGTGGCCAGAAGATCTTCAACCGATAATCGACGTGTGTGTTGCCAATTGAGCAATTCGTCCAGCATCTTTGTGCCGAACGCTTCACGACCGGTCGATTTTGGCGGCGCCTGGGATAGGTAGGGATGAGCGAGAAGTTTGGCTAGTAGTCTCGAATCAACCCGGCCTTTTGCCGCCAATCGCCCCTCACGGTCCATTGAGGCCCGACCATTCGTGATGCGAGACATGAGCCCATCAAGCACCATATTTGCCGGGCCCGTATCAAATGCGGCGAGTTCCGCAGAGCCTGATCCCTTGGGGAGATAGGTCACGTTGCTGATGCCGCCAAGATTCACGATCAGCCGCGCACGGCGCGGATGCCGAAATAGCAGCGCGTGGACCCCCGGGGTCAACGGCGCTCCCTGTCCGCCGGCCGCGATATCGCGTGGCCGAAAATTGGCCACCGTGGTAATTCCGGTGCGTTCAGCGATGACTGCCGGTTCAGCGATCTGCAGCGTCGAACGTATGGCGCCGACGCCGGTATCTTTGATGCCATGCGGCAGGTGGTGCACGGTTTGGCCATGAGATCCGATCAGGTCTACGTCCTCTGGCGACCATTGAGCCGACCGAATGACCCCTAAGGCGGCGTCGGCGAACCATTCACCTAAGAGCGCATTGAGGTGGCAAATATCCGCCACCGTTCCCGACACCGATGCAGAGAGAATGCGTTGCTGCAGCGAATGCGGATAGGAAAGTGAATGAAACGCAATCATCTCGACTCTGAGACCCGCTTTCTGGCGGACAATGGTCACCAGCGCCGCATCAACTCCGTCGGCTGAAGTTCCTGACATCAATCCGACAACGTTCATCTCCGGTATCCTTTCACGATCGCCTGAATGCTGAGCGGCTCATGAGCGTGCTACGCTAATCGAACTTTCGTGTACGGTCAAGAAGGCGAATGGACAGGGCCTATGAGCGGTACCGCCCTCATGGCGTCGTTGACACCATCATACGCGGATGGTACCGTCCCCGGCGATGTTTCCTCTCAATCATGTATGGAAGTTATCTTCTTTCTTTCTCCTCGCCCTGCTAACCGGCTTCCTTCCACCCCTTAGCACCGTGACGGACGCTCGCGACCCGATTCCGATTGTGGTCACCATTCCGGTTCTGAAGGATTTGGCAGAGCAGGTCGGTGGCCCCTATGTACGAGTCACATCGTTGTTGAGCGGCTATGAAAATGAGCATACCTACTCACCCAAACCCACTGATCTGATCGCAGTCCGGAAGGCCAGACTGTTATTGGAGATCGGCATGGGACTTGAGGTGTGGGTTTCATCACTGGTAAAGAACGCGGGTGGCCAATCGTTACGTGTGGTTACGACCTCTCACGGGGTAGAGCTGATTCAAGACGATACGGATGCACATGAAGGGACACATCACGACGGGAAAGCCGGGAATCCCCATGTCTGGCTGGACCCTGAAAATGTCACCATCATGCTGCGCCACATTACCGAAGCCCTCATTGAAGTGGACCCAAGTCATACAACGGAATTCCGAAGCAATCAAGCGGCCTATCTTCAACGGCTTGGTCAGTTGCAAAAGGAGCTCTCCGCCCGTACCGAGCGGCTCTCCGACCGACGGTTCATCGCCCACCATCCAGCGTGGCCCTATTTGGCGAAGCGATTCAGCCTCGACATTGTTGGCACGATCCACATGCAGTCCGGCACAGAACCCTCCGCCCTTCATCTGCAGGCTCTCATCCAGAAAATGAGACGAGACCATATCAAGGTGATCGTATCCGAGATTCAACTCAGTCAGCGACTCCCGGATTTACTGGCAAGGGAAACCAAGGCCCACGTCGTCGTCTTGACCACGATGCCAGGCGGTTTGGAGGGAACTGCGACCTACCTCGACATGCTTCGCTATAATGTGCTCCAATTGGCTGGCGCATTAGAAACGACCTCGTAGCCTCAGTCAGACAACCCCCGGAAGGAGCTTCGGATTCCGTGTCAGATCCCCGTGAGCCAATCATTCGTTTTGAGCATGCCTCCTTCGGGTTTCCCGGGCTCATCGCCCTCAAAGACATTTCATTGGCTATCTACGAAGGCGAGTTCGTGGGAGTCATCGGCCCAAACGGATCAGGCAAGACGACGTTGTGTCGTGCCGTACTGGGGCTTCTTACCCCCGTGGAGGGACATCTTCATATCTTCGACTGTGCCTGCAACGAACTCCGCTGCCACCATCGCGCCAAAATCGGCTATCTCCCGCAGAAAGGGGTCGTCGATCGGAATTTTCCGGTGACGGTCCTTGAAACAGTGATGATGGGTCGTTACGGAGCGCTGGGCCTGTTCAAACGTCCAGGGAGGAAGGATCGTGACATCGCGCAAGAAGCCCTGGCTCAGGTTGGAATGGATTCTCACAAGAATCATGCCCTCGGACAGCTATCCGGAGGCCAGCAACAGCGCGTCTTTATTGCCAGAGCCCTGGCACAACAGCCCAAGGTCTTAATATTGGATGAGCCGACAACCGGTCTGGATATTACCGCTCAACACAATGTCATCGAGCTCGTGCAACAGCTGCATGACGAACTCAAATTGACCGTCCTCTTGATTACCCATGACATTAATATGATCCGCTCAAGGGTGGATCGATTGGTTCTTCTCAAAACCAGACTCTTCGCCGCCGCCCCCCCCAAAGATGTCCTCAAGCCGGAGATTCTTCACCAGGTCTATGGCAAAGACCTGGTGATTACAGAGAAAGATCTCGTCATCGTCGAGGATTACCACCATCACCACTAGGAATGGACTTCAGACAATGTTGGATCTCCTCGCCTACGACTTCATGCAACGCTCACTCCTCGCCGCCGCGATGGTCGGTGGACTCTGCTCCGTCATCGGCGTATTCGTCGTATTGCGTGGATTGGCGTTCGTCGGCGCCGGGACGTCACATGCTGCATTTGCGGGCGTGGCACTCGGCTACTTAATAGGATGGCCTCCCCTGTTGCTGGCCATTGTGTTCGGCCTTGCGACAGTCTGGATTACTGGCTGGGTCGAGGAACGTGGCAGAATGAAACTGGATGTTTCGATCGGCATCCTCTATACCACGACAATGGCACTGGGTATTCTCTTCATTGGGTTGATGAAAAGCTACAATGCCGAGGTGTATGGGTACTTATTTGGCAGCGTTCTATCGGTCACGCCTGAGGAACTGAGCATTATTGGAGCGTTGACCGTCCTCGTCTTGGGGCTCCTCCTGCTGTTCTCAAAAGAACTCTATTTTATCGCTTTCGACCAAGAGATGGCTGAAGCTTCCGGCGTCCCTGCACGGCAAATATTTTTTCTCCTCCTGACGTTGGTCGCCTTGACGGTGGTGGTCTCACTGAAAACCGTCGGAGCGATCTTGGTATTTGCTATGATCCTGATTCCAGCCTCGACCGCCTACCAACTCACGCATAGCCTTGCAACACTGACTCTGTATTCCGCAACGATCGGGATATTCACCTCAATTGCGGGTGTCTTGATTTCCGCGCTTTGGGATGTGCCCTCAGGGCCGGCCATCGTCCTCTTAGCGACCACCATATTTTTCATCGCAGTCTTCTTCTCGCCTAAACGCCTGAAGCGCACCAGGCTCGCTCATTCGCATTAGGCATCTTGCTCCGTTTTGGCCATACTTGCCGTTATCCCCTAAACCGCTCCGATTCAGAAGGTATGTCGGACACCAAAGATCAGGCCCAAAGTAGAAGCATCACCACCCGACGGATGGTTGCGTTTCCAGCCCGCCTCTACATTGAACATCATTCCACTTGGGGCGTTCGGGAACCAGTTGGTGGCGGCATAGTCGAGACCACCGCCAAGTCGCCACGCGAACGTATCTGAGACGTTCTTTGTGTTGATGTTGACACCAATCCCGGTGGTCAGATAGGGAATGAGGTTCCCGAAATGTCCAGGGCGATACTCCAAGTTGACAGGGAGCAGAGTGACCGTATTGACCGATCCTGCTCCTGGGTCAACCCCATGATTTTGCCATTCGAGCATCATCCCGACACGGAACCATCTGTTGAGCCCGTACATACCTTGGAAATTGACGAGTGGCCCAACGGTCGATAGGCCTGAACTTTGGGTGATGAAACTCGGTCCCACCCGAAACCCGGCGGTGATTTTTCCTTCTTCCGCCATCCCTTCATGAACCCAGCTCATATCGGCGGCTTTGGCGGTACCGATCGTGAGGCTGGGGATCTTACCTTCTTCCTCCATGGGTCCGTGGACCCAGGTCAAATTGGCGGCTTTGGCGGTACCAGTCATGAAACTGAGGGCGACAACAACAATGGCCAAGTGCTGGCTGATCCTCTGCATAACCCCTCCTGTGTGGCAAAACCTTCTTGACGATGCACTGTAACTGAGCCCCCATTCCGCTTGCAATCGCACTGAAGGATTCTTGAGGATGCGACAACTGACTTCGTGATACCTTCGGCACTAACGTCATATGTATTCTTCTGAAACCAAAGTGTCCCTGATTCATCGACATCAAATCAGTGCGTGCATGACGAGGCTGAAGTGTGCGATCGTATGAACCGGTGATGCCCCTGGTTCACCCCACCGTGCGAGAGGAGGCGATTCATGCGTAAGCAGTCGTTCAAAATGCAAATGATCGGTGTACTGCTCACTATCCTCACCACTCTATCTACACTTCCGTCCCCCATTCTGGCGGAAGAGTTCGGTGGGACTGAACCAGGCAAATGGATGCTCGGCTTTCGTGTGGGATTTGCTCCACTGACTCAACAGCTCTCGGACAATACCTCAACATCGATCGGACCACTGGTCAATTTTCAAGGGATGTATAGTCTCAATACGTGGCTTTTGGTTGGAATGATGCTTGAGTGGGAGCGGCATAGCGTGAGCGTTGAGAGGCCCGACGTGGATCTCGGACATCAAGACACCATATCGGTGCTACCAACTCTTGAAATACGGCCGGTCAAATTAGGCCAGGTCATCCCGTACGTGAATATGAGCTTTGGTGTGAATGTGAATAGTTTCGGCGAAGACACGGCGATTCGGATCAGTCCAAGCAATACTTTTGCCTGGCGACTCGGGTGGGGAGCGGATTACAAGCTCAATGACCGGTTCGCACTCAATGGAGAATGGGCCTACAAACGGAACGACGGCCATACGACCGGTACCGGCGGAAGGAATGATGACTGGAATGCGTCTTCGTTTGGCTTTCTCTTCGGTGGAAAGATGTTCTTCTGATCTTCAAAGCTTTGCTCACATAATGGTCACGCCTTCTACCCCTAATGGTAGGAGGGGTGGTAACGGATTCGGGTTCACCTTCTACTCAAGCCGACCATGTTTGCTTCGACTCCACACCAGACCGATCTGTTCTTTTGAACTGAAGCCTAGTTTTTCATAAAAACCAGGTCGTCTGGTACACAGCCAAAAAAGCTCCACCCGCTCGAGCCGTGGATGCTTAAGGAGGCGCTGAACAATCTCAGTCCCCACGCCTTGTCCCTGATACGCCCTGTCGACGATCACATCCCAGATCGTCGCGCGATAGATAAAGTCGGTGAGTACTCGACCGAACCCGATAAGACGCTCTCCATCCCATGCACAGAGTGTCAGATCCGTATGGAGGAGCATCGCCTTCGTGTCTTTGAGAGACCGGCCCTTGGCCCAGGGGGCTTGGTGGAATAGCCCAAGGAGCTGAGACGCGTCAGGGGGCTCGTGATGGGAGTAGGTGACAGCGGACTTGAGGGTTGGAGGCATCTTATACTAGAGTATCCCCCGAATTGTCTTGGAGTGTACGAGGAAACCGATGTCAACGCAAGTCCGAACCTGTCCAAAGTGCTTCCAACTGATGTGGCTGAAGGCAGATGAGTATGAAGTACTCGACGAGGAAACCGTTCGAGCGAAGTGCCCCCACTGTGGGAGCGCGGCTCGCTTCAAACTCGTCACTGCTGGAGCGAACGCGTTGGGGCCCAAGATGGGCCACTGATCGCTTCGCTGAGTTTTTGATCATCGTGCTGTTTCGGTAGGTGGACTGCCCGCTGAAAAGCTCTTGGCAAACCGCTCAGAAGCCACCAGAACGGCATTACAGACCTCCTCCCGCGCCATCCAATTCTGGCTGATTGCCGGGAAGTATCTTGTGTAATGCGGCACGATACTCCGTAAGACGCTTGTCATCGATTCGCCCGATCTCGATTTCGTGATCCCGCTGCATGCGTTCCAAATGATCCAATACCGAGAGAAGTGGTTGAACGGTCCCAAGAAGGTTTCCAATTTCAAACGCCTCCAGCGATGACACGAACGGTTCATTCAGCGCCTTGTACGGAGTCCCGGCACTCTGGCTTCGAACACGGGATACGATGGTTTCATAACCCTCAACTGCCTCATAAGCCGGTTTCACTGCCGAGGGTACGACGCTCAAGTGGACAATGGGTGGAAGTTTAGCCGCATAGGACTTGATGTGAGACGTTAACCCTCCCACCGCATCGAGGACTTCGGCGGTCAACATACATCCTCTGCAACGTCGTGGATATCAGCGAGTGGTCCCCGCGGTTTCTTCTCTCCAGGGATGCCGAGCTGTTCAAGCGCAGACATCACTTTCTCCATATCGCTTGGCACCGGCCTCGTAAAGTCCTTCGCTTGACCTGTCGCCGGATGGGTGAAGCCGAGGGTTCTGGCATGGAGCATGACCCGAGGAATCTCCATATCGGCGATTGTACAGACTTTTCGCCCGCCGTATGTGTGATCCCCCAGAATGGGATGACCCAATGACGTGAGGTGAACCCGAAGCTGATGCGTTCGCCCTGTCCGTGGGTACAGCAACACATGCGCGGCCACTTTGCTATACCGACGGTCCACCACATACTCGGTCACGGAGTCCTTGGGACTGGTCGTTCTCGATGAAAAAGTCTTCCGGTCTTTGACGTCTCGACCGATCGCCAGTTCGATCACTCCTCGGCCCTTCTTGGGTACGCCCCAGACCAATGCTTCGTAGACGCGTGTGATGGTATGGAGCTTGAACTGCGCGGCGAGGGCTCGATGCGCCGTATCAGTTTTGGCAATCACCATGACGCCGGACGTTTCTTTGTCCAGTCGATGAACGAGGCCGGGGCGTTCTTTCCCACCAATGGCCGAAATCGTGCCCCCCGAGGTTTGGAAATGATGCAGGAGTGCGTTGACCAGTGTTCCGGTCCAATTCCCTGGAGCTGGATGCACCACAATGCCGGACGGCTTATTCAACACGAGAAGGGATTCGTCTTCGAACAAGACTTCTAATGGGATCGCTTCCCCCTTCATTGAGAGGGGCTCAGGCTTCGGCACATCCATGGTGATCCGATCGCCAGGTTTGATCTTGTGGCTTGGTTTCACCATCTGATCGTTGATGCGGATACGCCCCAGTTCGATCAGACGCTGTAACGCCGATCGCGAAATGTCTCGTTCTCGATTGACAAGGAAGAGGTCCAGGCGTTTGGTCTGTTCTCCCGATGTGATGACAAATTCTGTAATCATGGACAGAACACGCTACTAAAGAGCTCCAGCCAAATGCAATCGGAGAATACCGTCGGTTTGCCTGCTCCCTGCGGGAGGACTATGCTGGTTGCGCAGGACTGATCCTCCCCTATACGAGGAGACATCGACCATGATTGATAGGCACTTCGTCTCCGCCACAGTGGTAGCCGGACAGTTATGAAATTTTCAGGATACGATTCAGGCGAGTTCTACGACGAGCTTTACGAGAGCAAAGGCCAACCACGACCCGGAAGTACGCTGTTGCTCCGAAAGTTTGCCTCACTGCCGGAAGGAGAACTCAAAAAGCGCCAGGAAGCGGCGGAACGCGTCATTCTCAACATGGGGATGACATTCGGCATCCATGGGAGCGATGACGGTCATGAGCAGATCTTTCCTTTTGACATCGTGCCACGGGTCGTCGTGGCGTCTGATTGGGACCGCATCGAATCCGGGCTTCGACAGCGCATGCGCGCGTTGAACCCTTTATTGACGATGTGTACCACGATCAAAAGATCCTCAGGAACGGGGTGATCCCCAGCGAACTGATTTATTCCGGCAAAGGTTTCTTGCAGCCCTGCATGGGTCTCAACCCGCCACGAGGCATCTGGTGCCATGTGGCCGGGATCGACTTGGTCCGAATCTGCGATGGACGGTACTATGTTCTTGAAGACAACACCCGTTGCCCGTCGGGAGTCGCCTATGTGTTGGAAGCCCGACAGGTCATGAAACGGACGTTTCCCGAGCTGTTCGATGCCTATCGCGTGCGGCCGGTTGATGGGTATCCGAGCCAACTCTTGGAAACCCTTCGGTCCCTTTCGGACCTTCCCGATCCGACCGTCGTCATTCTCACACCGGGCATCTTCAATTCTGCCTATTACGAACATTCCCTGCTCGCCCACAAAATGGGGGTCGAATTGGTCGAGGCCAACGATCTGGCGGTCGTGGATGGGTCAGTTCACATGCGAACCACCAAGGGATCTCAGCGTGTCGACGTGATCTACCGGCGGATCAATGACGACTATTTGGACCCGCTGGCGTTTCGTCACGATTCCGTACTGGGAGTGCCCGGTCTCATGGAATCCTACAAAAGAGGCAGGGTGGCACTCGCCAACGCGCCCGGCACCGGCGTATCGGACGACAAAGCTATTTATGCGTACGTCCCGAAGATCATCAATTACTACTTGGCGGAGGAACCGATTCTCCCGAACGTACCCACGACGGAATGATGATCGGTCCCCATGCCTCAAAGCAGGAGCGTGAGGACTGTGCCCGCCGCATCGAGGCAGACCCACGCAACTATATTGCCCAACCAACCTTGGCCCTCTCGCGGGTGCCCACCTTGGTGGAAGATCATCTTGAAGGACGTCACGTTGACCTGCGGCCATACGTCTTGTACGGCCGTGATGTGTACGTCTTGCCGGGAGGCATGACACGCGTGGCATTGCGGAAAGGGTCTCTCGTGGTGAATTCCTCTCAAGGGGGAGGCAATAAAGACACATGGGTCCTTTCATGAACACTTCCCTCACGAACGGCCGAGATGCCAGCAACGATCTATTAGCCGGTGAACAGGCAGGGCTTGATCCACGATGCTGAGCCGAGTCGCCAGTTCCATTTATTGGTTGAACCGCTACATCGAACGGGCAGAAAACTATGCCCGATTCATCGAGGTGAACTTGAACCTCACACTTGAGCTCCCCAGAGGCACCACGGAGCAGTGGGAGCCGTTGGTGGCCACTACAGGCGATCCTGAGAGTTTTACCGATCGCTACGGAAAAGCGACAAAAGAAAACGTCACGCAGTTTCTCTCAGCGGATGCGGCAAACCCCAACTCGATTCTGTCCTGTCTTTTGGCTGCACGTGAAAATGCCCGGTCGGTCCGAGAAGTCATCTCCAGCGACATGTGGGAGCAAGTCAATCGCTTTTATCTCATGGTGAGAGACGCTGTCTCACAAGGCTTGTCCAGTCGAAATCTCCACACGTTTTTGGGAGACGTGAAAGCAAACAGCCACCTCTTTCTAGGCATTACCGATGCCACCATGTCGCACGGAGAAGGCTGGCATTTTGCCAGGCTCGGTCGTCTGCTGGAGCGAGCGGACAAGACCTCCCGCATTCTCGACGTCAAATACTTCATGTTGCTCCCGACCGTCACCGAAGTCGGCACGCCGTTCGATATCATCCAGTGGTCCGCCTTGTTAAAATCCGCCAGCGCCCTGGAGATGTATTACAAACGTTTTGGCCGCATCTCGCCGGGCGATGTCACAGCGTTCCTGATTCTCGACTCCACGTTTCCGCGAGCTATCCGGTACTGTCTCATCAAAAGCGAAGATTCGCTCCATGCCATCTCCGGATCTGAACACGGATCCTATCAGAACCAAGCCGAGAAGCGGCTGGGACGGTTGCGCGCAGAGTTAGACTTTGGCGATCTTGAGGATTGTGTGACCAGCGGGCTGCACGAATTCTTGGATCAGTTTCAAGCGCAGCTCAATCGCGTGGGCGAAGCCATTTCTGAGACCTTCTTTGCCCCACGTCCCATCCACAATACAATCACCGGAGCGGAGGCACAATGACCTTTTGCCTAGGCATGAAAGTCGAAGATGGTCTCATTGGCATCGCCGACACACGGGTAACGACCGGTGCGGAATGCATCATGGCACGAAATGTTTCCATCCACCAACACGGACGGCATTCGATGTTTCTCATGACATCAGGGCTGCGTTCTGTGCGCGACAAGGCCGTCACCTATTTCGACGAGACCATTGGAGACAGCGATCAGACGTTCGATAAGCTGTTCAAAGCCGTCAATGTGTTTGCAGCTCAGATTCGTCGCGTGGCCGAAGAGGATAAGGCGACCCTCGATAAAGCAGGGTTGCTCTTCGACCTTCACGCATTGGTCGGAGGGCAGTTGGAGAACGACCAAGAGCACAAGCTCTATCTCATCTATCCCCAGGGAAACTGGGTGGAAGTCAGCGAAGGCACACCCTATTGCATCATCGGGGAGACGGGCTATGGGAAACCGCTACTCGATCGAGTACTGCGATATGACTCCACTATGGATTTGGCCATAAAGGTAGGCTTTCTTGCCTTTGATGCCACTCGCACGAGCTCGACCAGCGTCGAATACCCTCTCGATGTCGTGCTCTATCGGCACGACACCTTCGATATCATTGAGCACCGCTTTCAGAAAGAGGACCTTGCCGAGATTTCGTCCTGGTGGCAGTCTCGCATTTACGAATCAGTGGAAAAGCTGCCGTCGAAGTGGATCGATCGTCTGCTCGACTCACTTCCTCGTGACCACAGAGCGCCACCTAATAACTGCACCGATACGGCTTCGTAAAGTGGGACAATAGCAGGCTCGCCAGAGTAGGCGTCATACCAAAGCACACGGATGCCGTGGTTTTTCCACTGGCGCCGCGCGGATGGCTTTTCTTCCATCTCTCTTCTTGCGGATTACCATGAGAGACGGTGATTGGACAACCTGTATAGTTGAGAGTATGCTCACCTATCGTATGATCGTGCGGACGCGTCATTTCATGCGAGTGAGGGAATGGGACCATGTCGTCGGTACCTTCCCACAATTGGCTCCGCTTCGAGAAGGCCACCGGTGACACCCGCCTCCTAATCGCTTCCCGTCGTTCCGCCAAACTATTCCAATCCGCTCACGGTATTTTGCAAAATGATCCAGCTCCGGCTTTGGTACGCCTGCTAACACAACGATCTCTCATCTTCAACTGCCGCGCAATTCATCTGCTCGCGAGGTGTGACCGATCAGGCGATCCATCCGCGTGCACAACCAGGAGGCATCCATGACATCCTCCAAAAAATTACTATGGGGAGCTGCTCTGCTGGGATCTGCAATGGGAATCGCGACGGTCCTGTGGCCGAGTCGCACCTTGCCTGAGACCACTTCAGTCAGCCTACCGATAGACACGGTAGCCGATTACATCCACGCTGTCATCGAAGCTGATCGAGACTTGTATACCAGGCATGTCGTGGAGCGCATGCAAGCGAAAGGGATTGTCGTCGCATCGGAAAATTGGCAGGAAATGAATACGTTGCCCTTGCCGGCCCAATTCCTGATGGAATCCGGACGACATGTCGGCAAGAAAGGCCTAGGGATGCAGTACCGGCTGATCAGCTTATGGCCGATCAACAAGCGTAACATCCCAACGAACCCACTCCAGAGTATTGGGCTCGGTACCATCCTGACTCAACCCGACCGCCCCTACACCGGAATCACGAAGGTCGGCAATACCCGTTATTTCGAAGCGGTGTATGCCGATCTGGCCGTTACCCAGGCATGTCTCGGCTGCCACAATGCTCATCCTGACAGCCCGAAGCGTGACTTCAAGCTCAATGATGTCATGGGCGCGATCGTGATCAGTATTCAGCTAGGGCAGTAACCGACCAGTGGCATTGAATCGGCGCCGGCCATTGAAGCCATAGCGGTGTTCGGGAAAGCGTCTGACTCGGCTCCCGAATTCTCAACCGGCAAAGCAATCTCGTCTTTGCCGGTCAGACGGGGTGACACGCCAGATAAACGTTACTCTATAGCGTTGGCTAATCGACGGTTCTGAAAGGACGTAGAGAGTTCTAGGCGTGGCCGGTCTTTCTTGTACGCTCGGCAATCTTTTTTCGAAGCCGAGCCTTTTCCAGGCTGATCTGGGCGTCTTTCACTTCCGACGGCAAGCCGCCCGCTTGAAGGCGTCGCTCCGCTTCAGCAACTTTGGCAGTGGCCCGCTCCACGTCAATGTCTTCCGCCTGTTCCGCAATTTCGGCCATGATGGTGACTTTGGTGGGAGTGACTTCGGCAAAGCCCCACAGAATGGCCATGGAATGGATCTGACTATCAACACGATAACGAAGTTCGCCGATGCGAAGGGTCGACAGGAAATGACAGTGTCCAGGGAGTACCCCAAACTCACCTTCCGACCCAGGGGCAATGACTTCATCCACCTGCTGACTCAGCAGCTGCTTCTCCGGCGTGACAACTTCTAAGAGAAACTTTCCAGCCATTCTTTCTTTTCCTTTACCTTCCCCCTACAGGCGGGGAAGCGAGGCCACCTCTACTGCGCGCATGCAACGAGGGTCTTCCGAGACCGCGCGTTGCGCGAGCAAGGAGGATGCTTGGTTCATCCGCCTCCCTAAATTTTCACTCCCATCTTCTCGGCTTTCGCCAGAGCTTCTTCAATGGGGCCGACCATGTAGAAGGCCTGCTCCGGCAGATGGTCATACTTCCCCTCCAGAATCTCCTTGAAACTACGGACCGTGTCCTTCAGCTTCACATACTTCCCCGGAGCGCCGGTGAAGGCTTCGGCCACGTGGAACGGCTGCGAGAGGAAGCGCTGAATCTTTCTGGCGCGTGCCACGGCCATCTTATCGTCTTCCGACAACTCGTCCATACCAAGAATGGCAATAATATCTTGGAGGTCCTTGTAGCGCTGGAGCACGGATTGTACGCCGCGCGCAATTTTGTAGTGCTCTTCCCCGATGACCTGTGGGTCAAGAATACGTGACGTGGAGTCTAACGGATCGACGGCCGGATAGATGCCCAGCTCGGCTAACGACCGTGAGAGCACGGTGGTCGCGTCCAAGTGGGCAAACGCCGTGGCCGGCGCCGGATCGGTCAAGTCGTCGGCCGGCACATAGATCGCCTGTACCGATGTGATCGACCCACGCTTGGTCGAGGTAATACGCTCTTGTAACGCCCCCATTTCCGTCGAAAGGTTCGGCTGATATCCGACGGCCGACGGCATACGACCGAGCAACGCGGAGACTTCCGATCCTGCCTGTGTAAACCGGAAAATATTGTCCACGAAGAGCAGCACGTCTTGATTCTCTTCGTCGCGGAAATACTCCGCGACGGTAAGGCCGGTCAAGCCCACGCGAAGGCGCGCGCCGGGCGGCTCATTCATCTGGCCGTAGACTAACGCGGCTTTGGACTTGGTGAAGTCGTCCGGATCGATGACTTTCGATTCCATCATTTCGTGCCAGAGATCGTTCCCTTCGCGGGTCCGTTCACCGACACCGGCAAATACTGAAAATCCACCGTGGTGGAGCGCAATATTGTTGATGAGCTCCATGATGATAACGGTCTTGCCGACACCGGCGCCGCCGAAGAGTCCGACCTTGCCGCCCTTGCTATAGGGTTCGAGCAAATCGACGACCTTGATACCGGTCTCCAACACTTCGGTCTTGGTCTCTTGATCTTCCAGCTTCGGAGCGGGCCGGTGGATCGGATAGGTTTTCTGCGTCTTGATCGGCCCTTTTTCGTCGACCGGCTCGCCGAGCACGTTCATGAGACGGCCGAGCGTCTCACGGCCGACAGGCACCGAAATGGCAGCGCCCGTATCCGTCACATCCATCCCGCGCGTCAGACCGTCGGTCGTGGACATCGCGATGCTGCGGACTCGGTTTTCGCCCAGATGAGAAGCCACTTCAAGCGTGATCCGAATGGCAGGCGTACCTGCATCCTTGTTCTCTTCTTGCGTCACCTTCAGTGCGTTGTAGATATTCGGCAGTTTCCCGGGCGGAAACTCGATGTCCACGACCGGGCCGATGACTTGAATGACTTTTCCTGTACTCACTGTTTCACCCCTTTGCTCAAGTGCTGAGTTCTGAGTGCTCCGTGCTGAGCGAGCCGATCATTTCTCCTGTGCTCAGCACACACGTCTCAGCGCTCAGAACTGTCCTATTTAAGAGCTTCCGCGCCGCCGACGATGTCCATCAGTTCCTTGGTGATCGCCGCCTGTCTGGTCTTGTTGTAATAGAGCGTGACCTTCTTAATGAGCTGGCCGGCGTTGCGTGTCGCCCCATCCATGGCGGCCATCCGGGCGCCGTGTTCAGCAGCCGCTGATTCCAACAGGATTCGATAGGCCTGTACCTGGAAATGTTTCGGCACGAGCGCACTCAGCAGCGCAGCTTCATCCGGCTCGTAGAGGTAGGCTCCTGACGCAACGCCCTCAGCCGGAGCCGCGCTGAACTCAGTCGCCGCATCCACCGGAAACAGCTTCTCCACGATCACACGCTGCTGAATGGCCGACTTGAATTCGTTGTACACCACGTGAAGCTCGTCGAATGAGCCCTTCACGAAGTTGTCGGTCAGGTCGCCGCCGATATCGAGGGCATGTTCGAAGCTGAGCTTGTCGAACACACCGGTCCATTCCTGCCGAATCGGCCACGAGCGGCGACGGAAATAGTCGCGGCCCTTTCGACCGACGATGCTCAGACCCACCGTCAACCCTTGGGCCTCGCACTGCCGCACAAACTCAGCGCTCTTCCGTGCGATATTGCCGTTGAATCCTCCACAGAGCCCTCGATCGCTGGTGATCACGAGAACCTCGATCTTTTTCACCTCGCGCTTCTGGAGGAGCGGATGGGCAGAGCGGTTGACGCGCCGGCTCAGATTGCTCAGAACCCCGCGCATCTTGTGGGCATAGGGACGAGCGGCCAGTATACGGTCCTGCGAGCGTTTGAGCTTCGCCGCCGCCACCATCTTCATGGCCTTGGTGATTTTCTGGGTATTCTTAAACGCCGCGATCTTGCGGCGCAAACTTTGTAAACTTGGCATTGTCTTCCATCAGGGCTGTGAACTGAGTGCTGAGGAATGAGGTTGCAGATCCGGCACCCTGCCGTCCGCCTCCGCCCTGAGTCCTCCATACTCAGTCTTGTGCTTACGCTTTCGCTCCGTACCCCATCTTCTGCTTGAAGGCCGTGATGATCTCCTTCAAGCGACCGCCAACCTTGTCGTCAATCTTGCCGATACTGGCGATTTCCTTCTTGAGTTCAGCATGGTTCTGCTGAACATAGCGCAGGAAGTCCGCTTCGAACTGCTGCACCTTGTCGACAGGCACATCGTCGAGAAATCCGTTGACACCCGCATAGATCGAGAGCACTTGATCGGCGACCGGCATCGGCTTGTACTGCCCTTGCTTCAACAGCTCCACCATGCGCACGCCACGCGCCAGCTGCATTTGCGTGGCCTTGTCGAGTTCGCTGCCGAACTGGGCGAACGCTGCCATCTCGCGATATTGCGCGAGGTCCAATCGGAGCGTACCGGCCACTTGCTTCATTGTCTTGATCTGCGCCGATCCGCCGACACGGGACACCGAAAGACCGACGTTGATGGCGGGACGAATTCCTGAATAGAACAGATCGCTGCCGAGATAGATCTGGCCGTCCGTGATTGAAATTACGTTGGTCGGGATGTAGGCCGACACGTCGCCGGCCTGGGTTTCGATGATCGGCAACGCGGTCAGACTGCCTCCGCCGAGCTTCTCGCTCAGTTTTGCCGCCCGCTCCAACAACCGAGAATGGAGATAGAACACGTCGCCGGGATAGGCTTCGCGGCCAGGCGGTCTGCGGAGCAACAAGGACAATTCCCGATAGGCGACCGCGTGCTTGGATAGATCGTCATAGACAATCAACGCATGCTTCCCGTTATCGCGGAAATATTCGCCGATCGCGGCGCCGGCGAAGGGCGCCAAGAACTGCATGGGAGCAGGATCGCTGGCGCTGGCCGACACGACCATGCTGTATTCCATCGCATGACTCTCTTCGAGGGTCTTGACGACACGCGCGACGGTCGATCGTTTCTGGCCGATGGCGACGTAAATGCAGAACACATTCAGGCCCTTTTGATTGATGATCGTATCGACCGCGATGGCCGTCTTGCCGGTCTGGCGGTCTCCGATGATCAGCTCGCGCTGTCCGCGCCCGATGGGGATCATGGCATCGATGGCCTTGATGCCCGTCTGCAACGGCTCCCGCACCGATTGGCGGGTATTCACGCCAGGAGCGACCATTTCGATGCGCGAAGACAGCGAGGACTTGATGGCGCCCTTGCCGTCGATCGGCTGGCCGATCGCGTTCACCACACGGCCGATCAACGCGTCACCCACCGGAATTTCCGCGATGCGGCCGGTGCGCTTGACCGGATCGCCTTCTTTGACCCCGACAGAGTCGCCCATTAACACGGCCCCGACATTGTCTTCTTCCAGGTTCAACGCAATGCCATAGAGTCCGCCTGGGAATTCAAGCATCTCACCGGCCATGGCTCCGTCGAGGCCATAGACCTTGGCGATGCCGTCGCCGACCTGGATGACGGACCCCGTTTCCTTGACATCGACCTGCTTGTCGAAGCCTTTGATCTTCTCTTTAATGATCGCACTGATTTCTTCTGCCCTGATCTGCATGGCTACTCCTTATTCTCTCGTCAACAGGACTTGCAAGTCGCGCAAGCGACCTTGGACGGTGCTGTCGACTACCTTGCTGCCGATACGAATCTGCAAGCCGGCGAGGTGACTGGCATCGGTCTGAAATGTGACATCGACTTCGCGCTTCAGCGTGTCGCGGAGGCGCGTCCTGATTCGATCTTGTTCCGCCGGCGGAAGAGCCGTCGCGGAAGACACGGTCACCGGCTGCGTCCGCTTTAATTGATCAACCAACTTGCCGAATGCGTCGGCGATTTCCGGAAGAAACCCCACCCGATTCTTCTTCACCAATTGGCCCAGAAAGGCTTTACCGGCTGGAGGGCACCCCAGCTTCTCGCCGAGTTCGGTCAGGACGGCAATTTTCTCCTCCACCCCGAACGCAGGTGAGGCCACCACATGACGAAGATGGGCGGATTCCTTCAGGGACTGCCCGAGGTCAGTGAGTGTTCCCCGAGTGGCTTCGATGGTTGAGTGATCGAGGAGCTCGAAGAGGGCCTGGGCGTAACGTCGCGCAACTGTTGTCTTAATCACCGTTTAGCATCCACATGCGTTATTTTGACAAACCTAAAGATTTCGTGCGAGGCACGAAGCAGAGCGCGAAAATTAGCACTGAGACCTATGAGCTGTCAATACGCTACAGGCACGGTTGGCAAGTTGCTCGTCAACACAGTCAGGCGAGGAATACGGTGTATACTGGGAGTCGATCGGCAGCGTACGCCCGGTTCCTCAGGCAATCCCACTCACACCTGGATTCGATAACGAGAGGGGGGAGACGAGTCATGCGAAAACAATCGGCCTTATCGACCCTCGCACTCTGTCTCGTTCTGAGCCTGACGCCCTCATCTGCCTCTGCCTACCGTGAATACTTTACCCCAGAGCAAAAGGCTCAGCTGGAAAGGATTCAGACCGTGTTAGTCGACGTCCTCACCATCACAGATAAGGGCGGGGTGGGTGCTGGCACATTAGCCGAGGTCGTTGCTCAACGCCTAAAGGAAGTCGGCTACGCAGTCGTTCGCGATCCGGCCACCCCTCATGATGTGGTCTTTCGCGTGAAATGCGAACAACGTAAAACGTGGGAAGGCACGACGGCAACGGGGGGGGATGCCGACCTGCCCGATGCGCCATCTCGCCTCTGGAAGGGGCCTGCCTGCCAGCTGACCTACCTACTTGGTGGAATGAAGATCAAATGGCAGAAAGAAGTACGCACAGAGTTCGAGGATGCCGTGGCGGCCGCACAGGCGGCCCAAGTCGCTGATCCCGGCCTGTATGCGATGACCAAGTTGCAGGAAGCGCTCGCTACGTATGATTTTCCACTCCTTCTCGCGGCGGAATGGGGCCATGCCGATCGGCTCCTCAACATGCTCGACTCCCCGGATGTCAGTCAGGCCAGGAAGATCAAAATCATGTCTTTGCTTGGTGAGATGCAGGCTGACGAAGCCCTGCCCAAATTGAAAGAAGCGCTGAAAAATAGAGATCTGGCCAAACAGGCCATTCTTTCCATGGGCAATCTCGGCAGAGACGGCATTCCGTTGCTCGTCGACTTGATGAATACCTCGCCTCAAACAGAAATCCAGGCGGCTGCCGCCAAAGGGCTGGGGCAGATCGGAGGGATTGCAGGCGATGCGTCGGTGGTGCTTCCGTTGCTGGCAAAACTTCAAGATTCAAAGACGGATTGGACCGTCCTCACGGAGGTGGCCTGGGCACTCGGCAAGATACCGGATAAGCGTGCCATACAGCCTCTCTACGATCTGGACAAGAAGCTGCAGGCCATCCGTGATCCCGACAACGTGATCCTCAAGAAGCTCAAGGAAGCCGTCTTCTGGTCCATCAAACAGTGCGACACGTGGGATCAATATAGCTGAGTGTACTCGTCGTTTACTCGACCTGTCTTCTTTTCTTTAACCACAGAACCGATTGGAGTGGACTTCTCTCTGCACCAGAGCCTCCGAGATGAGCACTGCCCATTGATCACGCCTTGCAGTGGACGAAACGCTCCATTGAAAGTTGCCCCCCACCGTACGGTGCAATCACGAGAAGCGTGGCTGGTGAACAGAACGTCTGCTGAAGCAGTGATTCGCACGAACGACCCAGTGTGCCTATGCCAGGCACGATTCAAGATCCGGCCCAACTTCTCTCTTGTTCTTGAATAAGTGCTGGTTTTGTCAGTAGACTTGTCCTTCCCTGGCGCAGTGAGTCATACCGTGATGTGCGGCATAGGGAGTCCGCAGCAGACTTCAGAGTGGGACGCATCGGACGAGGGGATGCTCTATCGCGTGTAGGGGAAGCGTGGGTTACATCTTCGAATGGGACCCAACGAAAGCAGCAGCGAATGTCCACAAACACGGTGTGACCTTTGACGAAGCCTCAACCTCTTGATGGCAGACCCCGACCACTCACATGATGAAGAACGGTTCGTACTGCTCGCATGTCCAACCGGCGGAAGCTCCTGCTGGTGGCATTTGCTGAGCGCCCACCCCGGACCCGTCTGAGTTCCGCACGACGGGCCACTCAGCACGAGCGGAGGCACTATGAAGCAGACCGGTAGGAGAAAGCGGCGGACGGGCGACCGTGATACGGCAATCTCGCGGCTCACCGCGTTGGGCGCTCAACCCAAGAGGCACGCAAGAACATGAAGAAAATGTCTCTCAGACAGCCGACACCCAACGTGTCACGCCCATCGATGCTTAGCTGTCGGTACGACCCCGCGCTCATGGCAACACCGTAGGCCATCCGCGCTTGCAGTGTTGTACTTTGAGTTAGAACCTAAGTGACCTTTCTATGAGTCAGTGGGTGTTCAATTCGGCGGTCTGGCACCAGCCACATGATGGCAACCAGCACATAGAGGGCACAGGCGATCCAAGGTTGCGCAAAAGATAATGGGATGGCTGTCGCATATACCGCAAGAGACAGTTTGCCCTTCACGTCTCTGCCGATTGACATCGCAAGAGTCGAATCGCTGCCATGCCCAGCGATGAGGGTTCTTGTAAGGACGAAATAGGCGATTCCTGCAAATAACAACACCGCTCCATACAGTGCCACGGGCCAAGGCTCAAAATGGTTCTCGCCCATCCAACCGGTGGTGAATGGGATCAATGAAAGCCAGAACAAGAGATGGAGATTGGCCCACATGATGGATCCATTGATGTGTCGCGCCGCATGGATCAAATGATGATGGTTGTTCCAATAGATACCGAGATACACGAAACTCAGAACATAGCTAAGAAAGACCGGAATCAGCGGCTGCAATGCCGCAAACTCGGCCCCGTGTGGCACCTTCATTTCCAACACCATGATTGTGATGATGATGGCCAGGACACCATCACTAAACGCTTCTAGGCGTGTCTTGCCCATGGCTCTCCGTCGCGTCTACTCGGCCGCCGCACACGTGCTAAGAAATGATCCGAATCCTTGCAGGAAGTCACGCAGATCGGCCCGTTGATCGGCAGGCCGAACATGATTGCCTTGTATCGCTGCATTGTGGTTGCCGAATTCCTAGACCGTCACGATTCCATTCCCCTGTCACACGTCGCTGAGAACATGTTCGTACCGATTAGAGCCGCTTTTCTTCCAGATCGTACACGTCGAACCACACGTAGACCGGACGATGCCCGGGCACAAACTTGGGGATATATTCTTCCAAATACTGCTGTGCTTGGAGATTCATGTCGCTGAGTCTCATGTCGCGCAGCCGGTTGTTCCATTTCAGCACCTCGTGCGCATCCTTCACTTGAGAATGTTCCGTGATCCATCGGGCGATGTCGTCGTCTGCCGCGCCTGTGGCCACCACGCCTTTGAATTGTTCCGGTGTGATGCCGGTGAAGGCAAACCACTGGCTCGCCAGGGAACAGGGCCAATAGTTGTACTCGCCGTTCATGTTCAGGAGAAATGCCCTGCATTTGTCGGCACACCGCGCTGCAATCACGTAGCCCCCTAGTTTCTCACGCGGGCTACGTGGGTATGTCTTGCGGAGATCCTTCGCTAGCTGTTTGACCTTCTCGAGATCAGTGTTCATCATGTTCCCTCCTGTGAACTTTCTGCCCGCCTGTAATGGGTCAATAGCCGACCGTGAAACGTCGGCGAAGGTGCTGCGGATGTTCCACTTCATCAATCATCGCCAACGCAAAATCCTCCACAGAGATTCGACTCTCGCCATTCGCATCTCTCAGCAATTGATCAGTGCCAAGTCGGAACCGTCCGGTCCGTTCTCCGGAAAAGAGATCAGCGGACGGAGACAGAACGGACCAATCAAGGTGCGTTTCTTGGCGAAGCATGTTCAGGGCCTCACGGGTGGCCAATGCACCTTGTTTATACTCTTCTGGAAATCCGGGAAGATCCACGCCTTGCACTCCTACTCTCACCTCCAAACTGCCTGAGCCCCCCACGAACAACAAACGTCTTATATCGGCCTGCTTGACCCCCTCAATAATCGCTTTCGTTCCCTTGATTTGAAGCGTATAGAGGTCCGGACTGCTCCATCCCGGGTTAAAGGCGCTGATCACTGCGTCATGGCCCACTACCAAACGAGCCACGTCAGCGGCATTGTACACATCCGCCTTGTGCGGATGAAGCTTCGTGCGCGGCTTGAGTTGCTCCGGGTCGCGCACGAGCGCGGTGACCTCATGTCCCCGGTTCAACGCCTCCTGTAGGAGAGCGGACCCGACAAACCCGGTTGCGCCGATCAGGACAATCTTCATGGCGAATCTCCTCCTCTCATTCTCGGTCAAGACGCTGCGTTCATTTGGCGCCCATTTCTCAGTCCATGGACATGTATTCCAGAGCCTGCGTCGGTTGGAAATCCATCATACATACGGCTTCAGCACGTTGAGACATCCATCGTTCACCATGGCCCAAGCGCAGCGCCTCGACATCCAACTCATGCTCCAAGCAGTACAGCACCTCGTCGCTGATCGTGCCGTCATCACGGAGCCGAATGAAGGCAGATCCTTCGGTGGCCAGCGTCTCTTCTCGCAGCCGAAGAGCCGATCTTCTCTACACGAGACTGACCAGGACAATCGATAGAATTATCATGCTCTTGGCTCGGAATCCATCTGCTCACATTTTACGTTTTCTATGCAGACTCCTGCATCTCAAGCGCTGTGAATAGGCATCCAACCCATCACTGGTTTTCCCAGCCGGTGGAGAGGAATGGGGAGAGGCTCTCCACCAGTCGTTCGGACAGGCTGACGTCCTGGATGATCGCTCGTCTGGTTCACGTAACTCCCCCTGCTCACAATTCAACAGTCGCGTCGCTTTCCCAGATCAAGACCTCCGCCCCCTCAGACTTTCCAGCCGTCAGCCGTCGGCCGCCGGCTGCGGTGAGCCTGGCCTCATCGCCGGCCTGCAACGAGTCGGCGTGTTCAAGCTCGGCGGACCCCTTCGCCACAAAGACATGGACGTAGGCCGCATCAGGAACCAGGGCCATCTCGCCAGGCCGGAGCCTTCCGCCCCACAAGACGGCCCCTTTCTGTCTGATTGCAATGGCCGCTTCATGCCCACGACCGGAAGCGATCGGCACCAGTCCTCCCCTGCTCAGCTGCTCATTAATATCGAGCTGCTCGTAACTCGGGGCAATGTGCTCGCGATCCGGCGGCACCCACATCTGGATGAAATGCACCGCCTTGTCGCCCCGCGGATTCATCTCGCTGTGCCAGATGCCCGTGCCGGCACTCATCCGCTGAGCTAAGCCCGGATAAAGGATCCCGCTGTGGCCCTCCGAATCTTTATGCTCCAACTCTCCATCCAGGACCCACGTCACAATTTCCATATCCCGATGCGGATGGGTCCGAAATCCCGTGTTCGGCTTCACGATGTCGTCGTTATGGACGAGCAGCAACCCATGGTGCATATTGAGCGGATCATAGTGCTGCGAGAAGCTGAAACTATGCCGGGAATCTAGCCAGCTGATCTGCGTATGGAATCGATCGCCTTTGCGGCGGATCTCCACCGCTGGCTTCTTGGATGGCGTGTTGGGCATGATCGTCATGATGGGTCTCCTTTCTGATAACTCCTGGGTCGATACGTTGACCTTGGCTTGCCACACCCAATTCGGTATAAGACGGATCGCTGTGAAGACAAGAAGGCACCATCCGGTGCGGTAGGCACCATGTAGAAACCGGAGGAAGTTGCAGGCCGATGGCTACCAGCCGATCATGCCCGGCAGAATCAGCCGTAAAACTCATCGGTGGTCGCTGGAAGATCGTCATCTTGTGGTACCTCTTTCAAGGGGTGCACCGCTACTCCGAATTGCGACGTGCGCTCAGTGGCGTCACCCAAAAGGTCTTGACGCACCAGCTCCGCGAAATGGAACGAGACGGACTCGTCACACGACGCATCTATGCGCAAGTGCCACCCAAAGTGGAGTATTCACTGACGTCCTTGGGTATGAGCCTCAAGCCGGTTGTGGAGACCATCCATCAATGGGGACTTGCCCACGGGTTCACGGAGAAATAGGCCGATGAGGGACGCATCATCCTTTACCCAACCATCCCTTCTCAACGTTGACGCAGTTCGTTCTCAACCATGGCCGCACCCGCCGATCATTCCTAGTTCAGCTAAGGGAAGGAGTGGAAACCGACGATATGCTGTGCTCATGCAATACGCGGTCGCGGACTCCCCCTGCTCCATGAGCCACTTCTGGGCTGTTGATTTATTCGTTCCTTGAGCGTAGGAATTGCCCCGATAGCTACTTCAGCATTAACGGGATTTCTCCATGTCAGAACCCACTATTACCTGCCCGAACTGCAAGACCGAGATCAAGCTGACAGAATCCCTGGCCGCTCCCTTGATTGAGTCAACCCGTCGCGACTATGAGCATCGGCTGGCGTTGAAGGACACCGACATTGCCAAGAAAGAAGAGTCCTTGCGTGACCGTGAAGCAGCCGTCTCACAAGCCATGCATGCGATTGATGATCAGGTGGCCGAGAAGCTGGTGCTGGAGCGCGCGAAGATCGTCAGCGAGGAATCCAAAAAGGCGAAACTTGCTCTGCAATCGGATATCGACCAGAAAGCTAAAGAACTGGCCGAGCTTCAGGACGTCCTCACCCAACGCGACATCAAACTTGCCGAGGCCCAGAAAGCACAGGCCGATCTCATCCGCCAAAAACGCGAACTGGATGATGCCAAGCGTGAGCTAGAACTCACGGTCGAAAAGCGTGTCCAAGATGGGCTCTCTGTCACCCGTGAGCAGGCCAAGAAGGAAGCCGAGGAAGGCCTGAAGCTCAAGGTGATGGAGAAGGAGCAAACCATCGCCTCCATGCAGACCCAGATCGAAGAACTCAAGCGCAGGGCTGAGCAAGGCTCACAGCAGCTCCAAGGCGAAGTCCAGGAGCTCGAGCTGGAAGCCTTGCTACGGGCAAAGTTCCCCAGGGACACAATCGAGCCTGTCGCTAAGGGTGAATTCGGCGGGGATGCACTCCAGCGAGTCATGGGCCCTCTCGGTCAGGTCTGTGGCACGATCTTGTGGGAATCCAAGCGAACCAAAAATTGGAGCGACGGTTGGTTGGTCAAACTTCGCGATGATCAGCGAACGGCGAAAGCAGATATTGCGATCATCGTCAGTCAGATTCTCCCCAAAGGCGTAGAGTCTTTTGATCTGGTTGATGGAATTTGGGTGACGAACGCAAAGTCCGTGTTCTCCCTGGCAGTTGCTCTCCGCCATTCCTTAATCGAACTCGCCTCAGCCCGGCAGGCACTTGATGGCCAACAGACCAAGACCGAAATGGCCATCGTTGAGGCGTTCTCTTCGATGCAGGAAGATCTCGATAGGGAGAAAAAGGCAATTACGAAGCAATGGGCAAAGCGAGAAGAGCAGATTGAACGAGTGATGGGTGCAACAGTCGGCATGTATGGCGACCTACAAGCGATTGCGGGAAAGTCGCTTCAAGAAATAGAAGGGCTCGAACTAACCGCATTGGAGTCCAAAAACCCAATCCAACAATTGCTGCCTGAGTAAAGAATCAGCGGCGACCCGTGTATGGCTCTGCCACTGCTGACAAAACTTCAAGATTCAAAGACGGACTGCAGCGTCCTGACGGAGGTGGCATGGGCGCTCGGCAAAATTCCCGATAAGCGATCGATCCAACCGCTCTATGACTTGGACAAAAAGCTGCGGGCCATTCGCGATCCCGACAACGTGACCTCAAGAAGCTTAAGGAAGCCGTGCTCTGGGCGATCAAACAGAGCGACACGTGGGATCAGTACAGCTGAGCCTTCCTGCTACTATTTAGCCAAATAGTGGGATGTCATACTGTGCGTGGATCTAAGAAGTCTTTTTGGCGGCGTTCAATCAGGACATCCCCACAACCCCACCGAATGAACGGGATAACCGGCTCGCGACCTCGACTGTCTCGTAACCTTCTGGACCATAGCCAGGATCAGGCCCCGCCATTTTCCTCGCCTACATTTTCTAATCATGAAATAGACTCTCCCCCTCTGCATCATTGCTTTCTTACCCAAACAGGGGTAGGTGATGATCCGAACTGTCAGGCAGGCTAAAAGGTACTGGACACCAATTACCTTACTCATCCAGCGGGGAGAAGCAACTTGTCGAGGAATCATAGCATCGATCACAAAGGTCGATTTACTTGAAGAAAACAGGTATTCTTCGAAACCATAGATATTATTCTGTCCGATCCGATATAGATTAAGTTTCCAAAAATAAGCGAACAGACTGTAGCTCTGAACAAAAGTAAGGTCACACGATCTCGCTAAGGCTATCTGATTGAGGCTATTTAACTGAAAGGAATTCCCCCGTGGCCGAAGAAGATCATAGACTCAGCGCAGAAGTCCTACAGCAAGTTATTGCAGCGCTTTCAAAAGCGGAACCAACTAGTCGGTCAAAAATTCTTCAAACCGCTGCAACATTCTTCGATATCAGACCCACCGTCACATCCAGCCCTCTCCCTCCCCCCCAACAATCCGAACCCTCCGGAGACTTCTCAGAAGACCGCTCGATATCACCCAAAGACTTCATACATGACAAGGCACCGCAAACAGACATTGAGAGGGTAACCTGTCTAGCCTATTACCTAACTCACTACAGAGCGACGCCTCATTTCAAGACCCTAGACATAAGTAAACTAAATACGGAAGCAGCGCAGGTGAAGTTTTCGAATGCCGCTTGGTCTGTTGAAAATGCCGCTAAAAAAGGGCTACTCGTCCCTGCTCCTCGAGGGCACAAACAAATTAGTTCTTTTGGAGAACGATTTGTTCTTGCCCTACCAAATCGTAACACTGCGAAGGAAGTACTAGCTAACATCCGCAAGAAGCGGCGAACGAAGCGAGCAGACGATTCAAACAACTCGGAAATTTCAACGGAAGAATCTACTGAAGATTCCCTCATTTAAGTCAATCATATGACGCGACACGCAAAACGCATCGTAATCTACAATCACAAGGGTGGGGTTGGAAAAACAACACTAGCTGTAAATATTGCCGCAGCATTTGTCTCTCTCGGCAAGAGAGTACTTTTGGTGGACTCAGATCCCCAATGCAACCTGACCGCCTATTCGATCGAAAGCAATGTGGTCGATGACCTATTGGACAGCTCAGATGACGAGAAGAAAGGGCGAACAGTATGGTCTGCCTTAAAGCCCATATCAGAAGGAACAGGAAACTTTAAAACTATCCGGCCTTATGAGCTGTCATCCAATCTATTTCTGCTTCCTGGCGACATTAGGCTTTCGGAGTTTGAGATCTCTCTTACATCCCTGTGGGCAGAATGTGTCCAACGAAGGATTAGAGGATTTCGAGGAGTTACGGCCCTCAGCTCACTTGTTAGTGAGATCGCAAAAAGTCTGGAAATTGACTACATCTTTTACGATGCAGGACCCAATATTGGGCCACTAAATAAGGTGATCCTACTCGATTGCGACGAATTTATTGTGCCTGCAGCATGCGATCTTTTCTCAGTTAGAGCCCTAAAAACGCTTGGCCATACTTTGTCCGAATGGATTAAGGAATGGGAAATCATTACCACTCTTGCCCCTGACAACCTCTATATGCTCACTGGCAAACCAAGATTCCTTGGTTACATACCTCAGCGCTTTCGAGTTTATCGAGGCCACCCAGCTGCAGCCTATACATCATATTTGTCTAAATTGGAGAAGAATGTTGAAAGCGAACTAATCATCCCACTCCGAAGACTTGATACTGCTCTAGCCCGAAGGAGCGTGTCCGAAACAATGCTAGAACAGATACAGGATTTTGGAGCGCTTGCTAATGCAGCCCAAAATGAGGGCGTCCCTCTATGGAAGGTACGCGGCACTGGTACCAAGGGACAAAAGGAAGCTGCAAGACAAACGTTTCTCAATCTGTCTAAACAGATAGTTAAGCGGGCGCAGTCCGTGTGACCTCATGAGCAGCAAGATTTCCAAAACGGAAGCTGACAGAATCGACGAACTCGTTGCTTATTACAGAGAGAATATAGAGCAGTTTAAACGCTTCATGGGATCCGTGCAGTCTCTTTTTAGCAACGTCGAAGCTTTGACACCATATGTTCATTCAACAAAATGTCGAATAAAGGATCCCGAACACCTAAAAGACAAGCTAACTAGGCGCATCTTAGGCTGCACGGAGCGCAAGGAGAGATTCGAGATCACAAAAAAGAATCTTTTTGAAAAAGTGACCGACCTCGTCGGGTATCGAATCCTTCATCTGCACACTACACAAATTGATAAAATAAACAGAATCATCCTTGAGCTGCTCGAGAAAGATAATTACGTCTTAATCGAAGGCCCTATCGCTCGAACATGGGACAGCGAATTTGAAAGTTACTTCAAGAGCATTGGAATCGAGACAAGAGATACCGGAAGAATGTACACGAGCGTCCATTACCTCTTTAAAGCCAACACGCGTGCACTACCAACTTGTGAGTTGCAGGTCAGAACACTCGCAGAGGAAGTGTGGGGAGAAGTTGATCATATGATTAATTATCCTCACCCCACAAACGTTACTGCGTGCAGAGAGCAAATAAAAGTCCTCGCCCGGGTAACATCGAGCTGCAGTAGACTAGTAGACTCAATCTTTCAATCATATAACGAGAGTTGTCCTCAGCCATTTATTCAAAAAACAAATCAACACACAAGCCCAGATAAAGCGGCCAAGGAAAGCAGAGCGGTGAATCCTTATAAGTCAAAACGACGGCATTAATGGTCGCGGAAATCTTTTACTGCGCATAGTGCGCACTTTTCTCTCCACATCTATAAATGGGATGCACCTATCCTCCTTGAAGCAGACTTGCCGGCGCAAACTTCAATTTCTGAGATGACAAGACTCCTTGAGTAATACCGTTCTCTCTCACAACGAAATGTGCCGGCGTGAAGGAGTCAGTCTCCAGCGCGGGATGAATTTCAGCCTTTGCGGAAATCATTCTGTTATTTTGATGTCAGTTCGCCCTAACGCTCCCTACCGCGATCGTCTCGAAGACGGTGGAACCACACTGATCTATGAGGGACATGACCATCCAAAAACCATGTCCTGCCCTAACCCAAAGGTAGTTGATCAGCCTGGATCGCTTCCATCAGGCAGGCTCACCCAGAACGGCAGGTTCCATGAGGCGGCACAAAAGTTCAAAGATGGGAAGCGCACCCCAGAGCGTGTACGCGTTTACGAAAAGATTCGCTCAGGCATCTGGTCATACAACGGGGTGTTTCACCTCGTCGATGCATGGCAAGAAAAGGATAAGCATCGAGTTGTGTACAAGTTCAAACTCATAGCAGTCGAAGGGGACGAGGACTTTACACAGCCAGTGCATGTGGATGCGGAGCGACGACGACTAATCCCCACATCCGTTAAACTTGAAGTTTGGAAAAGGGATGGAGGCAAGTGCCAGGTCTGTGAGGCCTCTGACGAACTCCACTTTGATCACATCCTGCCATTTTCAAAAGGTGGCACC